>Ga0070706_100001259_pt1 | contig 27107 bp, 18 predicted proteins | sample KBSK5501metaG_FD_65476 | JGI IMG/M metagenome (GOLD analysis project Ga0070706, IMG submission 65476) | Corn, switchgrass and miscanthus rhizosphere microbial communities from Kellogg Biological Station, Michigan, USA - KBS K5-50-1 metaG | ecosystem: Host-associated > Plants > Roots >... | reverse complement strand
CCGAGAATGACACCAGAACCTACATGTCGACCGAAGCGGCGGACGGGTTGGAGCGGTGACGGTGGCGCGATCTCGGCAATGGGTTGGCCAAAGCGTGTTACGCGGATCGGCTGGCCCGTCTTGCGCACGCGTTCCAAGACGGCCAGGCACGTAGCCTTAAATTTCGAAATGGCTATTTCATCCATGGTCCAGAGTCCATTGGCAAAGTGTATCCTGAATATTGACCATAGTCAAACCATAGTCTGACTATAGTCTAACTCTGTCTGGAACTCCCTCCTGCAATCCGGCCTGTCCACCGCGCTAACAGCTTTATCACCAGTTTGTTAGGATAAGCTCTTGATCGGGCGGAGTGAGCTTCCCCATCTATTGAGATGGCGTAGGCGACTGCTCAATCTCGGTGCCGAAATTCCCTACTTGTGTTCAACAACAACCAGCCACACTTGCAATTGAAAACACAGACTGGCCCCCCGCGTCTATGGATATAGACTTGGGACCACCGATGGCAACTTGGGAGGCAATCGAAAATCATGATTAATCGTTCGCGCGCTCTCAGTACCGTATCGCTCGTCGCCTTCGCGCTCGCCGGGATCGGCTTCGCCTCATACCGCGCGACCGCAGCCGGGCAAGTGCAGTCCACCGCTATCGAACTTCCCAAGACCCCGCCGTCCGAACTACTCTCCGCCTGGTTGGCCGCGTTCAACAGTGGCAACCGGGCCGAACTCGAAAAATTCCGGAGCAACTTCTCAAACCCCGATGAGCACAAAGTCGAAGGCGCTTTCGCCTTTCGACAACAGACCGGAGGATTCGATCTCAGAAAGATCGGGGAATCCACCGCCACGGAGCTCACCGTGATTGTTCAGGAACATGACTCCGACCAATTTGCGCAACTCAAAATCGCGGTCGAAGCCGCGCCGCCCCACAAAGTTGCGCATCTCGATTTACGTGCCGTCGAGCGCCCCGCGGAATTCGCGATTCCTCGTCTGAGCCAGAGCGAATTGGTGGCCGCGCTACGCGCAAAGCTGGAGAAAGACTCCGCCGCAGACAAGTTCGCTGGAGCCGCACTCTTGGCGAAAGACGGAAAGCCTATTTTCACCGGCGCCTATGGCATGGCCGACCGCGAAAAGAAAACCGCCAATAGTCTCGGCACGAAATTCCGCATCGGGTCGATGAACAAGATGTTCACCGCCGTGTCGATCCTTCAACTCGTGCAAGCCGGTAAGGTCAGTCTCAGCGATCCCCTCGGCCAGTACATCGCCGACTATCCGAACAAGGATGTCGCCACGAAAGTCACGATCCAGCAGTTGCTGACTCACACCGGAGGCACGGGAGACTTTTTCGGTCCGCAATTCGATGCGCATCGTCTGGAATTAAAGACGCTCCAGGATTACGTGAAACTTTATGGCCAGCGCGGGCCGGAGTTTGCGCCGGGCAGTCGCTGGGAGTACAGCAATTATGGATTTTTGCTGCTTGGCGTAATCATCGAGCTTGTCAGCGGAAAAAGTTATTACGATTACGTCAGCGAAAACGTCTATGCGCCCGCGGGCATGACCTCCTCCGGCTCTTTTCCTGAGGACCAGAATGTTCCGGGCCGCTCCGTTGGCTATACGATGTTCGGAGGTGACGGCCTGCGACCCAACACAGACTCGCTCCCGTATCGCGGAACCTCGGCGGGCGGCGGCTATTGCACCGTCGAGGACTTCCTGCGCTTCGCGAACGCCCTGACCAATCACAAATTGTTGAACGCGCAAAACTCCGATCTGCTCACGACTGGAAAGGTCGATACGCCGCGAGGGGCGAAGTATGCTTTCGGCTTTATGGACGCCAATTCAGGCACTCCCATGCGCCATTTCGGGCACGGCGGCGGCGCCCCAGGCATGAACGGCGATCTCCAAATCTTTCCTCAAAGCGGCTACGTCATCGTGGTGCTTTCGAATCTCGACCCGCCCGCAGCCAGCCGCATCTCCGATTTCATCGTGAATCGCCTGCCAGCCAACTGACGCCAACCAATCTTCAAACGCACTCGAGTATCTAGGTCCAGAACTAGCCGCTGCACTTTTCCCTAGTTTGTGTGAGGTAGGTCTCTGCTTCATTTTTGGAAATTAGGATAATTTATACCGGCCGGAGTGAACAAATCGCGGCGGAAGCCGTCTATCAGTCATATCGGGGCGTGGATCTTCCGAGGGGGTGTAGCTGAATTCCTTATTTGACTTATCGAGGATACTGTATACAATCCGTCTAAATCCCCTATGTACCTTCGCGTTCTACCACGCAAGTTCCATTTCGGGATCAGGGTGAGGTTTTCGGAACTACAGGTCCACACACGATGTGGTTCGTCTATAAGTACTAGGAGGGGTGATGAGGATCCGCTTTTTATTTCTTTGCTTATTCGCAAGCTTTTTACCAGCGATCATTTCCGCACAAGTTGCAATCACGGGAAAAATCACCGGAGTAGTAACCGACGCTTCCGGAGCAGCAGTGCCTAACGCCACCGTCACGGTCAAGAGCACCGCCCTGATGAGCCCGCGCACCACGAACACGGAGGCGGACGGCGCATATCTATTTGACCTGCTCGCGCCCGGCACGTATGACGTCACGGTCACCGCGAGCGGGTTCCGGACCGTCAACGCAACCGGCATCGTCATCACGGCCGGCTTCACCGCAACCGTAAACTCCAAACTACAAGTTGGAGAAGTTACTCAGACTGTGCAGGTGGAAGGAGAACCGGTTGTTGACCTGCAAACGGCTCAAACCTCCACGACTTTCGACCAGTCGCTCCTCCAAGAGATTCCGAGTGGCCGCGATCCCTGGTCTACCGTTGCACAGATGCCCGGCGTCACCTCCAGCACGTTCGATGTCGCGGGCAATAACAGCTACCAGCAGTCTGCCATGCAAGTGCATGGAAGTACGCAGGCAGAGCAAATTTATAGCTACAACGGTCTGGACCTAAACTGGCCGGGCGCAAACGGCGGTTACACACAGTTTTACACCAACCATGACTCGTTCGAAGAGTTTCAGGTCGTGGCCGACAATGCGCCGGCGTCCGTGCCGATCGGCGGCGTATACATGAACCAGACGACGAAGTCCGGGTCGAACGAGTTGCACGGCCAAGCTGTGATCTACTATCTGACGGCTGCTACCCAGGCTGGCGTCAAATTCCCCGTCTACAACGGCAGCCCGGTTAAATCCGGCTCACCATTCGATATGGCCAGAGACACCACAGCCAGTCTCGGAGGAGCAATCATCAAGGATAAGTGGTGGCTTTTCGGCTCCTATCGCCGCTACGATCTCAACCAACAAATCCTCTCTGTGACTGATCAAGCTGGCATCCCCGTCAAGGACATCAATCACCAAACCAACACGGACCTGCGCAGCGATTTTCAGGTCAATCCCAAGAATAAGTTCAGCTTCATCTGGCTCTACAACGAACAGAACCGCTTCTTCCGCCGCGACACGGCCTATTCCTTCGTCACCGCGGAAGCCAGCTGGCTGCAGATTGAGCCCGCTTACATTCTGGAGGGCCTCTGGACCAGCCAGGTCACCAACAACCTCCTTCTGGATTTTCGCGTCGGCTACAACAAGATCGTATTCCCGCTCAGCTACCAACCCAGCGTGACCACCGCTTCGCTTAACATTCAGAACATTCCGGCCTCTACAGAGACTGGAGCTGCGCCCTACCAATTTGCCAATCCGGCATGGGTCTTAAAGTGGACGGCGGGAGGTTCCTGGTACAAGCCTAATTGGCACGGCACGCACAACATTCAATTCGGTTTCGAGTGGGGAAAAAGCTACAACTCCTACGTCTATAATGTCAATCAGGGAATTAACGTAATCTTGAACACCGACCCTGTAACTAATCAAGCCAACAACCAGGTGCTGGCGTACAACACGCCAACAACCCAAAAGAACTACTTCCGCGACACCAGCTTCTTTCTCCAGGACACTTGGAACATTAAGCGCCGGCTTACGCTGAATCTTGGACTGCGTTACGACAATTTCCGCACCTATTATCCGGTTCAGAATAGCAATCCCAACGAAACTTTCCCGCAACTCTTCCCGATTACCACCTACTTAGCCTCCGGAAATCTGGTGGATTGGAATAACGTCTCTCCGCGTATTGGCGTGGCATACGATCCGACCGGTAAGGGCACCTCCGTCATTCGATTTGGTTATGGCCTCTACTACATCATGCAGGGCACGGGCCTGGCGGAAACAGCCAACCCCGTCGGCCTCTCCGGAAAGTTCTACACCTGGACTGACACGAACGGTGATGGCATTCCCCAACAGAGTGAATGGCTCCCCCAGGGAGCTGGAACCACACCCGTAGGTGCGTTTGGTGGCTCCAGTACCCACATCAATCCCAATATGAGCCGCCCTTACTCCGAAGAAATCAGCGCCGGTTACGAGAAACAGATCTGGCGGGATTTGCGCATCAGCGCCACCTACTATTACCGAACCAAGAAGAATCTGATCGGCATCGAGAACACTGCCGTTCAGGAATCGGACTATGTACCGATCACCACTCTCAACGGAAGCCCGATTATGAATCCCATCACCAACAAGCCCATGACTCTTTTTAGTTTCCAACCCACCGACACCAACAAGTACGGCGCTTTTAATTTCGTTGTCACCAACATTCCCAAACTGAATGACAACGCATATCACGGCGTGGAATTCACCGCCGTCAAGCGCCTCTCCAACAAGTGGCAGGTTCTCGGCGGCTTTACCATCCAGCGGCAGAAAGGCCTCTATGGCCGCGGCTTCTCCGATCAGGCCACTGGAGATAATTTCACCGATCCAAACCTCGACATCAATCGCAGCAACAACTACCTGAATCTCGATGCGACCTACGTCTTTAAAATTGACAGCACTTACGAACTCCCCTGGAAAATCGGCACCAGCGTCAATTTCCAGCACTACACCGGTTTCCCACTCCAGCCGACCGAGACTTTCGGCGTGCCCGACGGAAATTCCCCGGCAGACGTTATCAACGAATCGGTCATTCTCCAGCCTGCTGGCCTTCTGCGCCTGCCCAGCGTGAACCAACTCAACCTGCGCCTCTCTCGCGAGTTCGCCATCCGTGAGAAGTGGCGCCTCACTCCCACCGTGGATTTCTTCAACGTCACCAACGCGCAGACGACCATCGGACAAGTCACCACTTTCGGATCTAGCTACCTATTCCCGTTCAGCACCATCAACCCATTCGTGACGCGCTTCGGTCTCCGCTTTACGTTCTAACCGGGCGGCCACGTTTACATTGAAATCGTTCTTCCCTGTTCGGCGGGTTGGGTGATACTTTCGCCCCACCCGCCGCTCTGGTTTCGGGCTCGCAAATCTCTGTCTTCGCATTTGAGGGGGCGCAATGCGCATTCGGATTCACGCACTCCACGCACTTGGAATTGCAATTACGCTGCTAGCTACGTCGAGCGCTGCGTCGGCGCAATCCGCAGGCCAAAAACAAAAGCTCACTATCGAGCAGTTAATCGACATCAAGCATCCGTCCGATCCCATCTGGTCACCAGACGGCAAGCTCGTTGCGTTCGTGTGGGACCGGGCAGGCGTAGCCAACCTTTACATCGCCAATGCCGATGGAAGCGGCCAGCCTAAGCCTCTGACAACTTATTCCGAGGGCCAAGTCTCAGGCGCATTCTGGAGCGAAAATAGTGATCTCGTGTACTTTCCGCACGACGGCGATCTCTGGCAAGTCGCTGCTTCCGGCGGCGCTCCGAAGGCGGTCTGGAGCAAACCGGATCCGGGCAGCGGTTTCGTCCTATCGCCTGATGGTAAGCGAGTTGCTTTCGTCCGCAGCAATCGCGCGGCGGCCGGAGACGCGCCTCACCCTAGCGATCTGATCATCCGCTGGCTCTCCGACGGAACGGAGTCGACCACCGCGCACGACGACGTCAGTATCCGCAACATCTTATGGTCCCCCGACGGCGCTTCCATCTCCTACATCGGCGGCTCGAAAATCATTCATCACGACGAATCGCCTGCTTATTCCGGTGCCAAACTCATCTATCGCGTTTCGGAATTTGTCCCCGGCCAAATCTACGCGCTCAAACTCGCGGGCGGCACACCAGTCGCCGTTGCTAAGCCGGACGAATACGGCGGATTGGCCTGGGTCGACGCCACTCATCTCGTTTTCGACGGCCAGTCCAAAGACTTCAAAAATTACTTCATTTACATCGCCGACGCTGCCACCGGCTCCACAAAAACTATCCACGAGATTCACGAAGAAAAATTCTGGAGCATCCCCGATTGGGGCGAAGCAGGCGCGCAGCCGTGGCCCTCTCCGAACGGCAAATGGATCGCCTTCCTCAGCGACGAAGATGGCTGGGACCATCTCTACGTCATGCCCGCATCCGGCGGCGATGCCGTGCAAATCACCAAGGGCAAATTCGAAGCCTGGCGCCCGGCATGGTCGCACGACAGTACGCGTATCGCATTCGACGCCAACCTTGAGGGCCATCCAGGCGACCGCGTCCTCGGAATCGCTAAGATCGGCGATGATCCCGCGCACGCCGAAGTTGCCTACATTCCCGCAGCCCCCGGCACAAATATCGAGCCGCACTGGTCGGAAGGCGACGGCCGCCTTGTCTATCAGCACACGGACACGCGCAACAGCGCCGATCTTTTTACCATCGGCACAAACGCCGGCGCGCAACCCGTGCGCCTCACCGACTCCATGCCTGCGGGCATGGACCGCTCCCAATTTGTCGAGCCGCAATTCGTCCACTACCCCGGGCCCGACGGCCAGCAAGTTCCCGGCTGGCTTTTTGTTCCGAAAAACTTCGACAAATCGAAAAAACATCCAGCCATCCTGTGGATCCACGGCGACGGTGTGAATCAGAACTACGATGGCTGGCACGTCCAGCGAAACTACGCCGTCTACTACAGCGTTCATCAGTATTTTCTGCAGAAAGGTTACGTTGTTTTCGCTCCCGATTATCGCGGCAGCATCGGATACGGGCGCGACTGGCGTACTGGCGTTCACATGGACGTGGGCGGCAAAGATGCCAAGGACGCCTGGATGGGCGCGAATTATCTAAAGACTCTTCCGTACGTCGATGCTGATCGCATTGGAGTCTGGGGCCTAAGCTACGGCGGCTTCTTCACGCTGATCGCTATGACCGACCAGCCCAAGCTTTTCCGCGCGGGAGTGGACGTTGCCGGCGTCGTCGATTACGTGATGTACTACTCCGATCCCTACCATGGCGATTGGACTGCAAGCCGCATCGGCACTCCCGAGCAAAATCCGCAAGTCTACGCCAACGCTTCGCCACTCTCGCACATTGACCGCCTCGAGCGGCCACTGCTGGTGCTCCACGGCACCGCCGACGTCAATGTTCCGTTCCTAGAATCCGTCTGGCTAATGGACGAAGCTCTAAAAAAACACAAAGGCGACTTAGTCGACTTCATGATCTATCCGGGTGAGTTTCACTACTTCACGAGAGAACACGTACTGCGCGACGCCTGGCATCGCGTCGACGACTTCTTCGACTTGCACCTGCGCCAATCTGGCAAGCCGCTGGCTTCGCGCCAAGCCAATTCGAAGAATTAATGACTCGGCTCGAGAATCAACTTCTGCACGCGCCAGTTTAGAAGTTCGGCCACATACAACTCATTCTCGGATGGACACGCGATTTCGTGAATCCATCCGAATTGCCCAATCTGCTTGCCTGATTTTCCCAGCATTCCCAGCATTTTTCCGTCCAGGCTGAGCTTGTAAATGCGTCCGGGAAACGCGTCGGACGTGTACAGCACCTGCTTCGGTCCCGGCGTGATGCAAACTGTCCACGGCGCGCCGGGCGCCATTGTGCCGCTAGTCGCGGTCGGCTTATTGCCGATGGCGGGATGCGCCTCTGCAGGCGCGGGCACGTCGATCTTTATCTGCCGCAAGAATTTTCCGTCGCCATCAAATACTTGGATTCGGCTATTCCCGCGGTCCGCCACGTAAACGTTTCCGGTCCCGTCCACGGCAATATTGTGCGGTGTGCGAAATTGCCCCGGCTGATCGCCCGGTTCTCCCCAGGACTTCACCCAGTTGCCGTCCTTGTCCACCTTTGCGACGCGCGAATTAATGTAACCGTCGCTGATGAACGTGTTCCCAGCCGCGTCCCACGCCATGTCCGTCACTTGCCGGAACATCCCATCCACCGGTGGCAGCGCAGGATTCGGGTGCTTCAGCGGGCCGGTGCCCTCGTCAGAGGCTTCCTGCTTTCGGCCAAATACCATGACTACGCGGCCCTCGGGGTTGAACTTGATCACCATGTCCGAGCCTTTGTCCGCAACCCAGATGTTGTCCTGCTTATCCACGCGCACCGCGTGCGCGAACGACCACGCATAAAGATTGCGGCCGATCTCCCGCACGAATTTTCCGTCCGCATCAAACTCCAGCAGCTGCGCCGCGCTCGCCCCATACCCGGGTCCGGTGCTATTGCCCCGCGAGAAAACAAAAACATGCCCTTTCGAATTGACCGCCACCCCCGCCACTTCTCCCAAATACACGTCATGCGGCAATTTCAAAAAATCAGGAACAGATGTGTACCGAATTTCCGGCGGCGTCTGCTGCGCAAAGACCGGCCCAGCGGCAATAAAGAAATAACTGGATAGCCAAACAAACTTCGCTCGCATCATAGGATTCACCTCGCTGCTTCGCGCACCGCATCATACCCGCTCGCATGGACTATGCACCAAAAATCCTCGCGGCCAGGCGTTCAGCGCTCCACGACGATTGCCGTCGATTAATTTCCGGTTAGAGATTTGTACTGCGTTTTTGTGAGCGGCACGACCGAAAGTCTTCCTTCACGGACGAGAGGAGAATCGGCAAACAGTTTGTTGGCTTTGATTCGTGCCAAAGTCCATGGTTTCGCAATCGGTTTGCCGGCTTTGATCTTGACAATGGGAACTTTCGGATCCGACGCGTCCACGGAAATCACCGTAGCTGTTCCAACCGCGCTTTTTCGGTTGGCGGTTTCGTAGATGATCAGCCGCGCGCCGGGTTCTATCTCCCGCAAGTTCTTAACCCCGGCGGGACTTGTTACGCCTTCCCACACCGTGACGTCATCTTTTTGCAGGTCGGCAAAAGAATATTCGGATGGCTCGGTTTTCAATAAATAATCTGTAGTCACACAAGCTCCCCACGTAGCGATTCAATGCTCGACCATTCTACCTGCTGCGTTCGAACCATGCTCACACTTGATGAGCAGTCTCCAGCCGCCCTTTCGCAAGCCTACGGTGCTTTCGCGGCGACAACGCCGATATCGGCTATGTTGTCACCTTTCTTGAGCGACGGAACTGCATTTACATGAAGCGCTACGCCGGAAACGGGCGCACGCGGTTCTTGAATCACCTTACCGAAGTAGTCGGTGATTTTGCCCAGCTTCATTCCCTCCTGAACATAGGTGCCGCGCTTGACGTACGGATACCAGATCCCCGGTCCATCGGAAAGCACATCCACAACTTTTGCAAGCCAGACGGGATTCTCGATGAAGTGCGGCTCGCCGGGAATCATTTTCAAGTAGCGCATTGTGCTGAGCGTGCCATTCACAAGCACAGCGACATCGTCGCTTTCGACCGTGCCTGCATGGCCCGCCTCGACGACAATCGATGGCTTCCCGCGAACGGACGCGGTGTTGTCAAGATAACGCGTTGCAGTGGGATCGGTGGGGCGCTCGCTCCAGATAATGATGTGATCGAGCCCGAAGGCGAGAACCATTTGTTTTGAAGTATTGTCCTGCGCTTCTTTTCCAACCGCGCCCCAGTAGGCGTACGGCCGCAGACTCTCATCGAGGTCCCCGCCGTGATAGTCGATCAAATAGTCGCAGTGGTCCACCACGTCCTTGGTAATCATGTACAAGACGCGGTCCGTTTGCGTGCCATCGATTTTGCCGGGGTAATAGCGATTCATACTTTTGTTGTCGATGGGATTCACGTGCGGCACTTTTTGCTCGAACGAGGGGATGTTCACGAGCGGAAGCAGAATCACCGTGCCGGAAACTTGCGCTGGATCAAGCTCGCCAATCAGTTTTTCGACGGCGATGATGGAAACATATTCTGTTCCATGCGCCCCCGTTACAAGCGCGAGGACAGGCCCCGGCTTGGCGCCGTTCACCACCACCACGGGAATGTTCGTTCCTGCGTCGACACCCGCCGGCACTTCGATATAGCCGTTTGCCTTTTGCCCGGGCGCGGCAGAAGCCGTGCCGACGCTAAGGGGCGCTTGCGCGTGGAGCGAGAAGCTAACGAGTGGCACGAGCAGCGTGGAAACTAGAACATTTCGCGAGATACGCATCATTCTCCTCCTGCTTTCACCACCGGAGCCGGCTGCGCAGGTAGCGTGGCCGGAGTCGAGTCACCCTTAACGTAGTGAGCATACCAGGCGAGATAGCGCTCAAGACGGTCTTTGATGTGCGACGGCGTCGTGAAGCCGTGGTATTCGTTGGGATATACGACGAGTTCGGTGGGAACTTTGCCGACGCGCTTCAAAGCCTGGTAAAGCTGCTCGGAGTTGATGATGGGGACGTTCCAGTCGATCTGGCCGCCCATGATAAGCGTGGGAGTGGCAATGCTGGTGACTTTGTAGAAGGGCGAGAGCTTATCGTAGAGCGCGCGGTTCTCCCACGGTAGTCCCAGCTCGAGCTCCCATAATTTTTGATAATGATCGTGGCCGTAATTCGCCGAGTAGAGCACTTCGCTCGCGCCAGTAATCGCAGCTTTGAAGCGCGTGGTCTGCGTGATGATGAAGTTAGTGGAGATTCCGCCGTAGGACCAGCCGCCGACACCAAGCTTCTCCGGATCAGCAATGCCCTGTTCTAGCGCATAATCCGCCATCGCCATATCGTCCTGGTAGTCCTTGTTGCCCCAATCGGCAAAGATGGCCTCGCAGAATTTTTGGCCGTAACCGGAAGAGCCGCGGGGATTGGGCAAGAGCACGGCGTAACCGTTGGCGGCGAAGAGTTCCGCGAGATGGTCAAAGGAAGCGGCGTATTGACCCACAGGTCCGCCGTGAGGGCGAAGAAGAGTCGGGAATTTTTTCGCCGCGTCGAAATCGACCGGTTTGTACAGGTAGCCGGCAATGGACGTTCCATCTTTGCTCTTGAAGTGAACGTATTCGACTTTGGCAAGACGCAATTGCGAAATAAGCGTGTCATTCGTTTTGGTCAGGCGCGTCAGGTCACTGCCGTTCTGAAGGAAGATTTCGTCGGGACGGTCGGAGGTGCCGATTTGCGCGGCGATCGCGCCCTCTTTACCGAGGGAATAGTACGCAACCGTGACGCGACCGCCGATGGGGCGAATGATGTCGCCCCCGGTTGCGGGGATGCGGCAAAGATTCTGCGTGCCATCATCTTCCGTAAGGAAATAGATGGAATTGCCATCGAGAGAAAAGCGCGGGCGTCGCACGCTGCGGTCGAGAGCGAGCGTCAGAACTTTTTCTTCACCTCCAGTGGATGGAGCGATGGCGAGGTGTTGCGTCGCGTAGTCAATCGCTTTAGCGTCGATCTGACTGACGAAGGCAATCCTCTTTCCATCGGGAGACCAGGAGGGAGAGCGGTCCGCGCCGGGATTCGTTGTGATTTGCGTCAGGTGCGCGCCCTTGTCGGTGTTCTCGGCGTCAACCACCCAGATGTCGGTGTTGAAGTTGCGGTCGGGATCAGGCGTCGAGCGGTTGCTGGTGAACGCCAGAGTTTTGCCGTCCGGAGACCAGGCGGGTTCGCTGTCATCGAAATCGCCGGAAGTGATTTGCGTTATGGATTTCTTCTCAATGTTGAAAACATAGAGGTGGGAGCGGTGATTGTCCAGGTAACCGACAGTATCCTGCTTGAATTGGAGACGGTCGATCACATAGGGCGGCTGCGTTTTCGGTTTGGGAGGTGTCTTATCTTTCTCCTTCGCGGCTTCGGCGTCTTCCGGTTTGGGATCCTTAAGAACCAGAACAAGGCGAGTGCTGTCTGGAGACCACTCGAAGTCGCCCACGCCTTGGAGAATGTCCGTGAGGCGAACGGCTTCGCCGCCGAGCCGATTCAAAAGCCACACCTGGCTCTTGCCGCCGTTGCGCGAGGAAGTGAAGGCGAGGTATTTTCCGTCGGGGCTCCAGCGCGGGTGCGAGGAAGAGACACTCTCATCTGTCATGGGAAGAGGATCGCCGCCATGAGTTGAGACCATCCAGATGCGCGTCTCATTCTTGTCTTCCTTGAGCATTTTGGTGCGCACGGTGTAGACGACCCACTGGCCGTCGGGGCTTAGTTCGGGCTGACCGACGTCGCGAATCTGGAAGTAGTCGTCAATCGTGATGAGGCGAGTAGCGGTTGAGGCAGCGCGAGATTGTCGCGGGGCCGAATCTGCTGGAGAGGAAAGCGAAAGAGCTAAGACCGCAAAGACAAAGGCAAGGCTGCGGATGACTTTCATGCCGAACATTCCTCCGGAAGAGAATGCGAGACAAACCGGGCGAAGTGTAGCAGAGTGGCCGCCGTAGGATGTCTGAAAAATGTAAGGGGGTACAAGAGCTGTGTACATCCACATGTTTGCGTTCCGGTTTAAGGCAGGAGTGACCGAGGAGCAGAAAGAAAAGATTGTCGCAGAGATACGGAAATTGAAAGGCGAAATTTCGGAAGTTCTGGAATCGTGGGTGGGGAAGAATGATTCGCCGCGCGGACAGGGTTATGAGTTGGGCGGCGTAATGAAATTTGTCGATAAGGCGGCGTGCGAGGCGTATGGGGCGCATCCGGTGCACCAGAAATTGTTAAGTTGGCTGATGCCGTTGATCGAGCCGATTGAGGTGGATTTTCCCGGAATGACTTAGAAAATTCGGCAGCGAGAAGAAAGCGGCCAGCCTCTGAAGGCTGGCCGTGTACATTTTGATGGATCAATTGTAGCGCCGGGTGCGCTAGCCTATTCGTAACGAAGGGCGATTAATGGGTCGAGTTTTGACGCGCGATAAGCCGGCAAGAAACTGGCGAAGGCGGCGACGGCGGACAAAAGGACCACGGCCGCCAATAGTGTGATCGGGTCGCGCGGCTTTAAGCCATAGAGAAGTGATTTGGCAGCTTGGGCCGAAGCAAACGCCAGGCCAGCACCGATCAAAAGACCAGCTATCGTCAGCATTCCTGCCTCGCGCAGGATCAACCGCAATACATCGACGCGTTCGGCCCCGATGGCCATGCGAATGCCGATCTCTTTCGTGCGCTGAACCACCATATAGGAAATAACTCCATACAGGCCGATAGCGGCAAGCAATGCCGCCAGGAATCCAAAAAAACCGGAGAGCGTGGCCATCAATTGATCCTGGAGAAGCGAGTCGTGAATGCGGGTCTTGAAGACTTTGAAGTCAAGGTCGATGCTGGGATTCACATCGGCGATGGTTTGCTTCGTCGAGGCGATGAGGCTGGTTAAGGGCAGCGAAGACCGAATCAAGATGTGGCCGTCGGGGTCGGGATGTTCCTGCTGGGCGGCCGGGAAATACATGAAGGGCAAAAATTCCTCGTGCATATCCTGGAATTTATTATCGGCGGTGACTCCCACAATTTCGTAAAGAGGCCGCGGCTTGCCTGGCGGCTCATGAATTCGAAACCTCTTGCCAAGCGGATCGGCGCCTTTGAGAATCTTGCGGACAAAAGCTTGATTTACGATGGCCACCTTGACCGAGGTGGCCGTATCGCGGTCATCAAAATCGCGTCCGGCTAGTAGAGGCGTGCCAATGGTCTGGAAATAACCCTGGCCAAGATAATTGAGCCAGGCGACGCCTGCGTCTCCATCGGAACCCTCATTGATGACGTCATCATTCCAGGTGCTTCCTCCGAATGGGACGAGCATGGCGCTGGCGGCGGACTCAACTCCAGGCATCGCTTGCAAACGTTTTACCAGGTCGAGTTTGTATTCGGTGTAGCGCTCTTCAGGGAGTTGCAATCTCTGAAAATCGACGGTGGTGATCAGGATGCCGGTCTGTTGAAAGCCGACATTGAGAGTGGTCAAGTTGCGCAAACTCCTGACAAAAAGTAGCGCGCCCATCAAGAGAACTACGGAAAGCGCTACTTGCGAAACAACCAGAATGCGGCGCAGGCTGAAACGCTCGCGCCCACCCGAGGAACCGCGGCTCCCTGACTGAAGCAAAGTAGCAGGTTCGGCGCGGGTGGCGCGCACTGCGGGCGCGAGCCCGAAGGAAATTGTTGTGATGACGGCCAGAGCAGTTGTGAACGCAAGAACACGCCAGTCCATGCCGAGATCGAGGAGTATCTGATTCTGCGGCGTACTGATGAAGGCCACAAGCATACGGCTCACAGCGAACGCCAAAAATAAACCGCAAATCGCGCCAGCCGCTGCGAGCAGCAGACTCTCCGAAAGCAGTTCGCGAATCATTCGCCAACGCGAGGCACCGAGCGCGCGACGGATGGTGATTTGCCTTTCGCGCGCGCCGGCACGCGCGAGCATCAAGTTGGCGAGGTTGGCGCACGCGATGAGCAACACCAGTCCGGAAATTCCCAGGAGCAGCCAGAGGGGAGTCGCCGAGTCCTCGCGCAATTCCGAAAATCCGGTGCTGGCGGAAAACGCGCCGAGCTTGTAGGCCAGGTATTTCTTTACTGCTTCGGCGTCGTACCTCTCCGGAATGGTCTCCTGCAGGATGGCCGGGGAGACCGCGTTCATCTGAGCGTTGGCGCGAGCGATAGTCCAGCCGGGCTTCAAACGGCCAATGGAGGCGAGCCACCAACCGTGACGCAGTGTAAGGCGGTTGTTGCGAGGGTTGAGGATGGGCTCGACGCAAATCGGCACGGCCACGTCGAACGTATCGCCGATGGAAATCCCGTCGAACCCTGGAGGCGTAACTCCGAGAACTTCAAAAGAGTTGCCATCCAGAGTCAGGCGTTTGCCAATCACGGAAGGATCGCCGCCAAAATTACGCTGCCAGAAGGCGTAGCTGAGATTCGCGCCGCCGAGCGGGCAACCGGGATGGTCATCTTCGGGGCTAAGCAGACGCCCTAGAACTGGAGCGATGCCGAGGACATGAAAGAAATCGCCGCCTACGCGAATACCTTTTGCGTAGCGCACTTCGCCGCCCGTGGCCAGATTGAATCGCTGGCTAGACCAAACGGCCAATTCGGCGAAACCTTCTTGACGCTTGAGGATCTGCTCCCACATAGGAAAGGTGAGCTGGGAGTATTGACTCGAAAACTGGCCGGAGCCCCAGTGGCGGTCGGCGATGCGGATGGTGCCCAGTTGCTCCGGGTTCTTGACGGGAATGGTACGGAGGCGAATCGAATCAATGAGTTGGAAGATGGCGGTGTTGGCGCCGACGCCGAGGGCTAGCGTAAGGACAGCGATGATAGTAAATCCGGGACTGAGGCGCAGAAGGCGAAAGGCGTGGCGAAGGTCGCGCAAGAGATTGGTCATAGTTATCCCTCGGAAGTATCAGACGAGTGGAAACTCGAAAGGTTCCGTGGGTGTGGACAGCGTTGATTGGTCCGGATAAAAAAACAGGGGCAGACTAAAGTCTGCCCCCACTAGTAGTTACGTCAAGGCTGCAAACGTAATCAGCGATTAAGAACCATCAAAACGTTCGCGCAGGCTGCGCCTTGGGCAGCGGCTTACGCGGGATCATTTCGTCGCGGTTGGCGGTTAAATAGACGAAGGAGGCGACGATGACGGCCATTTGCTTCATGTCGGGTTCCTGGATGCGTTCGTAAACGTCCATGTTGGAATGGTGGGTGCGTGTGTCGTAGTCCATGGGGTCCTGGATGAATTGGAAGCCGGGGAGGCCGACGGCGTCGTAAGAGAGGTGGTCCGTGCCGCCGGTGTTGCGGATGGTGAGGGTGGTCATGCCGAGGTCGTGAAATGGGACCATCCAGGCGTTGAAGAGCGGGGCGACTATATCGTTGCCTTGAAGATAGACGCCGCGGATTTTGCCGGTGCCGTTGTCGACGTTGTAGTAGGCGTCGAGTTTGGCGTGCTCGGGAGTAATTTTGATGAGCTTGGTGGCGGGATCTTCGGCGTTGGGATCGCCGAAATGCTGTTTGATGTAAGCGCGTGAGCCGAGGAGACCTTGTTCCTCGCCGGTCCAGAGGCCGATGCGGACGGTGCGGCGCATTTTGACGCCGGTGGCCTTGAGGATGCGAATGGCTTCGAGCATGACGGCGGAGCCGGCGCCGTTGTCGGTGGCACCGGTGCCAGATTGCCAGGAATCGAAGTGCGCGCCGAGCATAACGATTTGGTCGGCTTTGGCTTTATCGGAGCCGGGGATTTCGCCGATGATGTTGAAGGAGTCGAGGTCGTCGTCATAGAACTTGTTTTGGATGTCCACAAGCATGGAGACGGGGACTTTCTTTTCGAGCATGCGAACGATGCGGCCGTAATTTTCGTTGGCGACGGCGACCCGGCTGGGAGACGGATCCTTCGTTTTGTCGCGGTCCCCACCCTGCTGGACGAAGACTGTGCCGTCATCGCTGCGGGAGGGCTCGATCCATGCGGCGACGCCTTCCTCGAGGAGGAACTTCTGTACCTTGAGTTGGAAATCGCGCTGGGCACGGAACTGCGCGATGCGTTCTTCGATGTTTGGGCCTGCGCCGGGGACTTCGGCCTTTGCTAGGTCAGCGAGTTCGGCGTCGGTGTAGCGGCGAGCCTGGGGCTCGAAGCGTTCAGGACTTTCGGGAATAGGAGCGGTGAGAACGAACTTGCCTTTGAGCTGGCCCTTGTACTTGGCGAAGTCTTCTTCTTTGGTGATGGGCGCGAAAACGGCGTCGGCGGTGACTGGGCCGTTAGTGCCAGGCGTCCAAGCCTTTGCATAAGCGATGAGCGGGAACGGGTGCGGGGCGATGACCTGAACGCTGGTGCGTTCATTGGACCAGCCGCGGCCGAAAGGACCCCACTTCTCAAGATGGACGTTGGCGAGTTGCCATTCGTTTAGCTTGTCGGTGGTCCACCTGGCGGCTTCCTTGATGTAGGGAGAGTTGGTGAGGCGGGGGCCGTGAACATCACTGAGATAGCTGATGATTTCCATGACTTTAGAAGTCTTTGGATCGAAGCCTTCTTCCCTGATTTGATGGATTGCAGCCAGATCGGATTGGCTTACAGCTGGGGCCTGCGCTCGAAGCGGGATGACCGCCAGGAGCAAAGCTAAGACGGCAACGACACTCGCATGCTTACGCACTATCATCCTCCGACATTCGTTTTTGCGTGGTGCTGATTTCGGGAAACAGCCACAGGGTATCGCGTGCATGTGGTGTGACGCCAGCGGAGAAGAATGCGTTTCATGCTTGAAATGGGTACCCCCCACCCCGGTGTTTTTTGTAAGAGTGGCAAACAAAGGGGTTAGACTTGACGCGGCTCGTAAGAGTGGCAGCGAAGGGACTTAAAGTGGCTGGATTTTCAGTAAGTTGCGACTGGTCCGGAAGAGTGGCAAGGAGAGGACTTAGGGAGAGGAAGTTGACGCATCGGCTGCGCTGAGGGCAGGCAGTCGACAGTTTAAAGTTGAAAGAACGAACTTCCGGAGAGCTAAGCGAAGGAGCGCGGAAGGAGCGGAGAAGAGGGGAGCCGTTCGTTGGTGAGGTGGTTGGCCAGGAGAACATGGGGAATGGTAGCACCGGATTGGCGAGGGAGTAAAGGTAATTACAGGGAATGGTAGAAAATGAAGGTTGAACGGCTATTAGCGGGATTGAACTGCGATGTTAGGGAACGGGTAGAAAAGTCGAACCCCCAGACGCAAAACGTGGCGTATGGAGCATCGGCTTCCACCCGCCGGGATGGGAGAGTGGACTATGAGCTGGCTTTTGCCATTGCAGAGGAAAGGCGGTAGTATCGGCGCATGACCGTGCAATGGAAGCATCACATTGTGAGCGACCCGGAAATCCTGCGTGGAAAACCGCGGATCAAGGGAACGCGCATACCTGTCGGGCTCGTGTTGGGCCACTTGGCCGCGGGCAAAACTTCCGCGGAGATTCTGGCTGAATTTCCCGACCTCAGGGGCGAGCAAATTGCTGCGTGCCTGGACTATGCACGTGAACTTTCCGAGTTTGAGGCCGTCGTCTGATGGCATTGCGGTTCCTGGCCGACCACTGCATTTCCAACACAATCGTTCGAACGCTACGAGATGCGGCCCATGAAGTTGTGCGTCTAAGAGATGTTCTACCTGTGGAATCCCCGGATAAGATTGTAATCGCTAAGGCTCAAGAACTAGAGGCGATTTTGCTGTCGATGAACGGCGATTTCGCAGACATCGTGACGTACCCGCCGAAGGACTACAAGGGGATCGTTGCGCTCCAATTGCGCAACCATGTCGAGATTCTCGATCCATTGATGGCGAGATTCATAGGATATTTGAAATTACAACCCGGGATGAAGCACTTTCACGGGAAGTTGGTGGTTGTGGAAGCGAACCGCATACGGATTCGAGAATAGAAAATCGAACGACGAAGAGTCAAAACCCGCACCCTTTGCAAAACGAAACCCAAAGGGTGCGGCACCCCGTTAGGAATCAGCGAGGAATGTCTGCCCCACCCGCCCACCTGCCTTGCGGCAAGCTCTCAATGAGTCGATAATTCTTCCTTGACTCGTATTGTTGTCGGCGACAAACCACCACCACCACTTGTCAGCGGGTTGTGATACCTCGATGAGCATAAGCACTTGTCCCATCGCCACAGTGGAAGCGCCCGTCGAGCAGGTCTGGCGACTGCTGGCGGATCCCAACAATTATGGGTTGTGGTGGGATGCGGAAACGTGCTGGCGGTTTGCGATGGAGCCGGCTGGCCCGGCCAAGGCGGGGCAGCGAATATCCGCGCGAACGAGAGCGCTCGGGAAAGATTGGCACGTGCGGATCACGGTTGCGAGCATTGATCCGGACAAACGGGCCTTGGACCTGACGACGCAGTTACCGTTCGGCATCACGGTGCACAACCATATCGTGTGTTGGGCGCTGGATAACAAGCATTGCCGGGTGAGCTTTGGTTGAGAGTTCACAATCTCACCTGGATGGTGGGGATGGATGCTCGAACATTTCGGGAGCCGGCAGTTACACGAGGGAGTAGCGGATGCTCTGGCGCGATTGAAGAAGGCGGCGGAACGTTCTCAACAAGCAGCGGGTAAGTGAGTGCTGCCCCACCACCGCGTGCGGACGACGCGCTGCGATCGGGACGCTGGCGATTCCTGATTTCCAACAATAAGAGTCCTACCGACGATGCCTACGAAGACTTTAGACGAGAAGAAAATGAATGATTCGTCCGCTTCTAATCTGCGGAGGTTTGCCGAGCCAGCAAGCCGAGGGTGATTCCCCCAAGTGCAACGATCACTAGCGCTGAGCCGAGAATGGCGATGCCTCGCGGGATGGGACCGTGATTGAAGGTCTGCAGCAAGACTCCGAGGGGGAAAATGACCGCACCGGCAAAGAGAGCCAGCGCAAGCGCTACCTTGTAGCGCTGGGAGAGCTCGATGCGATCGAAGCCAATTCCGATAACGATTAAGAGCAAGGCCAGACCGATCCAGTGACCATGAACGTCCACTTGACGGTCGTAGATATATTTGGCTTCCCTGTAGTTGCTGAATGCGGTTTCGGCGGCGGCAGGATTTCGACGTGCCGCAGCGTCAAAGGCCGACGCAAGGGAAGAACCAATATTATTCAGCGCTTGATGCTCGGCAAAAACGGCATACCACAAGCCGTACGCCATGCCCCAGAGAGCCAGAGCGATGCCGCCCAAAATGAGAAGCCTCCGGCCGCCGCTCATCGTTTGTCTCCAATTGGGGTGTCTCCGATTCGGGTGTCTCCCGTTCGGGCGTCTAGCTGGCCGGTGTAGCGGAGTATGCCGATCCACATGGCCAGCAGAGCGATGATCACCAGCAAGCCACCAAAGTCCGCCAAGCCACCGGCCACAAGACCAAACCGCAATTCCATCAGGACACACACGGGAAGCAGTACGGAACCGATGATCAGAATGTATGCCCAACGGAGTTTCCAGGTCTCGCGCAAACTGACGTAAGGCTGAAAAAAAGCGAGCAGCATCGCGAGGAGACCAAATTCGATGATGTGTGCGTGCGCGGCAATCTTAACGGCCTTGTCGCCTTGAAGCTGGCCATAAGCTTCGAGAGAACGGTCGACCATCTTCGCGTCGTTTGCGGCGGCTCCGGTGGCCATGTCCATAAGAATGGATGAGTCGAGTGCTTCGTGACGATAGAGATCAGCGCCGGCGTAATAGGCGCCATGCAGAAAACCGACGAGGACCATTATCAAGCCGCCGGCAAGCAGTATCCGTCCTGGCCTACTGCGATCCAGGAGAAGCACATCCTGCACGGCCCGCGGAACTTGCGAGCGAAAGAATTTTGCCAGGCCGAGTAGAAGCCCAAGGGTGGCGATGAGCACCAGCAATCCGCCGAGATCGGCAAAGATGCTGGCCCAGCCGATGGATGGCAATGGACTGTAGGCGAGGCCGACGTAATGGATGAGAAAGACTCCAACGGGAAGAAGGCTGGCTCCGATGAGAAAGAGCCAGGCGAGTCGCTGTTTTGTGGCTTCACTAAATGCAATCCAAGGAAGGAGGATCGCGAGGAGGAGAGCGAGGTAGCCGAAATCAATGGCGTGGACGTGGGTGTCCACTTTGGTGCCGCGATTTTCGAGGAATGATCCGACATCCTGAAAACTCGCGCCTACGAGTGCAGTATCTCCGGCCAGCGCGGCGTGCGCGGCTGAAGCCAAGCTCGCGCCCACCCGCGACGCGTTCTGGTGCAGGACGAAAACCGCGAAGATGTCTCCAAAAAGCATTCCGATGAGGATGAGCGCAATGCCGCCGAGCACGAGCAAGCGGCGCGCGCTCAGCGGAGCAAGAGAGGTTATGGGCATTTCGTTCGCGTTTTCGACACGCGGGAATTGTTCAGAAGGCATTGAGATGTCTTTCGACCCGGCCTAGTCATGCCGAGCGAGCAAATTTGGCTCCTTAACAAGGCCGCGGCCGGCCTCTCAGGGCGAACCAGCTAGAAACTGAATTTCACAGCCAACTGAATTTGCCGCGGGTTATTAACGGCGCGCGGCGTTCCGTACAACGGGTTTGGCGACCCTTCGCGGTTGGCGGACGGAGCGACGGGACAGCCAAAGGCTGATGGGTCGACGGGGCAGAAATCGGACGCACCATAAACGGTGTTGAAGAAGCGGATGTTCAGCGTGTTGGAAAGATTGAACGCTTCGGCAATCAACTCGAGGCTCTTCTTTTCGCGGAATCGAAACGTTCGCGCAAGGCGGAGATCGACGCTGCGGAAGTTGTCTCCGATAAACGTATTGCGGGGATCGATCCCGACGCGGTCGTTATTTCCAAAGATGTCGCCATTGGCGTCAAACCCCGCGAATTTGGAGAAGCGCTGCGGCGACTGGATGGTGGTTATCAGGCCGATGAGAAAGTCGCGCGCGAAGACATTCCAAGTGGCGGGCGTCGTCACGGTGCCGTTCAGCACCAGGCGGTTGCGGACGTCGTCGGACGAGAGGGCGCGCTCAGCGCGGAAGTTTTTGCTGTCCTGCGGGATCAGTACGAAACTGGGGTTCGGCCCGTCATCGATGGACTTCGACCAGGTATAGCTGATGCCATAAGAGAAATTCCGGGACAGCCGTTTATTGATGTTGACCAATAGACCGTCGTACTGGGAATCCCAACGAGAGGTGGCTTCAAAATAGATGGCGATCGGAAACGTACGGACACCGGGAGTAAACGGGCACTGGGGAACGAATGAACAATAGAGGTTCTTCGATCCCGGACGGCCTTCAGAGTCGTGAAGTGTCACGACGGCTGTCGGGTCCGGCTGGTTCACGTTGAAGAAACTGCCGAGATGGACGCCGCGAACGTGTAGTCCGCTGATGCTGACGGTAGTATCGGGGAGCGGCTCAAATTCGACCGCCAAACTTGCCTGGATACCGTAGGGATTCTTGCTATTTTGATCGAAGCGCACGACCACGGAGGGACCGAAGAATCCGCAATTGGCTATGGGTGTACAGCCCGGGAATGGGTTGGTAAAGGGATCCGTGGTGTTGTCCGGATAGGCTCCGTTTTTTATGAGGCCCTGTAAGGCGAGCGCGGTGATTGAAGGTTGGCTGGCGAAGGCGAAGAGTTCCGTTTTGGCGTTGAGTCCATTTTCAAAAGGGCGGCCGGGATATTTTCCGTTGTTGAGCTGAGCGATGTTGCCCGTGCCCCCGCACGAGGGCTCCTGGCAGGCGAGGAGGTTGGCGGGAAGCATCCCGTGGAAGAGCCCAAAGCCGGCGCGGACGACAACATGATGTTTGCCCCCCACGTTGTAAGCCATACCCAACCTGGGGTCGAAATTCTTCCATTGCGTGTTGAGCACATTGGAGGGCCAAGTCTCAAACTCCCACCGGATACCGGCATCCAGGGTGAGGCGGCTAGTGGCACGCCACTTATCTTGAAGGAAGAAACCCTCATAGGTGTGGTTCAGGGTACCTTGCGCTTGATTGCGGATGGCGGGCGAAAAACTCGTGCCCTTGTAAACCGAAGTGTTCAAGCTTTGTTCGTCGAAATTTGGGGCTTGGAAGCGTTCGAAGAAAATGACGTTGGGATGCTGACAGCCGGCCGGGCCGGGGCCACCGGGATCACCGGGAGCCGAGACACATTGTGCCCCGACCCCACCCGCCACACCGTCGTTACCGAGGAAAGCGCCGAGGCTGGGGAAGTCCGCTTCGAAGGGATAGAAGAGCGGGAAGGACTCCGTAGTCTTCACAAAATTAAAATTACCTCCGAAACGGATGGTGTGTTTGTCTAGGCTGCGCGTGACATTGTCCACCAGCTCAAAGCGCGACTCGCGGTAAAAGTCCGGATTGCCGCGGTTCACACCGAGCGTGAAAGTATTTGATAGCTCGAGATGAGGCTGAGTGGTTACGGTCGGGAAGTCAAAGGAACGCCGGGCAAACTGCGCGCGAAGCTCATTGATAAGCTTGGGACTGAAGACAGAAACAAGCGTACTGGCAATAGACTGGTCGCGATAAAAGTTTTTCTTGAACGCGGAAGGAAGATCAAAGCCATCGTTCAACGGCGATTGGTTGAGCAACCGTCCGTCATTGACGAAGTAACGGACGAAAAAGGTTTCGTTGTCACTGAAGCGATGGTCCACGCGGAGGAAGCCGTTATCCGTATCGTTGGTGCGGAGAACACCGCCAAGATTCGGCTCCGACGGTAGCCCGTAGATCGCTTTGACCTCATTGATGGCGTGTATGTTTGCCAGCACCGCGGAATTGTAAAAGGGCGACTCACCACGCCGCTGTACTTCGTAATTGCCAAAAATAAAGGTCTTGTCCTTCCGAACGGGGCCGCCAATGGCCGCACCGAATTGGTTTTGGCGCAATACATGTGCTCCGGTGGCTTGCAGGAGGTTGACGGCATCGAGCTTATCGTTTCGGAAATACTCGTAGAGGGATCCATGCCATTCGTTGGTGCCGCTCTTGGTGATGATATTGACGATGCCGCCGACGGCGCGTCCAAATTCCGTGGAGTAGTCACTGTTGATGACGCGGAATTCCTGAACGGATGCCTGAGGCGGAGTGCCGCGCTGGATTCCCGAGGCTGTGGAGATATCGTCGGCGCCATCGACGGCGATGAAGTTGTAATGGATGTTCTGTCCCGCGAAGGAAAGCTTGGTGACCGGCTCAACGATAACGTCCGTGCTGCCGGATGTGGTATCGCCGATGGTCACTGCCGGCGAGAGCAGCGCAAAATCAATGAATTCGCGGCCGTTAACGGGCAGATTGACGATCTGGCGCTCGGTGATGACGGTACTAACTTGCGTCCGGGTGGGCTCGGCCAGCTCGGAGGTGGCTTCCACTTTGACCTTTTGCGTCACTTCACCGGGAGACAGGCTGAAATCGAGCGCGGCAGACTGGCCGACTTGCAGGGTAATGTTTTTCGTCTGCGTGGCAAAGCCCGAGAAAGTGACGGTCACCTCGTAGTCACCAGCCGGAAGAGCGGGGATGGAGTACTCTCCGTTATCCGAAGACTGCATCGAGCGCGAAAATCCGGTGGCCGCATTGAGGACGGCAACGCTGGCCTTGGCAATGCTTCCGCCCGAGGCATCCGTGATTCGTCCGGAAAGAGTCGCCGTCACAGCCTGGCCGGAGGCTTCCGCGGCACAGAAAGAGATGAGAGCAAGCAGACAGGCAAACGAGCAGAGAAGTAGAACAGCCATCCTTCTAAATCGGTCCATCACACGCCCTCCCCGAGAGACAACAGCGGCTAACGCGCATTGCAGTGTTCGACGGTTTATAACAGGGCTTAGTGAGTGTCAAGCTTACCTTGTTCAGGAAGGGTCCTGGATTGGTTTAGACAATGATCGGTAAGCGCGGAAACCAGAAACTGATCTGCTAAGCGAGATTTCAGAACGTGAGGCTGGCCGCAGAATGAGGCGGTTAGTCGGTTGATTTGTGCGAGGACTCGGCGGGGCGGGGTCACCCTTGAGGGGAAGCGGGGGGCGACAGGACGAGAGCGGCGAGGAGAATTGGCAGAGTACGGAGTTTCATCTAGATCACTCCTGAAACGGAAATGCGTGTGAATGCAAACCGGCGAGTTTAGCACAGCGGAAGAGCGGTCATCCTCGGAAGGATGACCCTACACGGGCGCGGGGACAGAAAATCGTGAGATGAAAAATTATGCGGGCGAGGGTATTTTCTTGTTGCGCGGCGGAGCGAAACTTGTATTCTGCGAATGCGAACTCACTTCACCCATCGCGAGAGTGAGCATCGCTTAGGAGGACGAGAGTAAAAATTGAGTTCTTTATCCGTTCCTGCCCGGATTTCTTCCCCTGCAATTTCAACAGCGAAAAAAAGAGCCGCAAAACTGACGCTCTGGCCGCTTGTGGCGGCGACGTTTTTCATGGTGTCGGGCGGGACGTATGGGACGGAAGAGATCGTACATGGAGCGGGCTATGGGCGCGGAATTTTGATTTTGCTGTCCTTGCCGGTGCTGTGGTGTTTGCCGACGGCGTTCATGATTGGAGAGCTTTCGAGCGCACTTCCGGCCGAGGGCGGCTACTACGAGTGGGTGCGGCGAGGGCTGGGAAATTTCTGGGGATTTCAAGAGGCTTGGCTTTCCTTTGCGGCGAGCATCTTCGACATGGCGATTTATCCAACATTGTTCGGGTTCTATCTGAAGCAAATGTCGCCGTGGTTTGGAACGGAGAGCCATGCGGTGCTGGCTGGTCTGTTCGTGGTAGTGACTTGCGCGATTTTGAATATCGCTGGGATTCGAGTGGTGGGAATCACTTCGCTGTGGCTGTTCTTCTTACTGTCGGTTCCGTTCGCGGTGATTGTGGTGATGGCGCCGTTTAAAGTTGGAGCGTTGACAATCAGCCACGGGGCGGCTGATGCGACGGGTCTGGGCCTGCTGGGCGGCGTGCTGGTGGCGATGTGGAATTACATGGGATGGGACAATGCGTCGACGATAGCGCAAGAGGTGGAGAGACCACAGCGAACGTATCCGAGAGCGATGATCGCAGCGGTTGTTCTGGTTTCGCTGACGTACATACTGCCGTTTCTGGCGGTGTACTTTACAGGGATTCCAGCTTCGGCCTTTGAAGCAGAGGGTGCCTGGGCCGCGGTTGCGGGGCTGATCGGGGGAAAAATATTGGGGTTCGAGTGGCTGCGTTTGCTGATTGTGGTTGGCGGAATGATGAGCGCGTTTGGGATGTTCAACGCGCTGGTGATGAGCTACTCGAGGCTGCCGCTGGCGATGGCGCGGGACGGGATGCTGCCGAAGATCTTCGCGAAGACGAGTGCGAAGACAAAAGCGCCGTGGGTAGCGATTTTGGTGTGCGCCGGATGCTGGGCACTATGCCTGGGTTTGAAATTCGAGAAGCTCGTCACGCTGGACATCATGCTCTATGGAGCGAGCTTGATGCTGGAGTTCGTGACGCTGGTGGTGCTGCGAATCCGCGAGCCGGCGTTGAAGCGCGGGTTCCGGGTACCGGGCGGGCTGACCGGGGCGGTCATAGCGGGAATTTTTCCGCTGCTGCTGATGAGCCTGGCGATGGTGAAGAGCGGGAGTGAGACTATTCTCGGGATCAACGGTATGGCGTTTGGCGGGATTATCATCGCCGGGGGATTTGTGCTTTATTGGGCGACTAAACATTTGCGGCGATCGGTAATTGCCCCGGCGGCCACGCCGAATGCGGCATCGAGCGAGTAAGCTACGACGCGGCGAGCGTGCTGCTGATATACTCCGCAGTTCATTTCAATATCCTTTTTTCATCAGGAGACCAGACGTGAAGACCTTGCGGCGTTCCCTGCCATTCCTGCTTGCTGGTGTTGCGGCTCTGTGTGTGCACGCCGCCGGTGCGGCTTTGCCGGATACGGGGCCGCGATTCGATCAAAAAATGTTTGGTGGAATGCATTGGCGGATGATCGGGCCGTTCCGGGCGGGGCGGTCGCTGGCGGTGACGGGAGTGCGCGGGCAGGCGGATGTCTACTACTTCGGGTCAGTGAATGGAGGAGTCTGGAAGACGAACGATGCGGGGCGGACGTGGAATCCGATATTTGACGCGGAGCCAGTCGGATCGATCGGGGCGATTACGGTGGCGCCATCGAATGCAAATGTGATTTACGTGGGGTCGGGCGAAGCGGACATGCGCTCGAGTATTTCGTCCGGGAACGGGATGTATAAATCGACGGACGCGGGAAAAACGTGGGAGCGCATTGGGCTCGAAGATACGCGGCAGATTGCACGGATTGTGGTGGACCCGGACAACCCGGAAAAAGTCTTTGTGGCGGCGCTGGGGCATGCGTACGGGCCGAACAAGGAGCGCGGAGTCTTTCGTTCGAACGATGGCGGGAAAACTTGGGAGCAGGTGCTTTTCAAGGATGAGAATACGGGCGCGATTGACCTGGCGATGGAGCCGGGAAATCCGAAAGTCATTTATGCGGCTTTGCTGCAAACGCGCAGGCCGCCGTGGAGCATTTATGCGCCGTCGAAGGGGCTGGGGACCGGGCTCTATCGTTCGAAGGATGCCGGGGAACACTGGGAGCAGTTGACTGGACACGGATTGCCTTCGGAAGACCTAGGGCGGATGGGGATTGCGTTTGCGCGGAGCAATCCGAAGCGGATTTATTTGATTGCCGATGCGAAAGAGGGCGGGCTGTACCGCTCGGACGACGGCGG
>Ga0070706_100001255_pt1 | contig 27151 bp, 22 predicted proteins | sample KBSK5501metaG_FD_65476 | JGI IMG/M metagenome (GOLD analysis project Ga0070706, IMG submission 65476) | Corn, switchgrass and miscanthus rhizosphere microbial communities from Kellogg Biological Station, Michigan, USA - KBS K5-50-1 metaG | ecosystem: Host-associated > Plants > Roots >... | reverse complement strand
TGCATGGGCGCGCGCTGCCTCGATCACCTGGGGTAAATCGAACACAACAGCGCGCAGGCCGGGATAGCGTTCGCAAGCGGCGATTGCCAGATGACCCGTCGCGCCGCCCAGGTCCACCAGTCGCCGAAAGCGCGAGAGGTCGAAGGCTTCGACCACCTTCGGGGAGCTCAGGATCCCGAGCCCGTGCATGCCCTGGAGAAAGGTCTGTTTCGCCTCTTCGGTGCGGAAGAAATTGTCGAAGATGCCACCTTCGATGCCGAATGCCTGTTTCCAGCGCGGCGTTCCTTCCCGAATTGCATCTTCAAGGTGGCTCCACAAACGGAACAAGACGTCGTTGGAATAAAGGATGTATCCGGTAAGCGCTCGCTCGCTGTTGCGACAAAGATAAGTGCTGGCCACCGGCTCGTTCTTGTAAGACACGCCGTTGCGCCGCAAGAGCTTCAGACCTACACAAGCGTCCAGCAGTCTCTCAAGCCCTTCGGCCTCGACGCGTAACTGGGCGGCCAGCGCAGCGGCATTGACGGGCTTACCTTCGAGCAGATCAAAGACGCCGAGGGACACGGCCGTGAACATGACCTTCGATCGGCGGAAAGCTTCAAGCAGATCCATGATCGGAGAAGGATCGGGGATCGAACCAGGATCGGGGACAGGAGAAGAGTGGGGCAAATCCATCCGGACCTTGTCGCGCGCAGGCAACCGCTTCACTCCATTTTCTTGCGCGCATCTTCAAGGATACGCTTGGCGCGTGAGGGGTTGAAGATTCCGCAGGAACAGAAGCGAGCCAAATAGGTAACCGCTTCCGCGGGTGTGCGGCGACCCTCCTTGACCCAGTCGATCATCTTCTTTCCCAGGCTGCTCGAGATCATGCCGTGGCCACACATGGTGGTCAGGGCCAGGATTTGGGTGTTCGGCAGCTTTTCAATTTTGCCTTCAAACCCCAATGAGTAGCCGATGCTGTGAGGCTCGATACCCGCAAACCTGCAACACTTTCGAGCCCCTTCGATGGAGGTGGAAATATTGATGCTGAGGCAAAGATCCGCTTCCCTCACGGTCTTCAGGAAATTCTCCGCTGCCTCCAGGTTGTCGAATACCGCTGCCACCGAGGCGGGTTCATCGATGCCATCGATCACCGCTCGGAGGCGCGGCTTGACATCACGGTGCCAATGCGAGATCACGGTCTCGTTTTTTGAAGGCCGCAGGGCTCCGCCGTGTGCTGGGTCCCCGATGTTCACCGGTTTGAACGGCAAAGCCATTTCTAGGAATTTCTTCAGCTTAGGGATGCTGCCTTGGTCGTTCTTGCCCCGGCTGGGACTGGCGAACACGATGTAGTCGTCCTTAAAGCTTTCCGCGTCTCCGTAGCGATGCAAAGTGTTGGTCATAGGACGGCCACGCCCTCTTTTGGCGATTTTTCCACCGAGTTGGTGATTCGGCCGAGGCCGGCATTGGTTTTGGCTCTTTCGAGCCGGTATCCCAAACGCTCCAGGATGGGCGCCACCACGTGCTCTTCGCCGTTCTCATCGCAGCGCGTACCCACACCGAGAGCGACCACGCTATCGATGTCCTTCTCGACCTCGTGCACCAACTGGATGACCTCTTCGGTGCGATCTACCGGCACTTTGATCTCGACGATCGCGGAAAGGATCTTCTCGTCGAGGATATCCGCTCGCAGGCTCCCAGTCGAAACATCGCTCATCAGCAGAGTCAGAGGGTTCTTTTTCTCGAACGGCACGTTCGCATTGGCCAGCGCCCGGGTCATCTTCTGAATGTCCCGGAACCTGACACCGACTCCCGGCCTGCCGAACTCAATCGTGAAGCCGACTTCGCCAGGCTTGACTCGATCGGTCACGTCGTTGGTCTTGACCTCTTCGGTGCCGCGGCCCTGCACACCGGTGGATTCGTGGGTCGCGCGCGGATCGGAAAATGCCCGACGCACGACACGGGGCCACTGCAGATCTTCCGCTTCGAAGGCAGCGGTTGGGCAGATGTCCGGCTCCGGATCGAAGCGCAGGCGTACCATCTGAAATAGCTTTCGGACTGTGCGCACCAGCACCGGATTCAAATGCTCGGAACTCAGTCCGTTGTAGCAGGCGTAACACTCCACACACTCGTTCCGATCCACGGTGGCACGTTTGATGACTGGATCGACGTAGATTGCCCCTACCGGGCAGACATAGATGCAGTTTCCGCAGGCAACACACTTATCAGCATTGATCTTCATGGACTTGCACTTTCGTTGGCCCAACCCCCAACGAGATTGGGTAAATATAGTCATATAATAGCATAACAATTAACTTCGCTTTGGAGCTGGATTGCGGATTCAGCAAGCTTAAGCCGGCTCAAAGGCTAGGCTTTCACGGCACTGCCGGCTCCCAAACTATTTTTTTGTCGGCATCGATCCCGAGGCTCAAAAGCGCCCCACCGGCGCACAACACGGCGCACACCAGAAATGGCATGTTCCAGCCGTACAGTCCAACCAGGTAGGCCAGCAGAACCGGGGAGACCGCGCTTCCCAGGTTGCCGAAAGTGTTCATGACCGAGGCGACCGAGCCCGCGTAGTCGCCCGCAATGTCGAGTGGGATGGCCCACGAGACGCCGACCGTTACCTCCAACCCGAAGACCGCGACGCAGGAATATAAAACCGAAGCCGTGGAGCTGTGCGTGAACGTCGCCGGCAGGATGAAGACACCGGCCAGAACAAAGCCCGCCAGCGCGACCACACGGCGCGCGACTTTGAGATTTCCAAAACGCTTGGCGTAACGATCCGACATGGTGCCACCCAGGAGATCGCCTGCCGCGCCAGCCAACAAGGGCAGGCTGGCGTAGATACCCATCTGCGTCAGGTTGAAACCACGGTGTTCGTTCAGATATTTGGGGAACCAGTCCAGATAGACGTCGATGCTGTAGCCATAGCAGAAATACATCAGTGAAAGCGTCCACAGCGAAGGGCTGCGGAGAATTTGACGCCACGGCACGGCCCGCACCCCGGCGGCACGAACGCCGAGCGAATCTTCAATGAGTTGGCGCTCCGCCGCGTTGATACGGGAGTGTTGCGCGGGCGTGTCGCGGTAGTACCAGTACCAGACCGCGGCCCAGCCCAGGCCGATAAGACCAAAGAAGAAAAAAGGCGCGCGCCATCCGAAGCGGATCATCATCATTACCACCAAGGCGGGAGTCAGAGCCGCGCCTAACCGCGATGCCGCGTGGGTAATTCCTTGGGCGAAGCCCCGTTCCGTCGGCAGCATCCAGCGCGAGAGGGATCGGGTGGCAATAGGGAAGGCTCCAGCCTCGCCCACTCCGAAGAAAAAACGGAAGACCCCCATGGAGGTCGCGTTCCAGGCGAACGCTGTCAGCGAGGTAAAAACTGACCACCACACAACCACTAAGGCCAGGGCGCGCCGGCCTCCGATGCGGTCGCCCAGCCATCCCCCGGGAATTTGAAAGACGGCGTATCCCCACCGGAAGGAAGCGAAGATCCACCCAATTGTGATCATCGAAAAGCCCATATCCTTCTGGATCACGGGCACTGCGGAGGCGATATTCACGCGGTCCATGTAGGTGATCATGTAGGCCGCGACTATCAGGGCCAGCACAACCTGGCGAGTGTGGGTGGGGGGGCGGGCCGTGATCGTAGTTTCAGTCATTTAGCTGGGGGATCTTCCGGCCAATCCCACTGTACAGGATGGCTCCGCGTCCCCCGGTGAGCAAAGCAACGCCGCTCCAGTGGTCGCTGATTTATATTACGATAACATATGAGGCGAGTTGCTCAGAGCGATCTTTCGGGTGACAGAAACAGGTCTGGACTCCCGGCTTGGTTTTCGGCGAATGGTTGAAAATGGCAGGGCGGGAGGCTGATCGTTAGAACGCAACTCGATCTTTGCAGCGTTCAATCTTGGATAGTTCGACGCCAGGGACCTTGGTCAGGTCGTGCCAATCCTTGAAGTCGCCGTTCTGCTCCCGGTAGGACACGATGGAGGCGGATTCCTTTCGGGAGAAGCCGAGCGCCCCCGTCAATTCGCTTGCCGTAGCCTTATTTACATTGAGGGGCTGGTGCCGGTCGCGATTTTTGTCAGCCGCCAGCTGTGCTTTGGTTGCGCCAAAATTTTTGGCCAGATACTCCACCACAGTTTCGATTTCCTCATCGGGAACGTCGGCGCCGCGCGAGACCATTTGGTCGACCAGTGCGGACCACTGCTCCTTGGACGCTCTCTTCGAAGTGACAACCTTTAGCGCATGGCACCCGGCACAATCCCGCCGGACGATTGCCTTGCCCTTCCCTGGGGGGAGACTCGGTGCATTAGCGGCAAATGCGAGATAAACAAGCATCGTAAATACCATGTGATTGGCCCACCTTAGCCTGACAGTCTGCGGAAAAAATCCAAAAAGTAAATACCTCAGGGTCTGAAGCCCTCACTGCTTGGGAAAGCGCCTAGGGCAGGGCCAAGACCCTGCTCCACCCAAAACCAGGAGTTTTTCAGCAACCTGCTGGTGAATATCGCCATCCGTATTCTGCCGAGCAAGAATTTCATTTTAGACGAACGTCGCCGATGGCCTGATCGAGTACTGGCTCGGTTGGCCGGGCAAGCCCACCATAGCGCGAGCCTGTGCCGGGGTGGCGACCGCACGATTTAGCTCATGCGCAATGCGCACGGTTCGCTCTACCAACTCAGCGTTGCTCTTGGCTTTTCGTCCCCGGGAATAATAGACATTATCTTCCAGGCCGACGCGCACATGGCCGCCCATCAAGATGGCGAGCGTGGTCAGCGGAAGTTGAAATGGGCCAATCGCTGAACATAACCACAAAGCTCCGTCAGGAAACTCTTTCAAGAGTTGCAGAATATTCTCAACCGTGGGAAAGCTGCCTGTCTGATAACCCATCACGGTCTGCATCCAGTACGGCTTTTCTATCAGATCGTGCTCGATCAGGTAGTCCACAACCCAGGCGCAGCCGGGATGGTAGAGCTCCAACTCAGGTTTGATTCCTCGCTGCTTCATCTCCGCAGCGAATTGGTGAATTTGACCATAGGTAAACGGAATGCATTCGTCGATTTCAAGCGCCGGCCGCGGATAGGGCAGCGGCGGACACCGCTCCTTGAGTTTGAACTTGCTCATATCCGGGGCCAGGTTCAGAGATGCAACTTCTGGTCCCGCCGCCAGACAGGCGGCGCGCTCTTCCATGCTCATACCCGGGCCGGCTCCAGTGGTTGCATTGATGATGATCTCCGGACAAAGTTGCCGGACCTTGCTTAGCACCTCGCGCCAGGTCCCGGTCTCGCGCGCCCCCTCGGTCAATTGTTGGGGATTGCGCGCATGGATATGAACCATCGCCGCTCCAGCTTCGTATGCGCCCTGGACCGACGCTGCTATCTCGTCCGCGGTCTCGGGGATGAACTGGTTGGCTTCCTTGCCCTGGATGCCGCCGTTGCAGGCCACGCAGATGATAAGCGGCGGCATTCCCGCGCGAATTCTTTCCATAAAATCGTGGCTGTCTGTGTAGCTGAACCAGGCGGGTTGCTGGGATGAATCCGGGCGTTCTTTTTCGGACACAAGACTCCTTTTTCCGGTCGGACAAAATGCATCGCGTAACGATTTCTTATCTCCGACCAGTCACCTCATGGCAAAGGAACCGCAACTTAAGTCGAGCCCGAGTAAACGGTTAAGGGCGATAACGATTCACGCGCCAAGCCTCTATAAGTAAACAAGTCGCTCCTCGGCCAACAAGCGAAATAGTGCGAAACGGTTATGCGACTATGCCATGCAGAGAAAAAAGGCGATTTGCCTCCGCCAGGGCGGGCCCTTCCCGTAGAAAAGATTCCGCACCACGGCAGTCAAAAAATGGCGCCTTGCCGCGATGGAGAACTTGCTTGAAACTGCTAGCGCAGTGTAGTCTCCGGTGAAGAGAGCACGTGGTCGACGAAGTCTCTAAGCTAGTCCCGGGTGTTTCATTTTCCGTGCTGCTCGATTTCTTGCTCGCGCCTGCTCTCCCGTACGCGCCATATGGCGTTAGTTTCCGATGGGTAAACCTCAGGTTCGCCTGTCGGTTAGACTTCCGCCAACCGCTATGATCAAAAACTTTGCGCCGGCAATTTTGAACGCTTCGCAATCCACCGGACTGGGTGCGAGCACCGACCGGCTGGACTCCTGGAAAGAAATCGCCAGCTACCTGCGCCGCGAAGTTCGTACCGTCCAGCTCTGGGAGAAGAGAGAAGGCCTTCCGGTCCATCGTCATTTTCACCAAAGCCTGGGGAGTGTATTTGCTCTGCGCTCGGAAATTGATCGCTGGAAGCGGCAGGTCTCACGAGAAAGCGGCAACCAGGAACTTGAAGCGGCAATAACACCGAAGTCCACCCGGGGTGCGGGTGGTCGCATCACGATTTACGTACTGCCCCTCAAGAATGTAACCGTCACTAGCGAACGCCGGCGTCTTTGCGATGCCATCGTGGCCCAGACCATTGCTGCCCTGGAGCAAGTAAACCCCGCTAGCCTGGGCATCGTGAGTCCGAAGGTTCCCGTGCAGCAGGAACCGCGGGAGTCTCCGGCGAGGCCTGCAGACGACCAGAAGGTTGACTACGTGCTGCAATGGAGCATCCAGGACGAAGGCAGCGGACTGCGAGTAAGCGTCGCTCTTCTGTTTGCCGGGACTGACGCGGTGGCGTGGTCTCACACCTACCGCTGTCGTCCGACCGATTTCGGCGATGTGCCCACCTATGTAGCCGACCAGATTGTTCAGTGCCTTTGGCTGAAGGTGTTTTCTGCTTCATCCCCGGCCTGTGTCGAGGGCCGGCGCGAACGGTCGGGGTCGCGTGAAGCGTACTTGAAAGGCAGATACTTCTGGAACCAACGCAACGAGGGAGGGCTACGCAAAGCCATTCATTGTTTCGAATCAGCCATACGTGAGGATCCGGAGTTCGCGCTGCCCTACTCAGGGCTTGCCGATTCGCTCACTCTTCTCTCCTTCTATGAAATCGTTTCTCCCTCCGAAGTGATGCCCCGGGCGCGCTGCGCCGCGCTGAAAGCGATCGAGCTTGATCCAAATCTGGCCGAGGCCCACGCTTCGCTGGCAGACGTTTTTCTGCACTTCGATCGGGACTGGCAGGCCGCGGATCACGAGTACCGGCGCTCCATTCAATGCAATCCGGACTACGCTCTCGGCTATCACTGGTACGCGAATCTGCTTGCCGCCCGGGGACAGCACGAGGCGGCCCACATCGCGATCATGCACGCTCTCGAGATCGACCCGGTTTCGATCATCACCCTGGTCTGGGCCGGGGTCACATCTCATCTGGCGCACCAGTTTGATGAAGCCATCAGGCACTATCAAAGCGCTCTGGAGCTGGACCCGCACTTCGTCTGGGCACACATGTACATGGCTCAAGCGCTAGAGCAGAAGGGCAACTTCAAGGAGGCACTGCGAGAATTTGAAACCACCATTCAACTGGCGGGGGGCAATAATTGTGTACAGGCCATGAAGGCTCATGCTCATGCGGTGGCAGGCGACAAGTCTTCGGCACGCGAGATTCTAGACGAACTCCAGCTCGCACCCTCCCACCACTGCCTGCCGTCCTACGACATTGCCGCCACCTACGCCGCTCTGGGCGAGTCCCATCAGATGGTGACATGGCTCAACCGGGCGTGTGACGAGCGCAATATGAAACTCTTCACTTTGACCCAGGATCCGCGTTTTGATTCCCTCCGCCATCGTTCCGAATTCAGGGAAATTGTCGAGCGGATGGGACTGAAGCAATACACCCCAGCGCGCAGACGAAGCCGTCAATGAACGCCCGGTGAGGATGAAAACCGGCTCGGCAAAAACTATTTCGTCTTGCGTTCTTACCACCAATTTCTTACCACCAAGGCTTCTCCCCACCGCCTTCTTACTACCCACCGCCAGGCTACCTGAAATTTTAATTCGAACAATCCAAGCGAAACTTTAGCGAGGACTGTGGTATCTCTTGAGATCCAATGAAGGGGATATTGTGACCCAAAAAGTGGAAGAACCGCCGGTCGCCGTGCCGCATCGCGAGCTGAATCGAAGTCTTGGAGTCTTTGACTCGACCATGATCGTGGCCGGATCAATGATCGGATCCGGGATCTTCATCGTCGCCGGGGAAATGGCGCGAGAGGTTGGCAGTGCCGGCTGGCTGCTACTGGCTTGGGTTATCGCGGGCGTCCTCACCCTGGCGGCGGCACTGTCTTACGGAGAGTTAGCCGCGATGATGCCGCGGGCCGGAGGTCAATATGTTTACCTGCGCGAAGCCTACTCGCCACTCTGGGGATTCTTGTACGGCTGGACTCTGTTTCTTGTCATTCAGACGGGGACGATAGCGGCATCATCGGTCGGGTTCTCCCGCTATCTTGGCGTGCTGTGGCCGCAAATCTCGGAGACGAATTACATCATCCCGCCTATCCATATTCTGCCCACGTATGCCCTTTCGCTCTCTACCGCTCAACTGGTCGCGCTCTCGGTCATAAGTTTTCTGACCTGGACCAACATGAAGGGCCTCAAGTACGGAAAGGGAGTCCAAAACGTTTTTACAACCATGAAAATCGGGTCGCTGCTGGGAGTGATCGGGATCGGCGGGTTGATCGGATGGAAGGCTTCGGTGGTCAAGGCCAACTTCGTTCATGCGTGGACGCCGCAAGGCTTCACATTGGCGGGACACGGGCTTTCTCCCACCACGGCATTGGGAATGCTGGTGGCCTTATGTAGCGCGCAAATTGGAGCGCTGTATGCGGCGGATGCGTGGAACAACATCACCTTCACCGCCGGCGAGGTCCGGAATCCCACTCGAAACGTTCCGCTGTCTCTCGCCTTCGGAACCATCATCGTAATCGGACTCTACGTATTGGCCAATTTCGCTTACGTCGTTGTGCTGCCCTTCAGCGAGATTCAGCGTGCGCCTTCGGATCGCGTGGCGGCCGCCATGTTGCAGGCCATCTTTCCCTCCCTCGGCCCCACACTGATCGCTGTTGCCATTATGATCGCGGCGTTTGGCTGCATGAACGCTTTGATATTGTCGGGGGCTCGCGCCTACTACGCGATGTCACTGGATGGTCTGTTCTTCAAACGCGCGTCGGTTCTGAACCGGGCCAACGTTCCCAGCGCGGCGTTGGTTATGCAGGGGCTGTGGTCGGCAGTGCTATTGATGATCCGGACCTATCAGCCGACGACCGGAAGCTACGGGAACCTCTACAGCAATTTGCTGGACTACATCATCTCCGCCGCGCTGATCTTCTACATTCTGACCATCGCAGGCGTTTTTCGATTGCGGAAGATCAATCCCCATGCCGACCGGCCCTACCGCGCTTTCGGCTACCCTCTGATTCCGCTGCTTTACCTGATCTGTGCGGGGGTTATTCTGGCGGTCTTGTTCGTGTTTCGAACCGCCACCACGATTCCCGGGGTCGTAATCGTTCTGATCGGCATGCCGGTTTACTTCCTTTTCAAGCGCCAGACGGAGCGCGATCGAAACCGGGCGCGAAGCTCGGCTTGATCGCCGGGCTGTAAGTCCCTTCGTTCTCTTCGGATGTGCAACCACCCCTCAATTCCATAAAATTCTTGTCTTGACAACGCATCTAACATTCTATTATATGACAAATACTTGCGGTTTGGCTGCAGCCGGTAAGACTGGGCCCGGTGGAGGTTAAAAGCCTCGGTTTGGGACCATGATTCCTGCGAATCGTTAGGAAAAGCCGCGGAAATCCGACAGATCAGCTGGTCCTGACCTGAGCCGGTCCGGTGCACCGTTTCGCACTATTTCGCTTGTTGGCTGGGTAAAAAATGATATTGTCGCACAAATCTTTAAATTCGGGGGGGTAGTGTTATGCAACATCGCGGTTGGCGTTGTCTTTGCCTCGGTTTGCTGGTTCTGCTCGGCACGGCCCGCCTCTGGGCTGATGTAACTGGGTCGATTCAGGGGTACGTTCGCGACAGTTCAGGAGCCGTGATCACCGGCGCACATGTGGTTGTTACCGAGGTCGCTACCAATGTCAGCCGGGAAACTATGACCGACAATCAAGGGGCCTATACGGTTCTGGCGCTGCCCCCCGGCAGGTACAAGATCATTGCCACCATGACCGGATTTCAGCAGTCCATAGTCAACAATGTCGACCTGAGCGTAAACGACAAGTTGACCTTTGACTTGACCCTACCGGTCGGCAGCGTGCAGCAAAATGTTTCGGTTGAGGCGAACGCTCTCCAGATCCAGACCGTGGCTACGGCGACGGGCACCACGATCGAATCTCCTCAGATTCTAGCCATGCCGCTCAACGGCCGTTCGTATCTCGATCTGCTCTCACTTCAGGCAGGTGTTTCTCCCGCAAACACCAACAGCAGCTACTCCGATCGCGGACCGGCTTCCGGTCTCTACTCGTCGACAGGAAATGTCTCCACGGACGGCCAGCCTGAGTATGCCAATGCCTTCCTGGTGAATGGTGCCGAGGTCAACGAGACCAAGAATATGGGCGCAGGTCTGATTCCGAACGCCGACTCGGTCGCTGAGTTTCGAGTGCTAACCAACAGCTTCAGTGCTGAGTATGGCAAGTTCACCGGCGCCGTCATGAACACTGTGACGAAATCCGGAACCAACCGCTTCCATGGAACTCTCTTCGAGTTCTACCGGAACCAGGGGATGGATGCGACCAGCTACTTCGACACCACCAAAGCCGAGTTGAAACAACATCAGTTTGGTGGTGTTTTTGGGGGTCCGATCTGGAAGGATAAGCTCTTCTTCTTCACCGACTATCAGCAAACGCGTCGCGTCGCTGGAGCCAGTACGGGGAAATTGGACGTGCTAAGTGCCGACGAGCGTAATGGCATCTTTCCCGATAGCCTACTCGGTAATGCCGTCCAAGGTGACGCATGGGCTGCAACCCTCTCGCAGCGCGGCGGCACACCAGTTGTCGCTGGGGTCACCACGTATAACCAACTCGGGACTGCGGTGACGACCACCGACAGCAGCGGCGCCAGCGTGCCTGGCCACGACATCTCCGCTTATATCGACCCTGTCACTGCTTTGACGATGAAACTGATTCCAGCCGCAAATCTAGGGGTAAGCCAATATTCCGACTCAAGCCACGGCGGAAAGCTCATCGATACCAACATGGCCCAGCGGATAGACTTCATCAATCACATGACCGGGGACTGGTCGTTCTACTATCACTACGACGATTCGACCGCGACACAGCCCGTCTACCAGCAGGCCTATCAAGGCGTAACTAATGTTCCCGGCTTTCCCGTCGGGGTGCCGTCGCGCAACCAGCTGTTCTCGATGAGCAACACGAAGACGTTCGGCGCCACTGCGGTCAACGTTGCACGCTTGCAGTTTTTCCGCACGGCAGTTCGAACCGCGCAGCCGGATGCCAGTTCGACGATTTCCGGCTACGATGTCTACGGCTTCAATACGGATCCCGCCACCGGTGGTCTGATCAACACCGGAACACCGGGATACGCATCGTCCATGCCGATGCTGTTGTTCAACAGCTTCGCCGTCGGCAACAACTGGTTGAATCTCTATCAGCCGGACACTACCTACGGTATTAGCGACACCTTCAGCAAGACGATGGGCAACCACTCGCTCAGCTTCGGTGGTGATCTGAAGTACTACCAGCTGAATGCTCGAAACGAATGCGGGCCCAACGGATATTTTCAATTTACGGGCAATGAGACGGGTGGGGATGTTTCTGATTACTATGTCGGCGCTCCAACCGCTTTCGTCCAATGCTCCGTCCAGCTGCTCGACAACCGCACCCGATACGGCGCCCTCTTCGCTGCGGACACTTGGAAGGCAACTTCCAGACTCACTGTTAACCTCGGCCTCCGCTGGGACGTCGCTAGGCCATGGAGCGATCTCTATGGTCGTCTGACTACCCCGGTTCCGGGCGTGCAGTCCACCAAGTTCCCCAACTCCCCCCCCGGCAACCTGGTTCCGGGAGATCCGGGAGTTCCGAGCACGATCTCTCCCACCCCGTACAACAACTTCGGACCTCGTATTGGTCTCGCCTACGCGCCTTCAGGCGGTTTCTGGGGTGAGAACAAGACCAGCATTCGTGCGGCTTACGGTGTCTACTACCTGGGCGCCGCTGATATCGGTAACTTCGGTATTATTGGTGACGCTCCCTGGGGCCTTTACTGGGCATCGCCGGCACCGACAGAGTTCGCAAGTCCCTACATCACTCGCGCAAACGGAGTGTCACAGGGAGAGCACTTTCCCTTCACCTTTCCCTCGGGCCCCGGACCATTTCCAAACTTCCAGTTCGGATCGCTCATGCCTCTTTACGTGCCCGGCTACTACAACAAGAATAAGACCCAGATGGCCGAGCACTACAACGTCTCCATCCAGCGGCAACTCGACAAGTCGACTGTCCTGACTGTGGCGTACGTGGGAACCCAGGGGCACCACATTCAGCGTGGCGAAGACATCCTCTATGGCGATGCGGCGCTCTGCCAGTCGATCGCAGCTGCAGATCCAACTAACCCCTGCGGGCCGAGTGGCGAAGGGAATGTCTACACGGTGGGTGGCCAAACGTTCTATGGCACCTTTACCGGGCTTATCGACAACCAGACCATCAGCCAGAACTACCACAACTCCAATGGAGGTCCGGTGGTGGCCTTCGCCTCGGCGACTTGGCTGAAGAATTCGGGAAACTCGAACTACAACTCGCTGCAGGTTTCGGCGGAACGTCGCGCTCGCGACTTAACCTTCCTGTTGAGCTATACCTACGCCAAATCGTTCGATAGCGTTTCCGCCAAGTACGATCCTCGCGATCCGTCTCGAAACTACGGCCTGTCGACCTTCGATATGCGACATAACCTGGTGATGAGCTACAACTGGGATCTTCCGTTTGCGCGCCTGCTTGGATCGCGCCGGATTACCACGGGGTGGCACCTTACGGGCATCAGCCGCTTCAACTCTGGGGTTCCGGTGAGCGTGCAGGGCGGCGGCGATTACGCTCTGACCAACATCGGGCTGGACTATCCCACCCAAGTCGGTCCAATCCACAAGCTGAATCCGCGTGATTCGGCAACCAGTGTCTACTTCAATACATCAGCTTTCGCCAGCGGCCTCAGTTGCGGCTACGAAGTTTGTGGCGTAACTGGCAGCGCAAAACAGTATCTCTTCAGCGGGCCGGGAGCGGTCAGCACAGACGCGGGCATTGAGAAAGACACGAAAATCACCGAGAGCATGGCATTCAACATGCGCTTCGAGATGTTCAACGTCTTCAACCATACCAACTTCCAAGGTATAAGTGGCAAGTTTACCAGCAGCCAGTTCGGTCAGGCCACCACGGCCGCACCGGGCCGTATCGGCCAGATCAGTGCCAAGTTCATCTTCTAATCCAACCCTGCGGCGAGCGATTGCCGTGGCCAACCTTTGAGGGGGAGGGGATGCGAGTGATCGCATCCCCTGTTTGCCTATTAGGGCTGGGCATATCATGGGTGGCGGGTATGGGTTGTATGGGACAACCGATCATTGGGGCTTATTTAGTAGTTCGCGTTCCACCTGCAAACCACCTTCCTAAAGTAGGCAATGGACTTTTTTTAGTCCTGCAGTATGGGGACGAGTACCTGGAAAAAAGAAATGGGACGATGATGAAGGCGATAGTTTCGATCCTCGCTCTGCAATTGTGTACGACGGCATTTGTGTCAGGCCAGATGCCAGGCATGGCAAGTCATCCAAGTCCGCCACCGGACGACTCGAAGGCGGCAAGCTCCGCCACGCATCTTTCTAACGTGACGTTCACGAAAGATGTTGCGCCCATTGTGCAGCAGCATTGCCAGACCTGCCACCGTCCCGGCGAGGGTACACCGTTCTCAATGCTGACCTACGAAGATGCAAGGCCGTGGGCAAAAGCCATGAAACAAATGGTGCAGCAGCGACAGATGCCCCCGTGGTTCGAGGATGGGCACACCGAAAAGTTCGAGAATAACCGCTCGCTGACGCAAGCCCAGATCGATACCATGGTCGCCTGGGTAAACGCGGGCGCCCCGAAGGGCGACCCGAAGGACCTGCCGCCTCCTCGGCAGTTCGTTGAGGGATGGTCCATTCCCAAGCCAGATGTCATATTCCAGCTTCCCAAGCCGTTTTCTATCCCCGATAGTGGGATTCTCGAGTATCAGTACGTCATTCTGCCCACGGGCTTCACCAAAGACAGGTGGGTTCAGTTTGTAGAAGCAGCGCCGTCGGATCGCGCAGTCGTTCATCACATTGTTGCCTATGTCCGCCGACCGGGTTCGAACTACTTCAAGGACCAACCCAAGGGTGTGTTCTTCGAAGCTCCGCCCTCCAAAACGGATAAGAAAGCGGATCCGGATGATGTGCCGAGTGATTGGCTGGTCGGGTACGCGCCCGGTCAACCTGCTGACATTTTCGAACATGGGCAGGCAAAGCTTGTCCCGGCCGGCTCAGATATTGTTCTCGAAGTGCACTACATGCCGGAAGGCAAAGCGACCACGGACCAGTCGAGCGTGGGACTGGTCTTTGCCAAAGAGCCCCCCCAAGAACGCGTCATGACTTTGTCAGCGGTAAATGAAACTTTCAAGATTCCTCCGGGCGATCCAAATTACCGCGTAGATTCCTCCTTCACGGTGCGCCACGATGTAATTCTGCTGGGGATGCATCCACATATGCACACCCGGGGCAAGGACATGGAATACCGGCTGGTGTTTCCCAACGGAGAGACCCGAACCATCTTGAATGTGCCGCACTACAACTGGCACTGGCAGCTTTGGTACAACCTGGCAAAGCCGATCACGCTGCCCACGGGGACCAAGATCGAATGCACAGCACACTTCGACAATTCGGCCAACAATCCCGAGAATCCGGATCCGACGAAGACGGTAATCTGGGGGCAGCAGAGCTTCGATGAAATGATGGTCTGCTTCTTCAACCTGGCATTTCCGGCGGAATTATCGGCCAAAGAAGTGCTGCCGCTCCCGAAGGCCGACGCGGCCCTGGCTCAGAAAGATCAGAAATAGCATTGATTCTCGGCCGGCCGAGCGGGTAACGCAAACGCGATGCAAGCTCCCAGCATCGGCGCTGGCAATGCCGGATGGCGGGAGACGGGGTGACGGAGCCGCGCCTTGTTGCCTAGAATGCCTTGAGGTGGGTATCCGCAGACTCAGGTGTAATTGATTCCATGACAATGTCGGCTCCCTAGACCCGAGTAAACTTTGGTGGTGCCAACCAACCAAAAGGCCCGGGAGAAAGGAGCCGAACATGATCATTATAGATTCTCTCTTGATTTCCAAGTTTTTTTCTCTCTGGAGAGGTGCAGGAGAACCTCTCTCTTTTTTCTCGGTCAAGCGCATAAAGCCACCGTGTCGGGAGCGAACTTTACTGGGCATAACTTGGATCCATCGTACGGTTGATCGGAGTGGAACATGGCGAAAAAGGCATGCAGAAGCTTTCTCATGACTGCCACCACCGCCTGCAGCGGGGCTTTTCCGCGAGCCAGCAAGCGCTGGTAGAAGGCCCGCAGGTAGGGCTCACGGCGCATGGCAACCAAAGCTGGCATGTACAGAGCCCGACGCAGGTGACGACTACCACCACGGCTGATCCGGGGTTTCTTTTCGACGGAGGTTCCGGACGTGAAGCGACATGGATCGAGTCCAGCGAATGCCACCCACTGGCGCGCATCCAGTGTGTCGGGCAGCACCGCTAACTCGCCGAGGATTTGCAAAGCACTGGTTTCACCGATTCCGGGAGTGGTAAGCATCACACGGAAGCGGCGGTCCAGCTCGGGGTCGCGGGCGATGAGTCGCAGCGCTTCCTGCCGCAGCCGCGTGATCCGGAGCTGCAGATAACGCTGATGCTTCTGTAGTTCCCGAATCAGTAAGGCAGGAAGAGCGCGGCTGATCGTCAACGCATGCTGACGATTTTTCTCCTGGGTCTGCATGACACCCAGATCTTCGATAGCCCGTGTCAGGGCACGTAAGCGCAGGGCGACCAGGTTTGGCGGTACCCAAGGTACCCAACGCATGCGCATGGCATATTCGCAAAGCACACCTGCATCGACCGGATCGGTCTTGCTGCGTTCGCCCAACGATTCCGCGAAGCGCCGCGCACGACGAGGATTCACCACGCTAACCTCCACCTGGCGCTGGGCGTGCAAGGTCAAGGCCAGATCCAGGCTGTAATTGCCGCTCGCTTCCAAGCAGACGCGGGCGCGCCCGTTTCCTCGCAGCAAGTAAGCCAGAAGGGCTTTGTGTCCACCGGCATTGTTGCCAAAGGTTGTGACCGCCTCCCGGTCCTCGGTTCCACAACGCACGGCGACGCTTAACTCGCGTGCGCTGACATCGATGCCTACGAAAACTTGGACTTCGGTCTTAGAACCATTTGCCATATCTGTCCTCAAGATTTGGATTAGACTGAGTTCCGGCTCCCCGACCCTGTACCATCTCTCTCGCCGACCTTGTGAATGCAGGCTCAAGTGGCCTCGGATTCTCTACGGCGTGTGAAAGAAGGGCGGGGAGCCTATCTATAATCCAGGCTGCAAAGCTACCGCGCCTCAGGATGCGATCGGCCTCCCGCCGAAACCCGATCCAGTTTCCAACTACCACAGGGCAAAAAGATCGGGCAGTTACAAACAAGATACAAGGATGTGATTTCCATCCCAGCTGGCTACAAGTTTCGTGGTTCGACACGGAGACTGGGGAAACCGGCGAGCAGAAGGATGAAACTGGTTTTGTCGGACTTCCTCCGCGCCCCTGTGACTCGCCCTCGCAAATAGGCGGCGCCATCGAGCAACAGATCTGAAGGAGAAGTTCCCATGTTTACCGCGTTTGCACTAAGCTGCGGCGTCAGAGCTTTTTTTAAGGTGTGCTTGGCTGCGGCTGGCTGGGCCACCCGCCGTTTCAGCCGTCCCTACGGGACTAAGGCATTGATTCTTGTGCTGTCATTTGCGACCCCTCTCAGTTTTGCCCAGCAGACTGCGGGCAAGCCACAGAGTGGTAAGTCTTCGGACAAGCCGAAACCGCTTTCGTCAGACTGGCATTCTCCGATTCCTCCAGACATCCTGCGACAAATGAACAGTGCGCTCGAGGAGCTGGCTGCTAAAGTCTCTCCGGCGGTGGTGCAGATTCAGACCACGGGATACGGGCCGCTGCACGGAGGCGACGGCGACCGGGGCCAGACTGCGCTGATCGTCCGGCAGCACGCCGTGGGTTCGGGCGTGATCGTGGACTCGAACGGCTACATCATGACCAACGCCCACGTGGTGGAGGGAGCACAGCGTATTCGGGTGGCGTTGCCGATGTCCTCTGGCGCTTCCCCGGCCAACACCCCCGCCGGCAAACGCGCCGTGCTTGATGCCAAGCTTCTCGGAATCCACAAGGAGAGTGACCTGGCTTTGCTCAAGATTGACCAGTCCAATCTGCCTACACTCTCACTGGAGGGAGCACAAAACATCCGCGTAGGGCAAATGGTGCTGGCGGTGGGCAGTCCCGAGGGTCTGCAGAGTTCGGTCACGATGGGTGTGATCAGCGCCGTCGCCCGTCAGGCCGATCTCACAAAATCTATGAATTACGTTCAGACCGACGCACCCATCAACCCTGGCAATAGCGGAGGCCCGCTGGTGGACATGAACGGTTACGTCGTCGGTCTCAACACTTTCATTCTGAGTCAGAGTGGCGGAAGCGAAGGTTTGGGCTTTGCCGTTCCCGCGCGCGTGGTCAACTTCGTCTATCGCAGCCTGCGCAAGTATGGGCACGTACACCACGTCGAGATCGGGGCCGGAGCGCAGGAGATCACGCCGACTCTGGCGGAAGGCCTCGGCCTGCTGCAGTCCTGGGGCGTCATCGTTGATGACATTACGCCTGACGGCCCCGCCGCCTCCGCTGGCCTGAAGGTGCAGGACATTATCCTTACCGCCGACGACCGTTCCATCGAAACTATGTCGGCGCTCACTGCCGCTACGTATCTTCATAATCCCGACCGCCCGGTGAAGCTCGAAGTTCTGCGGGGCACAAATACAGATACAAATAACAAGGAGAAGAAAATTCTCTACGTTCCAGCCGTTGAAAAACACGACCAGATGGACCTGCTCATGGATGCGACCGATCCCGACAAGAGCCTTGTGCCCCAACTGGGGGTGCTGGCAGTGGATATCACCGATCAGCTTCGTTCCGCGATCGGTGCGCTGCGCATTGCGGGTGGGGTCGTCGTGGTGGGCCGTGCCGCCAACCTCATTGTGTCTGACAGCGGTCTGCAGACCGGGGACATCATCCACTCGCTCAATACCAAACCGATTGATTCCGTGGAAACGCTACGCAGCGCTGTCCGCGAACTCAAGCCTGGAGCGGCGGTTGCTTTGCAGATCGAGCGCGATGGTGGATTGCAGTATTTGGCGTTTGAGATGGAGTAGCGCCGATGCGGCTCGCGGATGGCCGGACCTTCGGTCAATGGATGGCCGCGTGGCCCGAATGGGGTTCCCACACTAGCGGGAGTGCAGAGAGGGGTTTATTTCTTCTGGGCGATCCTTCTCAAACAGCACGCTAAACAGTTGATAAGCCGCGACCGGGATGACCAGTAGGCATCCCGCCATGCCAATCACAAACGTCCAGCTCAGGACGTGAGCGCCAATCTTGGCCAGGAAATCAATCATATCTACCACCCCCGAACACGTTGGGCGGATTCTAGCACCAACGCGATTTACGGAGTCTCTGGGACATGCCGCTATGGCTCATTGTCCTTTTTGAATAACGTCCTAAAATCCTCAATACTGGTCAGAACCACAACGATGGCGGAGCCAATCACTCCGAGCACAAACATGGTTTCCAGGATGCGAACGGCGATCGTAATTAGCATGTGGGGCGTCCAAACCCTCCCTTTCTAGCTAATCACTGAACGCATAAAAAAGTCGTAAAAATGCGGACTCGCGGAGATCTTCTAACCGTCGCTTGAGGATGTTTTTCTCATTTCTCGACAGGGCCCTATTCTTGACCTCATTTTTAGCTTGCGAAGGATAGGGAGCCATTTACCCAACTTCATTAATTAATATCTATATTGTTTTCAATATATTACGCCAATCACTATCACCCAAAAGTTTAACCATCATGTCATCATCGCTAGACGATCTAACGGCAACATCAAACGATGCGACGCCTGAGCGTAAGCAGCCCTCGCAACAGCAAGCGGATTGGAGAGCTTTCGGCGACGGCATTTCTGCACAAGGCGATTGGGCTGGCTTCAGGTTGACCAAGCTTGGGGCAATAGCGCTAAGACTTTTTCCTGGATTCGGGCAAGCGCCTGTGGCGGGTGCAGATCAAATGCACGGAGGCGGAGCGGGGGGTGGTCAGCCGATCCATTTTGTTTTTGGGTAAGAACAAAGTGGTTTACACGGCGGATGACGTCGACATTCTTGCGGCGCACATTGTTCCTCTGGATGTGTGGTACGTGATATCGGTTGGGGCGCTAGCTGCGGGGACGAGCCCGCGGCTTTATCCGAACGAGGGCTGCAAGAGCGCGTGGTTTGATAAATAACGCGAGGCGTGGTGTTTCGTGGCGAAGCCGCGGCGGAGGCGGCGGGCGAGGGTGAATCCGGGGTAACTGGACACCTGAAGGGCCCCCTCTTCCACGAGAGTTTTCAGTCTGCGGAGGGGCGGCTGTCCCCACGTGGTTCATGTGGGTGGACCGCTTTTCGCAGGCGAGGACGCCCGCGCCACACGACCGGTCTGGGACATTTCCAAGCCGCCCATGTGGTATAGTGCGCTCAAATCGACGTGGCGACTTCAGATTGATGAGTAACCAACTGCCATCTCGCTACGTCAATATCTGTAGCAGGCCCGGCGCGCTTGGAGTGGGCGCCTCTACAATCTGCGGCTCCGGCCGCAAAAAAATCGAGGAGTTTTCAGCCATGAAGAAATTGTTAGCAATCTGTATGGTCCTCTCCATAATGTTTCTGCTGGTGGCCGTGGTAGCAGCCGAGGATATGGGCAAAGCCACGACCGTGAACGGGTTTGTCAGCGATTCCAAGTGCGGCGCCAAGGGCGCCAATGCAGGCGCAGCCGCCTGCACCAAGAAGTGCCTGGAAGCCGGCGCTTCAGCGGTGGTGGTCACCGATGGCGATAACAAAGTCCTAGCCGTAGACAACGCAGACGCGCTCAAGGGACACGAAGGGCATCACGTAGCCGTCACCGGACATGTGAAGGGAGATTCCATCCACGTCGAAAGCGTCAAGATGCTGTGAGTGGTTGAATGCAAGGTAGCGAGGGCGGCCATCGCGACCGCCCTTTTCTTTTTGCCTTTATTGCTTCTTCTTTATTTCTTCGCTGGGAGCTAGCGGACCGCACCTTCCAGAGGTGAACTGGCTGTCGCATAGAGCTTTTTTGGCATACGGCCTGCCAGATAGGCTTGGCGCCCGGCAAGAACCCCGTGCTTCATGGCCTCGGCCATGACGACCGGATCCTGAGCGCCGGCGATTCCTGTGTTCATCAGGACGGCGTCCGCGCCTAGTTCCATGGCGATGGCGGCGTCGGAAGCGGTACCGACACCCGCGTCCAGAATAAGTGGGACACCGCTGATGACCTCGCGCAGAATGCGGATGTTGGCGGCGTTTTGAATTCCCAGGCCGCTGCCAATTGGGGCGCCCAGCGGCATCACCGCGGAGGCACCTGCATCGAGCAGCCGCTTGGCGAAGACCACGTCGTCCGAGGTATAGGGGAGAACGGTGAAACCTTCTTTTACTAACACGCGGGTGGCTTCCAGCGTCGCCTGGATGTCCGGATAAAGGGTAGCCTGGTCGCCGATTACTTCCAGCTTTACCCAATCGGACAGCCCGACTTCCCTGGCCAAGCGCGCTGCGCGGATAGCTTCGTCAGCGGTGTAGCACCCGGCGGTGTTGGGCAAGAGGAAATACTTTTTGGGATCGAGATAGTCCAGCAGCGATTCCTTGCTACGATCGAGATTCACACGCCGCACTGCCACCGTGACCATGTCAGCCCCGCTGGCTTCCAGGGCGCGCGCGGTTTCCTGAAATGACTTGTACTTCCCTGTTCCCACGATGAGGCGGGAGCGGAACTCGCGTCCGGCGATGATTAACGGGTCGGTCATAGAGCTATTGTAAAGCCTTAGCCTGGTTTCTTGGGTTGGAGCGCCTTAGGCGCCGCGAGAAAAGCAGGTGCCCGTTCGACTCCCCCTCGTTTGCACTCGGGGTTTGCTCAGGACCGGCGCTCCACCCCGCTCGCTGCGCTCCGCTCCGGGATGACAGGTTTCTTTTTGGGCTCGCTGCTGACAAGAAAAAATGGCGCCAGGACAGTTAGTGGCTCAGGAGCCCTCTGCCCTAGCGCTCGATTTTCTCATGTGCGGCAGCTTCGGTAGGCCGCGGTCTCCAATCCTACGGCGTGTACTTGAAGTTGCTGATGTACATGTAGCGGGTTATTCCCGTGGTGGCTCTGCCTCCCCATGTTAAGGAGTTGGTTCCCCAAAAATTGAAGAGGAAGGGGGCCGGAGCGCTGGGCACCGCCCGCGTGTGCGAGACCACAAGCTTGCCGTCGACGTACCAGTTGACATAGGTAGGCCGCCAGACAATCTTGAAATTGTGAGTGTTGGCCTGGTTGTATCCGGTGACTTCGGTGTCCTGGAAGTTTGATAGTCCCTTCCAGTTGGTACAATCCACGGCGTTGGGCTTGTTCCCAACTTGCTCCATGTCGATTTCTGTGATCGAGTTGGTCGCATACAGGAAGCCCGACGCAACCGAACCCGAAGCCACATTGACTACCCTGGAAGTGAACTCGAAGGTGCCATAGGTGAAGGTTCGCGTGGTCCCAACCTCGGCACCGCTCGACAGAATCTGCGAGCCAGACTGAGTCTGCTTCAGCGTCAGGACCAACTCCGAACCGAGACTCACATTCGACACATAAAACGTGCCCACATTTCCATTCAGGTTGCCAACCCGGGGAGCGGACCAACCATGCGATTGCCAGGTGTAGCCCCCGAAGGTGAATTGACGCGGGCCGACGATGGCATGGCTAACAGGTGAACCGCTGGCAGGCAGTTTGCCGTTGGCCGCATCCCCGGCGTTATGGGGCGGAGCGAAAGGCATGGTTCCACCGCCGCAACCCACCAGAAAAAGAGTTGCTAAGACTAAAACAGTCATCCTCATCATAAAAAATTTCTCTCTTGTACAAGGGATGGGGACTGGCGAACCAATCCCGTTATGGCCAGAAATTGCAGGAGCCGAGGAACAGGAAACTCTTAGATCGCTCAACGCGAAAGGATGCTCAGTGATGCCGGGCCAGACGAAGGACCCAGCAAAACAGGAAAGCTAATGTTGCAGACGAATAAGCGGCCCGCAAACAATAGCAAAATTTCTAGTTAATGTCACCGATAATTACGGATCTTATTCGGCTCTTAAGGGGCTGCCCTTCCGGTTTTGCCTAGGCTGAGCTGGGTTTGTCGGCTCATTTGTCGAGTCGTGGGTGTTTAGCAGGCTTGAAGCGTTCTATTTCTGGGCGGCGTTGGTGGCGGGCGTCTGAACAGGCGGGGGCGCGGGAGACACGTACACGACTTCTCCGGGGCGGGCATAGTGCAACTGCTCGCGCGCTTCCTTCTCGATGGTCTCAGGATCGGTCTGGAGCGCCTTGATCTGGCAGGTGTAGTGTTCGTTTTCTTTCTGCAGTTGGTCAATTTCCCGGCCGAGGCTTTGGTACTCGGCGCGCTTTTGCCGGTACACGACCATGCCGTTGGCGCCGAACATTACGTGAAGGAAGAGCCAGACGCTGACGACAGCGACTGCCACAGTGGCCAAGCGGCGCCGGGCGCCGTACAGCCAGGTGAATGCGAGGTGCAGCTTTTCGTTGATTGGACGGCCGATTGAACAACCGATTCGACGGCCGACGCGACGGCCGAAGGCTTCGGCTTGCGGCACGCGCTCGACCAGTACGCTTAGTCCTCGCTGGGCGCAGCGCGATACACGGATTTCTGGTCGCTTTATTCGAAGATCCATTGTTTGGCCGCGGCGCTCAGTTTTTCCAGCTCTTGCTTACTTCGGGCCTCGGAATAAACCCGGACTACCGGTTCGGTTCCAGAGAGGCGGTAGCAAACCCAGGAGCCATCCGCGAACAGCAGCTTCAGACCGTCGGTGCGAACTACTTCGCTGACCTTGCGGCCCATCATATCGCGAGGCTCTTTCTGCAACTTTCCAGTGAACTTCTCCTTCACCTCCTGCGTCAAGCGGAAGTTCTCGCGCAGACTGTAAAAGGAACCAACTTCGGCAAATAGGTCTTGGAGTTGCTGGCCGAGCGACTTGCCCCTTTTCGCCACCATTTCGCAGCACAGCAGTCCGGCCAGGACGCCATCTTTTTCCGGCACATGATGGCGGATGGAGAGACCTGCGCTCTCTTCCCCGCCGATGGCGATCTTGTCCTGCTTGATGAGTTCGCCGATGTATTTGAATCCCACCGGAGTTTCATGTAACTCGACGCCATGATGTTTGGCCACGGCGTTGATCAGGTTGGTGGTGGCTACCGACTTGGCCACGCCATTTTTCCAGCCGCGGCTTTTGACCAGGTAGTCGAACAGCAGGGCCACGATGTAGTTGGGGGTGAAGAAAGTGCAGTCGGCGTCCACGATTCCGAAGCGGTCGGCGTCGCCGTCGGTGGCGATGCCGATGTTTGCGTTTGTGGCGCGCATTCTTTCGCGGCAACCTTCGAGTAGGTGGTCATCCGGTTCGGGGGCATGGCCGCCGAAGAGCACGTCTCGACAGTCGTGGACGGTGGAGACGTCTACGCCGGCCTCACGCAGCAGCGCGTCGGAATATCCGCGCGCAGCGCCCCAGAAGGGGTCAAAGACAACGCGCAAATTGGCTTTTTGGATCGCCTTGAGATCCACGATCTCTCGCAGGCGAGCGAGGTAGGCGCTGCGGGGTTCGAGCGCTTGCGCGGTCGTGGTTCTCGCCGGAGGCTTCGGCTCGTCGCGGGCAGAATCGCTGGCCGCGATTTCCGCTTCGATGCGTTCGGTTACCTCGGGCAGCGCGGGAGCGCCGTCGGGCGTGGAGAACTTGATGCCGTTGTATTCCGGGGGATTGTGGGAGGCGGTGAAATTGATGGCGCCGTCAGCTTTTTCCTGAATCACGGCGTAGGATATCGCCGGCGTCGGGGCAGCTTCCGCGATCATAAGGGGTGTGATGCCGTGAGCGATTAGAATCTCGCTGGCCATCGAGCAGAAGGTCTCGCCCAGGAAACGCGGGTCACGCCCGACGATGACACGAGCATTCGAGGGTTTTTGGGAAACCACGTAACGCGCGATCCCGGTGACCGCGCGTCGCACGTTGGCAAAGGTAAACTCCTCCGCCATGACCGCGCGCCAGCCTGAAGTTCCAAAGTGGATTTGTGTTGCCATGTTCCGTCTCCGCCGCTGGGATCAGATGGTACCCTTTGAACCGTAACTGAAATCGCCGAAGGTACGCGGGCGAGGGCGCTTTCGACTTCGCTCGGGACAAGTCCGCGCCACACGAGATTCTATATGACAGACAAGATACTCGTCCTCACGACGGTGGGTTCAAAAGATGAAGCCCGGAAGATTGGGCGCGCCCTGGTGGAGCGGCGTCTGGCGGCTTGCGTGAACTTCGTACCCCAGGTGAGGTCAATCTATCGGTGGAAAGGGCAGATTGAAGAGGCTGAGGAGTGGCTGCTTATCCTCAAGACGACGCGGGCTGCGTTTGAGCGGGTGCGGGAGGCGATTCTTGAATTGCATTCTTATGATGTGCCGGAGTGTGTCAGCGTTGCGGTGGACGATGGCAGCGTGGAGTATCTTAGCTGGATTGGGCAGTCGATGAAGTGAAAGGAAAGATTTCTGTCGACGTGTCCAAACCAGGAAACGGTGCCGAACTTGTAAGTACATTTTGGATGGCCCGGTAGTGCACCCGTGATCTCCATTACCCACCCTTTTCGCAAAGTACGGAGTACGCGAACAGGACGGGCTCCCTGGTATCGGTGAAGTGCAAGAGCAGAAATCAGTCTTGGAGCCGCGAGTATTCGTCCGGGACAAAACGCAGCCCTAGTCCGCGTACCAGGGGCCGTTCGAATGGAAGGAAAAAACAGAGAACAAAGGGACCGGTTGAGAGTGGCTGGTGAGAGGCGATGTTACAAGATCTCCAACCGTGTCGAGCTGCTAGTCTCGGAGGACCGGCACTTCTATGAACGGGGCAAGGGTCAGCACGTATCTCCGACCGTTCTGCGGCAAGTCACGCATTTGAGCGCCGAAGCATCGCGGCTGATCTACGTGTTCGGACGATTGCTCCGCCCATAACGATCGCGACCGAATCAGCGAAGTACCATGGCCGCATCCACAGACTCGAGGCATCTCCAGTCCTGGCCACCCACGCCAACATAGCCGCTCCCGCCAATGCGCCAAGGACCAGACCTAGCGTCATCGTAGCAACCATCTCCCTTCCCTTGGCCGCCAAGGCGACGATACACCCAACGAACATCGACACGATGACGTGTCCGATCGCAATCCCATTCGTCGCAAAGAATACATAGCCGTTGAAATGATGTTCGAAAACCTGATATCTGTGAAGAACTGCAAATATTGCCCGCTCGGGCAACCCGGAGACGAACCTCAGCAGTAAAAATCCTCCGACTGCGGCGGCAGTGGTCGACCAGGGAGCGACACGGAATCCAGCGCCGACGAGATGTGCGATGGTCTTCACCGTCTGTCGCCAATACCAGTTTCGGGCGAAGGCAACCCCCGATTTCGACACAAGGTGGAAGTATTCCTCAAGCAGGTCCCCTAGGATCGATTCTGCTTCTTCGGCAGAGGTAAATAGATTGACGAGCCAGACGGCAGGACGCGGCGGCTGAAGGAAATCTGCTTGGGAGGTCATGAGTAGGTCCGGATGAGGTCGAGGCCTTCCGTCATTCGTTGGAGTGCGCGTTGGGTGCGGTTTACTGCGGCCACTCCCTTAGCTGTGACACGAAAGAAGCGTTTCGAACGTCCGCCACGTTCTGGGGTAGGATCGCCACGGTGGGACTTGACGAACCCTTTTGTCTCCAGACGATCAAGAGTGGCATAGACGGCGCCGATTGACACCTCACGGTTAGTGCGAAATTCGATCTCCTGCCGCACGGTGACTCCGTAGGCTCGATCGTCCAGCCGCAGAAGTGCCAGGACGATGATGTGCTCGAATTCGCCGAGGTAATCGCGACCAGACATTATCTATACAATATAGATTAAATCTTTGTCGGTCAACCGATCCCACCCTCAGATTTACAGCTCACGCAGATGACTGGAGTCCGCCGCTCTATTCACTTCTTACGTTTGCGCCCGTATCACGGCCTACTCTGGCAAGATGGGCATGAAACTCGGTTTGGCGTCTGCTAGTCTGGCGGTCATGCAACGTCTCGTTCTTGCGGCGATTGGAGTGGCCATGCTGGCTGGCCTGCAGACGGCGCCTCCGGTACCGTCGGATGCGCGGGCCGGTGAACTGATTCGAGCGCTGAACCTTGAAGTCTTGCCCAGAGAATCTGGTTACCTCGGAATTATCGGAAGGTCTGCGCAGACTGTTACTGTGGACGGCCGTACGTTGGCGGTGCAAAGCCAGAATTACTACATGCTCACGCGTGACCGGCCCGTCAACTATCTCCATTGGCTTGCGCCGGACGACACCCACATACTCCTTGAGGGCGGCCCGGTGGACTATTTTATCTTTCATCCGGACGGACGGGCGGAGACAGTTACGCTTGGCCTTGATCTCGCTGCCGGGCAGCGCCCCGTGGTAGCGGTGCCTGGGGGATGTTGGAAGGCTCTCCGGCTCCGTGATGGCGCCCGGTACGCACTGATGGCCAACGCGCTTTCGCCTGAGTTTACCCCGGACCGTGTCAAAATCGGGGCAGGAGCAGACTGGGTGAAACGCTATGCGGGCTCAGCCCCGTGGGCGACCCCAAAGACACTACGAGAGCTGATCGGACCGAACTGGATCCCCTGAGCCGCCGTCTATAGATTCCGCAGGCGTTCGAGTCCAGTACTCACATTGCCTCAAGTGTAAGATGCCGTCCGCCCGCCGAGAGCCTGGGATCCCGGATCGGCGACCACTCGCGAACCATCGGTCGAGAGCGGCGTGGTTCTCCCCTCATGCGAAGCCGCTACTCTAGAAATGCGAGGGTGCCGGATACGGACTGTTTTCCCCTCGCGAATCCGAGCTGCCCCCAAAATGT
>Ga0070706_100001251_pt1 | contig 27189 bp, 18 predicted proteins | sample KBSK5501metaG_FD_65476 | JGI IMG/M metagenome (GOLD analysis project Ga0070706, IMG submission 65476) | Corn, switchgrass and miscanthus rhizosphere microbial communities from Kellogg Biological Station, Michigan, USA - KBS K5-50-1 metaG | ecosystem: Host-associated > Plants > Roots >... | reverse complement strand
CGGACAGGTTTGCTAGCAGGTGGGCCCTCGATTGAACCAGCGACTCCGGTGTGTGCCCTGTTTTGAAGGATCGATTTTGGTGCGTGTTTTAGTCGCGTCGAAGTTTCTTGAGTCAAGCGAGACGGAGTCGGTTGAAAAGCTTGGCGAAAACGCGACCACGACTAAACACGGGTTCGAATCCCGTTGGGGCCAGCACCGCTTTTGGCCCGAGTACGCCGCCGATTAGCTTCCCGAGCGAACATTCGGCGACGTACTCGACCTCCCAATCGGCTCCGGTCGCTCTCGGCGTAAAGAGCACCCGCCCGATAAGGATCTGGGCGAGCATCTGGCGCGCCTCCATCACATGGCGGCGGAACATCGCCCGCCAATCTTCAAGACGCGTCAGGATTTTTGACTCGAGGGCATGCAGGTCGGTTACCCCCACGCCTTGGGAACGCTCGAGACGCTGGAGGTCTTCCCTGAGATGGGCGGCGCGCTGTTCCAGAGCTGCTATTTCGGCGACGAGGGTCGGTAGGTTGCCGCCCAATACTACGGCTTGGGTGAGCCTTTCGAGTCTTCCGGCAATGCGTGAGAGTTCATGGCGGAGCACTTCGGCGCGAGCCGGTCTCGTGCTTGACAATGCCGAGAGGCCTGCTATTGCCTCGCGGATCGCTTCCCGTACGACCGTGGGATGCAGGAGCTGGTCTTCAAGGCTTGTGAGCAAATCCTCGTCGGTCTCGACCATCGGGAGCTCGACATCGTTGCGGCAGATGCTCGACCCGCGATGGTGGTGCGCAGTACAGCCGTAGAAGAATGCGCGTCGCCGCCCGTGGCTGCGGCTCCGGATGTGCAGAGTCGCCCCACACCAGCCACAGATAGCCATGCCGGTCAGAAGGTACTTGGATTCGATGCCACTGGGGGGGCGGCCCCACACCTTCCCGTTGGTTCCTCGGAGGTAGGCCTGGCGCGTGCTGTCGAGCCGATCGTGGACAGCTCGCCACAACTCGTCCGACACGATGCGCAGGGTTTCGTCGGCCTCCCGAACCCACTCACTCGGATCGCGCGGTGTCTGTTTCTTGAGCCCCCACTCATCTCGATTCTTGGTCCGATTCCACACGACTATCCCGCGATACAGCTCGCGGTATAGTATTTCACGCACACTCGATGGTGCCCAGCCGCGGGGTCGGCCCTTGCGTCGTGGCAGGGGCGACAGGGCACCTTCGCTGTTCAGATGATGCGCGATGCTCCGCAAGCCCGTTCCACTCGCGTACAGCTCGAAGATGCGCCGCACGACGGCGGCTTCGGGCTCCTGTACGACGCGCTCTACATAGAGGCGCTTCGGTCGGGTCGTCAGATCCGTCCCGGCGGGATACACGTCGCGATTGGCGTACCCAAACACACGGCCGCCCGTCACGTGTCGCTGCCGCGCCTTGAGTAACAGGGCTTGGTGCGTCCGCTGCCGTGCCTGCTCCCGCTCCACCTCGGCGGCGAAACTACCTACGGAAAGCATCACCTTGTCCAGTGCCGTGGCGAGAGCGATGGCCAGGCCAGTTCTTGTTTCCACGACCTGCACACCGGCCAGAGAAAGTTGCTTGAGTAGATATGAGGTTCCGATCTGTTCGCGCCCGAGCCGGTCCTTGTCGGTCACGAGAAGGAGTTGGAAGGGCACAGGGCGCAACGTGATCGTCTCGAGCAGGGCTTGCAGCTGAGGCCGCTTGGAGAACTCGGCTCCGCTCACGGCCCGGTCGACGAACACATAGCGGTGGTCCACCTGCCATCCCTTGGCAGTGGCAAGCTCTCGGCAGAGCTGCTCCTGCCGTTCGACTGATTCGTCCCGTTCCTGCTCGGTGCTCTTTCTAGCGTAGATCGCGACGATCACGTGTTAGTCCTCGGCGCTCGGTTGTGGGTCTCAGTCCCTAGGCTGCATGAACTTCTCCGTTAACAAGAGGCAGCTGTCAAGTGGGCTCCGCCACGACTCTCGTCGAGATGTCCCCGCAGGCTTCGTTGGCCAAGACGCCCGTTCCATGTACATCTCAGGGCACCTCTCAGGATACCCACTGGATACCTCTTAGGGATCCCCTGGTCGTTTGATGCGCTCTTGGAGATGGGGACGTATATACCGATGGGTATCCCTCAGACATCTCTCAGGATACCCACTGGGTACCTCTTAGGATCCCCTATACCCGCAGATACCGCGATGAGTACGCGGATGGGAGCCGCCCTTGCGGCACAACAAGACCTCCCGACCCCGGAACCTAGCGCGGTCACGGTCCACTATGGGGCGTGGTCTCGCCCCGGCCGCGGCCGGTGCGGAGCAGGCGGAGCCGGGTCGTCCTCCGCCAGATCGGCCACGATCATCCTGGCGAGCAGTCTCGCCAGCGTGTGCACCAATACCGGAGGCATGGGTCTCGGGGGCTCCACTCGCTCCGGACCACGCGCATGCGGAGTAGCAATCCCAGTCGGCGCCTTAGGGCTCACGTCTTCTCGACACTGCTATCGACGGCTGGTGGGCCTGTGGAGGATACCTGAAGTTTCCGACGTACAGTGGAGCGGCTACAGCGCATATGTCGGGCGATCTCAGCAGTGGAGTGGCCCTCGCGCCGTAGGGCTTGGAGGTGAGCAAGATCCACGGCCACGGCCGGTCGTCCCAGACGAATGCCTCTGGCGCGGGCTCGCTCGAGGCCGGCTTTTACGCGCTCACGGATGATGTCGCGCTCGAGCTGGGCCATGGCGCCGATGATGGTGAACATGGCTTGACCGATGGGCGTGGAGGTGTCGAGCTGCTCATGCAGGGACACGAATGCGACGTCGAGCGCCCGGAACGTGTCCAGCGCGCTAACCAGGTGCTTGACTGACCGAGCGAAGCGGTCGAAGCGCCAGACCATCACGGTCTGGAACGCGCCGGCCCAGGCAGCCTTCATGAGGCGGTCGAGTGCCGGACGTCGCTCCTTGGCGCCCGACACGCCGAGGTCCACAAACTCATCGACAAGCTGCAACCCTCGCTGGGCGGCGTGAGCACGCAAGGCTCCCAGCTGGACCTCCGGATCCTGGCCATGGGTGGAGACTCGTGCATAGAGGCACACCTTCATCGGCAAGGTGCCTCCGGCGCTGAGCGCGATGGTTGCTCTGCCCCACCATGCAACGCGGTGCCAGAAGACCCGCCAGATGATTTTGACCGGCTGGTCTTGGTCCGCTCGGCGCTAGCATGCTCCCTTAGGGCACAGGGGCGGCAAAAGGGAACTCCCCCGAACGTTACCCAAGTCCCTTGATCGCAGCCGCTACAGCGGGAGAACCCGTCGGTGTGGCGCGGGCCTCGGCCAGGCAGCTCGGGTGGCCAACCGCTTTGGTCGATGCCGTCCGCGGACCGAGTCCTGGCCCGGCCCCCCGGTGAACCACGGAGTATGGGCCCCGAACTCGCCAGGGTGTTTTCCACCGCGGCCTCCCCACTGCTCGTCGACCCGACCATCCCGACCGCGCTCGTCGAGCTCGGCCCAGGGGCGGGATCGGGCTCGACGGATCCGCTGGTAGGGGTCGATCCTGGAGCTCCCCCGGCATCGTGGCTTCGCGGGTCTTGGTCGGGTTGGTCGGGTTCCTGAGCTGTAAGGACCTCGGCAGCGAGATGGAGCACCTCGCGCCGTTTGCCTCCGAGAGTCTTCCGGACCGTGAAGACCCCGCGGTCCTCCTCTCGACTCACGAGGAATTTCTGCTCCGATAGCCGGCGGGTGAGCGTGTGGAGTGCGATGGGGATCTGCTCGCCTCCGTCCTTGCCGAATCGCTGGGCCGCTGCGAACGCTGCATGGGGGTCGAGATAGAGGTCCTCCCCGTCGACCCATCCCAGGCAGTCACCGCCTGGCCGCCAGTCCACGCGCTCGTTGTCCCCCGTCCCGATGGTGACGGCTCGCCACCCCCAGGCGGTCGGCGTATCTGGCTCATTGCCGTCCTTCCCGGCCACGTGCGCACGTCCGCTGGCTACGGCGCCGCCCAGCAGCTCAAGGAACAGGCGTGGGGGTTCACTCACGCGCTGGTGGCGGGCTTGATCCATAGCGAGCGTGCCGAGGGCGTCCCACCCTCGAATCCAGAGGTCGCCGGCGCTCGCCACACCGACGGCCTCCGCCGCTCGGGCAAACTCCAGAAAGAGTCGCCACCCCGCTGCAAGGTCAGCCACGATCGTGGCCGTTCGGCGATGCTGATTGCTACGGAAGGCGGCCTGACGAAGCGCTTGGACGTCGGCGCGGGCGCGCTGACGTATCGTCTCGTATTGAGGGGCAAGCCAATGAATGAACGCCGCAAGGGTCTGGGCATAGCGCCCACTCCCGCCATCCTCCTGGCAGCCCGAGAGGCGGCTCCATGCTAGGTCAGACGGTGAGACTTCGATGACGAGCAGACGGGACCGGAGCGAATGACCCCGCGGGATGTCTTCACCGGTGGACAGGATGAGCCCACGCGGGGCCTTCGCGGGCTTGAGCGTTGCATCAGCCCTCATCCGTTGCCGGCCGGTGTTGTTTCCTTGGGCCCTGAACAGGCGATCCGCTTCGCGGTGGTAGCGTTGGATGTCCCAGGCGGCACCAGTTGGAGAGAAGTCATCAACGACGAGGAGGGCGTCCTTTGCAGCGAAGGCCAAGCCTTCTAGCGCGTTCCCAGTCGAGGACCATGAACTAGGCAGGTGGCGCGCACCCAGCGCGGAACCGAAATGCTGTTGAGCGAGCGCCGCGAGTTCCGTCTTCCCGGCACCGGTCCGCCCGGCGAGGTGCAGGCTGAAATCGGCTGGTCCCAGCACACTTCGGGCCACGGCGGCCACCAGTGGGATCATGATGCGGTCCGGGCCGAGCTCGATGAGACGAAGGCTGGCGCTGACCGCCTCCGTAAGTTCGGTTCCGCTCGGTGGAGATGGCAGGACAAAGCGGGCGAGCGCTTCTGGTGGGCGGACCTCGACCCCACGGGCCGGTTCGCTCCCTCCGATAGCTCCTCCGGCGTGGAGGTAGACCCAGTCGGTGCCGACGCGGCGCCAGCCCAAGTGAGTGTAGACGTCTCGCCGACCTGGTATGCCAGAGAGGAGCTGTATGGCACCTCGAGCGTGGTCCCGGAGACTCAGGCCGGGGTAGACGACTGCGCCTGCACCCAGGAGCTCCATCGGCCACGCCATGGCGTGGAACTGGGTCGCAGGCACTGTGGTGCGTGCCGACGGTCCACCAAGCGAGGCTTCGATCTCGTACTGATGCGAGCGCTCGACGCCATCGTCTTCCGTGAGGTCGGCCACGATCCGCGCAGAGAAGTTCGTGAGGCGAACGCGTACGGTGGCTCCCTGAGTGGGTCTTCGCCAAAAAAGTCCATCAGGTGTCGCGAAGTACTGTGTCTCGCTCGCGACGTGGGCATGCAGCCCGAGCCAGCGTCGCATCAGGCCAACGACTGCGTCGCCATCACGGAGAAGCGTAGCGAGGGCGCCAGCGCCAGCTATGGGTGCGTCGGCACTCATCCGCAGGATAGTCGTACGGACGGTCTCTCCGCGTGTTGGCCACTCTTCGTCGCCCGCTAGCCGTGCTGCTGTTTCTATGAGGGCCACGATGGTGGTTTCGGGTAGGCGGGCCCCGACCAGAAATCCGGCCAAGGCCAGGGCGGTGTTCTGCCGGCTGCCCTTGCTGGGCCAGTGACGAGCGATGAGTGCGCACAGGGCCACCCTTCCGATCGCGGCCTGAAGCGTTTCCGTCGTAATCTGTGCAGGGTCGCTCGCTTCGTGCCACGCTACCGGTTCACCGGACGGGTGCAGACTTGGCGGGACGATCGTCTGCTGACCGGTTGACCGAAGCTCGCACAGCATTGCTCCGTCGGTATCCTTCCAGGTGCCCGCGCGCGGAATCGGATCTGCGACGTACCACCAATGGGAGTACGGCTTGCCCGCTCGCCCGTGTCGCCGCCCGGTAGGAGGAAGGAACGTCGGCGCTGCCGCAACAGCGTGTGACGCATCCAGATCCACGTCGACGAGCCCCCCGGATGGCTCACCCAACAACAACCCGATGTTCTCCTGGCCAGTCTTGAAGTGCCGTGCAAGGTCGGAGACCGGGATGCGGAGACGTTGCCACCCGCGTTGGATTGGCCCCTTTTCACCGCGTGGGACCGCGATGACCCGCCATCCACGTGCGAGGTACTCACACGCCGCAGATAGGACTGGTGGCTGCTCTCCTGCCTGGTCAGCATCCATCGAATTCACTCAGGGGACTCCGTCCTGCAGACAGGTGGCTTCGGAGCCGAATTCTCGTCCACACAGCTCAGAGAAGCGCCGCGAGCGCAGAAGGCCTCTTCAGCGCGCACTCGATACAGTTCCCAGGTGCGCCCGCACTCACGACAGATGGCAACACCGGTGAGCAAGAGCTTCATGTAGTGCATACCGCCAAGATACGGGTGGCATACAGAGCGCGTCCGTCACTCGAGTAAGAGTGACGGACGGCGGACAAGCGGGCTTACGCTGCCGGGGTCGGTGGTGAGGCGGGAGGTTCAGACGGGAAGAAGGTGATGCGGTTGCGTGTCTCTTCCGGGAGGGTGAGCAGATGGGTCTGAAAGGCCTCCCAGCTGTCCTCGATCTCCTTGCCTTTCGCGGCGAGCCGCAGCTGATCGCGAAGGGCCTTGGCACTGAGATGGCTCTCCGCGACGAGGACCTCCGAGGCGATCTGGTGCGGGGACATGCGCGTCCAACGAGTGAGATCTCGCGTGTCAATTCGCCCGCCAAAGCAATCGCGGGCTCGCGACAACACGGGTCGACTCGGCCCGGAAGCGCTAAGTGCTTCATGGACCTCAACTGCCTTCTGGTGCAGGTCCTCGAACCGCGTCACAGTGTCCGAGAGGCGATGAGGCACTCGGGTCATCCGGCGTGAGAGGTCAGGACGGAGCGCATCGAGCAGATCGTTGGCATCGCGTGCTGCAAGTCGCGCTCCTTTCTTGGATGGATTATACCGAGCATGCATGAGACACAGGAAGAGTGTTATCAGGAACCATTGATCAAAGACAGCGGCTGGTCCCAGCTCACGGCTTGTGGCGTGCGCTGTCGCCACTTGGATCTGAAACAGATCGGATGCAGTCCAACGGGAATCAGAAGAAGACCCCGTCAAGGCCTTCTTGGCCTCCTCACCCCCAACTGCGCATATAGCCAATTGAATCCTCGGCACTGGCAGATCGAGGACGTGAATCGTGTCAGGCGGTGCTCCCCACGGAGCGCCGAGCGTTACGATAGTAGGAAGAAAGAGCCCAGGTTCGAATGTGTGTTCCTGCCAGTATCTCGCAACAAGATTGGCTCCGAGGATTCGTGCAAGCGCGCGTTCGGCGACATCTGGCAACTCGGGGATGTTGCCAGGGTGGCCGAACGCCGTCGCCACGTTCCTTATCAGCGATAGGATCAGGTCGAGGAGCGGCCGCGCAAGCGGTTCTCCGGCCTGTTCTAGGATTTCGATCCGGCGGGTGAGCTCAGTGTGGATCTCTTCGACGGGTGGCTCGGTAATCCAGTAGCGGACGTCGAGCGGTAAGGCAGTCCTCACCCTGCTGGCGGGCTTCGAGGTGAGGCGATTCCGGCGCGGAGATGCGGGTTGGCCTCTCCTTGCTCGACCGGGTTTCTTGGTCATTCGAGAGTTGTCCTGACAAGGCATGAACGTACCCCGCTGGGGCGCTTCGGGGCCCCAAATGATGCCTGGGGATCGATTATGGAGCCGCCCTTTCCCGGGGCAGGAAGAATTCTGTCGAGCTAGAGCGCCTGCGCGTGCGACATTCTTTGTAGAGGCGCTAAGCGTGAGTAGGGGTTTGCCCGATTGAATCGGGCCTCAAGGTGACGGAACCGAAAAGAGGCGAGCTTCACGAGCTCTTTAGAGTCGAGAGGCAACGTCAGTGACGGATTTCCGTAGACAGTTCGCCGAGAGCCTGGCCGCCGCTACCCTGGGCCAACCGAAGAATGTAGATCTGCGCCCGGCTGCTGAACTCCTTGCGGCAGAGCTGAGGATCGACCCCGCCGAAATCTATCCGGCCGGCGTAAGCAAGGACGGCAACTTCAAGGTCAGGTTCGAACAGTCCCCTCGGGCGCGCGAGTCGTCCGTTGGGCTCGCCGTGCTCTACGGTCAAGCAACACGTGGGGGCAGCGTGCTCGTTGCCAGGCGGCTCGTTGAGTCGCGCGACAGTTCAAAGCGCGCTGTCATTCTGACTGAGCGCTTACCTGAGAGCGGGTGGGCTGTCACGGCAGTCGTCCAGAGAGAAAGTAGCCAGATCGGGGAACATCTGCACGGACTCTTCCCCGATGTCGAACTGACGTCGGTTCCACTTCACGATGAGTCGAGAAAGGAGCCTCGTGCGTGGCTCGTTATGCAAGGGTCTCAATCGAAGTACAGAGACGCCGAAGGAAAGTGGTACAACTACCCTCTCGGTATTCCTAATTCCCTGCAGATCCAAGTCGAAGATCTCTTGATCTGCTACCGGCCGGCTAGCGAGGCGTCCGAGGGCCGCCGAATTTTTGGCCTGGGTCGAATCGATGTCCTCGAGCCCGATGGTGGCGGCGGCCGCTTCGCTCGGTACGATCGCTATATGACGATCTCACCAAATCTGACCTTTGAACAACTGGGTGGCGATTCCCGAAACAATAGAACGAACGCTATCGTCCCGGCGTCGGCTGACTTCGTCTCTCGACTCTACGAGATGCTAGGGATCACGTCTCCAGAGGGGCTGCCCGAAGTTGAGGACGAGGGGCCGGGCCCGGAACCGAGGCCCAATCCCGAGAGCTTCACGTTTGAGCTCGTGGCTCGCATGGCGGCCGAAAGCAATCTCTTGGTGCCGGACGATGCGATCTCGAGTTCCGTCGCGGCCCTGCGGAGCGGGAAGCACCTGATGCTCGTGGGGCCCCCGGGGACCGGGAAGACGTCGTTCGCTCAGGTGCTTGCGGAGGCTGCACGCGCAAGCGGCAAGACTCGCGGCTGGGCGATCGCGACGGCAACGGCAGACTGGACTTCGGCGGATACGGTTGGAAGCTATCGCCTGGGCCGGGATCAGACATTGTACTTCCGACCCGGTCAGGTCCTCCAGGCCATCGATTCAGATTCTTGGCTGATCGTTGACGAGCTCAACCGAGCTGATGTAGACAAGGCATTCGGACAACTGTTCACGGTTCTTTCTGGACAAGCTGTCACGTTGCCCTTCGACGAGGAGCGGAGGCGGGCGGATGGCAGCGCCGACGTTAGGGCGCCAGCAATCGTGCCGGTTGGGGCCGAGCCGCCGGCTTTGACCCACATTCATCGGGTGGGGCGCGAGTGGCGGCTGATCACCACTATCAACAGCCGGGACCGAGATTTCCTCTTTCGATTGTCGTATGCGCTCCTACGCCGCTTCGCGATAGTCGACGTGCCAACTCCATCACGTGAAGTGTACGAGCAGATTCTGCTTGCGAAGGCAGCGACGGGCTCCGACGACCTTGATTCGAGGATAGCGGCATTGATTTCACTCCCGATGCGCCCGCTAGGCCCCGCCATTTTGCTCGACTGCGCAACATTTGTTCGTGAGCGATGTTCCACGTTCGCCAGCGGACCGGCCCCGGGCGACCTGGGAATAGTCGCTCTTCGAGACGCCATCCGAGCATTCGTTGTGCCACAACTCGATGACCTAAGCCCTGCACAGCTGGGCGGTATCGTTCGTCACCTCGCTCAGGGTGCCCTTAAGGGAATGACTCGGGAAGACATCGCCCGACTGTTTGCCGACAGTCTGGGCGTGCGCTTCGAGGATCTGCTGCAAGACGATGATGCCCCGCGAGGTTGAGCCGAAAGGGTGGGACCGGAAGGACGCGATCGAGTCCATACGGCCGCGCTTGTGGCAGTATCTCTCGGCCAGAGCTCAGCTTTACGAACTGCCCGGCGTTGTAGAGAATCTGTGGCGCTTACCCGCCGGAGAGATGCGCCGACTTACGGCTGTTCATCTCCTGCTGAGTCCTCTCACCAGGGCAATGTTGAAGGCTGCCGAGACGGTGCTGCGGCGACTTCCGAGCACCGTCGCTACCGCGCGAGTCGAGCTTCAAGCGCAGACTCGTGGGTTTGTGGAATGGAACACAACACACCATCGGCGCCTCGCCACGGGCGATCGCACGCTCTTCGTGTGTCGACCTGCTGAGCGACGCTACGATACGCCGCTCGCGCGCGTGGTCAGAATGGCGCTGGATCGCTGTCTCGGACTGGCGACTTTGGCCAACCTGAACAGTCCAGTTGGGGCGGGCGCTCAAATCTACGGCACGACTATCGCAGCCCAGCACTTGCTGCGGAACCCGAAGTTGCTGGAGGTGGCGCGGATTCGTTTGGTCCCGGAACGAGTCCTGAGATCCTTGCAGAGGGAACGCGATGCTGAGTCGATCCTGGACTTTGTGCGGATGGTCCGTGCTGCGCTCGATGACTTAGAGGTGACCTGCGTACGTGAGGTCCTCGAGCAACAGCTACTGCTTCCTGCGGAGGACGAGGTTCTTTTCGAGCTGCTCACGGGTTTTGCGATCGTGGAGGCGCTCGTGAGAGGCGGCTACCGGGAGACGGGCGCACGGCTCATCGGAAAGAATTCGGTTCCCTTTGCGACGCTGGAACGGGACGACAGCCGCATCACGGTGTGGTGGCAGAGGACGCTCTGGCAGTTCGGTTTCGCGGCTGGTGCGACGAGCCAATTTCACGGCATCCTGGAGATCGCGGGTATGTCGCGGTCCAGTCTCCGCCCTGACTTCCTGCTCATCGGGGAGGATCCCAAGCGGCTGCTCCTCGTGGAGGTGAAGCACAGCGTCCGTGAGAACGCTGTCGAGCGCGATGGCATCCGAGATGCGTTGGCCTATCTCGAGGATGCAAAGGAGCTATTCGAGAGTTCACCGGCACCACATGCTCTGGTAGTGGCGTGGAATGCCACGGGGGCTGCTGCGCCCGGAAGGGTAATGGTCTCCAGCCAGAACGGGGTAGGGGCGGCGATCGATGTCTTGCTTGAGCGCTGGAGGCCGACCGACCGCTGATACGTGTGCCACCAATCCCCCGGGCCGCTCTCATCTACTACATCTTGTCTAGTACCCCTTGACAAACCCCTACCCCAAGGGGGTACAAGTGAGCATGCTCAACGCCGCTCGCAGGCGTGCGTCTCCTATGTCCCGCCAGTTCTCCTGCCAATGACGGCGAAACCGAGCGTTGTTGGGCTTTTCGCAGGCATCGGCGGTATTGAACTGGGCCTGCATCGAGCGGGTTTTGCGAGTGCGCTGGTCTGTGAGGTTGACGCCGCGGCGCAGCGGGTCCTCCGAAGGCACTTCCGCGATGTAGATCTCGTGTCTGATGTTCGCGAGCTGCGGTCCTTACCGAAGGCAGACCTCATCGCCGCGGGCTTTCCATGTCAGGACTTGAGCCAGGCAGGGCGCACGGCCGGCATAGCCGGGAAACAATCAAGTCTCGTGGGGGAGGTGTTCCGGCTCATCGACCGGCGAGGGTCGGCGCCCCGGTGGTTGTTGCTCGAGAACGTCCCATTCATGCTTCAGCTCCAAGCGGGTCGGGCGATGCGGTACTTGGTGAACGAGCTCGAGGAACGTGGATATACGTGGGCCTATCGGGTAGTGGATGCACGCGCGTTTGGTCTACCCCAGCGACGACAGCGTGTGCTTTTGTTGGCGTCCAGGACGGAGGATCCGCGTCCCGTACTCTTCCACGGTAGTGAAGAAGAGGCGGAGGCGCCGCACCATGACAAGGTTGCATGCGGTTTTTATTGGACAGAGGGTATCCGTGGTCTCGGTTGGGCGGTGGATGCCGTTCCAACGCTCAAGGGCGGTTCCACCATTGGAATCCCTTCGCCGCCTGCTATCCGCTTGCGTCTCGACCGTCGCGTTGTGACTCCTGACATTCGAGACGCCGAGCGCTTGCAGGGCTTTCCGGCTGATTGGACACTGCCTGCTGTCGAGAACGCTGCTGCACGAAAGGGGGCGCGTTGGCGCCTGGTGGGAAACGCCGTGAGCGTCCATGTCGCCCGGTGGGTCGGCGACAGGCTCATGGGCGACGGATCCTACGGTGGATACCGAGAGGAGCCCCTTGCTGAAGGTAAGCCTTGGCCCAAGGCCGCGTGGGGCTCGAAGGGGAGGTCCTACCGCGTGGAGCTCTCTCTGTGGCCCGTACGTGAGCCATATCAACACCTCGAAGATTTTCTCTCTTACCCCGTTAAGCCGCTATCTGTGCGCGCCACCGCTGGTTTCCTCGCCCGCACTCAGATCAGTTCGCTTCGCTTCCCCCGGGGTTTCCTGCGAGACGTACGCATGCACGCGAGCCGCATGCGTCGCGAACTGAGCTCGATGTAGGCGGGAGAGGCGACTCGGCGATCTCGGATGCTGGCGGCCAGAGCGTGGGGCCCTCTGTCGACAGCGGCAGGCCGGCGAGGATTTCATTGATCAGGCCAAAGCAACGTACGACCCGCGCCAGGGCGCTCAGTTCAACTAGCCGGAGTGGGGGACGCACAGGCCGGCCGGCGGCTTCCTCCCACCATGTCCGCTTTCGCATGCAGCGCACGCGACAGCGCGACACACCAGCTGAACTGGCTCTTCGTTCCGCCCTTCATCGGCTTGGTCTCCGATTTCGCGTCGACTGCAATCCACTCTCCGGGATCCGCCGGAGGGCGGATGTGGTCTTTCGTGCCGCTCGGGTTGCTGTGTTTGTGGACGGCTGCTTCTGGCACGGCTGTCCTGAGCATGGGACGTGGCCAAAGATTCATGCAAAGTGGTGGCGCGCTAAGATCGAGGGGAATCGTCGTCGCGACCTCGAGACAGACAAACAGCTTGCTCGTGAAGGATGGACGGTGGTCCGCTTGTGGTCGCACCAGGACTCAACGGCTACATCACGGCGCGTTGCCTCGCTGGTCAGACGGCGGATGATCAAGGGGCAGTCCTGAATCGAAGAGGAATGAGCGGCCTGCGGCCCGCTCCTCGTTCATCATGTGGCGCTCTTGCCATTGACGATGTCGGTCGCGACCTCCGAAAACCATTCTTCGTAGTCTCGGATCTCTTCGTCTGCAACGCGACCGTCGGAGGGGCCACGTAGGTCCGCGAGTGACTGCTTAATGAGGACCTCGGGGTTCGGGTCATCACGCAGCCACCTGAGGTCGGGTTCGGAGATCTCATCATGGCCTGGCGGCGCCAAGCTTTCGAGCGCGGTGCCTGAGAGCAGTAAGTTTGCCCGCTTGCTCAGCTCCTTCATCTCCTCGAACTTCAGCTCCCTCACGCGGCTTCGTCCCGTCGCTACCTTGGCGAACGCGAGTGCGGAGGGCCTGAGGTGTCCAAATCGAAGATCAAGAACGTACTGCTCAACCCCGGAATAGCGGAAGATAGCATCGGTCTCACGATAGTCGGGTCCATTGCGGATGCTTTCTGCACCCCACCAAAGACGTGATATTGCGTTCCGTCGAAGGAAGTTGCTCCCTCCCAGAAACCGGTAGGCCTTGACTTTGCCGCCCTTGGTCCACCTGTGTCGCACATATCGCGGCATGACTTCGAGGGCCATCCATCGCCAGAATCCTGGAATTCTGGCCGGCCTTCGAGTGAGGCGGAGCAAGCAGTGAAGCCTGGGAGACAGCCATGTATCGCACTCGGCATCTGCTGGCTCGAAGCGACTGAGCGCTTCGTCTTCGAGACGAAGAATGCCGTCTCGGTCAATCGCCGTGATCTCCGTGCTCTTGCTGCGGAAGTCACTGAGATCGGCCAGGTTGGCACCACGCAGGAAGTCGTCCGTCACGAGTCTCGCGACGTCCTGAGACAACTCAAAGGCTGGGACTCGGTCCGTCGCCATCTATGCCTCCTCGTCCGTCGTGGACTCGAGGGTCTTGACCACGAAATCGTCCACTCGCATGAGCGATTGAATGGCACTGTGCAATCTGGTGAGCAGCGAGCTAAAGAGAGACGAATCGTGCCACAGCTCCACGGCGTGCTGTAAGCGCTCCAACTCGTCGGTTCGTTCGGGGACCATCAGGGGCAGCAGGAGCTTCAATACCTTTGTCTTGACGTCATCAGTGGGCCAAGACACGTGTTCATCGCCATCTTCGCCGCCGCACACAGCAAGCGAAGCCAGGAATAGGGAAGTCCAGGTCGTGTGAGCGATGTAAGCGATGACGGCAGCCTTGACGCTGGCTTCCAGTCCACGGGGCCGCTTTTTCATGAGGGTCTGCTTGAGGAGGTCGTGGGAGCCGTTGAGCACGACCTCGGGGGTCTCGTCCGATGTATCGATATAGAACATTTCGGTGGCGTGTGCCTTGCGCCACGGGTGTTCTGAGCTCGAGAAAAGTTCCCATCGCACTCTGAAGCTGCCGTGTCGTTCCTTCGGAGGGTCAACTCTGAGGCGGACGGAATCACCGACCCCCAAGATGGCGCCACGATAAGTGGCCAGGGGCGCACCAGATTCATCAAAGGCCTCCTCTGGCAAACGCCTAGTCCGCGCGAGGAGAGGTCTGAGCTCCACCACGTCAGACAGGTCGCTGGACTGAAGGTCGATCTGGCCGTACCACTCGCCGACCCGGTCGGGATCCAACGTCAGGAATACGCGGCGCCTCACTTTGGTCGCTTCGCAGAACACGGAGATGACCATGGCTGTGTCCGTGGTCAGATCGGCGCCTTCGGGCAGGAGGGCGCTAATGGCATCGTGTTGGACGAAGACCCGAATGGATGCCTGCGCATCGAGCCAACCGTTGAGATCCTCGTCGGCGTGAAGTTCGTATTCATTAGGATGCACTGATACTGCTGGACGCGCCTTAGCAGAGATGCGCTTGCCAGACGGAAGCCCGACGGATAGCTCGACGACTCGGGCATCGAGCTCGTTCGTCGTCTTGTGTGGGAAGAGCTGGGCGGTGTCGATCATGAGCTACTCTCCTTAATCAGGAGTGCCACTTGAGCAGAGCATCGTCGGGGATCGATCGGCACGTCGGCGGCCTCGGTTTTGCCCTTGAAGGTGAAGCGAGCAGCGCTCCCGTCGACCACGAAGGAATGGTCGCGCTGTGCGACGCCGGCACTCGGGACAAGTTCCAGCGCCTGCCACCTCACGCGGAGGGGTCTTCCCGATTCCACATTCATGGCGACGTAGGGTTCGATGCGAAGGACGCGGTCCCGCTTTCGGACGAGAATGTCGGCCTTGATCGTCCAACAATCGCGGACGAACTGGGGTTGGACGTTCCGAAGTACGGCAAGCGCATCTCGATGGTGCTGTCCCGGACTACCGCCCAGGTTAAGCAACTTCTTGAGATCCTCTGGCCCGTCCGATTCGTCGCGAGGCGGGACGCGCAAGACGCGCCGCAGCGCGGCGGCGAGGTCTTTGCCGAGGAAGTCATCCAGCCTTCTCTTGGCGCCGCGCTCGTACATCTCTCGAAGGTCGTCGGTGAACATCCACTTGTCATGCGCCGGCGGTTCAGAGGCCCGGAGGAATTGCTCGATGTACTTGTTATCTGGCGAGAATCCGGAGGCCTCGCCCGCCAGTAACACGGCGTAGAAGGGCCTGGCGCCGACCAAAATGCCGTCCTTCGGAACATAGTGCGTGACCATGAGGGGACCACGTACCAGTGCCACGGAGTTTACGAGCGTTTTCCGCAGTGTCGCCCGCTCGGCGTCGATAGGAGCAGACCGTCTAGAAGGCGTGTCGGCAAGATCGTCCGGGTCGGCGAGGCCGATGACCAGTTTCGCATCTGCCTCCAAAGAGAGGTGTTTCACGACATCAGGTCGGTCATGCTTGCAGCGAGGGAGGTGGATCGGTACGGAAACAGATACCACGTCCCCTTCATGCTCGAACGAGTCCGCCGTGTCATTGGCGAGGAACTTGTCGAAGATCCCGCAGAAGTCAGGAACGAGTCGACGAGGGTCGACGAGCCGTGTAGCCTGCAGGTGCCCACCAACCTCGTGTTCGACGAGAGCGATCATGCGGCCCCGGCGAATCGCGGGCCAGAAATAGAGTGCGATTTCGCGCTCGAGCTCTTCTACGAGAGCCGCCGGATCGTCAACCTCTTCGGAGGCCGGGTTCTGAAAGCCGACGACCAAGATACTGGCGCCGTGGTCGGATACCACCGAAGGTCGCAAGTCGTCCGGCAGAGGATCGCGATGGAGATGCAGGCGTGCGGCCAGAGTCGGGTCGTCTACCGACTCGACGTAACCATGGTGTCCTTGCCGCCCGAACCAGCCAGGCCCGGCGTATGACTTGCCCTCGAACTCGTGGTACGTCAATTCGGCTCTCGCGATCACGCGGGCCTTGTGCTTTGCGGTTACGGTGTTGAAGAAGACTGTCGAAATGTCCGAACAGCGCCAGTGGGCGGCTTTGCCGAGGCCGAAGGAGCCTCCCGCGCCCGTCGACTGTTTATCACTGTCGAGGTTGTTCCGTACCAGGGCAGCGAACGGCCCCGTCCCTACCTCCTCGCCTTCTAGTCCGGTCGTGCCGAAATCGTCGATCCTCAGAAGCAGAAGGCGGTCGGGATGGGTTTCGATTCGCTCGAGACCGGCAGCGAGCTTTCTCGCCAACTTTCCTTTGGTATTGGCGGCGGCGACGATGTGCTCCGTGAGCTGAGCCCAATTCGCGGCGTCCCGGAAGGCCGTCACTTCGGTTCCTCTGAGCTCGATCACTCTGAATCGCATGATGACGGCCTTACTTTTGCCGTCCGTGGCGTCCGAAATGTTTTGGCCCGCCTCGCGCGCCTCCGTGCTGATGTCGGCAGGTACTGTCCAAACGTTGGCGTTGCCGAAGTCCCGTTGACCGGGGATGGGGCCCGGGAAGTCCCACTTGACGTCCGCAGACACCCGGTCAACCGTGGGCCCTTCCCGCAGCCAGCGCGCATCGACCTTCAGCGCCTCCGCCAACAACGCGATGTAGTCCGCGTCCGGAGTCCGCTGAGCATTTACCCAATGTCCGACGAGTGCTCGCGATACGTTCAGTTTCTTCGCGAGTTCGTCCTGCGTGAGTCGGGCGTCCTTCATCGCCTGTCGCAAGCGACTTGCGAAGCCCTGAGTCGTAGCAGTTGCCATCAGCTCCTCCAATGGTGTAGCAGCCTGACTGGTCAAAATCTCCGGTACCGATACGTTTTATATCATATTTGTAGCACTCAGCGGGCCTGGCGCATGGCCGAGGGAACTACGCACCTCAAGAGAATAGGTAAATTATTGATATGTATGATGTGTCTCGACTCGCAGGCTCCAGCTTCGCAGCGGCGGCGGGATGGCCGGGGGGCGAAATCTGGAGTCTGGCAGTCTGGCTGGACGAGGCAGGGCCAGGCGAAGAGGCCAGCTCAGAAACCTTTCCGTCGAGGCCGGCGCGCCGGGCTTTCTATTCGCCTACTTGGCAGGCTAATTAGCTGAGGGTCAGAAAGAAATGTTTTGGGTCAGCTCGCTATGGTGGAGCATATCGTAGGCGCCAGGGCGAGCCATGGGCCATCCACCTCAGGCTCTGTCTCCTGATTCTCCAGCAAGCGCTTGCTCCAGTCGCCTAGCCTCCGGCACGCCTAGGACAATCAGCGCAGCGAGCAAGCGATCAATGTCGAACCGTATCGACTTGGCTATATCAAGGAGAACCGGCTCCTGACGCCGAACTTCTTCGATCGCCACGCACACACGACGACCAATGCCGTGGCCGACCCAGAAATCCCTGTTATCGGAATAGCTGTCCAGCCAGGCCCTGGCTGCCATGACAAGGAATCCCAGATGTGCAGGCTTTAGAGACACCTCGAGCAGGTTCAACGTGACAATAGCAACAAAAAGTGAAGGAGCGCCCTTCACCAGCCTTTCCAGCACGGGAAGGAAGGGGTCGAGTCGACTGACAGCGTTTGGCAGCAAGTAGCAATTTGTGGGCACGACGGAGCTGTAATCGTTGAAGAAGAGTACAGCGACGGCCGAGCCGACACGCCGCTCAATGGAGGCCGAGCGACTGCCTGCGAGCCGCTTCCAGCCACTACTTGCCATCAATCGGCTGGAAAACTCGGAGCGAATGCTGACGGCGATAGATTCCTGTAGACCGCGATCGTTGAAGTAGATCGTGTCAATGCTGCGCACGAAGTGCGTCACTACCTCGAAGAATGACTCGTCGGGCAGAGAGCTGATCCGTGCCAAAGCGAGAGACTCAATCTCTGAAAACGCTAGTTCAGGCAGGCAGCGAGCTAACAGATCGAAGTAGGCATCGTTCCATTCCCTAGGCGGATTGGCGACTTCACCGTGCATGTCGAGCCCGGCGCCGTTCGCCGCGCCGGTCCACGGGGCGTAGGTTCGAGCTATATTCCGAAGCCAAGGCCGCTTGAGCACATCGGCCAGGCTGGCGAGGTTGGCGAGCCACAGCGCCGCCGCCTGGTGGTCAGCGTATTCGCTCGGGCGTGCGGGTAGATCCTCCAGGTCCCGCTTACCCGACATCCGGAGACGTCGTCGGGGTTGCACCGGGGCCGCCGGGAAGGCCGGCCAGTCGGGTTCGGGGCGCCTGTGGGCAAGCCAGGCCAGTTCATCATCCACAGCCGCCCGGACGCGTTGCCGGAGACGCGTTGAAGGAGGTGAGACGTTGTCTTCGAAGAGATTCGGTTCACCACGATGCCGAATACAAGCCAGGAATGCACAGCGCAACACGGCGCGCGGCAACCGTTCGTCTACGGTGGCAAGTGCAGTGGCTGCTGAGCCAAAACCATGTGCCGCGGCCGGGTCGGTGCGCCCGGCTACCTCAAGAAGGGAACGCAGGTCCGCGGTGTCGAGGTGATCCTGCAGCGCATAGATCATTCCGACGAACGCAATTGCTATCGGGTTGAACCTGAGTCCAGATCGAAAGCGGTACGTGGGATCTTCGTTGGTCTGAAGCGCCCTTGCGAAAGCAGCGCGGGCCCATGCCTCATGCTGAGAGCGCAGCTCAATGTCGCCGTCGCGCATCGCGATCATCGCTGCGGTGATGACGGCCTCGTCGCGGATTCGCTTCTCCTCCGGATCCTGGCCGTCGTTGTTCAACCCGGTGTCTGAACGTTGGGCCCATTCGACCGCCGCCGCTGCAAGCTCGGGCGACGAGCGGGCGGGGTCTTCCAGTGCAAGGCCGAGGCTGGCCTGCATGTTGGCGTCCGCGAGGCGAGGGCGCAGGTCTTCTTGGAGAGCAGCCAGATGTCGAGATTCGGCCTCCGGCGGCACATACTCGTGAGCCATGTCCTGTGTCCCGTTTGGCAGCGTGACGAGCCGCTCACGCCAGTTGCGAGGGTCGACAAGGTTGAGGGCGTGGGTCACCATAAACGCTGGATCACCCAAGTCGTCTTGATCGGTGGGCGGTCCAAGTCGTTCGGCGGCGCGCCGCAGCCAAGCAGTCAGCGTGTCTCGTAGTGCGACGAAGCCGAATACTGCGTATTGACCAAGAGCTTGATCGAGTGACATAGATCTCGAAGGCCGCTTCTTCAACGCCGCCAGACTGACTGCGCCAATCGGGTCCTTCTGTAGGGTCCGAAATCCGAAAATATCCGGGTACTGAAGGGTGTCATGTGCGTGTCGTTCACGGTCGATACACAGTAGTTCGGGACAAGCGAGGAAGGGCAAAGCCGCCGCGCGTGAGCTTTGCGAATGCGAGAGCAGGAGATCGACCGCCACCAAGAGGTACGCCGCGGGAGAGTCGGGCGGGCCGAGCACGTCAGCGAGCACCTCGTCGAATGTCTCTCCGGCCTCAATGCGGCGATGCCCCCAGGCTTCGAGGGCCATGAGGGCCGAGGTCAGGCCGTGGTGGCCCGTCCCCTCCCGTGACCACACATAGGACCGCTTCCATGGAAAGACGCGCCCGACGTCTGAAAGGGGGATGATTAGTGAATCGGCCCCGTAGTCGCGACCGGCCGTATAGAAGGAGATGGCATGGTTGACAAGCCGGTGGATCAAGGAGAGGCCGTGTTGAGGCGCGTGTATCAGGAGTTCAAGAAATGGTCCCTGGCTCGGGGAATCGGGAAGAAACTCGAGATCGAGAAAGGTGAACGGCTCCCGCAATGAGCGACCTTGGTACTGTGCGTCAGGTTCACGTGTCGGAATCAGCGCGTCTACGGTCAATTCTGCAAGCTCCGCAGGGGCGGCCTGGGCAAGCGCCCCGCGAAACGTCAGGATGCTACGCACGGCATCTTCGCTGCGCCTCCGCTGGGGTAATGAGTGTAGGTATTCGGTTGCAAGTTGGGGCGTACGATTGCAGAACAGGAGAAAGCCGGTGCGGAGGTCGGATTCAAGGGATCTGATCTGTTCATGACTAAGCTGGCCGCCGAACAACTCACGTAGATCTTGGAACGTGTCAGCGTCACGGGCCGCCTCGATCTCCGTCAACCACCGAAATAGCCACTGCAGCAGTGACGGCGTGAGTGGGTCGAGACCGAACGTACCGATGGCCCATGCCGTGTAGAGGTCGACGAGTTCGGGAATCGCAGCGCCCGGCAAGTTCTGCCCGGGGCTCAGTAACCAGCGGATTAGCCGGTGCCAAGATGGGCCGCTCGGTATATTTAAACTGGCCGGGATCGTCGCGGTGTCAAGCCCGGCAGCCGCGAATGCGCGTGAGGCCGGCTGGGCATCGACGGCTATAACGACCCGAATGAGCTCGCGGAGGACGTGTGCGTGGCCGGAGAGTAGAAAGTCCGAAGCGCGCGTCAGGACTTCAGTGCTGACTTCCGACCGAACTAGTGCGAGCAACGCCGCCCGGCGCCAGGACCCGTGCGTGCCTTCGTGGCTTAGACGCTCGAGGAGCAATTGCCAGCGCGTACTGTCCACTGCATGCTCGACGGCCATGCGCGAGGCGAGTTCTGTGCCCCTCGTCATGGCTGCTGAGGCAGGTCGGTCGAGCGGTAGGTGTTCGATCGTAGTTGGGTCGGAGTGTAGTAAGTTTGCGATCGCCCATTCCCTAAGGACATCATGGCGGAACTCGACGCGGTCGTTGCCGAGGTCACGCAACGTCTCGCTCGCGACGAGGGCATCGACGGCGCTCGCCTGGTAACCACTAACCTCGACCGGTCCGGTGCGGGAGAGTACTTGTTCCGCCAAAGCCCTTAGCACCCGGGTCCGCTCCCTCCGGTTGCCCTCAGGGCTCCCGTCAGCCGTCTGCCACCACTGCTGGGCCATGTCGGCTTCACTTCGGGGGACCGGCTGGTCTCCAGGCCGGTTTGCAAGGCGGGCTAGACGGAAGAGGTTTCGGGTCACGTCGCGCGCTGGATGACTATCGGCTAAGAGTCCTGCGAGTTTCGGAGCGGCATGCCGCAGCTCGTCAATCTCGGCATCACTTAGTTCGCCAATTACGATCGGCTCAGCGCGGCCCAAACGGTCGAGTGCGTCGGAGGGCAACCAGTTTGGCTCCTCGACCCCGAAATGGCGCCTTGCCGTGGTGACTACGACAAAACCCGGGACGCTGGCGGCTTCCCGGACAAGATCAACAACGGTCGTACGCTCCTCAGCTTGGAAGAGTTCCAGGTTGTCGACGAAGAGAATCCCTCCGCCGTCAGCTGCGAGGTCACTTAGAAGATCGTAAGCTGTGCCGTCGAACCTGAGCTCCGCGCGCATCGCGGTCCATCCCCTTGGCGTTGTTCGGCCAGGGATAAGCACAATGGCCTGCGCCTCGGTGGTGATTTGTTCGGCGAAGTGCTTCAGCACTCCTGACTTGCCTACGCCGGCGTCGCCCCGAATCTCGACGTACCGGCCACGGTCAAGGCCTGCGTGAACGGCCGCAACTCGCTCGTGTCGGGTCAGAATCACATTGCCGACCCGATCACCGATGTCAGCGAGCGCGTTACGCGAGGCCTCGGCGAGTGCAGCTCGCACGACTGAGTGACGCCGATCGCTAGCAAGGCGAAATGGATGAAGCCTAAGGTCGTCGACTAGGCCGTCGCGTGTTCGGTCGCCGCCACTCGCCGCGATTTGAAGCGCCAACTCGACCAAGGTCGTCCACAGGGTACCGGCGTGCAGCGCGTCTTCTGAATAGAGAGCCCGGGTAGCACGTTCCTTTGCAAGCTCCTCAGAGACGGAGCCTCGAGCGGTAAAGTCAAAAACGAGAATCTGGAGTCGACGGAGGAGCCCCCAGATAGCCTCATCGTCATGCCGCGCGCCGGCGTCGCCTATATGCGTCTTGAAAGTGCGTACGAAGGTCCGCATGTCATCACTAGCGGAACCCGGACGATTGATCCGTGCCATGAAAGTCGGCGCATCACCCAACTGTCGAGCCCATGTCAGGACGTCCTGGTAGGCGCCGTCGATCTTCCTTGACGTTCGAGCAGTCGCGATGGCGAGTTCATAGCGGCTGCGCATGAAGTCTACTCTGCGCGACGCTTCCGCAATCTGGCCGACGACTGCGCGAAACACTGGATCGGTCGGTGAGAACGAGATGCTTCGCTTGACTTGGACCTCGAGAATTGCGGGCTCTCCTCGGGTGTCATGTGCATGGACAACAACGTCATCGAGCGGCCAACCTTCGGCGGCTCGCTGGAATGCGATGCGATCAGGTGTGGTGCCAGGCATGCCGCGGGGTTCGGCACCCGTCAACAGGGACAGAAGATAGTGTGCGCCGACTTGGCCCTCGAAATGGCTGCCAGCTGGGCCGCTCGACGCCGGGCTTGTTCCCTTCGCCATTCCCGATCGCGACCCTGGGGTCGGGGTCTAGCCGGCCCCGCCCTCGGCGGGAGTGCGGGCTGTGCCTCGGAAGGCGGCACCATACCTGCCGGATACAGAATGCCAGCGCTCGCCTTCAGGAGCGCGCGCCTCCACAGGTATCTCACTCATTGCCCGGTCACATGAGTTGCGAGGGCGTCGACGCCTAAACCTGCTGGGCGCGGTGATTCGAAGGGATGTCGTTCTGTATGTCACGGTCAGGACAGTACGGCAGGCGAGGACAGACAAGTGAGCCTAGCCGACTAGAGACAGACTCGGTGGAGACGAAACCCGAGTGCCCGCGCGACCTTTCGTGAGGGAAGGGGCACTTTGTTCTCGACCTCTACCGCCAGGGCCTGGGCGCAGTCTTCGGCGTGGGCCACCCGCGTCCGCAGATTCCCTACTAGCTCTGTAGTAGGTCGGAAGGGGCGAATGACTGCTGAGGTCATAGAAGTTAGCCGGCCCGTATGCGGATCAAACTGCAGGTGCGAGAACTCAGCGCCGTAGACGGTCGAATCTGACGTAATAGCGTGGACCAACTCGGCGACCGGGGTATTGATGTTCGCCTCGGTTCCGGTCGTTCGACTGATCGAATCGAGGAAGGACCTGACGTAACTGGCAACAACGTTGACGCTTAGATCATAGGCAACCTTGTTTAGAACCGGAGCAAGAAACACAAAGACACCAAAGATATCTAGCTCTGAACCACTTCGAACGCGCAAAAGCCGAAAGTCTTGATCGAAGGCGGCGAGCTGTTGGTACTGGGGTTCGGTGGCGACTATATGGGCGGCAGCACGAGTCACGCGGTTGAGGAGATCACTCAACTGACTCGCTTGGAGGGTTGATCTACGCAGACGTATCCGTACGACCGGATAGCGCTGAAGACGGAGCAAGCGCATGAACTCAAGTTCGGGACGCTCTCGACCAGATGAAGAAGCAAGTAGTTCCGAGAGGATTTGGTCTGCTGGTCGTCTCCGATATCTTGGCGCTTTTGGCATGTTTTCTAGCGCGTGAGCAATCAGCGGAAGTCGCGTTCGAGACCGTCGAAGTCGATGCGTCGGTTAAGAACCTCTTCTCGCGACCACTTGAACCGGTCCGACCAATAGACTGATTTGTCCTGGAGTCTGGCGGCTAATTCGGTGCTGGCATGCCGCGCTTTCACTGCAGCGGTACCCCAAAGCGAAGCAAGTCGATACTCTTCCGCGCGGTCTTCGCACGCCAATTCCAGGTACTTCTTCGTAGCTAACAACGCCTCGTTGAGGGCGAGGAGGGCGGCGTCCTTGGCCTCGCTTCGATGATGGCGGTCCAGTTGGAGGTACTTCAGCAAGGTCTGTAGCGGGCCTAAGAATACGGAAGCTTCGGCAGCTGTCATCGTGTCCTCGTTGGACGGGGATCTGGTCCGACGACGGAGGCTCCCACAAATCCGATGTGTCAATGATCGACGATTTAGCCGTTGCAGCCAACGTATTTCGAATACGCCAATACGCAAAGAGAGACTGATCCGTGCTGATGGCACCTCTGAAGGAGGCCCGGTTAGATCGAGAGATTCCGCTAAGGTGGCGCTGAGTTGCATGCGATACGGAATGGGATCTGCTGTGTAAGCACATGTTTCATCGGATCGGTGTGGGATGGCAGTCGTGGGCGGAGCACCCCCGCCGGTCTTGTAGGGTGACAGGCGGAAGCCGGGTTCTAGGTCTGAATCTTACAGCTCCGCCGGGGAACGGGTCGGCATCGGGATCAGTTGCGCGATTGCGCGAGCCATTCTGCGATCGCCACCGGACACTCCGGTTCGTCGTATACAGAGTGCGTCAAACCGCCTCTCCCAAGGGCCTTCCCCTCCCAGCGGTAGTCCATCGCGGTCGAGATGCCGCCCCTGATCTCGACGGTCGGCAACGTCCTCACGATCGTGTTGAGCCTGCTGTCCGGGGTCGACTCCGCCGAGGCCTCCAGCACGCCGCTCGCGAGCAGCAGTTCCCTGCCGAACGTGGACTTTCCAACTCCCGATAGCAGGGACGCCAGCAATCCTAGCACGTAGACGCCCAACAAGGAGAAGAGAGCCGCGAACCAGCACGGTCTCGGGTCGAAATCGAGCAACCCGGACAGCTTGGGGCTCTTCACGACCGCGAGCCCGAGCCCGATCCCGAGGCTGAGGAGGAGCAACCATCTTCCTCTCGGGCCGGTGCGACGGACCAGCCAGGAATCTGCTGCGTGCAGCAGCCGCGACGTTCGCTCGGTTATGGCGCCAGCCGCGATCGCGAGCGCCGCCTCGTCGTTGCTGCATCTCAGCACCAGCGTGTTCGTCTCCGCTGCCGCCGGAAAGTAAGTAGCTCGTCGCAGCTGCTGGAGCCTGGCTTGCGTCCAGGGCTCGGCAGTGTGCAAGCCCTCGATGAAGCTGTCGATCAGGCCGAGCAGCAGACCCAGCACCGATGCGTGCGCAAGCCAGGCGAGGAAGACCACCCACCAGCTTTGAATCGGATACAGATAGACGAGGCTGGCGGCAATGAGGGAAGCCACCAGAAATCGCGATGCGCTCGAATAGTCGGTCAGACGGGGGTTGTCCCTGATCCGCAGGAACGGTGTCCCCATCGTGACGACGTTTAGGTCGTCGATCCGGGTGCCGAGCTCCGCGAGCCGCTGGATCGCCCGGAACGCGACGTTGCCCCCGTGGCTGTGGGCGATGATGAGATACTTCGCAAAGGGCGCTCGCGTGTGATGCTCTTCGAGCTTGCCCGCGAGCTCCACGCTCGCCTGCTCGCGGGAGAAGAAGGAGTTCGCTCCCGACCAGTGGAATTCACTCACGTCCACTTCGCCGAACCGCTCGGCAAGCAGCGGCTCGAGGCTCAGTCTGAAGTTCGACCCCGCTTCGAACCAGCGCGCCGGGCCCGCCCTGGCCGGTGTGTCCGAGGGGAACATGCCCCTTCCCCAGGTCCCGTGCACCAGTATGACGGCCAGGGGAGGGGGGTCGCCCGACCGCGTTGCGCGTGGCCATTGCGTGATCGCCAGTTCCCGGGTGAAGCCCTCCGTTGGCGGCGGCAGAGCCTCGCGCTCGCCCGAGATCAGCGGTATCTCGTCCACCTGGAAGAGTAGAGGAGTTCCGCAATCGCACGTGGTCGTCCAGGGTCTCTCTTCGTTCGGCTGAATCGAGACGTGCTGTTCCCGGCCGCATGCGCAGGTGAGGGTGAACCCCACGCGCCGCCAGTAGCGATAGGGCTTCGAGGTCTTGAGCCAGCGGTACTTCGCGTCCCGGAACTTGCGGAACTGGTACTCGACCGCGTACGTCGCCTCGACTAAGGATCGGCCCGATCGCTGCTCCTCGCGGACAGATATACCGGTGACGCGGCCGGGATAGGGGTGACGGGTCTTCCGGCAGTAGGACTCCGCCTCCGTCTCGTCAAGGACCACGGTCCGTTCCGTCCGTCGGCAGATGTGGCAGTCGAGCTGCAGCTCCACGCGACGATCGAACGCGATCCGCGTGACGGTCGGCGACAGGTACAGCGGCGCGACGAGTACCCTCGTCAGGCCGGTCGGCTGCTTCCCCACCGTCGTGCCTTTCCTCACCTGGTCCGCGGATCAAGCGCGTCTCTGAGCTCGTCGCCGCGCAGGTTGAACGGGAGCACGGGCACGAAGATCGCGAGCCCGAAGAACACCGCCATCCACGGCGCCTGAGTCAGGAACCGTTGCGCGATGTTCAGCATCGACCCCCAGCTCGGCGCCGGCAGCTGCTGGCCGAGCACGAGGAGCGAGAGTGCGGCTGCCGCGATGACTGCGGCCGCGATCGCGAGCGTCGCTTGCACGATCACCGTCGGCAGGACGTTAGAGAGGATGTGCCGGACGAGGATGCGCAGCGGCGGGTTGCCGACGGCGCGCGTCACCTCGACGTAGTCCTCCACCTTCACCGCTGGCACCTGCCCGCGCGCGTGGCGGTCCGAGCGTGGCGATGTTGACTGCCCGCTCGACCGGCCCCGCTTTCGCCTTCGTCAAGGATCCCGTTATCGGCCCGCACGGAGCTGCCGACATCTTTTACCGGAAGAACCGGGGAACCGCAACAGTCACCCTTAATCCGCGCCACAATCTGCAACCAACGTGGGCAACGTTCATCATTCATGCGGCGCCGAACGTGACGCTTCCCTCAGCCCGTGGGGTCGGTCAAGAAGCTCAACGACGTCTTCGCGAGACCTCCGCCAGCGTCTTCTCGCCCTTCAGGATCACTTCTGTGGCTCGGATCGTAGGTTCTCTATGCCGTCAGTAAGAACGGCTGGCGGTGGCGCTCTCACACGTTGGCTTCCTCAGATCGCAGACGTAGCGTCCGCTGAGCGAGGTTGCGGGGGAGTGAGACGCAAAAGGCTGGGTTCTAGGCCCGAAACGGAAGGCGACCGTTCGGCAGTTCGCCTGCACGTGGTTGCGGGCCCCCGCAACCATCCATTACTGACCCGCTGACTAGGCCTCCGCTCTGGTCGGCGGGCGAGTGACCTTAGGCTGCCTTCAAAAGTCCGCGCACTTGTACGCGCCAAAGGCGATCGTAACCCGTTGGGGCCACCACCGATGAAGCTGTTGTCGCGGTGGGGCTCGCTTCGCCGCGATGTAGCCCAGCCGCTCCAACTTGTAGAACGCCCGGTCGGGGCCGACGACGGGCGTGAAGACGA
>Ga0070706_100001250_pt1 | contig 27192 bp, 22 predicted proteins | sample KBSK5501metaG_FD_65476 | JGI IMG/M metagenome (GOLD analysis project Ga0070706, IMG submission 65476) | Corn, switchgrass and miscanthus rhizosphere microbial communities from Kellogg Biological Station, Michigan, USA - KBS K5-50-1 metaG | ecosystem: Host-associated > Plants > Roots >... | reverse complement strand
TCTTCAGGATCAAACAGCGATATGCCGCGCGCATGCTCTACAGCAATCAGCGCCAGGGGGAGCATCACCAATATGCCGGCCGTTGCCGCCACGAGCACTCGGCGGCGGCTGCTTGCCAATGCCATAACCGCGACGCTGATGGCCAGGCCGGCAAGTGCCGCTCGCGTGGAAGTCAGAATCAGGGTTGTCATAAGCAGCGGAATAGAAGCGCATAAGAACCAAAGTGTCATCGACCGCTTCTTCGGGACGGCAATCAAAAGCGCAATCGCCAGCGACGCGATAAGCTGCAGAACTTCGGCATAGGTTTCGTAATGACTATAGAAGCCCGTTATCCGAAAATCCCTGCCGGGTGATGTCGTGATACCGAGCCGCTCAAAGCCTGTGCCCCTTGCATCTCTGATCAGCCCTCTCGGCATAGTCACTTCCGTCTCCACGTCTTTTCGCTTTAGCTTTACACGCAACCGGCCCCGGTTCGAATCGATGATCCGGGACAGATCGGCCGGCGAATTGACGACTTGATCATCGGCTTCGAGAATCACATCGCCAACGCGAATCGTGTCATTAGCAAAGGCGCTCTCCGGATTGATCGAATCGATTTGCAGCCCGCGTCCTGCTGCTAGCTTCGTGCCGCTATAGCCGACGTTGACGAGGCACGAAAGAATGAGAGTCAGCCCGAGAAGGCCGGCGAAACGAATGCTCTTAATATTGCTGCTCACAAAGTAAAACGCGAGAAAGAACGCCGGGCTTCGGAGCCCTTTCACGCTGACCATAGGATCATAAGAAAAGAAGGACGAGACCACACAGCACGCAAAGAACCCGAACAATGCCACGTCAATCGGTGTCCGCGACTGTCGCATTCTTCTTGTGACTGTCAGTTGAATTCCCCAGGCAATCAGCCCGAGAAGGTAAGACCCTTGCGTTATCGCGATCGAGTGAGGCGCGAAAATGGCATACAACAATAACGAGATCGTTATCACCCAACGAGTGATCTTGACGAGTCTGCTGGACGCATCCGCGCCGGTGTCTTGATTCCCTTGCAGGATGTTGAGGAAGGTATTGGCGGCAGATTTGACCCGCGCGAGTTTCGGCTGAATCTCGGTTGCTACTGGGCCGCCAGCGGAATCGTTTATCAAAATTCTCGAACCTCGGATCTGGTCTCCATCGCGAACAAATTAGCCTCTTGGATGCAACATTCTATGACGCGACTCGATGGCTAGGCAATACAAACGCAACTGGACTGGGTGCTCTATGGAACGTGACTGTGGTTGCGTTGCTTTTCAATGTAGCCAACCTTGACCACGATAACCCTTTCCGGTAGCCTGAATTTACGTCGGATCGAGACGGCGTGGCGATTGCTCGCGGAGGTAAGACAAACATGAGTGCGAATTCGTACGGGAAGGGAAGCGCGGCTGACGGCGTCAGACAAGCTTTTGCGAATCTCCAATTCGATGAAAAGGTTTCGACGCTGATTCGAATCGAGCTCGATTTGGCCGGAGATGCAGTTGATTGGGTCGTGTCGGCGGCTTCGAAGGCGGCCGATGAGGTCGTGAAAGCATGCTGCGATCAACGGTCGTCAACCAGCTCGGACACTAGTCAACCAGCGGCCAGCTAGGAGCAAAGCAATGAGCGAAGGCTATCAGTTACCCGACCCTCTTTTCAGGCTGATTATCCGATTCAGCAACGGCGAAACCGTTCAGCACATGATGACCGAGCCCATTGATTCACGACAGATATCGTCCGACACGAAGTATGCAGTGATAAGCTCGTTCGCGTGTCAGAATCCCAGCGTGTGCTCGGATGTTACAGTGGTCAATCTTCGGGATGTTACTTTTATCAAGACCGAGCGCGTTACTCTCGAGCAGCTTGGCTCGGAGCATAGAATCGGAATGCGATCCGCCGGTTTGTCGTCCGCTGATGACCGGCTGCCAAAAAACCTGGCCCAACTCAAGTTCATCTAGAACACCATTACATCATTCAGGATCCTCCGGATGTTTCATCGAGTTCAGGCAGATGAGAAAACAATCGCCGCGTCTCTTCTGTTCCTTTCGTTTTTCTTTCCGATAGCAGGCACCAGCCAGTCAACCAGGGTCGCACGCAACGGTAAGACACCGGCGGCTGCGAGCAAGTCCGGCGAATGCGATGCCGCCCGCGCGTATGGACACGTCAAACGGCTCGTCGAGATGGGTCCGCATCCTTCGGGTTCGGATAGCATAAGAAAGGCGCAGCAGTTTCTTGAAACGGAACTGAGAAGCTATGGACTGAAAGTAAGCGAGGATAGCTTTAATGGCGAGACTCCACGCGGCAGCATTCCGATGAAGAACATCATAGCGGAGCTGCCCGGCGAGAAACCGGATCTCGTGCTCATCACTGGCCACTATGACACTAAGCTTCAAGCGGGATTCGTGGGCGCCAACGATGGAGGCTCCAGCGCCGCGGCGGTTCTCGAGACGGCTCGAGCGCTTTCGAAATCAAAACCTGAATACACTTTGTGGTTCGTGCTGTTCGACGGAGAAGAAGCCGTCGTGGATTGGAATGCGATGGGCGGCAAGGACAATACCTACGGCAGCCGTCATCTTGCAAACAAACTCCGAGTCGAGGGCTCGATCAATCGTGTCAAGGCGCTTGTGCTGTTCGACATGATCGGCGATAAGGATCTCGGCATCAAACGCGAAGGCGAATCAACTCCGTGGATGGTCGAAGCGATTTGGAAGACAGCGCGCGGGATGGGCTTGCAGAAATATTTTCAGGAGAGCGAGCAGTTCATCTCAGATGATCACCTGCCGTTTCGAGACGCGGGAGTCCCCGTCGTGGATTTGATTGATTTCAATTATGGTCCGGAGCATTCCTACTGGCACACGAACCTGGACACGCTCGATAAGATCAGCGGCGAGAGCATCAAGATAGTCGGCGATGTCGTGATTCGCGCATTGCCCGAGATCTTCCGACACCTGAACGCGAGCGCCGCGAATAACCGCCGATGAAATCATGCCAACCTGTTATTGATCTTCGGGGATAGCTTAACGGGTCACTCTGATTTGCAGACTGTATAACGTTGCCACCGCGGTCAATCTCTGAACAGACAAATGAAGCTCACGTTGGGCGTTCACCCAACGCCTTCGCTCACATCCTTCTGTGGCGAGGCGCCTTTCGATCGAGCGTTGCAGGCGCCGGCCTGAGCTCAATTAGATCGGGTTAGGGACATCGGATTGCTGCACAAGTTCGTCAACGAATTGAACACGTCATCGAGTCATAATCCAGCTTCATTGCGCTGGCGACTTTTGTGGTATTTGTCGACATTCTTGGTTCGACGAAAGCTGAACTGCAAGCTACTCCCTTAACAGTCGCCGGATCACCCGTGCCATAAACGAGCTTCACGCTCACATCGACAGGATAGTTCCTGCAAACAATCGGCCGCAGAGGGTTCGAATCCATTCTTCGATCCCTGTCTAATTCAATCCAGCATGCCCGACGACAAAGTGGTTTCTATCGCACTAATCCCCGCAAAAAAAAGCGGCGGCGGACTTCAACATGACGTAGGGACCGCGTCCAAAAGTGCGCCGCCGCTAATGGTGACGTGATCGTTCGGCAACCATTAACAGGCTTCCTTCTTCTCAATCTGTTGTGCCGGGATGGAGACACACAGAGCTGATTCGAAGCCATGCTATTCTGCGAGGAGGGCTTCGTCAGAGCGTGAGCCTTGTTTGGAAGATATAGCACTTGTATGAGTGTTTTCATCGTATTACAATGCAAAGCCGAAGAAGGCTTCTGCTGCGCTACGTTCGAAGTTCAATTCTCATTGTGAATGGTACAGAAGTGGAACAACGAAGTCTTTAATATTACATTAATTGCTTCTTAATCATTTCTTAACTGCGCGCTTGAGCATTATGAGAAAGCAGCCTCGGCACCTCTATGAGTTCGGCGCGTTTCAATTAGACAAGGAAGGTCAAATTCTGCTTCGAGCCGGAGTGCCTGTGCCGGTCACGCCAAAGGTCTTTGACCTACTCGTTGTGCTCGTCGAAAATGTTGGCCGCGTGGTTTCAAAAGACGATCTGATTAAGTTGCTCTGGAAGGAGTGTTGTGTCGAGGAGGGCAATCTAGCGGTAAGCGTGTTCAAGCTAAGACAGGTGCTTGGCCAGCGTCAAAGCGATCATTCATACATCGAAACTGTTCCGCGCCGCGGCTATCGCTTTATGGCAAACGTGCGACAGGAGCATCAGAATGAAAGTGAACGCACGTCCGGGGCGCCGAGTTTTGAACATTTGAGCAGTGACGAAGATGATCTGAAGCGCACGATAGCAGTCTTGCCCTTCGAGTTCATCGGGCCCGTTGGCGAAGAATTCATGGGCCTCGGGATCGCCGACGCCTTGATTATCAAGCTAAGCTCTTTGACGAATATCGCGGTTCGCGCCACGAGTTCCGTCTCAAGGTTTGACGGAACGCAGGATCCAGCCGGATCCTAGGTTCGTTGAGTTGTTGCGGCGGGTTGGACTTCCAGATGCGACCAACCGCCCGGGCGCCGGAAGCAGCTACGGTTGGTCGCCTTAATTGACCTTGCACTGTTCGTGCAGACTGCGGGCCGGTTACGAGATATCCACGCGGCCGCCTAAACTGAAGCTCTACGAGTGTTAGTAAAAAAAGCCCGAGGCGCGCGGGCCCAACAGGCGAGGCCTAACGTCTGGAGCGCTACCGGCCGGAGCGGTCTGCAGCTTTGCTGCTCTATGGCACACGAAGAGACGCTTAAGAATCATTTATTCATTCTCTTCGCATTCACAACAGGAGCTTAAGCACCTATGAACAGCCGGCCTCAACGCCTCTATGAATTCGGTCCTTTTCAATTGGACAGGGAAGCACAACTTCTTACGCGAGACGGAGCGCCGGTTACCTTGAGCCCGAGAATGTTCGACTTGCTTTCAGTCTTGGTGGAGAATGCCGGGCGCATGATTTCGAAAGAGAATTTGATGAAAGCAGTGTGGAAGGAATGCTCGGTCGAGGAAGGCAATCTGACGGTGAGCATATTCAAGCTTAGAAGGGTGCTGGGCAGAGGCAACAACAATCGTCCGTACATTGAAACTATTCCTCGCCGTGGTTACCGCTTTGCTGCCGACAATCGCGAAGGGAATCAGAATGGTAGCCACGATGTGATTGACGCGGCTAGACACTCAGGACGTTACGATAAAAAGAGCGGCATTGCGGTATTGCCCTTCAGGTTTATCGGGCCTGTTGGCGAAGAATTCATTGGCCTCGGGATCGCCGACGCCTTGATTACCAAGCTAAGCTCGTTGACGAATATCGCGGTTCGCCCCACGAGTTCCGTCTCAAGGTTTAATGGAACGCAGGATCCAGTCGTCGCCGGCAGGGAGCTGAATGTGGAGTCGGTGCTCGATGGGAGCATTCAAAAACGGGGCAGGCGAGTCCGGGTGACGACGCAGTTGGTGAGTGTCGGTGACGGCTCGATTCTATGGGCTGGCAAGTTTGACGAGAAATTCAGCGACATCTTTGCGATGGAAGACTCAATTTCTGAACAGTTGGCAAACGCTCTCAATCCCGAGTTGACTCGCAAAGAAAGAAGGCTACTGACGAAGCGCTACACTGAAAGCGCGGAAGCCCACGAAGCATATCTGAGGGGCCGGTACTTTTTCGCGAAACGAGCCAAAGACGGGTTTGAGAGAGGAATTGAATGTTTCAATCGAGCGATTTCCATAGATCCAAATTATGCGCTGGCTCATTCCGGGCTGGCGGACTGTTCTGGATTGTTGGTGTCGCATGGCGTGCTCTTTCCGTCGGAAGGAAACGTGAGAACTGAACAAGCGGCACTTAGAGCGATCGAGCTTGAGCCGGAACTGGCTGAGGCTCACGCGTCTCTGGGACATTTGCGCCTCCGTCAGTGGAACTGGCGAGAGGCGGAGAATCGATTCAAGCACGCGATCGAACTTAATCCCAATTACGCCATTAGTCACAACTGGTACGCCACCTGTCTGCTCTTCATGGGCCGCACTGAAGAAGCGCTGCTTGAGAACGAGCGGGCGTTGGAACTCGATCCATTGTCGCTGGGCTTTAGGTCGACGCGGGGAAAACTTTTCTACTTTGCGCGTGAGTATGACAAGGCGATAGATCTGCTTTCAAGCGTTCTGGAGTTGAATAGTCAGTACGGCCTTGCCAGCTATTATCTCGGTTTGGCTTATGATTCGATGGAACGGTTCGACGATGCGTTGATGGCTATCAGGCATGCGATGAGATTTCTTGAAGAGGTTCCTGAGTTCATCGCAGCGATGGGCCGAATTCAGGCGTTAAAGGGCTGCAAACTCAAGGCGCGGAAGGCGATCAGTGAACTAACGGACTTGTCGAACGAACGCCATGTGCAGCCCTATTTCATTGCTTTGATTTATGCGGGCCTCGGCGACAAGGGCAAGGCATTCTCGTGGCTGGAGAAGGGATTTGCGGCGCGCGACGAAGACCTGATCCTGCTTGGAGTGGACCCGCGAATGGATGGCCTTCGATCAGACCGTAGGTTTGTTGATTTATTGCAGCGGATTGGCCTTCCAAATGCGACCAACCGCCGGACGCTGGAAGCAGCCCCGGACGGTCGGCCGTGATTGACCTTGCGTTCTTCGTGCTGTGGCCGGCCCGGATTCCAGCGGTTTGGGGACCGGTCGGTTGGTCTAAAAGCGAGGCGCAATCACTTCCTCGATTTCAATCTCTTCAAAGATCACGCCCATTTCAGCGTTGGTTTTTTTCTTTTCCATCGTAGCCTCCCTTTGCGGTTAGCACACAAGTTACATTCTCTTGAAGCGAGGAACGCTGAGCCTTGATAGGTTCCCGATATCCGTGAACCTGGAGATCGGTCCATGGCTCTTGCGCTCCTAGTCGCCCACGAGGACTGCGCCGCACTTCACGTCGCCCACGAGGACTGCGTCGCACTTCACGTCGCCCACCAGGACTGCATCGCATCGAAGATCATTCGTTAAGGTCCCTTTGAACATGGCAATCTCCTTTTTCATTCTTGTTTTTGATCGAGAAGCTTCGGCTGTTTGCCTTACTTCTGCTTGTTACGCCTGTATGTAGGGCAAGGGTCGTACCACTGTGTAGTGGACATTTCGGATACTAACAAGGACCTGATTTCACCACTTAGCCCGCAGCCGCGAAGCGAGCCTCTCTCCGCACAATGGGAAGCAGCTACACACTGTCATCAAGGGCAGCATTAAATGCAGGCATTGAATGGGTTACGGGATATGTGTAGCTGCTTCACAGTTGTGAACCAGCTACACACGTCTGCTACTCATAACGCAACGCAATCATCGGGTCGATGCGCGTCGCTCTTCGCGCCGGTATGTAACAAGAGAGGAGGGATACCAACGCAAGCACCACCGGAACGATGACAAAGATAAGAAGATCTCTTACGCCGACTCCGAAGAGAAGAGTCTCCATTGCCCGCGTGAGAATCAACGCCCCTACCACTCCAATGGTAGTTCCAATTAACGTGAGTAACATCGCCTTTCCGACAATCATACGAAGGATGTGGCCGCGCTCGGCGCCGAGCGCCATGCGGATCCCAATCTCGTGGGCGCGCTGGCTTACGGAATAGCTCATCACTCCGTAGATTCCAACCGCCGCCAGGACAACAGCCAGCCCCGCGAATATCCCGAGAAGCGATGAGTACAGGCGCGACTGTGACATCGAATCACTCACCACCTGCTGCATCGTCTTGGTTCCGTAGATCGGTTGATTGCTATCTACCGATAGAATGGACTCACGCACAGCGCCAGTCATCTGTAAGGGTTCTGATGTTGTTCGAACCAACACAGTCATTAGAGCGAATGGTTTCTGCAAGTAGGGCACATAAACCTCGACGCCCGACTCCGTGTCGAGGCTCGAATGCTTGACATCGGCGACCACTCCGGCCACCTCGCGAGGGGCAGTCCCCATCGACGGTATGATCAGCCGCCGGCCAATCGGATTCTCGCCGGGCCAGTGTCGATTGGCCATCGTCTGATTGATGATTACCACTGGGGTGGAGTCAGCGCGGTCGCGCTCGGTGAAGAAACGTCCATCAACAAGCGAGATTCTCATCGTTTCGAAATAGCCGTCACTGATTCTGCGAATGTTCGCGCGCGGCACCTCGGACGGGCTGGGCGGCGGATGCCCCTCAACCGTGAATCGAAGTCGCTCAATGACCGTCGTGGTGAGCGGCAAGCTTGAAATGACCGCCGCTGCCTTCACGCCCGGAAGCGATTTGATGCTGTCGAGCGCTTGCTCATAGAAGGACCCGATCTGCCTATCGTCGGAGTACTTCAGCGTCGGCAAATTGACAATCATCGTCAAAGTATTCTCCGGATCGAATCCGGGGTTTACACTCTGAAGCGAATAGAAACTCTTGAGCATCAACCCCGCGGCGATCAAAAGCAGCACGGTCAGGGCCACCTCGCTGATGACCAGCGTGCTGCTAATGCGCCGGCGTCCGATTCCTCCTGTCGATCCGCGCGAGCCCTCTTTCAGCGTCTCGTTCAGATCGGGCTTCGAGGCTTCCAGGGCGGGCGCGAGCCCGAAGATCAACCCAGTCAGAATTGCGACCAGAAAAGTGAATCCAAGCACGCGGCCGTCGATACTGATCTCGCTTAAGCGAGGAATGTTGGGGGGATTCAGATAGATGAGAAGTCTGATGCCGCCATACGCCGCGAATAACCCAAGAGTGCCCCCGCTAACTGACAACAGCAGACTCTCGGTCAGCAATTGCCGGATCAAGCGAAGCCTTCCCGCGCCGAGCGCCGAGCGTATTGAGATTTCTTTTTGCCGGCCCGCTCCGCGCGCGAGTAGCAAGTTGGCCACGTTGGCGCAAGCAATCAGCAGCACACCAGCAACCGACGCGAGAAGAATGATCAGAGCGGACTCGACCTCTCCCACGAGGTGCTTTCTCAGCGGTATCAGAACCACGCTGACGCCGGCATTGGTGTCCTTGTACTGTTCCTGTAGGTGACTGGCGATGGTCTCGATATTAGTTTGCGCCTGCGAGGCCGTGACCCCTGATCTTAGTCGCGCAGCGACCTTCAAGAAACGACCTCTGCGGTTGCGCAGGAGTTCTGGGCTGACCGATGACGGGATACGCAGTCTGTCTCCCCCGTCGAAAGAGAATGGAACCCACACTTGCGGATTCTCTTCGGGAATAGGGGATTGAAACGCAGATGAGGCGATTCCAATCACAGTGAATTTCGCGCCGTTGAGCGATAGAGTTTGCCCTACAATATTCGGATCTGAGCCGAAGCGCCGCTTCCATAGCCCGTCACCAATTATTGCAACGCGAGTAGCGCCCGGTTGGTCTTCCTCGGATTGAAACGCCCGACCCTGTGCGATTTGCACGCCCAGAGTTGAGAAGTAGTTCGCGGAAGTCATCAGTCCTTCCAGGTGTTCGGGCTCATCGCCCATTTCCATGATGAAATCGTCATAGGCGAAGGCGCACATCTGATCGAATACTTGATTCTGATCGCGGTAGTCCTGAAAATCGGGAACAGACAGCGCGTCGCGAGCGGTCGTCGCGTTATGGCCCCATATCAGTACGAGCCGGTCCGGATTCTCATAGGGAAGCGGACGAAGCAACACACCATTAACGACGCTGAAAATCGCGGTGTTGGCTCCGGTGCCCAGAGCGAGCGCTATTATGGCGGCGATGCTGAATCCCGGGTTCTTTATCAGCGAGCGGAATCCGAAGCGAAGATCCTGCATAAGGTTTTCCATATGCTCTCCGGGTGAAATGAAGACCTCAAAGATAAAGTTGTATACGGCCTTCGGCTGACCTTAGTGAGAATTGCTTATGCTGATGGACAATTTAGAAGGCCGACGTACATTCGTTCCGCAACCAGAGCGGAGTTTATCGTCAGGACGGGCTTCCTTGTCAACCTCACCGCGAGTGGGTAGGTCCGCCGTCAGCTAATCTGTTGTGCGAAGCGTGCTTCCACTAACAGAAATCAAGCTCGCGACTAGTATCAAAGCGCCGCCTCCGACAAAAAGTGCTGTCAGATTCTTGTCGGCGATCACGCCCGCGAGAGCATATGACAGCGCCTCGAGCAACGTCGAACCAAACAGCAACAAGCCCATAACGCGCCCCAGCATTCGGTGTTCGGTTTCCGATTGAAGTAGAGACAGGATCATGATGTTCCCGAGTCCGCCTCCTATGCCGATGAACACAAGCGTTACTGCCGCCCACACGAGATGATGCGCGAATCCCAGGAAACCCAATCCAAACCCAAGCAGAAACGTGCCGCTGATTATCAGCTTGCCACGGCCGCGCCTGGTCTTTATTGAGCCGCCGACGACCATCCCGATAAGCATCCCGCCGCCAAAAGCGGATAGCATCCACCCCAGCGCGCTTGCTCCCCATTCAACCTCGAATCGAGTCTTTGCCATTGCTGCAAGGCCAACCGAAGACGGGCCGACAAAGCAGAATTCGATGATGGCTATGAAGAACAGTAAGGATCGCACCAGCGGATGCTTCCATGCGTAGCGAAGGCCCTCGCCGATTGAGGCAAGCAGTCCATCGAATCGAGCGGGTTCAGCGATCCGCCCGCTGGTTTGTTCATCGGATGATCTGTTGCGCTCAGGCTTTTTCATCAGCCAAATCATGAACGCGGCGAAAACAAACGTCGCCGTGTCGATGGCAAACGCGGCGCCTAAGCTCTGATGAAAGACAACCAGCCCGGCGATGGCGGGACCGATCATCGCCATCAACCGATTTGTGCCGCGCAGCAGTGCGTTTCCGGCGCTGAGGTACTCTTTAACCACAAGTAGCGGGATAACCGAAACGGATGCCGGAAAGAAGAACGCATCGACGACGCCGAAGACAATCGACAGAGCATAGAGGTGCCAGAGCTCAACAACTCCCGCCACCACAAGAGCCGAAATAGTCGCCGTTGCCGCGGCCCGAACCACGTTGGAAATCAACATCAGCGAGCGTGCGGAAAATCGATCGCTCAGCGCCCCGCCCAAAAGCTGAAAGACGGCGCGAGCCCCTCCTGCGACCATCAGCACGCTTCCAAGCGCGAGCCCTGACCCGGTCAACTGGAGAGTCAACCAGGGCAACGCAACCAGGTAGAACTGATCGCCAAACAGCGAGACCCCCTGAGCCAGCCACAGGAGACGGAAATCACGGGTCCTGAACGGCCTCAATAAATGGAACTCGCGGACACGCCGAATTTTAGTGGGTTCTACCGCCAAGCACTCTCCGCCCAAAAGCTTCGGAATCTAAACCGATGTTTAACTCAGTTTGTCTCTCGAACTCCCAGGTTCCAGTTCGCACTGTGATGAGATTCAGTGGGGCAAAGCCTAAACGTATACGACGATAGGGACGTGGAGCCACTTCCGTCAAGTAGAATGCAGCCATCATAAGGTGCGCGGGACAATCTGCGGGTAAGCGCCGCTCGACGGCCACCACCCGCCTCTAAGCGTTAAAGTTCAGGCGATCCATCTTCAGGTAGAGACCTTTGCGCGATAGCCCAAGTTCTTTGGCTGCGCGCGCAATATTTCCCGCCGAACGCCGCAATGCGTCCTGTATCATCCGCCGCTCCAACTCCTCGATCGCCTCCGACAACGATTCAGCCTCGTCGCTCATTAGCGCGGTGTGAGTGCGAATTCGCTGCTCGGACGAAACGGAGTCGAGTTCGCGAGCGGCTCGCGCAATCTCCGATGACAATGCCTCCGGAGTGACAATGGTTCCCGACTCGCTATACGTAACGATCCGGCGAACTTCGTTGCACAATTGCCGAACGTTGCCTGGCCAGTCATACACTACCATCAGATCAACCGCTTCCTCCGAAAGCCGTATGTCTCGCTTCGCTGAATCCTGCTGATATTGATTCAAATAGTGATTTATCAGCGCGGGAATTTCCTCCCGCCGCTGTCTTAGTGGAGGCACTTGAATTCTTATGACATTTATTCGGTGAAAGAGGTCCTCGCGAAATCGACCCTCACTCACTGCTCGCTCCAGCTCCGAGTTAGTCGCCGCGATCACACGAACATCGACGTGCAGCGGCTGGCTGTCTCCAATCGGATGAACCTCGCCCTCCTGAAGGAACCGGAGAAGCTTTGGTTGAAGCGTGAGCGGCAAATCACCAATCTCATCCAGAAACAAAGTCCCGTGCTCGGCTCCGCGAATGATGCCTTCGCTGTTTGCGACCGCGCCGGTGAATGCGCCCTTTCTGAATCCAAAAAGCTGACTCTCTATCATGTCGTGGGGCGCGGCCGAGCAATTGAAAGGCAGGAATACGTTCATGCGGCGCGAGCTCCCCGCGTGAACCGCTCGCGCAATCAACTCCTTGCCGGTGCCGGACTCGCCGGTAATGAGAACGGTGACATCCGACGATCGAATCTTGTGAATCTGCTCGAGCACCTGGCTCATCGCGCGGCTTGCGCAAATGAAGCCCGGAAGCTCGACTTGCGCCAGCAAACGCGCCGGATCAAAAACCAATGCTCGGCGATTTTTGTTGCGCAGCACTTGAGTCTCGAGTCCCTGCTCGACGATGTACAAGATCGGCTTTACGTTGATCGTGCGGCTAAGGTAGCGCTGAGCGGTTGGGTCGATTATTCGAAACAGATACTTGGTCTTTTGATTGTCGCTAAGCGTATAGACGAACCGCTCGGCGTGTTGTTCGTGCGGGAGCGATTGAAGAAGCGTAAGTTCCTGGGCGCGTTCCTGATCACTCAGCCCGGTCGCGGCCGCGATTTTTAACCTCACGGCCTCCTTCGCGCTGCTTTCGTCGGCGAGAATCTCTGCCACCAGGGCTCCGCGACTTCCCGCCTGCTCGCTCACAATGGAGACAAGCTCGTGCAAGAGGAGGTCGCGCGACGCGGATGCCTGGACCAGGCGCTGCGCGGTAAACCCATCGAGCGAGGATGCCAGACCATCGGTGATTGCGCGATACGACTCTCGAGGCTGGCCTCCCGGTCCGGAGCCTCCGGTCGAGATCGCGCCGTCCTGTTGCGCCTTCAACGTTTCGAGATACACTGCGGATGTACCCGCGTCGATTGAGGCGCCGAGGTGATGAAAGACATCGAGTGCGGATTCAACTTCTCGGATCGCGCGTTCGACCTCGCCCTGCCTCTGAAGCATCTCCGCCAGAAGGATCTGATTGATCGCACGGTAGTAGGGACTTCGTCGGAGCGTGTAAATCGAAGTGCTTTGCGCCAGCGACTGGATGGCTGCGGCAAGATAACCATCTGCCGCTTCGATCTTCGAGACCATCCGCATCATCAATCCCCACACCAGCAGATTGGGCGATTCGCGAAGGTAAGAGCGCACGTCTTCGACGATTTCGCGAGCCTCTTCCAGGCGTCCGTTTTGAAGCAGGGCCTCCGCCAGCCAAAGTCTCGCTTCGGGAAGTTCGTGCAGTTCGCCACGCCGCGACGTGATTTCGACGGCGCGTTCAAGCGGCGTCAGCGCCAGTTCGGGCTGACCCTTGATCAAATAACTCCGGCCCATGGTTGTGAGAGTACTGGCTTCCACCCACTCGCCGTTTTTGATTGTCGAAAGAATCTGCAGCGACTTTTCGAGCAAACGATCCGACTCGTCCAATCGCCCCATCAACAAGTAAAGCTGCGCCAGTGTGTCGTGCGCGCCGCCGTAGCCCGAGATGTGATCCAGTTCGCCCAATACACGAATCGCGTCTTTCACAAGAGCCTCGGCTCGCTGCCATTCGCCAAGCCTAATCAGTTGCATCGCGTAATTGTTCTGGTTGATTGCAACCTCGCGCGGGCTCCCTGCTTGTCGAAATCCCTCGACGCATTTTTCCCACGATGAAATCGACTTGTCGATCTCACCGAGATTGTCGTAGATGATTGCCAGATACCAGTGCGCGCGTCCCTGTAGACCAGGATTCTGACGGTTGCCGATGATTGTCAACGATTGTTTGACGGCGTAAAGCGCGTTCCGAAAATCGCCTTCGCGGGCATTGATGTAGCCGATATTGATGTACGACTCGGCCAGCTTTTGCCAGTTGCCGACTTGCCTGAAGTGCTCGAGCGCCGAGGTGTAGTGGTCTCGCGCGATTCGAGGCTCCGAAAACACGCGATACGACCGGCCCATGCCGAAATAACATTCACCGATCTGGGAGTTGTCGCCGGCCTCGCGAGCCAAATGCAACGCCTGATTGAAAAGCGCAATCGCCCGCGGAATGTCGTAGTTGAAAAGGTAGCCGAATCCGAACCGAATCAGCACCGATATCTGCGAGGATTGAGAGAGCCGGCCGAACTCGACCGGCTTTTCGTATTTTGAGATCACCTCGAGTTGTTCGCGGGTCAGAGAGAGCGCTTCGAGCGCGAGACTCAAGTGGCATCGAATCTCCGCCTCCTCATCAATCGATCGCGCTCCCATCCTGAGAGCGGCGCGAAACAGATTCGCCGCTTCCTCAGGACGGCTTTCTTCGAGCGCAGCTTTGCCCGATACGAACGGAGCTTCGACGCGATGGCTGTCGGATGCTTCTCTAGTGGCCATCAATAACCCTCTTTACAGGAGGCTTTTGGTTCCCGCAGATTTTTTCAATAAGGAAATGGGCCGTCCGAAGCTCACTTTAATCAAAGGAGCACGCCGAAGGCAAGTGCATTCTCCTCGAACCGCGCAGTTTTTCTCTTTTTGTAGTATGGGTCTCAACGGAAAAATCCGGTCCCGCTTAGCGAAAATAGTCGATTGACGATATCATCCACGGCATGAGCTGGCTGACGCCGAACCGGATCTACGAGGAGGAATTGCTGGACGCTGGCGATGGGTCGGACAAAGACGTCGCCGAAAGCCTCGCCGACCTCAGAAGAATAAACCGCTTCCTTGGTGGAAGAAGAGTCGTGCTTGACGCTATTCGCGGTTGTCTCGACGCCGCCAGCGTGAGCGAAGTTTCGGTGCTCGACGTTGGTACAGGTTCCGCGGATATTCCGATGGCCGTCGCCGATCAGTGCAAAAACGCGGGGCTTTCGACCTTTATCGCGGCCGCTGACATCAGCGAGCGCAACCTGCGCGTTGCCCGAGCGCTGTTGGGCGTGAGCCCTGAAATACAGTTCGTGCGTGCCGACTCAATGAATCTGCCGTTCGCTGACGACAGTTTTGATTTTGTGACGGCGTCACTGTTTCTTCACCATTTTCGCGATGAAGACGTTGTGCGCTTATTGTCGGACTTCGGCCGAATCGCGAAACGCGCGGTCATTGTCAACGATCTTGTTAGAAATCTCGTACCCTACTATTTCACCAAGCTCGCTGGTCCGTTTTTGGCCGCCAGCTTTCTGACCAGGAACGATGCGCCGGTATCTGTGCTTCGCGGTTTCACTCGTCAGGAGATCGGCGACCTCGCGCGGCGTGCCGGACTTCACGATCTTGAAGTCAACAGACGGTTTCCATACCGGCTATCACTTGTGGCGGATGTTAGTAGTCAAGTAGTCAGTAGGCTGTAGCGACGCGCCACGGATACTTAGGGATAGCGCCACTGACTACGGACTACTGACTACGGCCCAGGTTCCTATGCCTGATTACGACGCGATTGTCATCGGAGGCGGGCCGGCGGGTTCATCGGCCGCAATATCGTTGGTCAGTCGTGGTGCGCGGGTGCTCCTGTTGGAAGCCACCAGCATGCCGCGAGAGAAACTCTGCGGCGAGTTCATAACCCCCGAATCTTTTCCCACGCTCGAAAGACTCGGCGTGATGCAGAGCATGCTGTCCGACGGCGCTCACAGAATCACACGCGCGAGTCTCGTCGCCTCGAACGGCAACTCGGTTCAAGCTCACCTTTCAGAGATTTCCGCGAATGCACCCTGGGCCATGAGCCTGAGCCGATCGCGATTCGATCAGAATCTGTTTGATCGGGCGCGTGAGGCCGGCGTCGAATGCAGGGAAGGCGTCGCGGTAAAGAGATGTATCCGAGGTCGCGGACTCTCTCATGAGATTGAAGCCTTATCGCTCGATAAGGGCTCGAAGGTCGTTTTTCGCGCCACCGTGATTGTTGACGCCTCGGGCCGAAACTCGCGAATGATGTTGGGCCGGCAGGAACGCGCGTCTGGCCGCCGAGGGTCCAGGCTGTATGCCTTGAAAGCACACTTCGAAGGTGTTCGTGGAATCGATGATCAGGTTGAGCTTCATTTTTTCCCGCAGGGCTACGGCGGCTTCTCACGAATCGAAGGCGGTCTGGTGAACCTTTGCTTTATTGTCGACGAGACCACATTGAGAAACGCTGGAGGCGATCCCGCAAGAGTCCTCGATCGCAGTGTGATGAGCAATGAGATTGCACGCGAACGATTGCGAGATGCCGTGGTGGTTGGAAAGTGGCACAGTGCCGGTCCGCTAACCTTCGGGCATCGGCGGCTGACGAGGGGTGGTGTCGTTGCCGTGGGCGATGCTTCGGGAATGATAGATCCATTCACAGGTACGGGAATACAAATGGCGTTGCGAACCGGGGAAATGGCCGCGGAGGCGATCACTGATGTCATCGGCTCGACAGCGAAGAAGCCAGCCGATGAAGCCGGGTCATCGATCCTCGATCTGGTGCTCAACAAATACTCCATTCGTTACAACAATGAATTTGGAAAACGATTGAAGGCAGCCGGTCTCCTGCGCGCACTTGCCTTTTCGCCGCGCGTTGCGCCAGTTGTGGCGAGCGTTCTCACCCGCGTGCCGTGGCTCGCGAGGTTCGTACTTCAAGCCACCCGAAGCACAAGCGGCCCGTCGCGATAGATTCAGCGAAGAATGGGAAGTTTTGGGAACTTTTCGAGCGCCCCAGCGTGGTCAAAGGACGAAATCGCACTTCATTTGTCGTTTGTTGGGAGGGATGAAATGGTCAAACGGATCTCGTTATTGTTTGCGCTGATCGCTGTTCTCGGCGCGGGCGTAGTTATCGCGGGCGACGCCGCTCAGAAGGACAAAGCAAAGACCAGGGACAAAGTTGCCGCTACCGAAGAGCAGAAGGAAAAAGAAAAAGCTCTGACGGACTCGTCTCCGGGTTTGTTCGCGCTCGATCTTGGCGGTGAAGGTGGCTACCTGGGCGTCTATCTGGAAGAGGTTACGCCGGAGCGAACAAAGGAACTGGGATTGAAGGAAGAGCGCGGAGCTGTGGTGATGAAAGTTGTGGCGGGGAGTCCGGCTGAAAAAGCTGGTTTGAAAGAGAACGATGTCGTGGTTTCGTTCAACGGCCGCCGAGTCGATAGCGTCCGCGAAGCGCAACGACTGCTTAGCGAAACACCGGCGGACCGCACAATCCAGATCGAAGTGATGCGCGGCGGGTCCAGGCAGACGGTTACGGCAACGCTGGCTAAGCGCTCGGCTCAGAACTACCGAATGCTCGGCGCGCTCGAAGACGGAAAGTTCATGCGGCCGAATGAAGAAGCGATGAAGCAGATGGAAGAGTCGCTCAAGAAGTCGCAGGAGGATTTCAGAAAAGCGCAGGGGGAGTGGAAGGAAAAGATGAAAGACATGCCCCGCGACTTCGGTGATTTTGCCTTCGTGAACCCGGGTGAGTTTTCGTTTTTTGGCGGCACCCGGATGGGAATTAGTGCGGAGTCGTTGACCGACCAGCTTGCGGAATTCTTCGGCGTAAAAGAGAGCAAAGGCGCGCTCGTGGTTTCCGTTGAAGACAATGGCGCCGCGGCAAAAGCGGGTCTCAAAGCCGGAGACGTGATCATTGCTATTGGAGATGAAAAGGTCGACAGCGTCAGGTCTTTGGTAAAGGCGCTTTCGGGAAAAACAGAAGGAACGGTTGCCGTTAAGATCATCCGGAATCGCGTCGAGCAAACGGTCAACGTCACGCTCGAAAAACGCGATATCCCCGCGCCACACCGGCGCGCGTTTGCGATGTTCCATCCGGCGTCCGCGGTTTGAGTAGATTCTCGAGATCCATTCAAGAGAGGAGGCCGAGCGATTCGCGCCTCCTTTCTTTTATGGCGTCCGGCCCTCTTCGGCGGGGTTTCTTGCCTGAAACTCACGGCGACGATAACATACAGCTTCGCCGCCGGATATGCCGCCGAAAACTAAATTTCAAATCGCAATAACCGCGATCGTAGTCCTGATCGTGTTTGGCACGTTGGGCTTCAAGCTCATCCTCCCCGAGCTCCCCTGGTTTGATTGCTTCTACTTTACTCTGATCACGATTACTTCGATTGGCTATAGCGAGCCGACTGGCATGACGGAGGGAGCTCGCTACTTCACCGCGGTGCTGATCATCATGGGCGTTGGCACTCTCGCGTACGCTCTGTCATCGGCCGCGCAAGCCGTGATAGAGTCCGAGCTGCTGTCGACGTTTGGTAAGCGGAAAATGTATAAGGACATTAACAAGCTCAGGGATCATTACGTCATCTGTGGGGCAGGTCGAATCGGCGCGGGCGTGATTCGCGATGTCGCTCGCAGCGGCCAGGAGTTTGTCGTCATCGAAGGCGATGAAGCGATTGCGGATCGATTGCTGGCCCAGGGGCACCTCGTCTTGATGGGCGACGCGACAAACGACGAGGTGCTGAAGGCGGCCGGCATCGAGCGGGCCCGCGGCATAGTCTGCGCGGTATCTTCCGATCCTGATAATTTGTACATCACTCTTACGGCGCGTGACTTGAACAAGACCGCTCGGATTGTCGCCCGTGCAAATGAGGAATCGGCTATCGGTAGGCTCGTGAAGGCGGGCGCTGACAAGGTGGTGTCTCCAGCGATAACAGGCTCAACGCGAATGTCGCAAATGCTACTGAGGCCAGCCGTTGCCGATTTCATCGAGCTTGCCACTATGACCGAGCGGCTCGAGCTCGAGATCGAGCAGATCGAGATGGGACCGAACTCGCCCTTTGTTGGAAGCGCCCTCAAGGATACCAGCATTCGTTCCGATCACGGCGTCATCGTGATTGCGATCCGCCGCGCGGGCGGTGAAATGATCTTTAATCCATCCGCGGACACGATAATCGAAGAACGAGATGCGCTGGTGACAATTGGAAGCCATACCAGCCTGGAATCTCTCGAGCGAATGGCCAATCCCGGCGAAGCGTCCGAGTTGGCGCGACACCGCCACTAACGTGACACCTGCCGTCAGCATTGTTATCCCGACCTGGAACGGGCTCGAGCTGCTGAAGCGGTTCCTGCCGTCGGTCATCGGCTCGGCGCGCCATTATCATCAACACACACAAAGCCCGGCCGAGATCATCGTTGTTGACGACGGCAGCCGCGATCAGACCATCGAATGGCTTCGCTCAGAGGGATTCGTTGACCAAGCGGCCGGAGAAAATACGACCGGGTTGTATCTCAAATTCGTGAGCACCGAAAGCAATCGAGGCTTCGGCGAAGCGTGCAATCTCGGTTTTGCTTCGGCAAGTCATCCGCTTGTTTTTCTCATCAACAATGATGCGGAGCCGGCGCTCGATGCGATCAGACCTCTGGTCGAGAACTTCGAAGACGGGACGGTGTTCGCCGCGCACTGCCGCGTGTTTGATTTGGATACGAGAAACGAATGCGGGACAGGAAAAATCGGAAGCTTTGCGCGCGGGTTCATTCGGGTTCACAAGAGCTACATTCCCGCCACGACGAGTTTCAATCATTGCGACGCACTATATTCAATGTTCGCCGGCGGCGGCGCGGCGATGTTTGATCGGAAGAAGTTTCTCGACATTGGAGGTTTCGAATCGCTGCTCTCGCCGTTCTACTGGGAAGACGTCGAACTCAGTTATCGAGCCTGGAAACGCGGCTATACGATTCTCTATGAGCCACGCTCCGTCGTGTATCATCGATTCTCATCTACAATCGGGAAGTTGAATAAACGCAATGTGCGCAGGATCGATCAGCGCAACCGGATTGTCTACCACTGGATCGATCTTCATGATGGGCCGATGCTTGCTTCGCACGCAATGTGGGTGCTGTTGCTAGCGATTTCGGCGCCCCTGCGGCTCAAGCCCGAGTTCGTTTCATCGTGCTTTGGCGCCCTGAAGCTGCTGCCTCGAATTCTCAAACGCAGAAGAGAAGAGAAGCGGCTTGCGCGGCGCAGCGATCGAGAGTTGTTCGGATTGTTCGCTGATGTCGAACGGCGCAAGGACTTATTCGCGTTCGATCGTCGCTATGATTTGTGAAGCGACGCGAGATGTTGCCGTCATCGATCGATTGGAGGAGCAACAATGACAAAGACCCTGAGAGCAGCGGCCGCGCTGGGCGTCATCGCGGGCATGATGCTTTTTGCCGGCTCGACGCAGAAGCAGAAAGCCGAGGACCAGGCTAAGAAAGAGATTCGCGATGTCCTGGATCGTCAGGTTCAAGCGTGGAATCGCCGCGATCTCGAAGGCTTCATGCAGGGCTACTGGCGTTCACCGGAGCTGACTTTCTATTCAGGCGGCACGACTGTCTCCGGATGGGAAGAGACGCTAACTCGTTACCGCAATCGGTATCAGAGCGCGGGCAACGAGATGGGCACGCTGGAGTTTCTGGACTTGAAAATAGAGTTGCTCGGTCCTCGCGCCGCCTTCGTTCGCGGCCGATTTCATCTGAAAATGTCCAGCACGGAGCCGAGCGGGATATTCACGTTGACGTTCCGAAAATTCGCCGACGGATGGAAGATCATCCACGATCACACATCGACTGCAGCCGGCTAAAACTCGTAGTCCACCGAGCCAACTGCGTCCGATATCTCGCGGATCTTCATCACTACGGCAACGTGATCGTCGTGGCGAGTGTAGACGTCGAGCGCGGCAAGATCGTCGTAAGTAGCGATCAAAGCGGCGTCCCACGAGCGCGGGAGCTTCAAGATGTCCTCGCCAACTTCGTAGGACCTGATGACATCGATTTTGTCGGGCAAGGCTCGTAGGCCGTTCAGGACTTCCGCGCGTTCGGCGGCGCCGGCTTCGGGTTTGAATTTGAAGAACACAATGTGTCTGATCATGGCTTTCTCCGTCAATACGTATCTGCAGAGGCGAAGTGATAGCAGAGTTAAGTGTCTTGTCGCAACCATTCGCCTTAAGCTGCTCACTCCGTGGGATTGCGTTGAGGATTAGTTTTTATGAATGAGTCGCGGATTGTTTATTATTAGCGGAATGGTTGCAGCACGCTGACCATTATGATATTTGGTTGGTTCCTTTGTCCCTGGAGGAGGTGGTAGTTGGACTGGTCCGAACTCAAGCAACACTATGGCAACATCGCTAGCGTTGTTGGATTGGTTGTCTCGGTACTCGGCTTCAGTTTCACTCTCTATTAGGTGCGGAAGTCGCGGTCAGCAGCGGAAAGGGCGCAAGCGATGGCCAGAGAGGCCATTGATCGAGTAAGTTCGCGACTCTTCTTTACTCAGATTACGATTGCAGTTAGGCTCGTTCAGGAGGTTCGGAGCTTTTGCCGGGCAGCGGATTGGCATCGCGCCATTGATAGATGCGAGCAACTTCGCATTGTACTCGCGGGCGTAGTCGACGACCCGAAGCTCCAGGGCGACGACCAAAAGAGTGTGACACGTGCGATTGATGATCTGCTACTTATCATCCGTCACCTCGAAAGGGATAGGTCAGGGCAAAAAGTCACCAACGGTTCCGGCAAGAACGATAGAGACTTTGGACAGAATTGTTATATCATTGACTCGAATCGACGGGCGGCTTCGAACGGCTGCTCTGGAGGTGTAGAAAATGGCCAATGAGCAATTAGCACAGTTGATCCATGAGCTATTCCAAGCCACGGTTGATGGTCGGATTGTGTGGGAGGAAACGGCGACTGAAGACGACTTTCGGGTTGGACTTGGCGAGGGCTTGGTCCGCATTTGGAGGGGCTCGCATACACATTCGTGTTTCATATCGCTGATAAACAAGCATGGCAGAATTGTGGACGAAGTCGGAGGTTCAGATCTTGGTGAGGAGGATTATCTATTGTTGAAAGACCTTTATAGAATGGCGCGGTCGTCCGCACTCAAGGAGAATGAAATAGTGGACTCGATGCTTTCCGATCTGAAGGCCGGTCGGACTCGCGAACTGCCATCGGAAAATGCACTCTGATGAAGTGACGTTGTGAATTCGTATTACGCTCAAGGCTAGAAGCTCTCTCAGGCACATATCCTCTTTTTTGCGTACTCTTCATGATACCAACCTATTAGCGAACAGATCAGCAGACACACGGATGTCCAGGATAAAGGTACTCCCCGATTCGTTAGCCAATAAGATCGCCGCCGGCGAGGTCGTCGAACGTCCCTCATCCGTCGTCAAAGAACTGCTCGAGAACGCGCTCGATGCGGGCGCGCGATCGATCAATATCGAAGTCGAAGCGGGCGGCAAGCAGTTCATTCGCGTGCTTGATGACGGCGAAGGCATGACTCGCGACGATGCGATTCTGGCCTTTGAGCGGCACGCCACTTCGAAGCTCCGCTCGGCCGAAGATCTCGAGGCCATCACTACGCTTGGCTTTCGCGGCGAAGCTTTGCCTTCGATTGCCGCCGTTGCGCGACTCTTTTTGCGCACCAGGACCGGTAACGACAATGAAGGCACCGAAGTCGAATTCAACGGCGGCAAGCTCGTAGCCGTGCGCGACATCGCGTGGCCCGGCGGCGCCGAACTCGAAGTGCGCGATCTGTTCTTCAATATCCCGGCTCGGCGTAAATTCCTGAAGAGCGACTCTACTGAGAGTTATCACATCGCCAATCTCGTTCAACATTATGCGCTGGCGAATCCCGCGCTCTCGTTTCTGCTGATCAACAACGGGCGCGACGTTATTCGCCTGACGCCTGCCCAGTCGCTAAAGGAGCGGGCTTATCAGGTTCTTGGAAGCGCGCTCCTCGACAAACTGGTCGAGGTTCGAAGGGAAGCGAACGGGCTTTGCGTGACCGGTTTCGTGTCGAACCCGCAGGAGCAGCGCTCGTCTCGCGACGCGCAATATCTGTTCGTCAATCGGCGATTTGTGCGCGATCAGCTTATCGGGCGCGCGCTCAGCGAAGCTTATCGCTCGATGATGCCATCGGGTACTTATCCGGCGGCGGTGCTGTTCATCGAAGCTCCCGCGTCAGAGGTTGATGTCAACGTACATCCGGCAAAGACCGAAGTGCGATTTCTGCATGAAGGAGCCGTGCTTGCTTTCGTGCGCGATGCGGTCGCGGACGCGTTGCGTGCTACGCGGCCGATTACTCAGGTGCCGCGCGTGGCCCGAACGACGGAACAAGAGAGCGGCGTGGCAGTCGATCGTCAATACACCGCGCAACCGATCGCCCCTCGCGAGTCTGATGCTGCTCGAAAGGAAATTGAACCGCGTTTCGACATGTCGCGATCACCCATCGAGGCCGATGACGATCGGGACAGAATGGAAGAACCCTGTGCGGCGAAACCTTTCACTGCCAATTCCAACGAATGGGATCTTGAATCGTGCGCGGCGAAACCAATCGAGTCGGTGCGATTCGATGGCGATGCAAAACCCATTGAGCCGGTCTCACTTCCGGGGTTTGGTCACGGCATAAAACCACTTGGGCAAATTCGCGATAGCTATATCGTTGCGACGGATGAAGAGGGATTGCTGTTGGTCGATCAGCACGTGGCGCACGAGCGGGTGTTGTTCGAACAGTATCGTGACGATCGCCTGGCGCGAGCCGCCGGACTACAGCCGTTGCTGATACCTGTCACGCTTGATCTCACTCCCGCGGAAGTCGAAGCGTTCGGTATCGTTCAAGGTGAGCTGGAAAAGATGGGCATAGAAACCATGCAGCTTTCAGGTCGGACCGTTGCGATAAAGACTACGCCCGCCGGCATAGGATCGGCGGATGTGTTGTCGGTGGTGCGAGAGGTGCTCGCAGTCGTTGAGCGCGAGCGGCGCAGCTCGACTCTCGAGCGGGTTCGCGACGGCATCGCGGCGGAACTTGCGTGCAAGGCTGCGATCAAGGTGAACATGCCGCTCACCAGCGAGAAGATGCAGTGGTTGATAGACGAGCTTATGAAGACACAGAATCCGATGACCTGTCCGCACGGAAGGCCGATCATCATGCGAATGGGGTTGCGGGAAATCGAACGTGGATTCAAGCGCCCGGTTTGAAATATGAGAACCACCGCTTAGCATCAGCGCTCATCTTTTCGATTTCAACTGCGCTTCCACAACCGATTCGTAACAGGCGGGACAGATGCTGTGGCTGAACGCAACTTCGGAATGTTTTGTAATGTAGCTATCTACCCGCTCCCAGTAGTCGTCGTCGGAGCGAATTTTCTTGCAGTAAGAACAGATCGGCAACAGCCCTTGAAGTTGCTTGACGCGTGAGAGGGCGCCTTCGAGTTCGCCTATCCGGGCCGCGAGGTTCTTTTGCAGTTCACCTATCCTCAAACCGACTTTTATGCGTGCGCGGAGCTCTTGCCTGCTAAAAGGCTTGGTAATGTAGTCGTCGGCGCCCGCCTCGAGACCTGCGACCACGTCTTCTTTCTCACTTTTCGCGGTCAACAGAATCAGGTAGGGCGAAAAGGGTGTTTCCATGGACCGGATTCTGCGGCACACCTCAGCTCCATCGAGGCCGGGCATCATCCAGTCCAGAATTGCAATCGGCGGCGACTCTCGGTGAAATGCTTCCCAGGCCTCGTTGCCGTCGCACGTCGAGATGACCTCATAATTTCACTTGGATAGCGCCATCTCCAGGAAGCAACGTGATACCGGGTCGTCCTCGGCAATCAGTATTTTCATTTCACGACCTTGCCGATCAACTCTTTCAGCCCTTGAGTGAGCCGCTTAAGTTCTTTGCTCAACTCTTCAAAAGCGGGATCGGCATTAGACAGATCTCGCGCGGCTTATAGATGAGAGCGAATCGCGGATTGGTAGTTCCGCCAAATGTGTCGTAGTGGTCGTATCTTACTCCGGCATTGATAATGATTCTTCGCGAATCCTGAATTCATCCTGGGCGTAAAGCGCCCACACTTTTGATTGGCGCCGGTCATCGAGGTATTGGTAAAACGGTTCGGCATCATAGTTTCCCTGATCCTGCCGGAAGTTGTCGCGATATTCTGAACGCACCGTCAGCCGATGCTTCTCGAAGGTGACAAAGCGCGGTCACAACCGGGTCAAACGCCAAGCACGATCTTGTAAACGCGAGCCGCTCACTCACGCGAGCATCGGTTGACTTCGACTTCCGTGTTGAAGTCAGGGATTCCGCACTCCGAATCGACCACTCCTCGTTCGATCAACACGTTTCCCTCGGGCCAATGAACCTGCAGATTGCCGGGAACGATCGGGGCAATCAAACAGCGTCCGCGCATCCGCCCGGCTGAGCTTGTCAGCAGAATGTCATCACCATCCGCGACGCCGATTTTCTCGGCGTCTGCTCTGCTGATCAACACGTCATCGCGCCGCGCGCCGGTCAGCGGATCGCGAACGTTGTGAATCATACTGTTGAACTGCTTGCCGCGGCGCGTCGAAAGCTTCAGCTTGTTTGAAGACCCGCGCTCAGCTACCTCGATAACCGAGAACCTCGCGCGTCCGTCCTCAGTCGGAAACTGAGTGACCAGATTGCCTTCCGTGGTAGTCGCCTCGCACAAGCGCTCGCCGCCCCATTGCACCTGATCCCCGGTCTTCTTCAGGTGCTGAATGCCATCGTAAGCCGGAACCGCTCTTGCGATCTCATCGCGAATCGATTGTCCGTCCTCGAAGTGAATCAGATGAGCAAGGGCCGGCCGCGCGCGCTCGGCGATTCTCATCGGGATTTCCCATTCGGGAAGCGACTCGCCGATTCTGCGTCCGGGAATCTCCGGGCTGAACAGTATGCGCCGTTCGGTCGATGTTTCGGTTCCGCCGCCGCGTTGCTCGTACCGGGTCTGGGCAGGCAGCAACACAACTGCGTCCGCGGGCTCAACCATCATCTGCGGATTGAGCACTATGTCCTGGTGCGCGCGAAAGGGAATTCGCTCGACCGCCTCCCGAACATATTCCGGATCGGGAAGCGTCTCCAGGAAGTTTCCGCCGATTTGATAAAGGAAGTCGATGTTTTCATCGTGCGCGGCGTCGATCATCTCGACAGCGTTCAGACCGCGCCAGCCGGGAACTTCGAAGCCCCACAATTTCGATAAGCGCGCCGCGCCATCCGCATCAACAGGCACGCCGCCGGGAAACTGATTTGGAACTGCTCCGACTTCGGCGCCGCCTTGTACGCCGGAGTGCCCGCGAATCGCCATGAGTCCGCACTTCTCGCGGCCAACGAAACCCTGAGTCAACGCAAGGTCGACGATGGCGCGAACATTCGCCACGCCGTCGCGATGTTGCGTGATGCCCATCGACCATACAAAAACCGCGGTCTTCGCCTGGCCGATCATTCTCGCGAAACGAAGCATTTCATCTCGCGATGCGCCTGACGCAGATTCCAGCAGCTCCCAGGAACTGGCTTCCAGAGCCGTTTTCAAGTCATCGAAGCCGGAAGTCTTCCCGGCGAGAAAATCCCGATTCAACCATCCGTGTTCGATCAGGTGCTTGATTACTCCCCCAATGAACGCTTTGTCGCCGCCGGTGTGAACTTGAAAGAACTCATCCGCGATTTTCGTCCCGAACAGCGCGCTCTCGGCGACCGAAGGAATCCAATACCGTTCTAGACCCGGCTCGCGATAGGGATTCACAACGGCTACGCGCGTCCCCTGCTGCTTCGCGTTGTAAATGTATTTGGTTGTCACCGGCTGATTGTTTGGTGTGTTGCTGCCGAACAACACAAGCAGATCGGTGCCGATCCAATCCTTGTATGAACAGGTCGATGCGGAGACCCCGAGTGTTTGCTTCAGTGCAACAGTCGAGGGCGCGTGACAGATTCGGGACGAGTTATCGACGTTGTTTGTACCGAGGAACCGCGCGGCCTTTTGGGCGACATAGTAAGGTTCGTTGGTCAGTCCGCGAGAAGTCAGATAGAACGCCAGGCGACGAGGATCAGTCTTTGCGAGGCGGCCGGCAACCAGATCGATTGCCTCATTCCATGTGGCTTGAGTGAATCCGGCTTCTCCATGTTTCCGAATCATCGGATAAGGCAGGCGACCCAATTCCCGCAACTCCGCGGCTGACATTCTAGCGAGCTGATTTGCGTCCTCGAGGATTTTCACATCGAGTGCCGGCATCGTATTCAATCGCATCAGGTCCAGCCGGACCATGCACAGGTGCACGCCGTCCATCGTGTAATCGCGAATGCCAGAAGTGCCAAGCGCGCAACCATCGCAGACCCCGCGCGTCAGTATCCGCCAGGCGAACGGCAGCTCGCTTTTGTTTCGCCATAGCGTCTTGCCAATTTCCAGGTAGTGATTCGGTTTGATTTGCCCTATGCC
>Ga0070706_100001247_pt1 | contig 27248 bp, 18 predicted proteins | sample KBSK5501metaG_FD_65476 | JGI IMG/M metagenome (GOLD analysis project Ga0070706, IMG submission 65476) | Corn, switchgrass and miscanthus rhizosphere microbial communities from Kellogg Biological Station, Michigan, USA - KBS K5-50-1 metaG | ecosystem: Host-associated > Plants > Roots >... | reverse complement strand
ATGCCGCGCGGCTCGTCCGGCTCGACGTCGGCCGCCACCGGCACCGACTCGGCGATCTCGAGCATCTGCCGGCAGCGCGCCAGCGTGGCCTCGCCGGCCGCGGTGAGCCCGAGCTGGCGCGTGGTCCGGTGCAGCAGACGGGCGCCGGCCCATTGCTCCATCTGCGCGAGGTAGCGCGTGACCATCGCGCGCGACATGTCCAGCGCCTCGGCAGCCGCGATCAGGCTGCCGCGCTCGTTGATGGCGACGAAGACTTGCGCGGCGGCGATGCGGTCCATGATTCGATCGATTCGAGAAACCAATAGTTGCCTGAATCATAGTTTTTGGATCGATCCATGCAACATAAGATTCGTGGCTTGCACACCATGACCACCCTCCACTACATCTTCGATCCGCTGTGCGGCTGGTGCTACGCGGCCGCGCCGCTGGTGCAGGCCGCGCGCGAGGTGCCGGGCCTGACCCTCGCGCTGCACGGCGGCGGCATGCTGGCCGGGGCGAACCGCCGCGCCATCACGCCGCAGTGGCGCGAGTACGTGATGCCGCACGACCGGCGCATCGCGCAGCTGACCGGCCAGCCCTTCGGCGAGGCCTACTTCGAAGGCCTGCTGCGCGACACCGACGCGGTGATGGACTCCGAGCCGCCGACCACCGCCGTGCTGGCGGCCGAGGCCATCGCCGGCCGTGGCCTGGACATGCTGCACCGGCTGCAGCGCGCCCACTACGCCGAGGGCCGCCGCATCGCCGATGCGGACGTGCTCGCGGACCTCGCGACCGATCTCGGCCTCGATGCGCCGGCCTTCCGCAAGGCCTGCGCACGGCTGCAGGGCGAGGCGACGCAACAGCACATCGCCGACAGCCGCCGCCTGCTGGCGCGCTGCGGCGGCCAGGGCTTCCCGACCTTCGCGCTGCAGCGCGACGGCGACAACCCGCCACACAACGCCCTTGCCCGGATCGACGTCGGGCCCTGGCTCGGCCGCGCCGAAGCCTGGAAGGCCCATCTGATCCAGCTGAAGGAGTCCTCATGAGTCACATCGCCATTCTCGGAATCACCGGCCGCGTCGGCTCGCGCATCGCAGCCGAGCTGCTCAAGCGCGGCCACACCGTGACCGGCATCGCTCGCAAGGTCGACGGCGTTACAGCGCAGCCGGGCCTGACCGTCGCGGCCGCCGACGCCACATCGGCATCGGCCATCGTGCCGCTGATCCAGGGTCATGACGTGCTGATCAGCAGCACGCGCTTCGCCGGCGGCAGCGATGCGGCGACGCTGGTCGCGGCCGTCAAGCAAGCCGGCGTGCCGCGCCTGCTGGTGGTCGGCGGCGCCGGCAGCCTCGAGGTGGCGCCCGGCGTCGCGGCAGTCGACACGCCGCAGTTTCCGCAGGCCTACAAGCCCGAGGCCCTCGCCGGCCGCGTGTTCCTGCAGGCGCTGCGCACCGAGCAGCAGCTGGACTGGACCTTCCTGTCGCCGTCCGCGGAGCTGATGCCGGGCGAGCGCACCGGCCACTATCGCGTCGGCGGCGAGCAGATGCTGTTCGACGCGAAGGGCGCCAGCCACATCTCGATGGAAGACTACGCGATCGCGCTGGTCGACGAGATCGAGACGCCGCGCCACTCGCGACAGCGCTTCACGGTCGGCTACTGACCCGCCAGGGCCTGAGCGGCGATCCACTGCCACACACGGCCCGGATCGCCGGCTCGCGTTCGCGGCCCTTGGCCGCGGCCAGGAAGTAGCGGCCGGCATCGAGCGTTGGCCCGAGCGGCTGCACCGGCGCGCCGCTCTTCAGCTCCTGCGCGGCGAGCGTGAGGCTCAGGGAGTCGACGCGCTCGTCGCGATGCTCGCTACCGATACGACAGCACGAGCCCGTGGATCAGCCGGGTCCAGCCGTCCAACATCACGAACAGCAGCAGCTTGAAGGGCAGCGAGATCGTCGTCGGCGAGATCATCGACATGCCGAGTGCGAGCAGCACGGTCGCGACGATCAGGTCGACGACGACGAACACCATGTAGATGATGAAGCCGATCTGGAACGCGCGCGTCAACTCGGTCAACGTGAAGCTCGGCACCAGCACCATGAAGTCGTCGTCGTGCAGCGTCTCGGCGCGCGCCTTCGGCCAGATGCTCGTCGCCGACTTCAGGAAGAACTGGCGCTCGCGGTCGTGCGTGTGTCTGCGCAGGAACTCCTTCAGCGGCGCCTTGCCGGCGTCGATGACCGCCATGATGTCGTTGACGCCCTCGCCTTTCACGCCGAACGTGCGGCTGCGCAGCGCGTCGGCCGCGTCCATTCCGATCGGCGCCATGATGTAGACCGACAGGATGATCGCGATGCCGTTGAGCACCATGTTCGGCGGCGTCTGCTGCAGCCCGAGCGCGGTGCGCAGCAGGCCGAACACGATCACGAGCTTGGTGTAGCTCGTGACCATCAGCGCGACGAACGGCGCGAGGCCGAACGCCGCGATCAGCGCGACCAGGGTCAGTGGATCGGGCAGGCTGGACTGCATCGCGCGTGCGGCGGCGGCAGCGTCAGATCTCGCCCGCGGCGAACTCGCTGACGCGCACGCCCAGCCGCTCGCCGACCGCGACCAGGTGCCCCTTGCCGAGCACGTTGCCGTGCGCGAGGATGCGCACCGCGCAGCGGTTCAGCGGCTGGCCGAGCTCGAACACATGGCCGGCACGCAGGTTGCGCAGCTCGCCGAGCGAGACCTCGAGCTCGCCGACCTCGAAGCGCAGCGTGACTTCCAGCGCGTCGAGCCGGTCGAGCATCGGGCTCGCGGCGTCCTGCGCGTCGCCGGCCGGCGACGTCGGATCGGGATGGCGGTTCATCGTGAGGTCCTTCGTTTGCTGGATCGTGATGCGCGAGCCTTCGGCCAACGCCACCAGGCGGCGCGCGCCGAGCTCGGCCTCGGCGACGATCGCGGCGCCGGCCGAGCGCCAGTCCTCGACGCCGACCAGATCGCCGGCGACGATGCGGCGCACCTCGCGCAACGCAATGCGCGTCGTCCCGATGCGCCACGGCAGCGGCAGGCGCAGCGCGGCGAGCGGGTCGGCCGCGCCGGGCTGCGCCGTGCCGGCCGGCGCGGCGGCCATCCGTGGCGGCGCAAATTCGGCCAGCGCGGCCGGGTCGTCGAAACACACGCTGCCGCGCCACGCGTCGTCGGCGCTGAGCGCGTCGTCGCCGGCGTGCACGCGGAAGAACACCGCGGGCCCGCCGGCCACCGGCGGCGCGGCGGCGCCCGGCAGCCACTCGAAAGTCTTGCGCGTCGCGCGCATCAGCGCCTCGACGATCTCGTGCGCCGCGTCGGCCAGCAGGATCGTGCGCAGCTCGTGCGGCAGCGCCTCGAGGCGCGGCTCGCCGAGCAGCGCGATCTGCGCCGGCCGGTCGAGCGCGAGCGCGCCGGTGCGCTCGCCGAGCCGGAAGCGGAACGCATCGTGCGGCGGCATCCACGCGTCTTCGTGCGACCACTGCACGCGCAGCCGGCGGCCGCGCCAGGTCATGCCGACCGGCGCCGCGCGGCGGTCATGCAAGCGGTTCAACGCATCGCGAGCGCGCTCGTCGAGACGCGGCAACGTCGTCGATTCGCCGAGGTCTCGTGCAGGTTCCGGAGCCAGGATCAACAGGCGGTCGTTCACGCGTAGTGGCGCGTAGTGGCAAGAAGGCCGCGGCACGCAGGCACCGCGGCGATGCGGCCCAGACTATCCAATGCGCCACGCCGTAGAAAGTACGAAGAACCGTAGTCGTGCGGGTCGTGCCAGGCGCGCCGCATGCCGCGCGACCCTACGAATCCTCGTGGTTGCTGCGCGAGGGGCCGGACCCTAGAGTGCAACGCGTCCCCCCAAGACGCTCTCGCCCGCCCAGCCACATGGCAGTCCTCTCCCGCGCTCCCACGCAAGGCCCCCGGTTCGGCGGCCTGTGGCGAGGCGCAGGACGGCACAACGACCTGCTGCTCGCCGCGCTGCTCGTGATGGTGGTGGTGCTGTTCGTGCTGCCGCTGCCGACGCCGCTGCTCGACCTCCTGATCGCCGCGAACCTGTCGGTCAGCCTGGTGCTGCTGATCGTCGCGATGTACGTGCCGTCGGCGCTGTCGCTGTCGACCTTCCCGTCGCTGCTGCTGTTCACGACGCTGTTCCGCCTCGCGCTGAACATCGCCTCGACCAAGCTGATCCTGCTGCACGCGCACGCCGGCCACGTCATCGACACGTTCGGCAAGCTGATCGTCGGCAACAACGTGGTCGTCGGCGGCGTGGTGTTCCTGATCATCGCGATCGTGCAGTTCATCGTGATCGCGAAAGGCTCGGAGCGGGTCGCCGAGGTCGCCGCGCGTTTCGCGCTCGACGCGATGCCCGGCAAGCAGATGAGCATCGACGCCGACGTGCGCGCCGGTGCGCTGTCGTCGAGCGAGGCGCAGCGCCGGCGCGCGCTGCTCGAGCAGGAATGCACGCTGCACGGCGCGATGGACGGCGCGATGAAGTTCGTCAAGGGCGACGCGATCGCGAGCATCATCATCGCGCTGGTCAACATCCTCGCGGGCCTGGCCATCGGCACGCTGATGAAGGACATGAGCGTCGGCGACGCGCTGCAGCGCTACGCGATCCTGACGGTCGGCGACGGCATGGTCTCGCAGATCCCGTCGCTGCTGGTGTCGATTGCGGCGGGCATCGTGATCACGCGCGTCGGCAGCGGCGATGGGTCGTCCGAGCGCCAGCTCGCGAACCAGATCGCGCAGCAGGTGTTCGCGCATCCGCGCGCGCTGGTGATCGCCGGCCTCGCGGTCGGGAGCTTCCTGCTGGTGCCGGGGTTTCCGGCGTGGGTGTTCGCGCTGCTGTCGCTGACGCTGATCGGCGCCGGGCTGCTCGCGCGCCGGCAGCGTGCGCGGCGCAGCACGCCGGCCTGGATCTCGCATCGCGAGCCGGCCGGCGACGACGCCGACGACGCCACGTTCGACGTGCCGCAGGCGATCGCCGCGCCGCTGGCCGTGCGCCTCGCGAGCGACCTGCGCGCCGGCCTCGACCGCCATGCGCTGGACCAGCAGCTGATGGAAGTGAAGGCGGTCGTCGAAGGCGACCTCGGCCCGGTGTTCCCGCGCCTGCAGGTCGCGCATGCGAAAGAACTGGGGTCGTGCGCGTACGAACTGCTCGTCAAGGACGTCGCCGTCTCGCGCGGCCTGCTTCGGCCCGGCTGGTGGATGCTCGAGCCCGAGGGCGCCGCGGTACTGCCGCCGGACGCCGAGGTGGCCGAGCCGTTCGGGCCGTTCGTGCGGGTCGCGTGGGTGCGCAGCGTGCCGGCCGACGTCGCGGCCTGGCACTGCGAGGAGGTCGTCGCGCGACATGTCGACCACGTCGTGCGCCGCCACGTGCCGCAGATGATCGGGCTGCAGGAGGTGCAGCGGCTGCTGCGCGCGGTGCAGGCCGATGCGCCGGAGCTGGCCGCCGAGGTCTCGCGCGCGGTGCCCGCGCAGCGCATCGCCGAGGTGCTGCGCCGGCTGCTGCAGGAAGGCATTCCGATCCGCAACCTGCATGCGATCTTCGAGAGCCTCGCGCTGTGGGGGCCGAAAGAGGCGGACGCGATCGCGCTGACCGAGCTGGTGCGCATCGACCTCGGCCGCTGGATCACGAGCCGGCACACCGACGCGACGCGCAAGCTCGACGCGATCCTGTTCGAGTCCAGCCTGCTCGAGCGCGTGCAGCAGTCGGTCGAGCGCTCGGCGCGCGGCAACCTGCTGCTGCTGAACCCGGCGGTCGCGCAGGATGTGCGCGACCAGGTCCGCCGCATTCTCGGCAGCGCCGCGGTGCCGTCGGTCGCGATCGTCTCGGCCGACGTGCGCCGCTACGTGAAGACGCTGATCGAGCCGGTCGCGCCGGACCTGCCGGTGCTGTCGTACCAGGAGATCGATGCGGACGTCGCGCTGCAGCCGGTCGGCTGGGTCACCAATCCGCAGACCGCCTGATGCCGCGACACGACAACAACGACGACGACAACAACGACAACGATGAGCTTGCACGATGACCCCGCAGAACGTACTGGACATCACGCGCGACGGGCTGATGCTGGTGTTCTGGATCACCCTGCCGGTCGTGGCGGTCGCGACCGTGTCGGCGCTCGTCGTCTCGGTGCTGCAGGCGGTCACGCAGATCCAGGACCAGAGCATCGGCCAGTCGATCCGGCTGATCGCGGTGATGCTGACGGTGGTCTTCACCTCGGCCTGGCTGGGGCGCGACGTGCTGCAGTTCGCCGAGCGCGCGCTGCAGATCGTCGCGCAGCTCTCATGACGATGGTGCGCGCCGCCACAGCGTTGCCCGCACTCGCGCGTGCATGTGCGTTGGCGCTCGCGCTCGCGGGCACGCAGCACGCGGCCGCCGCCGAGCTGCAATGGCGCGGCCGGCCGTTCCAGATCGTCGCGAACGAGAAGCCGCTGGCCGACGTGCTGCGCGAGCTGTCCGCATCGCAGGGCACGACCGCGGTGATCGACCCGAAGGTGCAAGGCACGATCAGCGGCAAGTTCAACGCCGCGCCGCAGGCCATCCTCGACAACCTGTGCGCGACCTATTCGCTGACCTGGTACTACGACGGCGCGCTGCTGTACATCGACCCGTCGTCGGAGACGCGCAGCGAGGTGATGGCGATCGGCAACCAGCCCGGCAACGCCGACTGGCTGATCCAGACGCTGACGCAGCTGCGCATCTACGACAAGCGCTACCCGCTGCTGATCAGCGGCCGCGAGGGCACGGCGCGCGTGACCGGGCCGCGCCGCTACGTCGAGATGGTGCGCCAGACGGTGCGGCTGGTCGACCGACGCAACGCGCAGAACGACAGTGCCGAGATCCGCATGTTCCCGCTGAAGTACGCGTGGGCCGCGGACTTCAAGATCACGCGCTCCGGCAAGGAGGTCGCGATCCCCGGCGTCGCGAACGTGCTGCGCAGCCTGTACGGCGGGCGCGGCGGCGGCCGCGCCGGCGCCGACTCGACGACGTCGTCGGGCCGCCGGCCCTACTCCACCTACGGCGTCGGCGCCGACCGGCAGCTGCGGCTCTCGTCCGGCGACACCGTCAACGCGCCCAAGGTCGATCTGCCCGGCGTCGCGCCGTCCGGCGATGCCGACAGCGGGGACGCGCTCGCGTCGTTCGCGGCCAGCGGCGGCGAGCTGCCGCAGTTCCAGGCCGACACGCGGCTCAACGCGGTGCTGGTGCGCGACAACCCGCAGCGCATGGCGCAGTACGAGCGGCTGATCGCGTCGATGGACCTGCGCCCGCGCCTGGTCGAGATCGAGGTGACGATCATGGACATCAGCACCGACACGCTCGACAGCCTGGGCGTCGACTGGCGCGCGCGCGGCCGCCACTTCGACTTCCAGACCGGCAACGGCAACCATTCGCCGATCACGTTCAACAACACGACCGAGGCCGGCCAGACCGGCGGGGTCGGCAACACCAACGCGGCCGGCGACATCGTCACGCCGATCGGCGGCGTGTTCACCGCGTCGATCGGCAACAGCCTGCGCAACTACCTGCTCGCGCGCGTCAGCGCGCTCGCGCAGAAGGGCGACGCGAACCTGATCGCACGCCCGAAGGTGCTCACGCTGGACAACAACGAGGCCAGCCTCGAGAACCTCAGCGACTTCTACGTGCGCGTCAACGGCTTCCAGGACGCGGGCCTCTTCAAGGTCACGACCGGCACCTCGGTGCGCGTGACGCCGCTGATCGTCGACGAGTCCAGCGGGCGCGGCGTGATGATGTCGATCAACATCGAGGACGGCGACCTCAGCGCGACCGACTCGGTCGACAACATCCCGATCGTGCTGCATCGCACCGTCAACACGCAGGCGCTGATCGACGAAGGCACGAGCCTGCTGCTGGCCGGCTACAGCTCCGAGCAGAAGACGCGCGCGACCTCGGGCGTGCCGGTGCTGTCGAACATCCCGGTCGTCGGCCACCTGTTCAAGTACGACGAGAAGAAGGTCGCGAAGCAGGAGCGCTTGTACCTGCTGACGCCGCGGCTGGTGACCCCGGCCGCGGCCGGCGCATCGCTGCGGCCGCAAGACGGCCTGCCGGTGGCGCCGGACAGTTGAAGGAGGCCGCACGATGACGACGTCTGCGCACCCCACCAGCCCGCCGCACGCCGGGTCGGCAGCGGCCGCGCCGCCCGCGCCGCACTGGTGCCTGCGCTTCCTGAACGGGGCGATGAAGGGCCGCACCATCACGTTGAAGCCGGGCCAGAACGTCGTCGGCTCGAACGGCGAATGCGACGTGATGCTGGCCGGCGGCGAGGTGCTGCCGCGCCATCTCGTGTTCACGGCCGGCGAGCTGGTCGTCGCGGTGCAGCGGCTCGGCGACGGCGCGGTGCAGCTCAACGGCGAGGCGATGCAATCGCCGCGCCGCAGCCTGGTCGCCGGCGACGTCGTGACGGTCGGCGACATCGAACTGCAGATCGAGCGCAGCTATCCGGCTGTCGAACCCGCCGACCCGATGTTCGCGGCGACCAACCCCGACGCCGTCGCGGCCGCGGCGACGCCGCTGGTGCCGCGCCGCACCGGCTTCTGGGCCGGGGCCGCGCTGCTGGTGCTCGCCTGCGCCGGGCTGCTCGGCCTTGCGCTGTGGGCCGGCGGCGATGCGCAGCCGGCGCCGGTCGGCGCGACGCTCGCCGAGGTCGAGAAGGCACTCAAGCCGTTCGGCGAGGTCGAGGCGGTGGCCGCGCCGGGCGGACGGGTCGTCGTCAAGGGCTTCGTCGAATCGCGGCTGCGCCGCCAGGCGCTGCAGCAGGCGCTCGCGCCGTTCGGCGGCCAGGTGTCGGCCAGCGTCTACGCAGCCGACGAGCTGGTCGAGCAGGCGCGCCGCTACGTCGGCGCACCGGGCGTTGCGGTCGGCTACGCCGGCCAGGGCAAGCTCGTGCTGTCGGGCACGGCCGACGACGAGGCGGTGCGCCAGAAGGTGCGCCGGCTCGGCGAGGACCTGTACCCGGCCGTGATGGTCGCCGACCGCGTGCAGTACCGGCCGATGCCGGCGCCCGACCGCGAGGCCGCGCTGCGCGCGCAGTGGGCCGCGTGGCAGGAGCTGCTGCCGGCGCGGCTCGTCGGCATCACCGAAGGCGAGGACGGGCTGCGCTCGATCCAGCTCGCCAACGGCAGCCGCTACTACGAAGGCTCGGTGCTGAAGTCGGGCGCCGAGCTGCAGCACATCGAGGCCGACGGCCTCGTGATCAACAGCGGCGGCAAGCGTGACACCGCGGGCGCAGCGCGATGACACACCGACCGATTCTTCCCCCCGATTTCAAGCGGCGACGCGTCGCTTGGAATGCCTCGCACCGCACACACGCGGCGCGGGGCAGTTCGACGGCCGCACCACGGCCCTTGCAGTTCCCACAACCCCACAGTCAGGAGAGCCAGCATGTCCACAGTTGATTCCTCGATCGCCGCGATGAACCAGGCCGCCGCCGACAGCGCGCGCCTGCAAGCCGCGAGCATCCAGGTGCAGACCACGATCCAGGGTGCGACGACGTCCGCGCAGACGATCAACGCGGCCAGCGCCGCCGCGACCGAAACCGCGAAGGGCGTGGCCGGCGACACGAAGGCCGCCGCCCGAGCCTCGTAAGGCGGGCCGTACGTGCGGCCTCGCGATAGGAGGCCGCCGACGGCGCGTGCTGCCTCGCGGCGGCGCGCGCCGCGCCCTGCCGTTTTCTTTCTCTTCGCCACCGGAGCCGAGTCATGAGCGATCCCACCGCACTGGCCGCGCAAGCCGCCGCGGGGCCGCAGAACGCCGCCGCCACGAATGCCTGGCCAGCGCCTGCCGTCGCGCCAGCGGCGCCGTTCGCCGCCTCCGAGACCCGCATGTTCGCGACGCTGATGAAAGGCGCGCCGACGATCGCGCCGACCGCCGCCGGCACGCCCGGCGCCTTCGGCCAGGTCTCCACGTCGTTCGTCGAGCGCTGGTCCGACACCCGCTCGTTCGAGGACATCCGCCACAGCATGCTCGAGAGCTTCGACACCCGCGACCCGATCAAGAGCATGTTCGCGCTGACGAGCAATGCAATGGAAGCGCAGGTGCTGTTCTCCAAGCTGCACATTTCGACCAGCCTGGCCAGCGCCGCGACCAGCCTGTTCGGCAACTTGCTGAAGAACCAGCAGTGAGGCCGCGATGAAGCCGCTCACTGCCTCCGCATTCACCGCGTCCGCATCGCGCATCGCGCGGCTCGTGTCGCTGCTCGCGCTGGGCCTCGTGCTCGCCGGCTGCAAGGCCGCGCTGTATTCCGGCCTCAACGAGCAGGAGGCCAACGAGATCGTCGCCGCGCTGTCCGCCGGCAGCATAGACGCGCGCAAGGAGCGCGTCGAGGGCGCCGACTGGCAGGTGCAGGTCGACGAGAACCGCGTCGGCACCGCGCTCGAGCTGCTCAGGTCGCAGGGCCTGCCGCACGAGCGCTACGCGAGCATCGGCGACATGTTCCAGAAGCAGGGCCTGGTGTCGACGCCGGCCGAGGAACGCATGCGCTACATCTACGCGGTGTCGCAGGAGCTGTCGTCGACGCTGCGCCAGATCGACGGCGTGGTCTCGGCGCGCGTGCACGTCGTGATCCCGTCGAACGATCCGCTGAGCGACAAGATCCGGCCGTCGTCGGCGGCGGTTTTCATCAAGCACCGGCCCGATGTGGATCTGCGGCTGCTCGCGCCGGCCGTGAAGGACATGGTCGCGCACAGCATCGAAGGGCTGAACGCGGACCAGGTCTCGTTGTCGCTGTTCGAGGCCTCGCCGCGCTCGGCTGCTGCAGTCGCCGCCGACGGAAGTTCGCAGCGGCTGGTGCTGGGCGTGCTGTCGACGCAGGCCACGATCGTGCTGCTGGTCCTGCTGATCGGCGCGGCCGTCTCGCTGATGGTGCTGCCGACCCTGTTGCGCCGCCAGGGCCTGGACTGGCGCACGTGGATGCAGCGCGCGGTGCTGCGACGCTGACATGAGCGCCCCGACGTATGGTCCCTCGCCGAGGGAGTAGTGCATGAGCGAGCTTGCCGCTGCAACGAGCCCGACCACGCTGCTGCGTGCGGTGCTCGCCTTCAACCTGCACCCCGAAGCGACGCTACACCCGAGCTGGCTGCCCGACAGCTGGCCGACGCGCTGCCGCACCGCGCTGCGGGTCTGGCAGCCGTCGGCGAACGCGGTGCTGGCCGACGTGCTGCGCCAGCGCGGCGTGCTGCCGCCCGAACCCGACTACGCGTTCGACTCGCGCCGCAAGCGGCTGCTGCTGCTCGACGGCGCCTCGCTCCGCCGGCTCGCGTTCTACGCGAGCCTGTGCGCGCACGCGCCGCTGCTGCGGCCGCGGCGCGATGCGCTCGCCCAGCAGCTGCGCCGGCAGGCGCGCCGCCTCGACACCGACGCGGTCGAGTTCGTGCTCGAGCGCGCGCCGCAGGCCCGCGAGCTCAGCATGTCCGCGCAGGCGCTGCAAGACCGACCGGCCGGCGCCGGCCGCGTGCTGATGGAGCGCGGCTACCGGCTCTTGCTGGCCGCGCTCGCGCGCGACGGCGACGCGGCAGTGCAGCGGCTGCTGCGCCTGCTGCCACGGCGCGTCGTGGCGCTGCAGGTGCCGGCGCTCAGCAGCCGGCAGGCCGATCAACTCGATGAACTGATGCTCGACTGCATCGTCCCTGAAAGGCTCGCGCAATGGGACTGGCTTTTCTGATCACGACCGAGAACCTGCAGCTGCTGTCCGAGCGCAAGGTGCTGAAGGAGGCCGAATACGCGGCCATGCTCGACGCGACTGCGGTCGTCGACGCGGCGCGCCGCGAGGCCGTGCGCATCGGCGCGCGCGCCGAGCTCGACGCGCAGCGCGCCCGCGAGGCCGGCCATGCCGAGGGCTTGCGCCAGGCGCAGGCCGACTACGCGCAGCGCCTGGCCGCCGACGCGCTCGCGACGCAGTCGCAGCTGCAGAGCCTGCGCAGCGCGATGGCCGGCATCGTCGTGAAGGCGGTCGGGCAGTTCATGACCGAGGCCGACCCGGCCGTGCTGCTCGAGGCGGCGCTGCGGCGCGTCGATGCGCTGGTGCGCAGCGAGCCCTTCGTCACGATGCGCGTCGCGCCGGATGTCGAGGAAGACGCGCGGCGCGCGCTCGCCGAGCTGGGCGACGAGGCCGACTGGCCGCTGAACGTTGCGGTCAGCGCGGACCCGGCGTTGGCCGCCGGCGCCTGCATCGTCGCGACCGCCTCCGGCACGCTCGAGATCGGCCTGGACGCGCAGCTCGAGGCATTCCGCAAGGCCGTCGAGCAAGGCGGATTCGGCGGTGGAGGCGCACGATGACGGCGCTGCTGCAACGCGGGCTTTCCGCAGCGACCACGCGGCCGCGCGACGCGTCGCCCGCGGCGCTCGACATCGCGGCCGATCTCGAGCAGGCGTTCGCGCGCGTCGTGCCGCTCGCGATGCGCGGCCGCGTCAGCAAGGCGGTCGGCATGCTGATCGAGGCGACCGGCATCCAGGCCCACGTCGGCGAGCTGTGCGAGCTGGTGACGCCGGGCGAGCCGGCGCTGCTGGCCGAGGTCGTCGGCTTCGCGCACCAGGGCGCGATCCTGACGCCGCTCGGCGCGACGACCGGGCTGTCGGCGCTGACCGAGGTCGTGCCGACCGGCCGCGGGCTGGACTGCCCGGTCGGCGCGCCGCTGCTCGGCCGGGTGCTGGACGCGCTGGGCGCACCACTCGACGGCCGCGGCCCGCTGCCGAGCAGTCTGGGGCGCCGCGCGGTGCACCAGGACCCGGTCGCGCCGCTGGCGCGGCGGTTGATCGAGCGGCCGATGGCGACCGGCATCGCGAGCCTCGACGGCCTGCTGACGCTGGGCGTCGGCCAGCGCGTCGGCGTGTTCTCGCCGCCGGGCGTCGGCAAGAGCACGCTCTTGGGCATGCTCGCGCGCGGCTCGACGGCCGACGTCAACGTGATCGTGCTGGTCGGCGAACGCGGCCGTGAGGTCAAGGAGTTCATCGAGCACAACCTCGGGCCCGAAGGCCTCGCGAAGACCGTGATGGTCGTGTCGACCTCCGACCGCCCGCCGCTGGAGCGCATCAAGTCGGCCTACGTCGGCACGACGATCGCCGAGCACTTTCGCGACGAAGGCTGCCGCGTGCTGCTGCTGGTCGATTCGCTGACCCGCTTCGCGCGCGCGCAGCGCGAGATCGGCCTGGCGAGCGGCGAGCCGCCGACGCGGCGCAGCTACCCGCCGTCGATCTTCTCGATGCTGCCGCAGCTGCTCGAGCGCGCGGGCCAGGGCACGAACGGCTCCATCACCGCGGTGTATTCGGTGCTGACCGAAGGCGACGAGGAGAACGACCCGATCGCCGAGGAGGTGCGTTCGATCGTCGACGGCCACGTGGTGCTGTCGCGCAAGCTCGCGGCCGCCGGCCACTACCCGGCGATCGACGTGCTCGCGAGTGTCAGCCGCGTGATGCCGGCGGTCGTGTCCGACGCGCACCGCGCCGCCGCGCAGCGCTGGCGCGCCCTGCTCGCGAAGTACCAGGAGCTCGAGCTGCTGATCCAGATCGGCGAGTACCGGCCCGGCGCCGAGCCCCAAGCCGACGAGGCGGTGCGGCTGCGCGATGCGACGCAGCGCTTTCTCGCCCAGCCGGTGCACGACGCGCGGTCGTTCGAGCAGACGATCGAGCGGCTGCAGCGCGTGCTCGACGACACGGGAGTGGCACGATGAGCCGCGACCTGCGCAACGACGCCGCGAGCGGCATCGACTGGGCCCGCCTGGTCGAGGTGCGCGAGCGCCGCAAGAAGCTCGCGCTGCAGGCGATGCTCGCCGACCGCCGCGAAGCCGAGCGCAGCCGCGCGGCCGCGCAGCGCGAGGCCGACGAGCGCCAGCGCCGCGTCGCCGCGAAGCTCGCGCACTGGCAGGCGGCGCGCGGCGCGCTGGCCAGTGGCGCCTTCAATGCCGCGCAGCTCGGCGCCGCGACCGCGTGGAGCGGCGTGCTCGATGCCGGCATCGCGCAGCAGGACGGCACGCTGCGCGACGCGCACGCCGCGCTGGCCGAGCGCGAGCGCGTGCTGGACACGAGCCGCGCCGCGCTGCGCCGCGCCTCCAGCGGCGTCCAGAAGGTCGTAATCCTGCAGCAGCGCGAGCACGAACGCGCCGGCCGCATCGCCGAGGCGCGGCTCGACGCGCTGAACGAAGACCTGGCCGCCACGCGCTGGTCGGCGCGCCGCCCGGCCTGAAGAGCCGCCCACAGGACACACGCGATGCAGGTGGCCGAGCTCTCGTCGATCGAGGCGATGTTCGCGCCGATCGCGCTGACGCTGCCGCGCCTGCTCGCGGTGTTCGCGGTCGCGCCGTTCTTCTCGGGCAACCTGATCAACGGGATGACGCGCAACGGCCTCGTGCTGATGCTGGCGATCTTCATGTCGCCGGCGGCCGGCGACATGCCGCCGCTCGCGCTGGGCAGCTGGGTGCTGATCGCCGCGAAGGAGGCGCTGATCGGGCTGCTGCTCGGGCTGGGCTTCGGCATCTTCATCTGGGCGATCCAGAGCGTCGGCGACCTGATCGACTTCCAGACCGGCTCGGCGAACGCGCCGTTCTTCGACCCCGTCGGCGGCCACGAGGGCGGGCCGACCGGGCAGTTCCTCGGCTGGGTCGTGATCACGCTGTTCATGTCGGTCGGCGGGATGCTCGCGATGGTCGGCGTGATCGTCGACTCGTTCCGGATCTGGCCGGTCGCCTCGTTCTTCCCGAGCGTCGGCGCGGTGCTCGAGCAGTTCGCCGTGCGCCAGGGCGACACGCTGTTCCTCTGGACCGTGAAGCTCGCGGCGCCGGTGATCCTGGTGCTGCTGCTGGTCGAGCTCGGCATCGGCCTGATCGGCCGCGTCGCGCCGCAGCTCAACGTGTTCGTGTTCTCGCAGCCGCTGAAGAGCCTGCTCGCGAACCTGATGCTGCTGCTGTTCCTGTACTTCCTCTACGACTCGCTGCAGGAGTTCCTGCGCCCGGAAAACGGCGTGCTGGACTTCCTGCGCTCGACGCTGCAGGGCGGGACGCCGCGATGAGCGTGCGATGAGCGACCACAAGGACCAGCCCCCCACCCCGCGCCGCCTGCGCGAGGCGCGCCGCCGCGGCGAGGTGATGTTCAGCGCCGACGTCGCCTCGACCGGCGTGTTCGCGATCGTCGTGATCGCGCTGTGGCTGCTCGGCTCGACCGTCTTCGCGCTGCTGCGCGGGCTGTGGCTGCACGCGACCAGCGCCGAGGTGCTGATGCTTCCGGACGATCGCTTCGCCGAGCTGCTCGCGCACACCGCACGCGTGCTGTTGTGGTCCGCATTGCCGGTGACCGCGCTCGCGGCGCTGGCCGCGATCGCCGGCTCGTTCTTCCAGGTCGGCGGCGTGATGGCATGGGGGCGGCTCAAGCCCGACGTGAACCGGCTGAACCCGGCCGAGGGGCTGAAGCGCGTGTTCTCGTCGCGCAACCTCGTGAACCTCCTGAAGATGCTGTTGAAGACCGCGCTGCTGATCGCGCTGGTCACGCTCGCGATCCGCGGCCTGGTCGGCGCGGCGCTGAAGCTCGGCTACCTGCGCCCCGACGGGATCATGGAAACCGGCGCGCTCTCGCTGCTGCGCATGTTCGGCTGGGCCGCGGCGATCTATGCGGCGGTCGCCGCGCTCGACTACGTGCATGCGCACCACGAGTTCATCAAGAGCCAGCGCATGTCGATCGACGAGGTGCGGCGCGACTACAAGGAGGCCGAGGGCGACCCCACCACGCGCTCGCGGCGCCGCGGCACCTACTACGAGACGGTTTATGCGGGACTCGCCGACCGCGTCGCGCTGGCCTCCGCGGTGCTGCACTCGGACCGCGTCGCGGTCGCGCTGCAGTACCTCGGCGAGCGCGACCTGCCGCGCGTGATCGCGCGCGGCGAGAACGAGATGGCGGTGCAGATGCGGCGCTTCGCGGCCGACGCGCTGGTGCCGGTCGAATTCGACGCGGCGCTCGCCGAGCGGATCTACGACGAGGTGCCGCTCGAGCAGCCGATCCCGCGCAGCCTGTACGCGCCGGTCGCGAAGCTGCTGCGCTGGGCGCAGGGCCTCGAGTGAGAAGGTGTGAACGAATCTGAAGGAAGGACAGCACCATGGCCACATCACCCGCCGGCGGCACGAGCTACACGCCGTTCAGCCCACTGCTGAGCGACTACAACTCTGCGGCCGCCGCGCTGCAGCGCGCGATCGCCGCAGCGCGCCAGGCCGCGGCCGAGGCGGCCGAGCGCGCGCGCCGGCTGGAGGCCGCCGCCGCGGCCGCACGCCAGAAGGCCGAGCAGTCGCGCATCGCCGCCGAACAGGCCGAGAAGGCGGCCGCCGCGCGCAACGCGACCCAGGCCGAGAAGGACAGCGCGGTGAAGCTGCGCGCAACCGCCACCACCGACGAGGCCGATGCCGAGAAGAAGGAATCGACCGCCGAGGTCGCGACCACCGACAAGGCGCTGAAGCAATCGAAGCTGGACGACCTGACGGCCGGCCGCCAGCCGAACGACCCATCGGCGACCACCGTGAAGGCGCAGGCCGAGTACGACGCGGCCGTGAAGACCGATGCGATCGCCAACGAGAAGGCCGGCGACCCGCACTCGCCGCTCGCCGACGCGCAGGCCGACACCGCGGCGAAGCTGAAAGCCGCGAAGGCGGCGTCGAAGACGGTCGCCGACGCAAGGGCGAACGGACGCAAGCCGACCCAGGATGAACTGGACAAGGAGAAGCAGACCCAGGCCGACTGGTCGCAAGCGATGGACCATCAACTCCGCGTCGCGGGAGCCGATGCGACCTCGCACGGCAAGGACCCGAACGCCGCGATCGACGCGCAGGCCCGGCAGATCGTGCAGGACGTGCGCAAGGACGGCTACTTCGACGCCGACTCGCTGGAGTCCAGCCTGAAGCCGGCCGCCGCGGCGCTGAAGAGCGAATCGCCGGCGCAACGCGACCTGATGCTCGAATACGACTCGGTGCAAGCCGATGGGCAGAAGCAGATCGCCGACGCGAAGGCCACCGTGACCGACCTCGGCACGAAGGCCGACAACGCCGAGGCCGCGGCGAAACGGCCGACGGTGCAAGGCCCGTATCCGCTGACCCAGACGAACGCGACGGCCACCACCCCGGGGAGCAACAACAGCGTCGTGGTGCCGTATGCGCCGACGTTCGCGAGCACCGGCACGACGACCAACGGCAGCGCCACGCCGTCGCTGTTGCTCGCGCCCGGCGCGCAGCCGAACACGCCGCAGTTCCAGGCCACGCAGGCCCGCGGCGCCGCGAACGCCGCGCAGAACAGGCTGGACACGCTCGAAGCCGCGTACGGCCACACCGACCTGAAGGATCCGTCGCAGAACACGATCGGCACCGTGCAGGCCGACTTCAACAAGCGCGGCGCCGATCTCGGCGTGACGAACGCACGCAACCATTATCTGAAAGTCCTCTGCGACCCGACCAGCACGCCCCAGCAGACCAACGACGCCTACGACGCCTGGAACACCGCCGTTGACCAGCAGACGCTGATGACGCAGATGCAGATCGCGATCAACGCCGACGCGACGCTGCTGCAGACCCAGCAGAACCAGGCCAGTGCACAGGCCCAGCACGACCAGGCGTCCACGGCCCAGCCCTTCCTGATCCACACGCTGAGCAGCTACGGCCAGTCGGGCTCGCTCGCGCCGGATGGCCACGACACGTCGCTCACGCTCGACTATCGCAACGCGAACGATGCGCAGCGCGTGAAGCTCGTCGACGGCGCGTACCAGTTCTCGACCAACGTCAACGGCCTGACCACGTGGCAGCCGATGAACCCCACCGCCTCGCGGCTGTGGAGCGCGAACGCGGCGCTCGAGACCGCGCAGAAGGCCGACCAGACCGCGAACGACAGCCTGAAGCAGACCTGGCTCGACCAGCACGGCGGCCCCGACGGCACCGGGCTGGACGTGAACGGCTGGCTGAAGAAGTCCGACCAGTACACGAAGGACCTGACCGACGCGAACGCCAAGGTGACGACCGCGCAGCAGAACCTGACGAGCGCGCAGGACGGCATGCAGAGCGAGACCGTGCTGCAGAAGGACCGCTTCGCGCTCGGCGCCGCGCTGCAGCAGCAAAGCGTCGCGCAGGCCCGCGTCAATGCGGTGAGCACCATGCGCACGCTGCGCGACACGCAGATGTGGAGCGACCCCGACGGCCATCCGCCGACCAACCTGTCGACGCTGTACGGCAACGCGCGCGATGCGGTGAAGAAAGTCAACGAGCTGAGCGGCCCGCAGACGCTGAGCGCGGCCGACGAGAACAAGCTGCGCACCGACACGCTGCCGGCCGAACGCAGCGCGCTGAGCGCGCTCGACGTGGAATTGCAGACCGCGAAGACCGCCGCCGACGCGGCGCCCGCCGACGCGACGGCGCGCAAGACCTACACCGACCTCGCGAACCGGTACGACTGGCTGGACCACAAGATCACCGCGCAGCAGGCCTCGCTGAACTACGCCGATGCGCAGCGCGCGGCGCTCGCGGCGCCGATCGAGTTCGCGAACACGCAGCCACCCACCCACGGCGTCGACCTGCATGCAAGGACGCACAACGCCGCGAACGACAGCGCGCTGACCTGGCAGATCACGCCGGGCAAAGACGGCAAGCCGGTGCTGAGCGGCGTCATGCCGTCCAACATCAAGCCCGAAGACGTCAAGGTCCGGAAGAAGGACGGCGTCTGGACCGTCACGTTCGACAAGTCCTCCGGCGCCTACGCGGCGCGCACGATGGCCACCCGCGCCGGCGCCTACACGACCTACGTCGACGGCTCGAACAAGGACGACATCGCGATCGAGAAGGGCCACGTCTACACGATGAACGCCGATGCCGCGCGCTACTGGGAGGCCGCGAGCACCGACTCGGCGGCCGGCCCGAGCGCGCTGGTCACCGCGAAAACCAAGCTCGACGACGCGCTGCAAGCGGCGCAGCTCGACCCGGTCACCGACGGCACCGGCAAGCCGCTGCCGACCACCGGGCAGCCGTCGACTTCACCGGCCAACACGACGACCGCGCAGACCGCAGCGGATGGCCAGCCGGTCCCCACCATCGACTTCAACGTCGACCAGACCGGGAACAAGACAACCGTCGACGCCAAGGTCGCGGCGACCGCGAAGGCGCTCGCGACCGCGCAGGACGCGCAGAACGCCGGCCAGGGCGACCCGGCCACGCTGAAGGCCGCCGTCACGAACGCGACCGCCGACCACGACCTCGCGCTGCAGCAGCAGGCCGCGGTCGGCGCCGTGCTCGACTGGCAGATCGCGAACCGCGCGCGCCAGTCGTACGACGCCGACCAGCGCGCCGGCCGCCCTGCCGCGATGTGCTATGCGAAGTCGCCGCAGGAGAACGCCGACGACCTGCTGCTGGCCGCGCAGTCCAAGGTCTCGCACTGGCAGCGCAGCTACAAGCAGCTCGAGGTCGGCCGAGCGCAGACCGAGGTGAACGATGCACAGACCGCGTACGACCAGTGGCTGGGCGCGCGGCCGTACCTGTCGGCCGCATCGTCGGCCGATTCGACGCCGGCGCAGACGCTGCGCTCCGCGAAGACGCGCCTCGAGACAGCGCAGCGCAACCTCGCCGCGGCCGCGGTGCCCACCGCCGACGCCGACCAGAAGGCCTTCGTCGCGGCGAACCTCGCGCCCGGCGGCGAGAACGATCCGCACGCGATGTACGAGCTGTTCATGAAAGACCCGCGCGTGATGTCGCAGGCCATCATCAACAGCGACTACGCGAGCAAGGGCGGCCAGCCGACCACGATGCACAACCGCACCGAGCTGCGCAACACGGTCGCGCTCGAGCTGGGCTACACCCCGAGCATGACGCTGGACCCGAGCGCGACCGACGCGAACGCGCAGGCGATGCAGTCGCAGGACCTGTTCGGCAACCTCGACGAGGACCGCCGCAAGCTGCTCGACAAGACGGTCGACCAGATCGTCTCGGTCGGCGGCGAGCAGGCGAAGGTCACCGTGCTGCCGGTGGTCTACGCGATCGACGGCGACAAGGACAAGGGCGGCGGCATCGTCAAGACCGCCGTGTTCAAGGTCGAGAACAAGGACGGCATCGGCACGCACCTGGTCGACGAATACGGCGAGCGCTACGACGACGCCGACGACTACCGCGCGAACAACAACCTGCCGGTCGACGACGTGAACCTCGCGATGCCGAAGGACGGCAACTTCACGCTCGATGCGAACGGCAACGTCGAGCTGTTCACCGGCGACGCGCGCACCGAGACCGACTGGCAGCACTTCCGCCGCAAGACGCACCTGGACGCGATCGTCGGCGGCCTGGCGATCGTCGGCGGCGTGCTGCTCGAGTTCGGCTCGGCCGGCACGCTGACGCCGGTGGCCGGCGCGCTGATCCTCGGCGGCGCGAGCCTGTACGGCGTGACGACCGCGACCCAGTCGCTCGTCAACCGCTCCCAGCATGGGTTGAGCGTCAACCCGTTCACCGACCGCGAAGCCGGCATGGACTGGCTGAACCTCGGCGCGTCGGCGCTCGCGCTGCCGTCGCTGGGCTCGGCCGGCCGCACCGCGGCGCTGATGTGGCGCGCCGAGCGCGCGGCCGCCGGCAGCGCGAAGCTGATGACGGCCAGCACCAGCACGTTCGCGTCGCTGACCGGCAAGGGCGCGATGGTGACCGGCACCGCGGCGATGGCCGACGGCGGCGTCTACATGGCGCAGAACTGGGAGCACATGAACGACGCCGAGCGCTGGGAGCAAGGCGGCATGTTCCTGCTGAACCTCGCGAGCTTCGGCACCCATCCGGCGGCCGAGGCGTTCAAGCAGCGAGCGAACGCGAAGGTCGTCGACGAGGCCCCGGTCATCGACCCGACCGCCGCGACCGCGAAGAACGCCGACGGCTCGCCGCTCGTGCAGACGGTCGCCGACGAGACCACGAGCAGCGGACCGCGCACGCTCGAGCTCGACAGCGGCGGCACGCAGCCGATCGACGGCAGCGACGGCGCACCGCCGCTCCTGACCGTGGCCGACGGCACGCACGGCGGCGACCCCGCGGGCAGCGGCGCGCCGATCACGACGCCGACCGACACGCCCCTGGTCACCGATACCGGACCGGCGAACGACCCGTTCCCGCTCGACCTGCCGTCGCCGCACGAGCGCTCCAGCGACCCGGCGCCGATCGACCTGCTCTCGTCGACCACCGGCAGCGACGCCGACAGCACGGCCGGCAATCCGGCGCTCGCCGCCGCAAGCGGCACGCGCCGCTCGGGCCGGCGCAGCAGCAACGACGCGGTGCACGAAGACCGCCGGCTCGACCGCCTGCACGCCGAGCGCAACAGCCAGCGCAAAGCGGCCGCCGCGAGCCCGCTCGCGCGCGTGCACGCAAACGAGCGCAAGGTGCTGGTGCAAGGCGAGAGCGCGCACCCGATACCCGACGCCGCGCCGCGCACCGAAGCGCTCGGCACGCACGCGACGATGGCCGAGCTGCTCGACAGCGGCGCGCTGCCCGGCACCGAAGGCATCACGCTGATCGGCCGCTTCAGCTACGGCGATCTCTACAAACTCAGCACGCTGGACGGCCGGCGCGTCGAGTTCGCGCTGACCTTCGAGAACGTCGGCGGCCAGCGCGTGCGCCGGCTCTACAGCGGCAGCGAATCGGCGGTGGAGGTTCCGCCCGGCGCGCGTCCGGTCGCGCACACGCACCCGACCCCGCACGCGAACCAGCGCGTTGCGTCCGCCGACGACATGGCGCTGCTCGGCGAGCGCCACGACGAAGCACTTGCGCGAAACCCCGACGCGGCGCCGCGCCCGCATTTCATCGTCTGGGGCGAGAAGAGCGGCGACTACACCGCGGTGGTCCCCGCCGCCGGCCGCGGCGCCAACGAGCCTGCCCCGCTCGCACTGCACGACCATCCGGAGCCGGCCGACGTGGACGGGAACGGCTGGACGCTGCCGGTCGCCTCCATGCACGACATCAGCGTGAGCAAGACGCTGCAGGTCGTGCACGAAGCCGGCGGCCGGCTCGACGGCATGGGCTACATGGCGTACTCGCGCCTGATCGACGGGACGACCGGCGAAATCGCGAACCCGGCGGTGAACGGCTTGGACGGCCTGGCGCGCGCCGATTCGCGCGACGCCGCACCGGTCGCGCGCCGCGCCGACCCCGCTGCGCCGCCCGCGCCCACCGTCTACCGCACGCTGGACGAAGCGCTCGCCGCGACGCTGCCCGAGCTCGCCGAAGCGCCCGACGGCTCGCACGTGGGCAGCCTCGGCGATCGCGTCGCGATCGTCGCGCTCGACCGCATCGATGCGCAGGGCCGCGTGCCGGCCGACGCCGTCTACGCGGACCTGCCGCTGAACGGCAACGGCGCGCAGGCCAGCGTCACCGCCTGGAAGCCCAACGACGCGTACCGCGGCGACGTGCGCGTCGCGTGGCCCGAGGGTTACCTGCCGGGGCAGTCGCCGATCCGCACGACCCGCGCCGGCGAGGTCGACCTGCTGAACGCCGCGCCGGGCCGCTCGCGGCTCGGCCTGAACCTGTTCCGACCTCGGACGGCCGACCTGTCCGTCTACACCGAGGCCAACCGCCCGCGCGGCGATGACGGCAAGCCGGCGCGCGAGGCGTTCCCGGTGCCCGAAGGCATGTACGCGGCCGAGATGCACGGCGCGCCCGGCGGCCGCTGGGTGCAGGGCGCGGACGGCGGCATGCTGCATGCGCGCGAAGTGGCCGAGATGATCCGCGCCGACCCGAACTGGCAGGGGCGCGACGTCTTCCTGACCATCTGCCACGCCGGCGACGGCAAGGTGCAGTTCGCGCAGGAGCTCGCCAATGCGCTGCGCGTCGACGTGTACGCGGCCGACGCCCTGGTGCACGTGAAGGGCACGCGGCTGCGCGCCGACCCCGGCGTGTCGTTCTCCCGCGTGTCGCTGGGCGACCCTGTGCACGAGGGCGTGCAGCCGGCCTACGCGCGCTATCGGCCGGGCCTGGACATCGTACAGATCACCGAAGGCGGCACCGTCACCTTCGGGCGCGGCGTCGGGCTGGGCCGGCGACCGGTGGCCGTCGAGGAGACGGCGACGGCCGCGCCGGGCGAGACGGACTCGACCTCGTCCGCGACGCAGACGAGCAAGTCCTCGAACGCCGCCGTGCCCGACCCGGCCGGCGTGCCCGACCCGGCCACGACGAACGCGGCGCCGCCGCCGACCGGCCGCAACGACCAGGGCGTGCCGCGGCCGCCCGAGACCGCAACGCTGCGCCTGACGAGTTGGCGCGACGTGGTGCCGCAGGCCGAGACGCTGGCCGCGCAGGCCGATCCGGCAAGCGGCATACCGGCCGCTGCCGTCTCGCCGGCGGAGGCTGGAATCGCCCGGCGGCTGATGCGCCCGGGGCAACGCGCGCGCTTTGTCGTGTCGCAGCTCTCGCCGCACGAGGTGATGACCAACGGCATCGACCTGCGCAGCGGCGACACGAGCAAGGATTTCGCGACGGCGAGCGCGCGCGCCCAGCGGCTCGGCGGCGCGTGGATCTACCGCGTCGAGACGGCTGCCGGCTCCGCGCGCGGCACCCGCAGCACCACGCATGCGGACGGCATCCAGATCGGCGGCGCGTTGCGCGTGCACGGCGATGGCTCGCGCATGAAGCTCGCGATCCCGAATCTCGACGCGGCCATGTGGCAGCCGAGCCGCCGCGGCGGCGTGCCGGACGCGCCGACGACGGCCACGCTGCGCCTGGAAGGGTGGGACGACGTGATGGCCCACGCCGACGCGCTGGCCGCGCAATACCGGCCCGGCTCCGGCATCGACGCCGCAGCGCCGTCCGACGGCGAGAGCGCGCTGACCGCGCGGCTGCAGCAGGGTCGCGAGTACAACCTGCGCGTGCGATTCTCGGCATCCAACGTGCCACCGCACGAGGCGGTCGCCGACGTCTCGCGCGTGGCGGGCGACACGAAGAAGACCTTCGCGCTGGCGGCCGACGCGGGGCGCGCGCGCGGCGAATCCTGGGTGTACCGGCTCGAACCGACCGCGTCGCGCTGGCAGGGGTTGCGCGGCAACGGCCCGCAGTACGAAGTGGTCGGCGCCGTGCGGGTCTACGACGATGGTTCGACGATGCCGCTGGCCATCGTCAACGATGCCGCCCATGCGTGGACGCGACCCGAGCAGGCGTCGTTGAAGACGGTGCTGAAGTCGGCCGGTGCCGGTGTCGTGACGGTCGCCGCGGCGACCGCACTCGCCGACGTGGTGCTGCCGGCGCATGTGATCAACAACACGCTGACCTGGGCCGCCGGCGGGACGCTGCTGCGCGGCGTCGTCAAGTCGGCGCGCTTCCTGAACGCTTACGTCTGGCAGACGCGGCTGAAAACGCTGCAAGGCGGCACGCTACCCAAAAGAGACTTCGAGCGCTCGCTCAACGCGTTGGAGGACCTCGGCCACTCGCAGGGCACGCCGCAGCAACGCCGTGACTTCCAGCTGACGGTCGACAAGGTGCGCAACCACGACGTGAACCTGTGGCAGGAACGGTTCACGCGGCGCGCGGCGCTGCGCCGTTCGATCGACACGCTTGCCAAGCACGCCGAGGCGTTGGGGCTGCCGCCGGATCAGCTGAGTTCGGTGCAGGCCGATCTGAGCGCGCTGCGCAGCGGCGTCAAGAACAAGATCCGCTTCGACCGTGCGCTGCAAGTCCACAAGAACCTCTCGCAGCGGCTCGCCGAGTCCGGGTCGCTGCGCAATTTCCTGACCGGCATACCGGAGAACAAGGTCGGGCCTGTGCGCGACCAGGTCACAGCGCTGCAGGCCGCGGTGGACGACCTGCGCAACCCGAACCCGGACGACGACAACGCCGCCATCGGCAACATGAACCAGGCGCTGTCCAACCTTCAGATCGCGCCGAACCTGCGCGGCGCGAAGAGCAAGATCCGCTGGGGCATCGACGCCGCGCAGACCACGACCTACGCGATCAGCCTGGCCTATCTCTCACGCGGCATGCCGGACAACCTGTGGTCGATGACGGCCGTGTTCGCGGCCGCCAACGCAGCCGATGCGGTCAAGATCGTCGGCACGCGCTTCGGCAATCACCTGGCGCGCTGGAAGGCGCCGGAGGGCCAGCCGGCGGTCGGCGACCATGTGTTCTACACGAAGGGGCTCGCGTTCGCCGACGAGGCGCTGACCGCGACCGCCGGATCGATTTCGGCCATCTCGGCGTTCGGCGCCCACGCAGGGCATGCGGTCGCACGCGCCTTCGACATCTCGGCGAAGAGCCTCTACGCGGTCGCGGCGGACAGCCAGTTCGCGAATTCGCTGCTGCGCCGCTACAACGATCCGAAACCGGAAGACATGCCGGGCCGCACGTGGTATCTGCTGACGCGCACGGTGTCCGGCGGCGCGGCGATCCTGCTGACCGCGAACACGGTGGCGCAGTCGCTGCTCGCCGACGACGAGAAGAAGGACCAGCAGCAGCCGGGCGGCACGCCATCGCCATCGCCACGCCCGAGCACGACGCCCGCACCAACGTCCACACCAACGTCGACCACAGGCCCGCACCCGCCGGTGCAGCCTCCCGTTCAGCCCCCCGTGCAACCGCCGGTCCAGCCTCCGGTGCAGCCGCGGTCGCCGGCACAGGTCGTCGTCACCGCGCACGATCCGCGCCGCGCGACGCTGTGGGGCATCGCCGAGGCGAACGCGGCCACGCTGCTGTCGAAGGACAAGGCCGCGGCCGACCGGAAGAACGGAGGCGACGATGCGGTGACGCTGGACGCATTGCAGCAGCTGTTCCAGCTCAACCCGCAGCGCGGCTTCCGCCCCGAGCTGATGGACGGCGTGCCGAGCGCGCTGCAAGGCGACCCCGACACGATCCAGCCCGGCTGGGCGATCACGGTCGAGAAGACCGCATGAGGGTCACGGCCCTGGCGTGTGTGAATGAGCCCGTTCTTGTCAGGCGTCGTCGACCGCGAGCAGATGGTCCTCGAGCAGGCGCAGCGGCTCGCCGGCGTCCAGGCGGCCGGCCTCGAGCGCGAGCGCCTGCCAACGCGCGTTGCCGAGCTGCGCCTGCAGCGCACCTTGCAGCGCGAGCACGCTGCCCTCCTCGGCCGGCGTGCGCTGCAGTGCATAGCGTTCGCGCATCGCGCCGGCCTGCGCGAGCGCGAGGCCGGCCTGCGCCAGCTGGCCGTGGTGCTGCAGCAGCTTTGCGCCTTCCTCGAGCAGCGACGGCGCCAGGTAGTGGCGGATCTTCGTGCCGAGCTGCAGCAACGCGCCGAAGTGGCTCGCGGCTTCGTCGGGCGATGCCGCCAGCCAGCAGGCGCGCACCAGCCACAGCAGCGTGATGTCGGCCTGGTCGCCGCAATGGGCCTCGCGGTGCACGCGCAGGCTCTGCTGCAGCAGCTCGCGCGCCGGGCCGGCGCGGCCGCGCAGCACCGCGGCGGCGCCCATCTGCTGCAGCGCGCAGCCGGCGAGGAAGCTGTCGCCGACGCGGCGGTTGATCGCGAGCGCTTCGTCGAGCGCGGCGCTGCCTTCGTCGAGCCGGCCGGTCAGCAGCATCAGCTCGCCGTGGTCGACGAGTACGCAGCCGAGCTTGCGCAAGTCGTGCGAGGCGCGCGCGCTTTCGACCGCCTGCGCGCACAGCCGATGCGCCTTCGCGTAGCGGCCGCGCAGCCGCGCGAGCAGCGACAGGTTGAAGAGAATGCCCGAGGCCATCGCGGCGCTGACCGACTCGATCTTCGCGAGCGCTTGCTCGAAGCATTCGGTCGCTTCGACGTACTCGCCCTGGTGGCGCAGCAGCACGCCCAGGCTGTTGCGGCAGGCCGTGACGGCGCCGTCGCCGAGTGCGAGCGAATGCTGCAGCGCCTGGCGGAACACCGAGGTCGCCTGCTTCCAGCGGCCCATCATCGCGTGCAGGTGGCCGACCAGGCGCAGCGAATCGGTGACGCGCCGGTCGTCGCCGCCGCGCCGCGCCTCCTTCAGCGCGGCGAGCGCGTGCGGCATCGCATCGACGTAGTCGCCGAGGTTGAGCAGCATCTCGGCGGCGGCGTAGGACGCGTGGGCATCGGGTGCAATCGCCGCCCCGGCCGCACCGGCCGCACCGGCCGCACCGGCCGCCGGCGCGCGCATGATGGCCCGCACCCAACGGCGGCCTTCGGTGCCGAAGCCGCGCATCGCCCAGAACGGCGCGAGCGCCGCGATGAAACGCCGCGCCGCCGCCGCGTCGTGCTCGGCGGCCCAGCCGACCGCGGCCTCGAAGTTGCCGTGCTCGGCCTCGAAGGTGACGCAGGCTTCGTCGGCACGGCCGGCGGCGCGTTCGCCGGCGATGCGTTCGGC
>Ga0070706_100001241_pt1 | contig 27287 bp, 22 predicted proteins | sample KBSK5501metaG_FD_65476 | JGI IMG/M metagenome (GOLD analysis project Ga0070706, IMG submission 65476) | Corn, switchgrass and miscanthus rhizosphere microbial communities from Kellogg Biological Station, Michigan, USA - KBS K5-50-1 metaG | ecosystem: Host-associated > Plants > Roots >... | reverse complement strand
GCCAGGCAGCTCGCGCGACGGCGGGGATGCCGTCGTGCGTGGCGAAACAGGTGACCAGACCGATCAGGAATCGAGAAGCGCGGGTCAGCGAGCCGCAACTAGCCTGACTGCCATGGACATCACCATTCACGCGAGCTTCCTCCCGCACGACGACCCGGACGCCTCCCTGGCCTTCTATCGGGACACCCTCGGCTTCGAGGTCCGCAGCGACGTCGGAAACGGCAAGATGCGCTGGATCACGGTCGGCCCCGCCGGCCAGCCCGGCACGTCCATCCTCCTGGCGCCGCCGGCCGCCGACCCTGGGGTCACCGACGACGAGCGCCGCACCATCGTCGAGATGATGGCCAAGGGCACCTACGGCTGGATCCTGCTGGCCACCGCCGACCTCAACGGCACCTTCGAGAAGGTGCAGGTCGGCGGAGCCGAGGTCGTCCAGGAGCCGACCGAGCAGCCGTACGGGATTCGCGACTGCGCCTTCCGCGATCCCGCGGGCAACCTGGTCCGCATCCAGGAGCTGCGCTGAGCCGTCCGGCAATCGCAGACCCGACTGACGGCGGCATAGAACGCCATGTCCTACAGCTTGTGGGCGTTCAGCCAGTTCAGCGCGGTGTCGGCGACTTCGCGCCAGCCGCTGTCGATGGTGAGGGAGTGACCGCGCCCGGCGAGCCGTCTCAGGTCGGTCACGGCTGTTGAGTGGCGGTATTGCTTGAAGGTCGAGTGGGTGACGACGTCGGGGACCGTATGATCCTTCTGGCCGGAGATCAGCAGGAGGGGTCCGCGGGCGGAGTTCCTGGTGTTCACCTTCGCCGGGGAATGCCGGGTGAAGTTGGCGAACGCCGCCTCAAACAGCGGGCGGCCGGGCGCGGGTATGGTCCACGCGTCATACAGCTGCGCCGACTCCTGCTCGGAGAGCGCGTTACCGAACGCGTAGCGGAACTGCGCGGCGGTCAGGGATACCGTACGGTTCCGGTTCGCCGGACTGCTGAGGACCGGGAAGGCCGCGCGCAGCTGCGCTGGCGGGAGCACGAGCACGCCCTTGATCGGCGCAGGATCGATCGCGACCGCGGCGGCGGCCAGATCCTGGCCGAGCAGGTGCTGGGCGATCAGCCCGCCGAACGAATGCCCGATGACGATGGGCTTCGCGGCGGCTGGGCGGATGATCTGGGCGTAATGTTCGACAGCATCGGCAATGCCCTTGCCTGCTTGCAGCTCAGGATGCTCCCGGGCCTCCGCGACCGTGTCAGGTACGCCGGGCCACTCCGGGGCGGTTGCTTCGTAGCCCGCCTGCTGGAAGAAGTCGATCCAGGGCTGCCAGCTTGTGGCGTGCAGCCACAGGCCGTGGATGAACACGACAGGGGTCTTGGGTGTGGTCACGGCGCTCTCCCCAGGGAATGTCCTCGATTGGGTGTGGCGTGGCCACCATGATCCACCCGATTCGCGCCCCGCGCCAGTGCCGGGCGAGCGGCGCAGCGTGCGCGTCGCGGACCGTGACGAGGATCGAGCGGTTTCATGCGGACAACGGTCAGCCGGCCTCTCGCAGCACGTCCTGGACGAACCGGGTTTTCGCGTCGGTATAGGCCTCGCGGTCGGACCGGAACTGCGCTGCCAGCCTGCGCTTGAGGCGGGCGTAGTCCGCAGACGCCGCTGGATGCGTCCGCAGATAGTCCCGGAACCGCAGCTCGTCGCGGTACCGGGCGGACTGCGCAGGGACGATGTGGAGGTGATGGGTGCGTCGGCTCGGGTGCGGCTTGCAGAACCAGAGCATCTCTTCAGGCCGGTATGGGGCGTACCCGTAGTTCAGCGGCGCGAGGATGTCGATGCACGGGCGGGCGGCCTGGAGATCTGCGACCCCGGCCAGGATGTCGATCACCGGCTTGGCGTCTAGCCCGGGGACGGCGGTGCTGCCCACGTGGTGGATTCCGCCGGTAACAAAGCGGCCGATGGCTTGCTGCAGCAGGCTCCGCTCTTCCTCGAACCGGATCGGCCAGCCTGGATCGTAGGCGGCGATCCAGACCGCTTCATCGGCCTGATCCTGAAGAGATTCTCGCTCGGCCACCCAGCCACCGTAGCGCGGGCGAGGCCGGGTGCCATGGGCGATCTAGCGGCGGCTGAGCACGTCCCGGATTAGGCTGGCCAGCCCGGCGGGCCAGATGACTTCTGCCGTCGTGTCCAGTTCCATCTCTGGTATCCCGGAGTCAGCCAGGTCCTCAGGCTCGGATCGGTCCATGCTCGTCATTGTGCCGGGCGCTCCCGGCCAGGACGCCAGCCCGGCAGGCAGCGACGCTGGCGTACGGCATCCTGGGGCCGCGATTCCTTTTTCCGGCCCGGCGGGTCTTCATTGTCGAAAGCTGTGATCCAGAGTTGGCCTGTGGCCCAGAGGGAGTGGGATGTCGCAGCAGGCAGACGTGAGGCCAGATAGCGGGGAGTTCGCCGATCGGACCGAGCCGTTCCGGCGCGAGTTGCTGGCGCACTGCTACCGGATGCTGGGATCGGTCGACGACGCCGAGGACCTGGTCCAGGAGACGTACTTGCGGGCATGGCGTTCTTATGGCGGATTCGAGGGCCGGTCGTCGGTGCGTACCTGGCTCTACCGGATCGCTACCAACGTCTGCCTGACCGCCCTCCAGCACCGGGCCCGGCGCCCGCTGCCCTCCGGCCTGGGCGGCCCCGGCCAGGACGCGCCGCCGGCGCTGGCCACGGCGGGGTCTGAGGTCCCCTGGCTGCAGCCGATTCCCGACGATCTGGTGACTCCCGAGTCCCGCGATCCCGCGGTCATCGTGGCCTCGCGCGAGAGCCTGCGGCTCGCGCTCGTCGCCAGCTGGCAGTACCTGCCCGCCCGCCAGCGGGCAGTGCTGATCCTGCGTGACGTACTGGCGTGGCCGGCTGCCGATGTCGCCGAGATGCTCGGCACCACCACGACGGCGGTCAAGAGCTCGCTGCAGCGCGCCCGCGCCCGTCTCGAAGAGGTGGCCCCGGCCGCCGACCAGGTCACCGAGCCCGCCGAGCCAGAACGCCGTGCGCTGCTCGACCAGTACATCGCGGCCTTCGAGAACGCCGACGCGACGGCCCTGCAGCGACTGCTCCGCCAGGACGCCACGCTGGAGATGACGCCGTCCCCGACGTGGTTCGCCGGCGGCGACGCCGTCGCGCAGGCCGTGTCCGGTCTTGGATCGCCCGGTGACTGGAGAATGATCTCGACTGCCGCCAACGGGCAGCCTGCCGCCGCCGCGTACCACCGCGCCGCCGACGGCGCCTACCGGGCGTACGGGATCGTCGTGCTCACGGCGACCAGTGCGGGCATCGCCCGGATCGTGGTGTTCGGCGACCCGGGCCTGTTCGCCAGATTCGGCCTCCCACAGATCCAGCCCGCCGCGCCGCTGGCCCGGCACTGAACGGAGCCGCTGGCCTGCTATAGCGATCAGCCGTTTCACCGTTGTGCCGGCGAACGACGACGGCTGGTACTGCCAGGGGGCCCGCCACTGGAACCTCGACCGGCCCGACCCTCGCTAGAAGGCCGCGTGCGGGTGCCCCCGTGATGGCGTGAAGTGTGGGGTATGTGTCGTTGACGACATGGCCCGCCGGGGCGCAGCCTGGGGGAGTGCAGCCGCGCCGCGTTGTCTTCGTGATCTTCGAGGGGTTCCAGTCGCTCGACCTGGCCGGGCCGTATGAGGTGTTCCAGCAGGCGGGCAGGCATTCCGCCGGGTACGCCTGCGAGGTGGTGGCCCGCGAAGCGGGGCTGGTGCGGTCGGGGCAGTGCCCTGCTGGTGCACGCCGCTCATGGTGTCGGTGACCTGGACCCTGACGGGATCGACACGCTGGTGGTGGCCGGCGGCGGCGGCGTCGATGACGCCGCGGCGGATGCGGCGCTGACCGGCTGGATCGCCGCGGCGGGGACGGCCGCCCGCCGGGTGACGTCAGTGTGCAGCGGTGTGTTCCTGCTGGCCGCCGCCGGGCTGATCACCGGCTGCCGGGTCACGACGCACTGGAGCCGGGCGGCCCAGCTCGCGCGGGAGCATCCGGAGCTGACCGTCGATTGCGATCCGATCTTTATCAGGGATGGGCGGGTATGGACCTCGGCGGGCGTGACCGCCGGCATGGATCTCGCGCTGGCCCTGGTGGAAGACGACCTCGGCCGGGCTGCCGCACATGCGGTCGCCCAGGAGCTGGTGCTGTTCTTGCGCCGCCCGGGCAGCCAGTCGCAGTTCAGTGTCCCGCTGTGGTCGCGGCAGCCGGCCACCGATCCGATCCGGGCCGTGGTGTCGGCGGTTCATGCCGGCCCCGGTGCCCGTCATGCCCTCAGCGACCTCGCCGGCCGCGCGGGGCTGAGCCCCCGCCAGCTGCAGCGCCGCTTCACCGCCGAGATCGGCATGCCGCCGGCCGGATACGTGGAGCGGGTGCGTATCGAGGCCGCGCGCCGCGCGCTCGCCGAAGGCGACGACCCGGTCGATGTGATCGCCCGCCGGTGCGGGTTCGGCACCGCGGAGACCCTCCGCCGGGCGTTCCACCGTCACCTGGGCGTCGCGCCGTCGGACTACCGGGACCGTTTCCAGTCACTTCAGGAGCAGATATGACGACCTACGGATTGCTGATCTTCGACGGTGCCGAGGAGCTGGACTTCACCGGGCCGTGGGAGGTATTCACCGTTTCCTCCGCGCTGCGCGATCACGCCGACACCGCGGTCCTGATCGCCGAGCGGCCTGGTGCCGTTCGCTGTGCGAAGGGAATGCGAGTACTCCCCGACCATATCCTTAACGATCATCCGCCGCTGGATGTGCTCCTCGTCCCGGGCGGCAACGGCACCCGCCACGAGGTGTCCAACCCGGCGCTGATCAAGTGGATCTCGGACGTGTCCGCTCACGTGACGTGGGTCGCCAGCGTGTGCACCGGCGCGCTGCTGCTGCACGAGGCCGGCCCGGCGCGTGGCCGGCGGGTGGCCACGCACCACGCGTTCGAGGACATGCTGGCCGCCCGTGGCGATATCACCGTGGTCCGCGACGCCCGCTACGTCGTCGATGGGAACCTGGTCACCAGCCAGGGCGTGTCGGCCGGCATTGATATGGCCCTGTGGCTGACCGGCCGGATCCACGGGCGCGAGCACGCCCGCGCGGTCCGCCGCTACATCCAGTACGAGCCCGCACCGCCGTACCTCGCCGACGAGCCGCTCGCATCCTGAGGCGCACGAAACGGGATACCAGCCGCTGGTTGCGGCAGACTCTGCTGGTATCAGGTGCCGGGTCGGATCATCGGAGATGACATGCGCCGTGAACCGGATGCGAGAAGCGACTCTCCCGATCCCGAGATCATCGAGCTTGGCTCGGTCCCCGGGTTCGTCGTATTCGACCTTCCCGGCGCTCCCGTGTCCGCCGGGGGAACGCGCCTGGCGCCGGACGTCACCTTGGCCGAGGTCGCGCTGCTGGCCCGGGCCATGACCTACAAGTTCGCGGTGCTTGGCGACAAGGTCGGCGGCGCCAAGGCCGGCGTGGTGGGCGATCCGGCTGACTGCGCCGCCAGGGCCGGATGGATGGCCCGCTACTGCGCGGAGATCCGCCCCCTGGTCGACGCCGGCCGGTTTCTCACTGGCCCGGACATGGGCACGTTCGAGGAGGATTTCGCGCCGCTGCGCGAGCGCCGCGCCGCGCCGGCGGCCATTCACGCCGTCATCGACGGCGTGCCGTTCGAGGATGTCCTCACCGGATACGGCGTGGCGGTCGCCGCGGAGACCGCCCTCCGGGCCGGACACGGCGGCGGGTGGGCGGGCCGGACGATTGCCATCGAGGGATTCGGCAAAGTGGGCGGGGGCGTGGCCCGTGAGGTCGCCAACCGCGGCGGCCGGGTGGTCGCCGTCTCCACGGTCGCCGGATCCGTCGCGGCCCCATCAGGGCTCGACGTCGGGCGGTTGCTCGCGCTGCGCAGCGTTCACGGCGATGAGTGCGTCGCTCACTATGGCCTGCCGACCGGTCCGCCGGGCCGGCTATTCACGGCGGTGGATGCCGATGTCGTTGTCCCTGGAACCCGGCCGGGAGTGATCAGCCGCCGGGCCGCCGAGTCGCTTCCGTCAGGTGTCAAGGTCATCGCGCCAGCCGCCAACGTCCCGTACACCAGGGAAGGAGCCGGCGTCCTGCGCCAGCGCGGTATCGTGGCGCTGCCCGACTTCGTGTGCAACGCGGGCGCGGTGATCGGCTACCGGTCAGCCCCCGACGCCACGCCGGAGCAGGTTCTGGCGGATGCCGGGGACCGGATCGCAGAACTGATCCTGGAGGCGCTGGGCCACCCGGGCGGACCGCTCACCGGGGCCTATGAGCGTGCCGCCGGATTCCTGCGAAGCTGGTGGGGCGACGCGCCCGGCCCGCCGTTCACGGCTTCGATGTGAGGTTGGCAGATGTCACAGCGGCAGCTTCCCCGGTGGTCCGAACTGCGCCCGCTGCTGCGCGTTGAAGTCCCCCATCTTGACCCGGTGGAAAGGCGGCTCTCCCGGGCCCATACGATCGCCGATCTGCGTGCCATTGCCCGGCGGCGGACCCCGCGCGCGGTGTTCGACTACACCGACGGGGCGGCGGAACAGGAGGTCAGCCTGCGACGGGCGCGGCGGGCATTCCGCGATATCGAATTCCACCCGCGTGTCCTGCGAGACGTGTCTGCGGTCGACACCACCCGGGAGATGCTCGGCCAGCGCGCCGCATTGCCCTTCGCATTCGCGCCGACGGGCTTCACCAGGATGATGCATCACGAGGGCGAGCGGGCCGTAGTCCGGGTCGCCGCGCGCACCGGCGTGCCGTTCGGGCTGTCCACCATGGGCACGACCTCGATCGAGGATGTGGCGGCGGCCGGTCCTGGTGCCCGCAAATGGTTCCAGCTGTACATCTGGAAGGACCGCGGCGTGGGGGAAGACCTGGTGCGCCGCGCCCAGGACAACGGCTTCGAGGCTCTCATCGTCACGGTCGACACCGCGGTGGCCGGCGCCAGGATGCGCGACATCCGCAACGGCCTGACTATCCCCCCATCACTGACGCTGCGCACCGTCTTCGACGGCGCCGCGCACCCCGCGTGGTGGTTCAACCTCCTCACCACCGAACCGCCGCGGTACGCCTCGCTGAGCCACTGGGAAGGAACCCTCGCGGACGTGGTCAACACGCTGTTCGACCCGGCCGTCACGATCGACGACCTGGAGTGGCTGCGCAGCCTGTGGCGGGGACCGCTGATCATCAAAGGAATCCAGAACCCCGCCGACGCGCGCTTGGTCGTCGACCATGGCGCGGACGCGGTGATCGTATCCACCCATGGCGGACGGCAACTCGACCGCGTCCCTGCGCCCCTGGAACTGCTGCCCGCCGTGCTGGACTCGACAGGTGACGACGCCGAGGTCTACCTGGACACCGGGATCCTCAGCGGCGCGGACATCGTCGCCGCCCTCGCGCTCGGGGCCCGTGGATGCCTGGTCGGCCGCGCCTTCCTGTACGGGCTGATGGCCGGCGGTGAGCGCGGGGTGGTCCGGGCCACCGAGATCCTCAGCTCGGAGATCACCCGGACGCTCCAGCTGCTCGGTGTGCCAGCCGCCGACGAGCTGACCGGGGAGCACGCCACCCTCCGGGCCGGCTAGCAGCCGAAAACCGGACGCCCCGCCAGCACCATGCACGCCGCACGCTTCATGTGGCGAGGAGCCTCATGTGCCGACCGTGGGCTGGCTGGACTGGCCGAAGCCGCGCCGGCCGTAGGTGATGACCCGGTACCCGGCTTCCAGCAGGACGCGTTCCTGCTTTTCCCACGAATGCCCGTTCAGCGGGTAGCCGTGGATCAGGACAACCGGCTGCCCGGTCCCGTGGTCCTCGTTGTAGATCTCGATGTCGGTGCTGTTCTGCCGCCCGACGGTGACCTTCGTCATTGCCTCGCCCTTCTGACGTCTTCACTGACTCAGTCAGCCTGCCCGCTGGCACCCGTGCCTCAACCCCATGCGGTCGAGACCGTGGGGCCCGGCCTCGACCGTCACCGGTACGTTGACATTTGTTCGATATAGTTGCCTATCTTCGTTCATCTCACGTCAACGATGTGCCGGGGTTACCGGGGGGACCAACAACATGCACCGGACGCCCGCAGTGTCGCGTCCTGCCTGGATGACGGCGCTTTCGGGGGGCAGCGGCGCCGGGCGCCGCTCGCCGGTCGAGGTCGTCGCGACCGCGGCCTCCTACCTGACCCGCACCTCGGCCGCCGACCGGTCGGGGCTTCGCGCCGGGCCGCTCGGGCGGTGGACCGATGGCGTCACCGCGATGCGCAGGGACTGCGCCGCCTTCGCCAGCCACTGGCAGGCGCACAACTCCCGGGTTCTCACCGAAACCGGGCCGCTATGGGTGGTGCTCGGCGACTCAACCGCCCAGGGGCTCGGTGCACCCAGCCCGGAAGGCGGGTACGTCGGGCAGGTCCTGGCCGAGCTGCGGCTGCGGACCGGGCAAGAGTGGCGCGTGCTCAACCTCTCCACGTCCGGCGCGCTCATCCGCGACGTGCTGGGCGACCAGCTGCCCCGGCTGCCCGCCCGCCCTGACCTCGTGACCTGCGGGATCGGCGTCAACGACATCCTGTACACCGGGCCGTCGAAGCTGCTGCGTGATCTGCGCGCACTGGTCGGCGCCCTCCCCGATGAGACCGTCATCCTCGACCTGCCGCTGCCGGCCGGGCTCTGGGGGATCGTCGGCCGGATGAGCGTGCCCTATGTGGCCCGGATCAACCGGGCCATCCACGAGAGCGCCCGGGCCCGCGGCCTGCCGGTGGCCGAGGTGTCCACCCACTTCTTGCGGCCCTGGAGCGGGAAGTTCGCATCCGACTGCTTCCATCCCAGCCAGACCGGTTACCGCGACTGGACCCGGGCGCTGCTGGCCGCCCTCCCATCAGCGGCTGGCTGGGGGAACCCCCTGCCCGTCCAGTAAAGGCGATTGGCCGGAGCCTGCCAGTAGCACGTGCAACCACCAGCAAACTTCGTCACCTCAGCCTGGTCGCGCTCGTCACGAGATGACACGGTGCCAGCCACGTCCCGGCGTCCATTTACGAATTATTGATTGCGGGCGCGAAATTTTCATATCTCGTTGATAGATAACGCCCATACGTTGCCCATACGTTTCAGCGCAGAGCGCGTCGCGCGTGACCTGGAGCATATCGGCAGGGTCTGGGTCCGCGGACCTTCCTGGGAGGCCTCTCGATGAGATCATGGCCGGCGGCCCTCCTCGCCGGGGGCGCCGTGCTGATGAGCCCCCAGGTCATCGCCGTGTCCGCGGGTGCCGGCGCGCTCACTCGGGTCACCACAACGAAGTGAAGGAGCGAGCGATGAGACAGCGCTTGTCCGATCTCGGCAGGAGAGGCCGGATCATGATCCGGCATAGACCAGCCCGTCGTGTGGCGTTTACCGCGGCCACGTCGGCCATGGTGCTGGCCGTCGGAGTGTCCGCCTCGGCAGCGACGGGACGGTCGGCGTCACCCAGCCGACCGGCCTACCTGGTCGCCAGCCTTCCGACCCAGGCGCGGGTCAGCGACCTGCTCGGCCGGATGACGCTGCCGGAGAAGATCGGCCAGATGGTGCAGATCGAGGCGACGCAGGTCACCGACACCACCAACACCTGCACGAGCCAGGGCGGCTTCAACATGCCGAACCCGGTCTGCGAGCAGAAGATCTTCGTGGACAACAACGTCGGCTCGATCCTGGCCGGCGGCACCGACGTTCCCATCGACACGACGGGCCAGGGCGGCGTCGGCAATACCGGCCTGGACTGGGCCAACGAATACAACACGATGCAGTCCTACGCCATCCAGCACTCGCGGCTGCACATCCCGGTGATCTTCGGGGTGGACGCCGTCCACGGGTTCGGCCACCCGTATCAGGCGCCGCTGTTCCCGCAGTCGATCGGGATGGGCGCGACCTGGGATCCGTCCGCCGCGAAGGCCGGCGGTGCGGTAACCGGCACCGCGCTGGCGGCGACGGGCTGGAACTGGGACTTCGCACCGGTCCAGGACCTGGCGCGCGATAACCGGTGGGGTCGCTACTACGAGACCTGGGCCGAAGAACCAGCCCTCTCGGCCGCGCTGGGCGCCGCCAATGTGAGCGGTATGCAGAGCGCGGGCGGCGACCTCAAGGTCACTGCCACGGTGAAGCACTTCGCCGGCTACTCGCAGTCGATCAACGGCCACGACCGGCTGCAGGCGGAACTGCCGATCCGCTACCTGCAGGACACGTTCCTGCCGTCCTACGCGGGCGCCATCAGCGCGGGTGCGGGCACCGTCATGGTGGATTCCGGCTCGGTCAACGGGATTCCCGCGACCGCGTCGCACTACCTGCTGACGACCGAACTGCGCGACCGGCTCGGCTTCAAGGGCGTCGTGATCAGCGACTACGGGGACGTCGGCGCGCTCGCCTCGACGTACCACATGGCGCCCGACCTGGCCGGCGCGGCTGCCCTGGCCATCAACGCTGGCGTGGACATGGCCATGCTGCCCTTCAACGCCGAGCAGTGGCAGGCGGCCGTCCAGCAGGACGTGGCCAACGGGAGCATCCGCATGTCCCGGATCAACGAGGCCGCCGGGCGGATTCTCACCCTGAAGTTCAAGCTCGGGCTCTTCGACCACCCGACGGTCGACGCGTCCAAGGCCGACGCGGCGGTCATGGCGGGTCGCGACGTCACCCTCCAGGCGGCGCGCGAGTCCATCACGCTGCTGCGCAACCAGGGCAACGCCTTGCCGTTGTCGCCGACCGCCAACCTCGTCGTCACCGGGCCGAGCGCCGACTCCATGACCAACCAGCTCGGTGGCTGGAGCGTGAGCTGGCAGGGCGTCTTCGGCGCTGGCCACGTCTGCTGCATGGGGCCCGCCAACCAGATCCCGCCGGGCACCACCGTGCTCAAGGGCCTGCAGGCTGAGGACCCGAACGTGACCTCCGCCCCCGACCAGGCGACCGCTGTAGCCAAGGCAGCATCGGCTGATGCCGTGGTCGTCGTCGTGGGTGAGAAGGCCTACGCGGAAGGGCTCGGCGACAACCCCGCGCCGGCGCTGCCAGCTGACCAGAAAGCCCTGATCAGCGCGCTTGAGGCAACCGGCAAGCCAGTGATCGTCGTCGTGATCGCCGGCCGGCCCGTCGGCCTGGGCCCGGCCGAAACCGCCGCTGGCGTGCTGATGGCCTACCAGGGCAGCACCGAGGCCGGCACTGCGGTGGCCGACGCCATCTTCGGCAAGATCAACCCCAGCGGCAAGCTGCCGGTGACGTGGCCGTCCGACGCGGCCACGACGGGCGGGGACTTCAACGGCGGAGCCCCGTCACCGCTGGGCGATCAGCCGAAGGTCTTCGACCAGCTCGACAACACTGGCTCGGGCCAGGGCCATGGCTACAACCCGCTCTACCCGTTCGCCTTCGGGCTGTCCTACACCACCTTCCAAACGAGCGCGCTGACTGCGACGAGCAGCGTGTCCGCCCACGGCACAGTGACCGCCTCGTTCACCGTTGCGAACACCGGTACCCGGGCCGGCACCGACATCGTGCCGGTGTACGTCCACCAGCCGATCAGCGCGGTGCTCGTCCCGAACCAGCGGCTCGTGGGATTCACCCGCGTGACCCTGGATCCTGGGCAGTCCAAGACCGTGCAGGTCTCCTTCCCCGTGTCGGAGCTGGCTGTGACGCCTGGTGACATCGCCAGCACCGGCAGCCCTGAGGTGGAGACCGGCTCCTACCAGGTGCAGATCGGCACGCCCGCCAGCCTGAACGCCAGCTTCACCATTCACGGCTGACCAGCCTGGCTCGCTGATGACTACGCCGCGTAAGAAAGGATGATGACGCCGGGCAAGAAAGAGCCCTGAACAGAGCGGCCACCCCGGCGGCAGCCGTTACGCAGATTTATTGCGGACGGCTTCCGCCGGGGTGTCGCGCGGTGGCTTGTTTCATGCCGTTGCGCTGACGTCTGGCAGGTGCCAGCGGAACGGGGCGACCAGCCGCCTGAGCGACGGCTCAGGACCCCACGACCCTGGGGCGTACAGTTCGACCGGGGGCGGATTCTCCAGGAGCCGTGCGGAGATCTCCCACAAGCGCTCCACGCCGTCGGCTCGGGTGAATAGAGCCTGGTCACCAAGCATGGCGTCGAGAATGAGCCGCTCATAAGCCTCCAGGCTGTTGGCTGTGCAGAACGAGTCCTGGTAGGGGAAGGTCATCTTGGCGGTACCGAGGATCATCTCGGCCCCTGGCTCCTTGGCCAGGAATTCGGCCGTGATGGAACCGGGATCGGCGAAGTCGATCACGATTTCGTTCCTCCAGCCCGCCGGCGTGTCGTTCTCGCGCGTGCCGAACATCTCCAGCGGCGGCTGGTGAAAGCCGAGCGTCACCATCTGATGGCTCGCAGCGAGGCTCTTGCCGGAACGTAGGAAGAACGGGACCCCCGCCCACCGCGAATTGTCAATCTCGGCTCGCACCGCCGCCATGGTCTCGGTGTCCGAGTCCGGCGCCACACCCGGCTCGCTGCGATACCCCTCATACTGGCCCCGCACCACATGCCGCACGTCGATCGGCTTGACAGCGTCAAAGACCTTCACCTTCTGGTCACGCAGGTGCTGGGCGTCCAGCGACGTCGGGCGCTCCATGGCCACAAACCCCAGGACCTCGAAGAGGTGGGTCACGATCATGTCGCGGTAAGCGCCCGTTGTGTCGTAGAAGTCGGCCCGCCCCTCGATCGACAGCGACTCGGGCACGTCGATCTGCACGTAGCGGATGTGACGGCGGTTCCAGATCGGCTCGAACAGGCCGTTGGCGAAGCGGAAGGCCAGGATGTTGTCGACCGACTCCTTGCCGAGGAAGTGGTCGATCCGGAAGATCTGTGATTCGTCGAAGACGGCGTGCACCGCCTGGTTGAGATCCCGGGCCGAGCGCAGGTCCGTCCCGAAGGGCTTCTCGATGATAATCCGGGCCCCTTGGGCCAGGCCGGCCGCGCCGAGCATGGTCACCGTCGGCTCGAAGGACGGCGGCGGGATGGCCAGATGGAAGAGCCGGCGCGGTGAGCCGCCGAGCTGCTCGCTGGCCCGCTGGATCGCGGCCGCCAGCGGAGCGGTATCGCCAGGTTGCGCGCTGCCGAACGAAAGGGCCCGGTCGAAGGCGCTCCATGCGTCGCCGGTCGGCTTACTGGTCCCGAATTCGGCTACCGACTGGCGGGCATGCTCGCGGAACTGCTCGTCGGTAAGAGTCCGTCGTGCCGAGCCGACGATACGGTATCTGTCCGGCAGCAGGCCGGCCACAAACAGGTGGAACAGCCCCGGCAGCAGCTTGCGCCTGGCCAAGTCACCTGTCGCCCCGAGCAGGATGATGATGTGGTCATCCGGGCGCGGCGCAGATCCTCGGATCCCGCTGCGCCAGGAGGATGCTGAGGTCATTTGTGACTCCTTCCCGGCAGGCGCTGGGCTGATCAATGTCAGTATCCAGCCCGTTAGCCTGGCTTCCAGCATGGCGGCGCGAGCGGCACTAGGGGTTTCCTGGCAATTGTGCTGTTTACCCAGCTCAAGGGCGTGCAGAGCGGTGAAGGCCCGAGGTATCCAGGCGGTACGCCCGGTTTGTCGTGGGTCCCGGATACGGTGCCCTCATGTCGACTCGCTGGAGTGCCGATCAGGTCATGGCGCTCGCCCCGGATGCGTCGTCGCGGCAGGCGGCGGCGAAGCTGGCCGGCCCGGCGCCGTGGGCGCAGGCCGGCGCGGCGGGCGACGTGGTGTGGGGACTGTGCGCCGGGTCGGGCAAGCTCTCGTACCAGGTGATAGCGGACGTGTCCGGCCCCGCGTACAAGTGCTCCTGCCCGTCACGGAAGTTCCCGTGCAAGCACACCGTGGCGCTGTTGCTCAACTGGGCGGACGGCCTGGTGCCGGAGGCAGCCCAGCCGCCGGCCTTCGCCGAGTCCTGGATCGCTGGCCGGGCTGGCCGGGCTGACCGCGCCGCTGCGGCGGACAGGCCGGCGGCCACGGCAGACCAGGAGGCGGCGGCCGCCCGCCGCGCCGGGCAGCGCCGGGCTCGCGTCACCGCGGGCCTGGCGGAACTGGACATGTGGCTGCGCGACCAGGTCCGCGCCGGCCTGTCGGGCGCCAGCGGCGGGTACCGCCACATGGAGCCGATCGCCGCCCGCATGGTCGACGCGCAGGCGCCCGGGGTGGCCGCGGCTCTTCGCGATATCGCCGGCATCCCCGCGTCGGGGGACGGCTGGACGGGCCGGCTGCTGGGGGAGTACGCGCAACTGCACATGCTGGTCCGGGCGCACGGCCAACTCGACACCCTGCCGGCCGACCTGGCGGCCGTCGTGAAATCGCATGTCGGCTACACGGTCGCCCGCGATGACGTCCTCGCCGGGCCCCCGGTCGGCGACCGGTGGCTGGTGCTCGCCGCACGGGACCTGCTCGATGGCGCCATCCCGGCCCGGCGGATCTGGCTGCACGGCCAGCGAACGGCCAGGTTTGCCATGCTGCTGATCTTCGACCCGCGCGGCGCGTTCGGCGCGCATCGCGAGGCCGCGCTGGCCCCGGGCACCGCGGTGGAGGCCGACCTGCATTTCTACCCTGGCCAGCCGGCGTTGCGGGCGGTGATGGGCACCCGCCATGACGAGCCGGGACCGGCGTCCCGGCCGGAACCATCCAGCAACATCCGCCACCTTCTTAACGAATGGGCGGCCGCTCTGGCCGAAGATCCGTGGCTGGCCAGCTGGCCCGCCCTGCTATCGGGCGTGCCTGTCCCGGCCGGCGCTGGCTGGCAGTTCGCCGACCTCTCCGGGCAGGCCGCCGCGCTGGTCACCGAGGGGACCGACATCTGGCCTCTGGTGGCGATCTCCGGAGGCGCCCAGGTCACGATCGCGGGGGAGTGGAGCACAGACGGGCTGCGGCCGCTTACCGCCTGGCATGGTGATACGGCGGTGACACTGTGACGACACCGGCGTCCTACGACGACATCGTGACTACTGCGACCGTCGGCCTGAACCAGCGGCCGCTGGCCCTGACCTCTCTCGCCGGCCCGGCCGGCGCCCACGCCTCGGTCCTCGACACCGCCGACCCGGCCGCCGCCCTCCTGGACGCCGCCGCGCTGCTCACGGCGGCACGCCGCGCGGGGCCGCTCACCGCCACCGCCGCGACCGGTCCCGCCGCGGCGGTGCCGGACACCGCGCCGGAGCTGAGCCCGTTGGCCTGCTCTGTCATCACGGTCGCCCTCGCTGACCCCGCATGGCTGGCGGACCTGCTCACCGCCGCGGCGGCGGCCGGGTTCCGGGCCGCGCCGCCACTGCTGCCCGCGCTGCTGGACTGGGCCGCGCGGGCCCGCTCGATGCGGCCAGCGGTCGCCGGGGTGCTCGGCGAGCGGGGCCGGTGGCTGGCCGCGCGCCGCACCGACTGGCAGCTGGCCGTCGGCACGCACAGTGTGATCGTTTCTGAGGACCCGGCGGTGTGGGAGACCGGCAGCCGGGCCGAACGCCGCTCGTGGCTGGCCGCGCTGCGCCGCCGCGATCCCGCCGCGGCCCGCGATCTTCTCGCCGCCGGCTGGTCCGGGGAGACCGGGGACGTGCGGGCAGAACTCCTCAAGGTGCTCACGGCCGGGTTGTCCGAAGCGGACGAGGCATTCCTGGAAGTGGCCTTGGACGACCGGAAGTCTTCGGTGCGGCAGGTCGCGGCCGGCCTCCTGGCCGCGATCCCGTCCTCGGCGTTCAACGTGCGCGCCGTCGGCCGCGCGGCGGGCGCGTTGCGCGTCGAGCGCCGGGCGCTGCGCCGCTGGCTGGTCGTCAATCTGCCGGGATCGTATGACGTGGCCGCGCTACGGGATGAGATCAGCCCCGCCCCGCCGTCCGCGGCGATCGGCGCCCGCGCGTGGCTGCTGACCCAGTTCATCGCGGCCATGCCGCTGGGCGAGTGGACGGCCCGGCTCGGCCTTGACCCGGCGTCGCTAGTGGAAATGCCAGTCCAGGGCGGGTTCCGGACGGACGTGCATGCGGGCTGGCGGCTCGCTGCTACCCGGCAGGCGGACGCCACCTGGGCGGCGCTACTGCTGGCCGCCGGCGAGGACAGCGTCCCGGAACGCCCGCCGGCGGCCTGGCCGACCTCCGCGCAGCTCGCCGCCGCGCTGCCGCCGGACGCGCGCGTGGCGCGGGCCGTGGCCCTACTCGCGGAGCGCCGCCCGAGTCCCGAGGCAGCGGAGGAAGCCGCCGATTGCCCTGGCCCATGGCCCGGCCGTCTCGCCGATGCGGTGCTGGCCCAGCTGGGCCGCGTCGCCCGCGACCCCAGGCCGCCGCATTGGTCGGGGCTGATGCTGCGGGCCGCGGCCCGCAAGCTGCCGCCCGGGGGAGAGCGGGATTTCGCCGCCGAACTCCGGGCTCTCGCCGCCGCGTGCCCGGATGCGGGTTCGTGGACTTCGGAGGTGCGCCGCGCCGCCGACACCATCGACCACCGACGCCGTTTCCTCAAGGAGCTTCGTTGACCACCAGCCCCGGCATCACCGTTGACCGCTCCCCGTTGCGCCCGCACGCTGAGCAAGCCCACTCTGGCGAGCTCGCGGCGCTGGCCATGGCCGACGACCGGCCCCGCCCGCCGTCGTGGCTGCTGTCCCCGCAGGCAGTTGTCACCTACCTGCTCGGCGGGACGCTGCCGACCGGCGCGGTGATCAGCCCCAAGTACGTCGGCCCACGGCGGCTCATCGAAATCGCCGTCGCGACCTTGGCCACCGACCGCGCCCTGCTCCTGCTCGGCGTTCCCGGCACGGCGAAGACCTGGGTGTCCGAGCACTTGTCCGCCGCGGTCTCCGGTGACTCGACCCTCCTGGTGCAGGGCACGTCCGGCACCGCGGAGGAAGCGATCCGCTACGGCTGGAACTACGCCCGGCTTCTGGCCGAGGGACCAAGCCGAGCCGCGCTCGTCCCGTCGCCGGTGATGACCGCGATGGCGGAGGGCCGCATCGCACGCATCGAGGAACTGACCCGGATCCCATCCGATGTGCAGGACGCGCTCATCACGATCTTGTCGGAGAAGACGCTGCCGCTGCCCGAACTCGCCACCGAGGTGCAGGCGGCGAAGGGATTCAACGTGATCGCCACGGCCAACGACCGGGATCGCGGCGTCAACGACCTGTCCTCCGCGCTACGCCGGCGGTTCAACACCGTCGTCTTGCCGCTGCCGGCCAGTGAAGAGGACGAGGTCAACATCGTCACGCGCCGTGTCGTGTCCCTCGGCCGGGCCCTCGACCTGCCCGAGGTTCCTTCGGCGCTGGAGGAGATCCGCCGCGTCGTCACGGTGTTCCGTGAGTTGCGGTCCGGCATGACCTCCGACGGGCGGACGAAACTGAAGTCCCCATCGGGAACGATGTCACCGGCCGAGGCGATCTCCGTCATCACCAGCGGCATCGCGCTCGCGGCGCACTTCGGTGACGGCGTCCTGCGCCCCGCCGACGTCGCCGCCGGCATCGTCGGCTCCGTCGTCAAGGATCCGGTCACCGACGCCGCCGTGTGGATCGAGTACCTCGAGGCGGTCGTGCGCGAACGGCGCGGCTGGGGTGCCTTCTACCGGGCCTGCCGCGAGGTCAGCGGGTGAGCACTCGGGTCACAGGACCCGGCCCGGCGCCCGGCTTGGCCCCGGCGGCGCCGCGGCGTCCCGCGGCCGAACGGGTCACGGTGCTCGGTGTCCGGCATCACGGTCCCGGGTCGGCCCGGTCGGTTCTGGCCGAACTCGACCGGCTCAGCCCCGGTATCGTCCTCATCGAGGGGCCGGCCGACGCGGATCCGCTCGTCGGGCTGGCCGCTGACCCGGCCATGACCCCGCCGGTCGCGCTGCTCGCCTACGCCGCCGACTCCCCGCGCATTTCCGCGTTCTGGCCGTTCGCGGTGTTCTCCCCCGAGTGGCAGGCCCTCAGCTGGGCCGCGGGGCATCAGGTACCGGTCCGGTTCTGCGACCTGCCGTCGTCGGTGATGCTCGCGGACAACGCCGAGGAACGCGGCCCGGGTGGCGAGACAGCGCCGGGGGAAGGGATCCGGGCGGACCCGGTGGCGTTGCTGGCGTCAGCCGCCGGCTACGACGACCCGGAGCGCTGGTGGGACGACGTCATCGAAACCCGCCTGGACGGGCAGCCGCCGTTCGCGGCGCTGACCGAGGCGATGGCCGAACTCCGCGCGCACGCACCCGCCGCGCCGCCGGCCGAGCAGCAGCGGGAAGCCCGCCGCGAAGCTCATATGCGGCAGGTGCTCCGGGCCGCGCTGAAGGACACCACCGGCGCTGTCGCCGTCGTCTGCGGTGCGTGGCACGCGCCGGCGCTGGCGGCCAGGCTGCCACCCGCCTCGGCCGACGCCGCGCTCCTGCGCGGCCTGGCCCGCCGGAAGACGGCCCTGACCTGGGTGCCGTGGACCCATTCCCGGCTCGCGGCCGCCTCCGGCTACGGCGCGGGCGTTGTTTCGCCGGGCTGGTACCATCACCTCTTCACGGCGCCGGACCGGACCATCGTGCGGTGGCTGACGAAAGTCGCGGGCGTCTTGCGCGCCCGCGACCTGCCCGTCTCGTCTGCGCACGTCATCGAGGCGGTGCGGCTCGCCGACACCCTCGCGGTGCTGCGCGGCAGGCCGCTCGCCGGCCTGGCCGAGGTGAACGAGGCGGCCCAGGCGGTCATGTGCGATGGCGACGACGTCGCGGCGGCCTACGTTACCCGCGATCTGGTCGTCGGAGAGCTCCTCGGGGCCGTCCCGCGCAGCGCCCCCACGGTCCCGCTGGAGATCGACCTGCGCGCCCGGGCCAAGACACTGCGGTTCAAGATCGATCCGCTGGAGGCGGCGCTCGCCCTCGACCTGCGTAAGGAAACCGACCGTCACCGGTCCGTCCTGCTGCACCGGCTCACCGTCCTGGGCATCAGGTGGGGCACGGTCACCGACGACCCGGTGCACTCCACCGGTACCTTCCGCGAGGCGTGGACGCTGCGGTGGCGGCCCGAGTTGGCCGTCGCGATCATCGACGCGGCGCTATGGGGAACGACCGTCGCCTCGGCGGCGGCCGCGAAGATCACCGATACGGCACGAAACGCCAGGGACCTGGCCTCCGTCACGGCGGCGGTCGAGAGGGTGCTGCTCTCCGACCTGCCCAGTGCGCTCCCCGCCGTGCTCAGCGCGCTCGCCGACCAGGCGGCGCTCGATTGTGACGTGGCCCACCTGATGGCGGCGCTGCCCGCGCTCGTGCGCGCTGTCCGGTATGGCGACGTCCGTGGCACTGACACCGCCGCCCTGTCGTCGGTCGTCGATGCGCTCGTCATCCGGATCTGCGCGGGACTGCCGGCCGCGGTCAGCAGCCTGGCCGATGACGCAGCGGCCGGATTGCGCACCCATGTGGACGCGGTCCATGTGGCGGTCGCTCTCCACGCGCAGGACGAAGCTGGCCGCCGGGCCCGCGACCAGTGGACCGCTGTCCTCATGAGGCTGGCCGACCGCCGTGACATCCACGGCCTGCTCGCGGGCCGGATAGTGCGCCTGCTCGTCGACGCCCAGGTCCTGCCGCGCGAGGACGCCGCCCGCCGGTTCGGCGTGCATCTCTCGATCGGCGTGCGGGCCTGCGACAAGGCCGCGTGGGCCGAGGGCTTCCTGTCCGGCAGCGGCCTCCTGCTGGTTCACGACCTGGACCTGCTCACCGTGCTGGACGCGTGGGTCGCGTCTTTGGCTGAGCGGGATTTCCTCGACGCGCTGCCGCTGCTTCGCCGCACCTTCGGTGGGTTCAGCGTGCCTGAACGTGCGAATCTGGCTGACGCCGTCAAGCGCCTCGCCGCCGGCCCGCCGGCCGCCGCGGGCGGCGTCGAACCGGTGGACGCGGAGCGTGCCGCGGCCGTGCTGCGGACGGTGGCCGCCATCCTCGGAGGACGACCATGACGACACCCGATCGCAGTGACCGCGCGCCGAAGGGGCGCGGCGCTGCCTGGACTGAGGAGGGAGGAGCGAGGAACGAGCGACGAGCGACGAGGGAAGGCGGCGCGCTAAGCGCCCCGGAGGCGCATAGGAAGCAGAGCGTTCCCGGGGCCCGGGTTGACGAGCCGGAGCGGCTGCGCCGCTGGAGGCTGCTGCTCGGCTCACCCGCCGACGCGAGTACAGCCGGCGGCGCCGGCCGCGGACTGGGTCAGGCCGACCAGGCGATCGACGCCGCGCTCGCGGCGCTCTACGACGCCGGCCCGGCGGCGCGGGGGCGTGGACCGCGCTCAGCCGGCCTCGGGGCCTCCGCGCCCGCCGTGGCCCGCTGGCTCGGCGATATCCGCAGCTACTTCCCCTCCAGCGTGGTGCAGGTGATGCAGCATGATGCCATCGACCGGCTCAACCTTCGCCGGCTTCTGCTGGAGCCCGAGATGCTGTCGTCCGTCGAACCAGACGTGCATCTCGTCGGTACCTTGCTGAGCCTGAACAAGGTCATGCCTGAGACGACGAAGGCAACCGCGCGGCAGGTCGTCGCGACCGTCGTAGCCGCGGTCGAGAAGCGGATAGCCCATCGCACCCGCGCGGCTGTGTCGGGCGCTGTGAACCGCACCTCGCGCACCCGCCGGCCGAGGCCACGGGACATCGACTGGAACCGCACGATCGCGGCCAACCTGTCCCGCTACGTTCCCGAGTACCGCACCGTCATCCCGGAACGGCTCATCGGTTACGGCCGCCGGCAGCAGGTTGTGGCCCGCGACATCGTCCTCGCCGTCGACCAGTCTGGTTCCATGGCGGCCTCGGTCGTCTATGCGTCGGTGTTCGCGGCGGTGCTGGCTTCCATCCGCGCGGTGAAGACGTCGCTGATCGTCTTCGACACCGCCGTGGTCGACCTGACTGAACAGCTAGCCGACCCGGTTGAGGTGCTGTTCGGGACTCAACTCGGCGGCGGCACCGACATCAACAAGGCCATCGCCTACAGCCAGACGCTCATCACCCGGCCACGAGACTCGGTCTTCGTGCTGATCTCCGATCTCGTCGAAGGCGGTGTCCGGGATCAGATGCTGGCCCGGATCGCCGCCATGACCGCCGCCGGCGTCCAGGTCGTGACGTTGCTCGCCCTGTCCGACGACGGCGCTCCGGCCTACGACAAAGACAACGCCGCCGCGCTCGCGCAGATGCATGTGCCGGCGTTCGCGTGCACCCCCGACGCATTCCCGGACCTGCTGGCCACCGCCATTGCCGGCGGTGACGTCGCGGCCTGGGCCCAACGCCGTGCCCCGTTGTGACTGCTCTCCGCCCGCGCGGCCTTACTCAGTCGTCGGGCGGCTCTTTGCCATCTCGATGGTGGATGATCGACAGGTCCTCGGCGCCGGGCGGCTCTTTGCCATCTCGGTGGTGGATGATCGACAGGTCCTCGGCGCCGAGCGCCTCTTCTTCCTCGGCATCAACGACGGTGGGCTGGAAGAGCTGCTGGGCGATGATGGTCGGCACGATGGCGGACAGGATGACGACGGTGACCAGCTCGGTGTACTGGGTACGGTCGATCAGGTGGTGGGTCAGGCCGAACAGCGCCGAGATGGAGCCGAAGGTGAGTCCGGTGGCCATCAGCAGCGTCGTGTAGGTGCGTTCGCGTCGCGGCAACTTGAAGGCGGCGGCCACCGGCCAGACACCTATTCCCTTGGCCGCGAGCTTGACGAGCAGCAGGGCGGCGATCACGCCCGCGCCAGAGATCAGTGCCGGCGCGGAGATGAGAGTTCCCGCGCGCAGGAAGAAGAACGGGGTGAGCAGGGCGAAGGCGATAGAGCGCAGCCGGTCCATCAGCACCCGGTCGTGCAGGAACACCCCGGCCACGACGAGCCCGGCTATATAGGCCGGCAGGACCGCCTCGCTGCCCGCCTGGGTGGCCAGCCCGCCGAGCCCGAACAGCACCACCAGCAGCAGCTTTATCTCCGGCTCGGAGACCCGGTGGCCGAAATGCGTGATCGCCAGGCGGGTGAGCCGCGGCAATATCAGCAGCGTGACCGCGGTGGTGACCGCGAAGACGGCGAGCAGCCAGCCGTAGGTGGCGAACAGGCCGCCGAGGGCCAGCACGGTGCCCAGGTCGGTGATGAAGCAGGCGGCCAGGATCAGCTTGCCGAGGTCATGGCGGTTCAGGCCGGTTTCGACCATCACCGCGTACACGACCGCGACCGATGTGGTGCTCAAGGCGATACCGCCAATCTCGGCGGCATGCAACGGCCAGCCGAGGACGATCCCGCAGAACCCGAATGCGGCCAGGAAGGGCAGCAAGAAGGAGACCACCCCGATGGACAGGCTCGCCTTCCAGTGCCCGCGAAGCGACACCGGATCAATCTCCGCACCGGCCAGGAAGGTCAAAACGAGAGATCCGACGCTGGCCAGGAAGGTGACGAATTCCGTCTGGCTGATGTGCTGGTGGATGCCGGGGATGTTCCCGGCCAGCGCGCCGACCACGATCTCGACCAGCGCGGCTGGCACCGCGATCCGGATGCTCACCACCGAGGCGAGCAGGGCCATGCCCATCCAGATAGCCGCCACATAGTAGACGTTCACCGCTGCTCCTATCAGGTCCGCCCTGGTACGAGCCAGCGCTCGGCTCGGCCAAGGAAGAGGTATTCCAGATAGAAGCCATCAGCCACGGGGGCGGTTCGGGCAACGAGCCCGCCGGAGCTTCATCCGGTCAAGACCGCATCGTAGTGGTTGACCGCGGCCGCCTCGACGTCAGGGACAGTGGTGGCCAGCATCCACCGCTCCCACCGCCGCCCGTTCCGTGATCACATGCTCACGTGCCGGATCCGGGCCACTGTTCTTCCTGGATACCGGCACAAATATGACCCGGTTAGATAGCGCGCGAAACGTCCCGCCGAAGTATGATCCGGGGTTGAGCGCGGCCAAGGCCCAAAGCGAGGGTCGCACGGGGACGAGGGAGCGATCCTATGGGCATTCTCAATGAGGCTCGCCGCGAGTTCATCGCAGCGCCGGACAACTCCAAAGGCCAGATCGTCTTCAAGTGGCCCGATCACAACATCCGCAAGTTCGCCCGGGCCATCGTCGAGCCCGACGCCGTTGCCGTCTTCATGAACCAGGGACAGGTGATGGGTGTGCTTCCTCCCGGCCAGCACACCCTCGACGCCACAGAACTCCCATTCCTCGGGATGTTCGTGGACTGGGGCAGCGGCGGCAATGCCTTCAAGGCCGAGATTTACTTCGTCGGCGCCCGGGAGTACCCGCACTGCCGCTTCGGCGGGCGGCTGGACGAGGTCCAGGACCCCCAGACTGGCTTGATCGTCACCCTCCGGGCGTTCGGCGAGTACGCCCTGCGCGTGGTCGATCCCACCAAGCTGATCCTCAACCTGGTCGGGACCGTGGACGTGACGAACAACGAGGCCATCACGGGCTGGGTGGCGCAGCAGCTGCTGAAGGTCACCCGCACCACGGTGACCACCCAGCTCATGTCGGGCGCCTGGCCGATACTCGGCCTGTCCGTGCACAGCCCCGACATCGAGGTGGCCGCCATGCCGGCCACCAACGAACAGCTGGCGGACTACGGGCTGGCCATCGCCCGTTTCGGCAACCTCGACGTCAACCTCGATGACGACGACAACGCGCGGCTGAAGAAACTGGCGGGCGACACCGCCTACAGCCGGCTGGCCGGCGGCTTCCTGCAGGCGGCACAGGCTGAGGCCCTCCAGGGCGCGGGCGAGGGGATGGCCCAGGGGGGCGGCGCGGTGACCCCGATGTTCCTTGGCGCCGGCCTCGGCATGGCGGGCCAGATGATGCAGCAGCCAGCGCAGGCCCCGCCTGCTCCGCCGCCCGGTCCGGGCTTCGCCGGCGGCGGTCAGGGCTTCGTGCAGCCAGCGCCGGCCGCTCCTGCCCCAGCCGCCTCGGCGCCGGCCACTCCTGCCCCCGCCGCGACGAGCGAGTGCGCCGAGTGCCACAGCCAGGTCCGCGCGGGGGCCAAGTTCTGTGACTCGTGCGGTACGCCGATGCAGAAGCACTGCACCAACTGCAATGCCGACCTGACCGCCACCGCGAAGTTCTGCGCGGAGTGCGGTACCCCGGCCAGCCCTCCGTCCTCCTAGCCGGAGCGGCCGACGCAGGTCAACCCGCCCTCCTCGGAAGGGAGCGGCCGGACCCCGTCCCGGCTGCCAGCGCATCATCACAGTCGCCGCCGTGGCGGTGTTTCGGGGTCCCAACAAGAAAGGGTTGTCCGGATGGATCGGATCGAATGCCAGTGGTGCAAGGCGCAGAACGAAACGGGCCGCACGAACTGTACGACCTGCGGCGCGCCACTCGACACGAAGGATCTCGTCACCGACTCCGGCTGGGCCGAGGCGCCCCGCCTGCGGGATATGACGGAGTTCCGTTTCTCCAGCTCCACCTGCCAGATCGAGGGCGAGATCGTCCCGGTGGCGGAAGTGGCGCTGGCGCACGGCGACTCGGTGTTCTTCGAGCACCACGTGATGCTCTGGAAGGAGCCCGGCGTGCCGATGTCGGCGCTCAACACCGGCGGCGGCATGAAGCGCATGCTCGGCGGTATGCCGCACATCCTGAGCGTCGCCCACGGGCCGGGTCGCGTCGCGTTCTCCCGTGACGCCGCGGGCGAGGTCGTGGTGCTGCCGCTGCACCCGTCGATGGAACTCGACGTGCGCGAGCACGCCTTCCTCGCCGGGACACACTCGCTGACGTATTCGTTCGTGCGGATCAAAGGCCTGGCCAACGTGCTGCACGGTGGCGGGGGCATGTACATGGACCGCTTCGTCACCTACCAGGAGCCCGGGCTGCTGCTCCTGCACGGCTACGGCAACGTGTTCCAGAAGACGCTGCAGCCGGGCGAGAAGATCATGGTCGAGCCGGGCGGCTTCCTCTACAAGGACTCGTCGGTGAACATGAACGCGGTCAAGCAGAACGTCAAGACCGGGCTCATGGGCGGGCACAGTATGTACCTGGCCGAAATGACCGGTCCCGGCCGGGTTGGCATCCAGTCCATGTACGTCCACCACGGCTCCGAGTAGGGGAACCGACATGTCGATGCCACCTGCCCAAGGCGCCTATACCTGCCCCTACTGCCGCATGGCGAGCGAGGGGACCGATGGGGCCTGCCCGCATTGCGGCGCACCGGTCGACGTCCGGCGCCGCGTCTCGGATTCCGGATGGGTCGAGCAGCCTCCGATCCGCGACATGGCCCGCATCCGCTTCAGCCGCTCCACCTGCCAGATCAGCGGCACGTACGTGCCGGTGGCCGAGATGGGGCTGCATGACGACGACTGGGTCTACTTCTCCCATCACGTGCTGCTGCACACCGATCCCAGGGTCCGCCTCGGCAACCTCCCTATGAAGGGCGGCTGGAAGCGGATGCGGGCGGGGATGCCGCTGATCATGATGCGGGCGCAGGGGCCGGGCCACATCGCCTTCAGCGCCGACGAGCCCGGCGAGACCCTGGCCGTGCCGCTCCACCCGGGCCGGGCCATCGATGTGGTCGAGCACCGCTTCCTCGTCGCGACCGGGAACGTCGGCTACCAGTGGCAGAACGCCAATGTGTGGTTCACCACGAAGGACGGGGACGAGCAGGAGACGCACTACCCGGTGGGCAAGACGATGGACAGCTTCGCGGCCTCCGGCGGCCCGGGCCTCCTCCTCCTGCACGGCCCGGGCAATATCTTCATCCGCGATCTGGCCCCGGGCGAGCGCATCCTGGTGCAGCCGGGCGGACTGATCTGGAAGGACCAGACGGTCAGGATGTTCCTTCACTTCGAGTACCCCAGGGGCGCCTACTGGTTCAGTTCGTCGAAGTGGCAGGCCAAGACCGTGTGGCTAACCCTGCAGGGCCCGGGCCGGATAGCCGTCCAGTCGGTGTTCGAGCGTCCTGAGATGTCAGGAGCGGTGTACCAGACTTCCGGTGCCACAACCCAGCGCTGGTAGGGAGACGTTAGCTGGCGGTCCGCGTCACGGGCCGCCAGCCCGTTCTCAGGGGGCACCCCAGCCAGACGTTCAGGCGTAATCGCGTATTTGCCTTCCTGTTGGCCTGATGCCGTCCCGACCCGGTAGCCAGGGACCATGCGGTGCACGGCGAATGACCGCGCCCGCAGGGAGGGACACACATGCGCACGGGACCCATCCGCCGGGCGGCCGCTGTCGCAGGCAGCGTCGTCGTTCTGGCCAGCGGTACCGCCCTCACGTCGGCCGCGGCCTCGAGCCTCCGCGGTAACGAGCCGAGAGACGGTCATATCAGCCACGTGCTGCTGATATCCGTCGACGGGCTCCATCAGCAGGACCTCGCGTGGTACGTCAAGAACTACCCAGGCTCCACGCTGGCCGCGCTGGCCCGCACTGGTGTTGACTACCGCAACGCGATGACCCCCGTCCCCTCCGACTCGTCTCCCGGGATGGTCGGCCAGGTGACGGGGGGTGATCCGGGGGTCACGGGCATCTACTACGACGACACCTGGAACTCTGACCTCTTCCCGGTGGGGACGACGAACTGCTCGGGCCCGGTGCCGGGCGCCGAGGTCGCCTACCACGAGGCCGTGGACATCAATCAGCACTCCATCGACGCTGGCCAGGGACTGAGCGGTCTCCCGGGAAGCATCCTGCAGATGACCGCCAATCCGCTGGACGTGATCAACCCAGCGAACCTGCCGGTCGACCCGGCTACCTGCAAGCCCATCTACCCGAACCAGTACCTGAAGGTCAACACGATCTTCGAGGTCGCCCGCCAGCACGGTTTCCGGACCGCCTGGTCGGACAAGCACCCCGCCTACCTGACGCTGTCCGGGCCGTCCGGGACGGGCGTCCAGGACTACTTCACTCCCGAGATCAACAGCCAGGCGATCGGCTACCCCGCGGGCCAGGACTGGACCAACGACAACGCCGCGACTATGCAGTACGACTCCTACAAGGTCCAGGCCATCCTCAACGAGATCGACGGCTATAACCACAGCCGGACAAGCCACGTCGGAGTACCGGGCATCTTCGGCATGAACTTCCAGACGGTCTCGACGGCCCAGAAACTGCCGACCTCGGACGGCCTGACGGGCGGCTACCTACCTGGCGGCACCGTGCCCGGCCCGCTGCTCGTGCGCGCGCTCAACTACATCAACACCCAGGTCGGCGCGATGGTATCCGAGATCCGGGCGCAGGGACTGGCCAGCAGCACGGCGATCATCATCTCGGCCAAGCACGGGCAGTCGCCCACCAACCCCAGCGCCCTCGCCCGTGTCCCCGACGGACCGATTATCTCCGCCGTCAACGCGGCCTGGACCGCGGCGCACCCGGGCGCGGGCGACCTGATCATCTTCTCGACGGACGACGATGGCATGCTGCTGTGGCTGAGCGACCGGTCCCAGGCCGCCGCCGACTTCGTGAAGGGCTACCTCCTCT
>Ga0070706_100001240_pt1 | contig 27288 bp, 23 predicted proteins | sample KBSK5501metaG_FD_65476 | JGI IMG/M metagenome (GOLD analysis project Ga0070706, IMG submission 65476) | Corn, switchgrass and miscanthus rhizosphere microbial communities from Kellogg Biological Station, Michigan, USA - KBS K5-50-1 metaG | ecosystem: Host-associated > Plants > Roots >... | reverse complement strand
AAGTTGTTGCTGATCCCATTACCTACCTACGATAAAGGAACGCGGCTTACTCTGATCAGCCGCGTTCCTTTATCGGACTCCTCATGTATGGGAAAAAGCCGGTGCTCAGTGCTGCGTTTGTGAATTCTGATTTTGCACTGGAGCATTTGCGGTGGTGTTTTGGAGCGTCCCGTTGATAGAGGGAAAGAAGCTTCGGACTATCCGCGATCCACACCTCTACTTCGGCCTGCTTGCCAGAGTACATACCTCGCCTCCCTCCTCAACTATCTGGGGCGGTAGGCAGTGGCCGACCTTGCTCAGTCCGCCATCCCCCGTTATTATGGCTAGGCCATAGCTGGTTGTGACCGACGCGAAGCGCAAGACTCGAGGGGTCAGGCTAATACTTCACGATCTGTGGAAGCGGCACTCCGAGCTGGCGCAGTTTAAGGTGATGAGTCGCTGAAGAACTAGTAAGCCGAGGTACTACCACTACATTGTTGTTGCCTTCTAGGCAATTGGGTTGACAAACCAACCCAATTTATGATACTTTTAATGAGTAGAGAGAGAAGTAACTACCCTGTGAACTGAGGAGAACAATGGAGTTCGGGAGACGCCTTCGTGATTTGCGGAAGCAGAAACATGTTAGCCAGCGTGATCTGGCTGCCCAGGTAGGAATTGATTTTACCTATCTCAGCAAAATTGAAGTAGGACGCTCGGCGCCACCCAGTGAGGAGGTCATTCGGCATATAGCTCAAGTATTAGACGCCGATGAGGATGAGCTCATTAACCTCGCTGGGAAAGTCCCAAAGGATCTCAAGGCAGTGCTCGAAGAAAGTCCACAAGCAGTCGAACTGCTGCGCGTACTCAGCGAGCGGAAATTGCCCGATGAGACCTACCGCCAGATGCTAGAGTTGGCGCGGGAGTCCGATGTCGTACAACCTGGCAAACAGAATCAAAACCGGGGAGACCAACAACAAAAGTGACTATACAGATCGATCGCTACATCTCGGATGCCGAGATTGAGGCATACGCTACAGGCATATTACAGAAGTACGGACGACAATATAAACCAATTACGGCCCCACCAGTGCCGATAGAGGATATCATCGACCTGGTTGTCGACATACCCATCGTTCGCGAAGCTATCCCTGATCATCAAGGTTCACCAGTACTGGCGAAGCTCGTGGCGAGGGGGCACCCGCACCCTGTCCTTGAAATCATCGTCAATGAAAACAAACAACTTTTTTTTGACCAATACAAGGGCACGGAAGAGTACTCGCTTGCCCATGAACTCGGGCATGATGTCCTTCATATTGACCATGGCAGCCTCAATACCCTACTGCTTCCAGATACAAAGGAGGAGTCTGTTACCCTCTGCCGTATGAATTTAGATGAAGAGCGGGACCGCAACGCAAAGCGAAGGGAATTTCAGGCAGAGCGTTTCGCGGCCTGCATACTCATGCCGCAGGACCTCCTGAGAGCCGCTTGCGCCAGGGTGGATATATATCACTGGCCTACTCTCTATTCCCTCAAAGACCAATTTCGCGTCACGATTTCTGCCCTTACGAACCGGCTCAAAGAGTTACACATGGTCGTCATTACGCCTGAGAGGAAGCTTGTGCCCTACCAGGGCCAACTGGCAACGCATTCCTACTCCCTCTGGGAGTAATTTTTTTTAAGAGGAAAATTGGGTGGACATGTCAACACAATTTATTCATCCCGATCCAGGACCAACTCGATATTTAAGAACGAGAAGCGCGGCTTGCCTCGCACTTCTCAAACAGCGTTCTCTGCTCACCTGGCCGGATGCCAGGAACCAATGTGAGAGCAGAGAATGTTGACAATGATGCTAAAAGCGTAAGGAGTTTTACTTTGGTGTACATCTACAGCCAGATTCAAGCTGGTGCAGGCGCCATCGTTGAGGTAGAGCTCGATCAGCAGGCCAATGTGCGCCTGCTCGACCCAACCAATTATAGTCGCTTCAAAAGTGGACAGCAGTGCCGAGGTTATGGAGGGCGAGCACTGCGCTCTCCTCTGCGCCTTCAGGTGCCTTCGAGTGGTACCTGGCATGTCGTCATCGATCTAGGAGGCCATGGCGGCACAATTCGCCACAGTGTCCGGATAATCAACTAACGTGCTTGTAGTCTGTTTCTTAACAAGGAGTCATTCATGATGCAAAACATCACCATAGTACCACCCCCAGTGGCCCCCGCTACCCCCACCACCCATACCATTGCCGCTCTCATCGGCTTTCAATCCCAGATGGAAGCGTGCATCACACTTACCACTAACAACATTGGCAATCTCCCCCAATCGCTTGAAGAGATATACTGTCTCTGGAACGATGCCCAAAAACAGAGCAGGAAACCGCCTAAACACAAGGGAAATTATGGCCTGCCCACAGTCCAATCTCTACCGACACACCTGCGAGCCTTTGAAAAAGAGCTGAAATCATGCCCTACCTACAAACGTCACTATGAAAACGTTGCTGAGTACCGAGTTGCTCTCGTGCCAGTGTGCCATCTCATTACTCCCCAATGGTACGCCGACCTCGACTACATCGCAACAATCAGGCAAAATACTCCCCCACCAGGCAATCTGGAAGAAGCCCTCACCTTCGCCTTTAAGGAGGAAGAATGCGTGCCAGCTCCCTCCCTTGCCACCCAGGGCAACGTGTCCATTGCTACATTCCGACAACCAACCAAAAACCTGCTCGTCGGACCACCAGAGATCGATAGCACCAACCCACACAAGACGAGAATCTGCCTGCCTATCGAGACCAGGGGGAACTACCTCCAGGTCTGCCAGATCGGAGACCTGTTCGTCATCGCCAACGGCGTGCATCGTTCTGGCACATTTCTTGAGGCCGGCTGGGACTACATCCCCTGCCTTCTGCGCACAGCGAAGAGCCTCTACGATGTATTCCCACTTGGAAGTCCTGGCATTATCCACGAACCGCACACCCTGCAATACCCTCCATATCTATGCAATCTGTTTGATCCGGCCGTAGCACCGCGATTCAAGCAGATACAAACCGACCAGCAGCTACAACTCATGTTCCAGCACAACACTAGCTTCATGATACGGGACGCGCAAACACTATAAGACTACCTTTTGAGGAATCTCTTTGCTCAAACGTTTGTTAATGGTATCGCGCCTATATAAAATCTGAGAATTTACCACTTTTTGAAGAGCTAGAGAGAATGCTCTCTCCGAGGACATTCTCTATAGCTTCGAGAATTTGCACCCCAGATAAGGGAGGGTTTGATTTATGGTAAAAGCTGTTTCCCCTCTTCTTGGGCACGAGTCAAGTGATATATCGTCGTTACCGGAGGAGATGATTGTCTTGCATCTCATCGCTACAGGCATCATCAAGCGGGCGACTAGAATCGAACTGGAAGAGGAAGTAAACGGCGACTACGAAATCCCTTTGCAATTGGGATTAGACCGCCTTAACATACTGCGTTACATGCAAGATGTGCCGGTCATAAAAAGTGTTCCTGAGCTGCTGGCCTGGTGCCGCAAACCCCTGAGGGAGTGGTTGCCAGGATGCCCAGCAGTGCTCGATCCTGGCGATTACCTTCTGAGCGGTCCCTTCCCCACGGAACTTTGTCAGGATCTCGCATGCGTAGCTAGCGATGTTGAAGCTGAGCTCAGCGAGCGGCATTTCATCGAGCAGGTCTTCAACATCTGCCGGAACGCATCAGACCCGCATGCATATGCGGATTTTCGCCGCTTGCTGATCGAAAAGCCGGTTATGATTGCCCTCGAGCTACTGCAGTGTTGCCAGTTGAAACCTTCGCTCGAAATTTTGCGAGATCTGCTTCCCCAGGCATATGAGAGCGCTCCGCTCGATTTCATGGTTAAAGGGAATTTCTTCTGCTGCCCCATCTGCGGCAATCTCCAGCAACCGAACTACGAGCAGACGCAGTTTTCCTGCGAAAATGGGCGCTGTCGCCGCCAAGTGGCGAAGGGGGCCCGCGGCAGGGTAATCGCAGCACAAGAGCAGGTGTTCTGGCTCAAACGAGGGCAACGGGCATTTATCGCCCATCCCGGCCTAGCCGAATTGCGCCTGGAGAAACGCTTGATCAGTTTGGGGATCGAAGTCGAAATGTGGCCAGAGTATGATAGTTACGACCTGCGTGTTAAATTGCCTCGAAAAACTATCGCAGTGGATGTCAAGGACTGGGCGAATCCTTTTCTTCTCGCGCGCAAGGTTCAAGAGAAAGGATTTCCCGCCTCTCCCGCCTGGGACGAAGCCTATTATATTTTCCCGAAAGAGCGCAAATGGGAGCAGCCCGACTACGGGCGAGCTTTCACAAACACGTGCAATAACTCGAATGGTCGGGTCAAAATCGGCCACAAAATCAAGGCCGCCTTTGAAGACGAGTTTGTGAAGATGGTGCAAAAGGAGCTAGGGGGAAAGGAGGGGAGCGATGCGCACGAAAGATAACCTCTGGAATACGCTGTCTGCAGAGCTTAAGCCGCACCTCGACGGTGATCTCGAAGGGCAGGATAGCCGTAGTGGACTGGGGGTCAGCGAAATTTGCGAGATAGAGCTGGGACTCTTTCTTCTGACGAGGGTAGCCGCGCAGATGCCAGCTAAGGCCCTCTGGGTTTTGCTCACTGGCTATCTCTTTGCTGCGCCGGAGTATTTGAGGATGAGCAAGGCGCAGCGGCAGCAAGTAGGCCTCGCCCGGCATATCCTGCTGCATTATAAAAGTCCGCGCCGCTGGGAACAGGCTCTTGAGCAATATCGCAAACTGAGCGAACGAGTGCGCCTCTACGACGTCGACGAGAACCTGGTGAGCTACTCTCAACGATCGATCAGCCTCTGCTCCCGTCGCAATGAGGTCTACGCTAAGATCCTCAGCCAGCCGCTGCCCTACGCTGCGCGCAAAATATCCTGGGCGGGTGCCGGCGACTACATTTGCTCGGACGGACGCAAGAAAGCGGCTGTGACCATTCCGGAAGACTTTACCATACCTCAGCCACCAGCCGGTTACCACCTGGAGGAACGCTGCACTCACCCGCCGCTAAAAGTGCGTTGGAGTGCGTTGTTAGCTACGGCTCGTTGGATGGACCGGCAGATGCGACGAAGAGGCCTACCTGAGCGCAACTGGTTGCAAACTATGCGGCGCATCCGCTTCTACCTGTCGCCTGACGAGCAGAGCGCATTCAGGAGCAGCGAAGAAATCATCTTCGATCAGTCGATGCATGTGGTCGGAATGGTCAGCGCCGGGAAATCTACCCTGATGGATGTCCTGGCAGTATGGTGTGCTTTGAAGGGACTGCATATCACGCTAGTCGTCGGCGATGTCCTGGCAGTGTTCGAACGCGTGCAGATGTTCCTCCAGCTCGGCCTAAAAGCGGCTCCCATCATCGGTGCCTCTAACAGGAGCAAGCACAGACACCGCTTGCACCGGGTCCTGACTTCAGAGAGGGCGGTGCATCCACTGCTACACCAGCACGCCGGCTTCGATTACACGAGTACCGCCTGCCTCCTCGATGGGCTGCGGCGTGGGAGTAAGCCGTTCCAGATGGACCCGCAGCCCTGTCTGAACCTACGCAAGGTCTCAGAAAACGAGGGCGAAGAGGAGGAGCAGCCGACGACTGGATCGCCATTGAATGGCAAGGAACTGGCCTGCCCGTGCTACGGCGTGTGCCCCTATCACCAGGGGCAGCGCGATCTCGTAGAAGCCGCCATCTGGGTAGCAACACCGGCCAGCCTCGTCTACACGCACGTGGCCCCCCAAATCCACCGGGAGCGCCTGCGCTTTCTCGAAATGGTCTACAGGCGCAGCGACCTGATCGTGGTCGACGAGGTCGACCGCGTCCAGGTTCAACTGGACGAGTTGTTCGGCCCCTGTCTGACGTTGGTTGACAAGGGGCAGGACGCCTGGTTGGGCGGGCTCTTCGCCAGAGTATCGGAGAAGCTGAACCTGGAGGGTATGGCTCAGTTCAGCCAACCTGAGACCCGTAGCTGGGTGAAGCACCTCCACGACGCACAGGGCGCGGTTCACAGCCTCTACAATCTGCTTTTGAAAGAACCTGAATTATCCAGCTGGATCGATGAGATCCGTGATTACTTCAGCGGCCTCTCGCTTCTGGAGAAATTGACCATCGAAGTGTGCGGGATTGCCAAACAGGAGGATACCTCTCCCTTCGACGACCCTCGTTTCAAAGCGTTTTGGGAACCGTTCGCCACCTTCCTCGACGACCCGTTAGGGATGCAGAGTGACCATCCCCGCGCCGACCTGGCAAGGCAGGTGATGGCCGTCGAGGACGCGCAAGTCCGCAAGCGCTTGCAGCAGTGGCTTCAGCAGCAGCACGTGACGATTTCGGACGAAATGCTCTCCCACTACGCTCTGCGCCTGGAGTTCGCGATTATGCTGGAGGTACTCTCCGATAGCCTCAATATCTTGCTGCGCGAGTGGAAACACGTCGAGGCCATTCTGGGCCTTGAAGGTGGAAACTCCGCTCTTTTCCAGAGCCCGCCCGATGACTACGCCGCGTTACTGCCGGACGCACCCATGGGCAATATCCTTGGCTTTCAGTACCTTCGCAGGACAGGTAATCCGAAGGAGCCAGGGGAGCTGCGCTTTTTCCGCTGCCTGGGTGTCGGGCGCTGGCTCCTGCTCCACTTGCATGATTTCCTGGCCGCCGACGGCCTGGCCGGTCCTCATGCGCTGCTGCTCTCCGGAACAAGCTGGGCGGGTACCTCACCCACCTATCATCTTCAGCTGCCGGTGACCGGAATTCTGCTGGCTCCAGATGATGAGGTAGCCGAGATCAACAAGAGCGTCTTCAGCTACGCCTTTCAACGCAACCAACAACGCATGCCCATCGAGATCTCTGGTAAGTACGGGCAGGCGCGCATCGACGCACTGGAAGAAATGCTCCATGCCATGGCGCGAGCAGCACGTCGGGGCAATTCGCATCCCCAGTCAGTTGGAGAAGAAGCGTGATGAGCTTCCTGCGGGCCGCCAGCGACTCCTCCTGCTCGTCGGCAGCTACGACGAGGCAAAACAGGCATATCGCTATCTCATCAGGCTGCATCCCGAATGGGAGAACCAGATCGCTTATCTTGTGCCTGACGACAGCGAGTTTACCAGCGAGTGGCGAGGGAGAGATAACCGCCTTCACCGGGGGCTGGTAGCCCGCCTTGCCGAGACAGGAGCCTGGTTGCTCATCGCTCCACTGCTTGCCGTTGAGCGCGGGCACAATATTCTGAACGAGGAGAAGAAAGCGGCTATCGGGGCCGCATACTTCCTGATCCGACCTCACCCTCGCCCGGACGATATCCACTATATCATGCACAGTATCAACCGCTGGGCAATTGACACCTCCGATAACCGGGACCGGCTGGCTACGCTCTGCGAGAACCAAAACCCCGATCTTGAATGTGTGGGGAAAAAGTTCCGCGCGGCGGCCTTCGGCGAATGGCGCCGGCTTCTACGCACGCCGCTGCGCTACGGTACGCTGCGGCACGATGATCGCCAGGCTCTTACCTGGAGTCAACTGGTCTCGATGTGGCAGGTCATTGGGCGACTGGTTCGTGGTGGCTGCGCTGCGCAGATCTTCTTCTGCGATGCCAAATTTGCCCCGCACACAGCCAATCTGGAGACCGGAGATCGGGAGAGCACAAGCCTGATTATCGACATGTTGGGGGTCTTGCGTCCGTACTTCGATTGCTCGTCCGAGAAAACGCCCCGCGAAAAAGATCTTGTACGTATCCTCTACGGTCCATTGTATCAAGCGCTGGAATGCATGGAAAGGGGACACTTCGATGCCTAAGTACAATCAATTGCGCCCCCTCGCTTTCTGCATGAATCGAGAGGTGGCAGCGGATAAACCGGAATTTATCGCGTATCCGTTCTGGACACTCAGTCTCCCCGAAAGTCTCAAGCAAGACTTGCTTAAATCTATCGCCAGGGCTACTAATCGATCGGTAGATAAAGTGCATCTGCCGGTACGCGTTTTGAACAGCGCAGCTCGCATGCTCATTCCAAACCTGATTGCCATTGAGCAATACGCCGGGCGCATCAATACCGAACCCTGGCTCTACGGTTTCGCCGGCATGGGCACGAGCTATCCTGCTAGCTCGAATGCAGTTGCGCTTCTTCTCGGGTCCTGGATAAGAACAACGCTACCGCCTATTATTCCACCCGCTACGCTTCGAGCCTTGGCGCAGCAACTTACACCGGACATGTTGCAGTGGAAACGCGAAGCTATGGATCTCACACATTGGGCGTACGCTGGCAATGGCCATCATCCCGAAGATGGCACCGCTGTTCCGTACGAAAAAGGGACGAGCCACAATGGCTTTGTCCTCTGGCCGGATCTGATTGCTGCAAAGCTCTCCCAGTCGACCCTGCATTGGGGGAGGCACGACCTCACCTTTAGGCGGGTGCCTGCTGCCCAGGGCCAACACGGCATAGAGCTGGTTTCCTGGCCACCATTGGAGGAGCGAGTGAACAAAATGGTCTGGCCTTACTCGGTGCTGCTGACGCTCACCCTGCAAACGGTTCCCTTTCAGAACTTCCCAGTTTTGCATTGCGATGTCGGGATCCGGCGCTGGGCTGGCCCTAAGGTTTATCTGCCCAAAAAGGTCGAAACCAGTGTATACCTACTCGACAGGGTACCTTGGATTGACGGGCTAGTGCATAACCAGTGCTTTCAGGTCGCCCCCATCAAGTGGGGATATATACCCGCGAACCAGGGAACAGGGCAGAGCGGCGGTCCCAGACTCGGCTGGGGAAGTGACTTAATTCCCCTGCTTGATGACCTCCACCTCGGAAAACACGTGTTTCCCGATCCACAGGAGCTCGCTGACAACCCGTACCGGTTCATTCAACCGGCACAGGCGCATGCGCCCGCGGCTGCGCTAGTCTACCGTAGTGGTCTGAAACCTACCCATGAGGTCGGTACCGGCTTGATGCCGAGGGATCGCCGGCACTTCGCAGAACAGATATCAGGAATCTTGCAACCCGAATTTGTGTTTGTCCCGCCATACGAGAGGCAACAGTACAGCGTCTCGATTCCGAACAATCCCTTTTTTACAGGGAAAGAGCGGCAGAAGATCCAAGCCGAGGAAGTCGTTGCACCCTCTGTAGGGATAGCAAGTGAACGGTTCGGGGTGATCCAGGCAACAGTACCTACGCTTAAGTTGATCATTCGCTATCAGTCAGAAGAAGTCCACCGGGCGTTGCGCAAGGCAGTAGAGGAGCTACTTGGATATCCTCTGAAACTCGATCAAGGAGCCTGGTTAACCTCCCCCAATGGCCTCTCAATCGCGGTTGAGAGCCAGCCTCTGGGCCCTTTAGGAGAGAAGCTGGCGATTAAAGATAGCAGCTATCCAACCCGCTTCGATCGTCAGCGCGATGCGATTGCCCTGCGGGCGACAGAGATAGCCGCCCAACTAGATCAGGCCAATGGAGATGTTGGCGTATTGATCGAGCTGGACAACGAAGATGCGTTTGATGCTGACGATCCAAAACCCGCCTTACGCATTGGCTTTGGTCGCAAGGGATTCCACACGCAATTTATAACGCCCCAGCCTGACGATACTCACTTATCCGAGAAGAAAAGGGGCCAGCTCGAAACGCATTTGAAAGAGCGCGCCACAGCTGCAGTACGAGATCTACTGCGTCAGTTCGGGATTATAGGTTCTCGCCCGACCATCTCATCCCCCACCAGAGGGAGAAGGCAACAGGAAAAGAATTTCATCATCCCCGATCCACTCCACTACCTGGCCGTTTGGATCATCAAACAATCCACTACTGCCAGTCCTACCCACGTCGATCAAGACATACCCGTCCTTGTGCATATGGCCTCTGATTCATGGGGCGTGGAAGTGCTAGCTCCCGGTTGGGAGGACTGGCTTCCTTACAGAAAAGCTGAGCTCGCTCTTCTGACGCAGCAGGCGAGCAAAGCGCTCAGGCCCGAACAAATGCTCCAGTTTGTGCTAGAGACGCTTGATTTCTGCCTCCCAAATTTCGGTGATACTATACTCTTCTGCCATGCTCAAAATCTACGCGGCATCTGGAGATGGCTGGGCAATGAACGCATAACCAGAACGCTCCCAAGGGAACTAGCACAGCATGAGCGACTTCGAATCGTGCGCTTGCGTACAGGTGATCATGAAATACCGGAATGGTATGCACAAAGAGGAGAAGATGAATATGGTTTTGCGTCGGGGATTTTCGCTGTAGGAGCAGGGGGCCAGGTATTTGCCAGCGTCCAGGAGAAACCCCCAGCAATGAAAGACCTCAGCAAAGATTCTTCGAAAGTACTTGCGCAAACGAAATTGAATAAAAAGACTCAGGAAATGGAGACCTTTCATCCACGTCCAGATATCAGAGCCTGGAACCCCGGAATTGGTGAGATCGCCGTCTCGTGCGCTCACCACGAGGATGCGTTTATGTGTGCGGTCGTTACCAATGAACTGCGTAATCATTTCGCTTCTCATTTTCGTTCACCAACGGTGTATCCTATACCGTTGCACCTGGCCTCTTTGCTCAATCAATATGTACTTCCCTTGAGCAAGCTGCTGAAGGATACGAGAACCGAGCTTGATGAGGATGGATAATCGAGATGAGTAACAGGAAGACAGGGAGGTGGATGCTACTCGTATACTGACTGGATCTGCGGCTGCTGGGCAGTGCTGGCGAGACGTGGCTTTTTGGACGGAAGAGCCATGTCTTTGACATTACATATGCCAGGCATACGCGACAATCAGCAATAGAGGCGGTGTTGAGCGCCCGGAGCGATTCATCGTGTTTGGGACACCGCCGCTGCTCCCACTGCAAGTGGCGGTGCGACTGAATTCCCCAGTTATACGGGACACTAATTTTTATAGTATCATAGACACATGTACATTGAAACATTTGTGCCAATTCGCTACTGAGAAAGGCGACGATGGAAGACAAGATATGAGCCAGCAAGAACAATTCGAGGAGGGGCACTTCCTTACAGCAGAGAAGGTGGCAAGGATAGAAGCAAGGAAAAAGGCAGCTATTCGGGCGGCGCAAGGGACATCAGGCACACGAAGACAGCACTTGCGTCTCTCCATTGACTTCTATATCACCATCGCCGGGACACCGCCAGACGATGATGGTATGAATGAGCCAGATCCCATCTATCACGCCCGACAAGCACGGTTACTCGCAGCTGTCAAGAGCAATCGGGTGGTGCTGAAACAGTGGATGGATAGGCTCATTGTTGACCAGATGCATCAAAAGAGCTGGGCATACTGGGACAGGCTTACAGGCTGCGAGGTCGCGTTCCAGGACATGTTAGCACCAGCACTGGCGGCATTATCGGAAGACGATCAAGCCTATTTCACCGAAGTGGCAACGGGCGAATCCTTTGAGGACATGATCGATCTCTTTTCAGCAAGTTTCACCATAACAGAGGACCCGCCAGTGATTAGTGATCAGAAGGATGAAACATGAGCACCTCATCACCAACACAGATCACCGTCTTCCTGAACCCTGGGGATGAAGAGCATGCGCTCTACCTCATCGGTGAGTCCTTCACATCAACGACGTTCACGATCACCGATACCCAGGAGGAGCAAGCGAAGTGGGGAAGCGTCTTCGTGCTCACCCATAAAGAAAAGCGCCTCACCCTGACGCTCTCCGCGCCGGCAACAGTTGGGCAGATTGACGATATCGCCTATCTGGTCAAGATCGGGCTAATCCTGGGCTTCGTGGTCAGAGGCGAAATCGATTTGGGTGAGCGCGTGATCAATAATTTAGAGTGAACCGCACAAGTAACTAGAACACATCCTCAAGAACCATACAATATTAGAAGCAGAGTTCGGCAGGAGCCGCACCGATCGGCATTCAAAAATTGAAGGGAATGGAGGGAAGAACGCTTCCGCTTTTGATTTCGCTTTTCTTGATATGTTCACTCAGGTACCCACTAGTATAGCAATGCTCCGCTGTGCTATACTACCCCCATCGGACGATTCGTCGCAGCAAACGTCCCTTTTGCGCGACGAACCAGACCAAACGCAAGGAGGAAGCTCTTGACGCAGGCTCACCACAGCATCACGCATCTCGACCAATTCGTCGCACAAAAGGAGCGACGGGCCATCAAGCAGCTCGTCGCCGAGCTTCCGGACTCGCTGACCGCCTGGATCGAGTGCTACCTGGACCTGGTGGTGGTCGGCGCGCGCCCCGACCAGGTGACCAGGAGCATCGTCCTCCACCTGGGGCGCTTCGCCGACTTCTTCGAAGCACGCTACGGGCACGAGCGCATCTCGACCGTGCTCAAGCGCGACATCGAGGCCTGGATCGCTCTGCTTTCCGACGACCTGGCGCTTGCCCCCGCCACGGTGAACAGCCATCTCGCCTCGCTCTCGAAGTTCTGCTCCTGGGTCGATGCCCGGAATCGCGACCTGCTTGCCTGCGGCAATCCGACGAGTGGCGTGCGCGAACTGCCCTTGCCTGCTCTGGAGCCGCAGTCGCTCTCCCAGGACCAGGTCCTGCTGCTCAAATCGGTCTGCGACCGGCTCCCGCGCTTTCACGAGCGCAAAGGCAGGCGAGACGTCGCGCGCCGCCGCAAAACGCAGGGCGCGCCCCTTGTCCATGGGCATGCTCGCCCCTATCGCGACCGCGCCATTGTCTACCTGTTGCTCGCCACTGGCCTGCGCAGGGAGGAACTGGTGAACCTGAACCTGGACCAGGTGGTGCTGGGAACGCACCACGATGCTCTCACGAAAAAACCGGTGACGGCAGAGGCATTGCGCGCCGCACGCCGCGTCCAGCTCGTGCAGGTGCGTGGGAAAAACCGCACGCTGCGCAACGTGTTCGTCTCGGCGGAGGCGCGCGCTGCGCTGGCGGATTACCTTGAGCGGGAGCGGCCGGGCGATGCCGCCGGGTTTTCGGAGGCCGCAGCCCTGTTCCTGCGGGCTGCGAGCGTGCGCCTCTCCAAAACAGCCTCCAGGGAGGAAAGCAGCGGACGCCTGGCGGCGCGCTCGGTGAACGACATCTTCACCCAGATCAGGCAGTGGTATAACGCCGAACTCAAGGAAGATGATCCGCGCCGGCTCGCATCGTTCCACCCGCACCTGTTGCGGCACACCTTCGGCGTCAGCCTCGCGAAAGCCACCAACGCTGATGAGTTTGAATTGCAGCGCAGGCTAGGCCACCTGTCCAGGAAATACATCAAGGTCTATACCGTGCCCACAGTAGAGGTGGCGGCGGGCTACGTCGAACAGTTCTAAGCAGAAAGGCCAATGAAGCCCCTCTGGTGAAAGATGAGTGAGTAACACCTCGCCAATGGAGAGCGGAAGACCCTAGTATGTCCAAGTGTCGCTCCCAATCCCACGCTTGGTCAGCGAACGAGCGCAGCCATCCTCCGGACGCTATCACCCTTTCTGATTCATTCCTCCTGAGAAATGAGCCCTTTTCGCCATCTCGAGAGGTGGCAGTCGGCGTCACCATCTCCTGTCTCTCACCTCCTGGAGATCCCGCTACTTTGCCACGCTATATCCGGTGTCGTCGAGGACTTCCTCGATCTTCGCAAGGGTGATCTGCTGAGGGTCATAGGTGACGTGAACGGTCTTCGTCTGGATATCTACTTTGACCCTACTCACCCCTGCAAGACTGCCAACCGCTCCTTCGATGGCACGTTGACATTTCTCACAAGAAATGTCGGGAGCAACAACGGTTCCCCACCGGTCAGGCGAATCTGCTCGATCTCAATGCCCACGGCAACGCGGGCGATGCGCTCGATCTCCTCATAGGAGAGGATCTCCGCTTTTTTGAGCCAGGGCAAGCTTTCAGCAGGCATACAATAGGTACAGCGGAAGTTGCACTTGTCCGTAATGGAAATGCGCATACTCTTGATGCGTCGCCCATAGACCAGACCACAGGCTGGGTTCTCGCACACAGAGATGCGTTCCGAGAGGTCCATCTCCCCTTTCACGTTGCCACAGCCCGAACACCTCTTTGTTGATGGAAACCAGCGATCGGCCAGGAGCAATGCTTCTCCCTGCCACGCGGTCTTGTAGGTCATTTGCCGCCGGAACTCACCTGAACCCACATCGCTGATGGAGAGGGCCAGCTTGAGGTTGCGCTTCATACCCTCCACATAGAGGTCTTCCAGTACTGCCACAGAGGGACGCACTGCTGCATCCGCAGCATGGGCTGGTCGGAGGAGGCGCTTGCTCTACTTCTACAAAGGTTAAAATCTCACCTTTTCTTAACGGTTACTTAACAGAACTGCTGTAAGCTCTGCCTAGAGAGACAACTTCTGTTCCTAATTATTGCGTAATTGGAGACCATTCCATTTCAGGGGCTAACTGTTGTGCTTCTTGATAATGAGGTTTACCTACACCGAGATACCCTCCATATAGGCAAAGGGTCCCTCTCCTCTGGGCAAAAGAGAATAAAACAAGTAGAGTGGGATGCAAGAAGAGAGATCGAGCAGAGGAGGAGCAAGGATGGAGAGGACCGACAAGACTGGGGAGGTCTATCAACTGCACATCTGGATACGCGGGATCAGCCCCCAAATCTGGCGTCGCCTGCTGGTGCGCAGCAACAGTACCATAGCTGAACTTCATGACACCCTGCAAATCGTGTTTGGTTTGGCTGATGAGCATCTTCACCGATTCCTCATTCGCGGGAAGCCCTATGGGATCGAGAAAATCGGAGGGATGATCTTCGACGATAACCCGCGTCAGGTGCAACTTCGTGACTTCCACTTCCGCCTCAAGGAAACATGGATTTATGAATATGATATGACAGACTGGTGGCAACACGAGATTCGCTTGGAGCAGATTCTTCCCTTTCACCCATCGAAACCGTATCCCATCTGCATTGCAGGCAAACGGCGAGGACCTCTTGAGGATTGTGGCGGCCCCTGGGCCTTTATGGAACTGCAAGATAAGTATCCTCTGTGGGAAGTCCTCCCTCAGTTTGGACAGCTCCTGCTTGAGCATGGCGACGATCTCGACGACTATCAAGATGAATTGCGGCGGCTGGCCTACTGGGTGGTCCGCGAGGACTTTGATCGGCAAGCCGTCAATCGCCGCCTGGCAGAATATGAAGCTGGGCGGGCGGGAAAGGGGGGAAGCTCTCATGCGTATCCGAGTACAAGTGCTCATTGAGTCAGACCAAGAGGCAGCTCCTCTCCATGTGGAGGAAGTGGCTTGCTTCGAACGCAATCAACTTTCGCCGGAAACGCTTGGACTCCAGCTGGATGAGGCGAAACAAATGCTGGCTGGCGTCCAGCACGCCATAACCGAGAGCCAGGTGGAAGAATATGTAGAACAGCAGCGTCAGTATCCGCATTGCCAGCAACCCCTCGCGTACAAGGGGCATCATCAGATCGGCATGCGCACCCTCTTTGGCAAACTGACGCTTTCTAGCCCACGGCTGTATACCTGTTCCTGCCAGCCGCATCAGAAACGCAGTTGGAGCCCGGTCGCCGCGCTGTTCTCTGAGAGGAGTACCCCAGAACTGCTCTGCCAGGAGGTTCGGTGGGTCTCGCTGCTGCCGTATGGTGTGACCCTCAAGCTCCTGGGCGATCTCCTGCCGATGGAGCATCAACTCAGTACCTCGACGCTTTCACGGCATGTCCACCAGGTGGCTGAGCGCTGTGAGCAGGAACTGGGCGACGAGCAGCGTTCGTTTATTGAGGGGTGTCCCGACCAATGGTACAAACTGCCAGAACCGGGCGCTCCCCTTGTGGTCAGTCTTGATGGCGGGTATGTCCACGCACGCTCAAAGGAGCGTCGCAAAGATGGATCATTTGAGGTGATTGTAGGCAAAAGCACGACTGGGGAAGGGACGACGACCCGACTTGGGCTGGTTTCTGGCTACGACACCAAACCGAGGCGACGCGTGTTTGAGGTGTTGCAGGCGCAGGGCTTGCAAATGAATCAGGCCGTCACGTTTCTCACGGATGGAGGAGACACCGTTCGCGATCTCACAGAAGGGCACAGTCCGCTTGCTTCCCATATTTTGGACTGGTTCCACATTACGATGCGCCTGACGGTGCTGGGCCAGATGGCCAAGGGCGTTCCGGTTGAGCAGAAAGGCGAGAAGTTTGATCAAGAACTGGAGCGGGTCAAATGGTTCCTCTGGCATAGCAATCTCTATAAAGCACTGCAATTGCTAGAGTGGTTGGAACTGGACATCGACGAGGAGGCCAGCCCAGAGGCTCGGAAGCTGGCCAGAACCTTGTATGAATTTGACCACTATATTCGCACGAATCAATCATCCATTCCCAATTATGACGATCGCTATCGCAACGGAGAGCCAATCTCTTCGTCTCTCGCTGAATCTTCAGTCAATCAGATCGTCAGTCGGCGTTTTGTCAAAAAGCAACAGATGCGCTGGACCAGGCGCGGCGCTCATTTGCTCCTGCAGATCCGTACGCGGACGCTCGATGACACGCTTGCTACCACCTTTCAGCGTTGGTATCCTGGCATGGAAACAGATGAGCCACAACAGAGGAAGCAGTCTCAGGTGGGGTAGGCGTGAAGAGCGCGAATGCTTTCACGTTACTGTGAGAGCTGCTGGCTTTCCCACTCACGCGCTTTGCGTTTGGCGGCCTCTCGGTTATCAGCGATGTAGCGTTCCAGACTGCGCAAGGAGGTATGTCCGCTGAAACGTTTGAGATCGACCTCGGTGTAGTTATGGGCTGCACTAAGACTGATGGCCGTGTGGCGGAGCTGGTGTAAGTCCCAATCGGGGTATACCTTTCCAGAGCGTGTCGGTCTGCCGGTACGACAGGCGTGCGTAACCGTCGGCGTCCAGATCAGCACGCCGAGGCAAACGGGCTTTGCGATGCGTCACGAAAAGTGGGCCTGCACTCGGATACCCACGCGTGGCCAAATACTTGTCGAGGAGCGTCCCGACGGCACGCAAGAAGAACATCTCACGTGAGCGGTCGCCTTTGCCGTGAATGCGAATCGAGCGTTCGGACCAGGAAATGTCCTCGATGTCAATGGCCAGGGCTTCTTGACAGCGAAGGCCACCATCATAGATCAGCCAGAAAAGGGCGCGATCGCGCGGGTCATCGATTTTGCGTAATACCGACTCAACCTTTTGCGCGTCCAGAGCCCGAGCAGCACGTCTCCCTTCTGGTTTCCGTTGTACCCCATCCAGGAGAGCCACGGCCTGCCATCCCTGATCACGAAGCCACCGGGTGAAACTTCGGAGCGCAGCCAAACGCCGATTGTAGGTCGCGTGTGCCAGGGATTCCTGGCGTGCAAGGAATGTCTGGAGAACATCAACGGTCAGTGCAGTGACTGGTTGCTGACCTACCGAGGCTATGAGTGGCGCGAGATCTTCGGCGTAACTTTCGCGGGTTCTTCGTGCGAACGACGAGGTTTCAAGGAATTGCTCGAAGGCGTGTGCCAGAGTCAATGGGTGGAAAGAGGAATGTGTTTTCATGAGTTATTGCACCTAATGCGGAAAATCGTGTATACTTTTCTTGAGGTTCAGTGTAGCGTTTTCGTCGGGAGATGGCAAGTTGTCGCACCTAATGGGTTATTAGCTGCGATGCCCTTCTTTGAAGAATTGGATGTTTTTGCTTTGCCCTAATTGCGGTAAAGAGCTGCTTGTTGCGTAATAATTGGGAGTGATCTGAAAGGCGGAATTAGGCATGAGCAATCAAATTCATCTATCTACTGCGTTGCTTGACCGCCTCATTATCCTGGTGGCTGCCGGTGGGGATGCCTCGCGTATTCTCTACCCATCTCATCTGGAACAGTGCAGGCCATCTGATCCAAAAGAGCTGCGAGCTCCTGCTGCTGTGCGCCAGCTCTGCCTTGTTACCCTAATGCCCTTGCCCCTGCCTGAAGGCTCTGTTTGTCTTCTGGATACGATCTTTGGCTTCATTGCTTCTCTACAAGAGGAAACTGGGCTCGAGATTCCCGTCGCAGTGGTGAGCGGGCCGAATAACCACAGCAGCATTAGCCAGCATCTGCGAGAGTCGGATACATTTACAAACTTCAATCTCCGTATCATTCAGCAAGAGTCCAAACCCGTATTTACCAGCGAAGGATTGCCTCTGTTCTGGGAGGATGGTGCTCCACTGGAAGCTCCCGATGGGACAGCAGGTTGCCTTCAAGCCCTGCAAAAGTCGGCCTGGTTTCGAAGTCTCACCGCCCAGGGGTACGAATATATTTTTGTCTGGTACGCCAATGATCCTGCCTGCGGCGCGTATGTGGTTGAACTGGAGAAGTTTGCGCCTTTAGAGATACCTTTCCAATGGTTCACAGATCAGAGGGGAATACAGGCCCTGGAGGAACTGAAGCGGGTTCCGCTCCCATCTCAGGGACCTGATCTCTTCATGGCTCTGGAAGATGCTCCTGGCGCATACCTCTTCCGTGCTAGCCAGCTCAGCCAGGCACTGAGTCTGCTGGACGAGCATCTTGTGCTGAAAGAAGTTCCTATCCTGTTACCAGATGGGAACCTCCTAAAGGGCTTCAAGCGCGAGAAATTTTTGTCAGATGTTATTCGCAAGGCAGAGGCTCTTGAGAATCGGCAGCAGCCAGTGGAAAATCCCGATATGTCGCCTAAGAGTCAGGATTCTCGTGACGCACAGCTTAGCCAGGAGTTCGAGGAGCACAGGATAAAATCGCTGCAATCGGGCAAGGTAGTGGATACCTTCACCTTCTTTATCGGCGAAAAGCAGGCTGGCGATTTCCTTGTGGACTCTTATCAGGTGGTCGAGGTCAAGCACGGAACATTTGGCTTGATATACATTTGCCAGGATCTTGAGACGGGCCGGTATGTCGCTATCAAAACATATACAGATCGAGTGCGCTGGTGCGATTCGAAAGCAGTACAACGCTTCTGGCATGAAGCGAACCTATGGGTTACATTACCAGCCCATCCTTGTGTAGTGACGGCCAGCGAAGTTCAGGAAATTGATGGCAGGCTACATCTCTTCCTCGAGTTTATGGATGGAGGCGATTTGCGCGCTTTGCTGCTGACCAGATCGCTGTCGATTCCCGAAGCCCTCGCTATTGCTTTACAAGTTTGCTCTGGTTTAGAGCTGCTCCATGCTCATGGGGTGATACATCGCGATATCAAACCCGAGAACATTCTCTTCACCCGGGATGGAAGAGTCAAAATCACTGACCTGGGACTGGCCATTGCCACAGCTGATGAGCGGTTAAAGGAAGGGGGAGGAACGCGTGGCTACTGGGCACCCGAACAGATAGCAAACCCGGAGACTGTCTCGCTCAGCGCGGATATCTATGCACTCGGAGTGGTGCTCTATGAGCTGCTGACAGACGTCCGTCCTCAGGATACAGCCACTTCGCTTGCCCGGTTGAACCCGGAAATTCCGACCATGCTGATTGATCTAGTGATGGCTTGCCTTACGCCTGAGCCAACTAGGCGCCCGACAGCGAGCGAACTGAAAGCTTCACTGGCAATGGTCTACCAATCCCTGACCGGCAAAGCCTATACCTTCTCCTCTGTGCCTACGGTCAAAGCAAATAGTGAGCTTGTTCCCTTTAGCAAGATCCATTCCCTATCTGCGCTCGGACGATATAAGGACGCGCTGGACCTGTGCGATGCCTGTCTCTCGGTCAATCCAGGCGATCGAAACGCAATACATGCGAAGGCGCTGGTGCTCTATGATCTAGAGCGTTACCAGGAGTGCGCCGAACACTGCTTGAAAGCTCAAAGCCTGCCTGATGACGACTACGGAGAAACAAACAAGCGGCTCTCTCTTCTCCTTGATATGTGTAGCGCGTGGCTGGGCACCTCCACAGAAAGCGCTGATGTCTGGGAGAGGCGAAGCCAGATGAAAGCTGAGATCCAAGGAAACTCAAGCGGGGGCCTCAAGTTCGCTGAGATTGCCCTGAAGCTTGATCCCAACCGTCACACCTCGTGGTTCCTCAAGGGACAGTATCTTTATAACCTGGGGAGGTTTGCGGAGGCAATGGACTGCTATAGGAGGGCCTCACAAGCCCCCGATGCTCAAGTTCGCCAACTTGCTAGAGCAGACCAAACGCGGTGCCAGGCTATTATGGAAGGCAAAAACTTAAGCAGATTCCGTTACGAGGAGTGTATTACTGCCGGGGGACGGTGCCTGGAGCAGGAGAGGTTTGCAGAGGCAGAACGCTACTACCAGGAAGCGCTGGAACTGTCCCCATCCGACGATGGTGCTTTGACAGGGCTAGGCGTTACTGTGGAACATCTGGGACGCCCATCTGAGGCTTTGTCCTATTATGATCGCGCCCTTGAAGTGGCTCCTGAGAATGCCACTACCTGGTACAATCGAGGAACCACTTTACTGCTATTGAGCCGAACCCAGGAAGCCCTGGAATCCTTTGAGCGTGCCTTACAGATTGCCCCTGAGCATTCGCAGGCATGGAGTAATAAAGGGTTCTGCCTCGTGGATATGGGTCATTTCCAGGAAGCGCTCTCCTGTTTCGAAAGGGCACTCGAGCTCGACCCCCAGCGCGAAAAGGCGAGGCAGGGAATGGACCTCTGTCAAAAACAGCTTGCTGGTACTAGTAGCACGAGCCACGCCGGCAGCGCTGAGTACTGGACAAGCCGAGGATTTGCCCAGCTGGAGCAAAATCACCTTCTAGATGCACTGAACTGCTTTAAAACTGCGCTGGAGCTGAATTCCCAGTTTGCGGGCGCCTGGCATAACGTCGGATATGTTCTGTGGATGCTTGGGCAACATCAGGCTGCTTTGGAACACTGTGAGCAGGCTCTGGCACTTGATCCAAAGCTGGTAGAGGCCTGGAACATACGCGGCAATGCCCTTGGTGACCTGGGCCGTACTCCTGAAGCTTTGCATAGCTATGAAGAAGCTATTCGCCTGGATAAGAACCATCATGAAGCCTGGAACGGGAAAGGGTTGATCTGCGAGCAACTCGGGAAGCACAAGGAGGCACTGAACTGTTTCGAGAGAGCCTGCTCAATCAACCCCCAGTTTGGTAGAGGATGGCACAATAAGGGAAACACTTATGAGAGCATCGGAGAGTATGAACAAGCAATTGCCTGTTATGATCAAGCGCTGGTCATCGATCCCCATCATCGGGGGGTTGCTTACGATAAAGGGTATGTATTTGTAAAGCTGCAGCGCTACAAGGAAGCGGAGGAGTGCTTCAGACAGGCTGTTGAAACAGATCCCCAGGACTATAAAGCCTGGACTAATCTGGGCAGCAGCCAGATCGGGCTCGGGCAGATTGGCGAGGCCAAGAAAAGTTATCATCGCGCCCTCGCCATCCGTCCGGACTTCGATGCGGCTCGTCAGAATCTCGAGCTAGCGCAGCGAGCCTCACATCAGCGTGCCAAAGCAATCTATCAACATGTCCCGCCCGAGTTCTTGATGACCTTAGATACCAAAATTGAGGCACTCAGGAAGGAAACGGGACCGGACAAATCCCCTCTTGAGCCATCGGCACGGATACAAGCGTTGGTTGAATGCTCCTCAGTGAACTACTCGCTTGTCCATGCTGGCATCTCCTCCATCACTTCGCTCAAGGTGCGCAATGAAACTGCACAGCTACTGCAAGATATTGATCTCGAGCTCTCTCTACCTGGATACACTCGACCCTGTCATATTGCCATCCCATTGCTTGAGGCGGGCCAGGAGCAGGAGTTGAGTGATCAAGTGAAGCTGACCTTCCACATGGAACGGCTGGAAGTACAGGAGGAACGCGCCAGGACACCCATTGAGGTAAATGTGAATGGTCGGCTGGTAGATCACCGCCTGACCTGGATGCTGGCGTATAACGAATGTTCCTGGCAGCCTGGGCATGAGAAGGCTCTGGCTGCCTTTGTGCATCCAAACAATGCCGCCGTGCGCGTCATCGCCAAGCAGGTCTTAGACTCGCTGCCGCGGACCACTTCCCAGGAATCTTTTCTTGCCCTGCGATCATCAAAAGCCGTGAACTGGCTAGACCAACTGATGCAGTCTATTTACGACGACCTAAAAGACCACTATAATCTGGCTTATGATTACGAACCCCCTAGTTGGGAAGCACTTAGCCAGCGGGTACGCTTCCCTGACGAAGTGGTCGTGAACGGCCTAGGCACCTGCTTCGACCTGACGTTGCTCATCGCTTCGATCCTCGAAAATGTTTTGTATGGAAGCCCAACACAACCAATGATGCTTATTACTATTGGCAGAATGCAGCATGCACTGATCAGTTGCTGGCGAGAGGGGCCGATGTCGGATGATGGTATCATTACCGACCGGCAGCTTTTGGTCGATTGGCTGGATTCTGGAGAACTTTTCGTGATGGACTCGACGGGCTTCGCTACCAGTAATCCATTTTGGAAACAGCGGGTCGATTTTGCAGAAAATGCTAAGAAGGGCAAAGAACTAATGAAGGAAGCCAGGCGGCTTGTTGCTGTCAATTTGGCAGCAGTACGCCCAGATTATGAACGAGGCCGACCAGGCATCACGCCGCTCCCCTTCCGACGAGAGCCGCCCTACGGCGAAAGCGCGTTGCATGCGCTCTGGCTGTCTCGTCAAGTCTGGAAAGAAGCTCCTACGACTCACATCCAGAGTGTTCATCTGTTGCTTGGGCTGCTCAAGATGGGAGACGGCATCACACAGAAATTTTTCAATAGGCTGGCCCAGCATACATCCAACGCTCTCTTGACTGCAGACAAGCTGGGGGCCTATCTGATGGCAGGGCTACGTCAGGTGGCGGATTCATTAACGGGTGAACCTATGGAGACTGAGGGTTATATGGCAGCCAAACTAGCCGCCAAGCAAGAGGCAAGCCGCCTGGGCGCCTTGATGGTAGAAGACCTGCATTTGCTCTTTGCCTTATTACGCCAGCCAGGCGCATCTCTAGCGAAAGCCTTGCAGCAGCGAAAGACCAGCCAAGCGGCATGTCTAGCGTATTTGGAACAGTTATATCCCCTCTCGAAGACCGCAGCCCGTTCAGTGTTTCCAAGCGAAGTACACGATATCGAGGGTAAATAACATGAAGTTTCTTGATCTCTTCGAAAAACTCTTCCAGCAACCTGCCAAGAACTCCCCCTTTGGGGAAATCCATCAGCATCCAGTCCACCTACAGTCTGCGTGCCTTTTTCATGTGATGAGGACTATAGACTACTTTAGAGGGGTGAACGCTCCAGATCTCGAGGTTGCAGTGCCATACTGGTTGGAGCTGGTCGAAGGTAAACTGTGGGATGACACGTATAGAACAGCCCGCTCCGCCTATAATGAGGCACAGCGCACAGATACCCCTATCACTCGCTCTTTCGTAGAATCAGGAAACTTCGGCAGAATGGTTGTAGTAAGCTGTGCACCTTGGTGTAATGAACAGCGCTTCATCCGCAGCATGCCTACCTCGAGTTATCTGGCTTTCATTGTCCCATTTAGAGAGGCTTTTCGAAATCTATCTGGCTGGGAGAGGCGGGACTTTGTCCACTGGATTCTTCTCGAAGGCGAAGACGAGAAAAAAGCTAATGATATCTCTGTGCACTTGTTCTATATGTGGAGTTTTGATGCCTACTGCATAGCTCTAGGCAAGCAACTCCAACAGAATCCTGATAGGCTGGTTATAAGCATCCCGCAAATTGCGCCTCTTTCTCTCATGACGATTAGCCCAAGCGACCTTGTCTCGCAACTCTTGCAAGAGGATAAGTTGTTCTTAAACTCATTATAACGAAGCCGGGGTGCTCTCGTGGTGCCTGCAAGCACCATGCTCTATCCAGCCAATGTGGCCTCTGGCCTCAAAGGACGAAAAGCTATTAAGCAGAGGAAAAGGAGAAAAATAATGACGACCATACTTCGGATTTCTATGGAGGATGACGAAGCTCTGCAATCGGAAGCCGAGCAAGCTTTTGAAGCGGCAGGGATCGAAATCCAACCTGGCGTGCTGCGTACAAGAGGGATTCCTTCACCTACAGATATCGCCACAATCATTGTTGCATTGGGTTCAGCTGGCGCCTTCACCACGCTGTACCAGAGCATTGCTAAACTTCTTGAGAAGAATAAAGACCGAGAAGTGACGATTGAGGGAGCAGGGAAAAAGATTTGTCTCAAGGGGCACAGTTTCCCCGAGGAAAGGGAGCTTCTCGAAAAAGTTGCTCCGGAGTTGATAGGACAGAGGATATCCAAGCGTCGCAAATAGGACACCAGTATGGTCGGCGAAGGGATTGCTCCCTCCGCCGACCATACTGGTGTCTCGCAAATAGGTCCAGAGTCACGCTATCTGTCCATAGCGTAGCGCGATTGTTGGAATCAGGCTTTCATAGACAGATGGCCCAATTTTGCGGCTCAGTTTCTCTTTATCAAATGGAGAGAAGCATAGGTGGGATCAAGGCGAATGACCTGCTCAAACGCGGCCTTAGCTTCGTCATTTCGTCCGAGGCTGGCTAATGCAAGGCCTCTGTAGTGGTAGGCACGAGCGTCATTAGGGTCAAGACGAAGCGCCTGCTCAAACGCGAGCAGAGCTTGGTCATTTCGTCCGAGGTTCGCAAGCGCAAGGCCCTTGTTTTTATAGGCCACAACGTCGTGAGGGTCAAGGCGAGTCGCCTGCTCAAACGCGAGCAGGGCTTCGTCATAGCGTCCGAGGTTCGCAAGTGCAAGGCCCCTTTGAAAGTAGGTATTTGCGTCGTGAGGATCGAGACGAAGCGCCTGGTCATACGCGAGCAGAGCTTTGTTATAGCGCCGGAGGTTGGCGAGCACATTGCCCTTGCTATAATAGGCATCAGCGTCATTAGGATCATGAAGAAGCGCTTGGTCAAAAGCAGCCAGGGCTTCGTCATAGCGCTTGAGATCGTCTAATGTAGCACCCTTGCTATTGTAGGCGCGAGCATTGTTGGGGTCAAGGCGAAGCACCTGGTCGTACGCGAGCAGGGCTTCGTCATAGCGTCCGAGGTTGGCAAGTGTAACACCCTTGTTATAGTGGGCACCAGCGTTGTTGGGGTCAAGACGAAGCACCTGGTCAAAAGCGGCCAGGGCTTCGTCATAGCGTTTGAGTCTGCCTGATGTAATACCCTTGTTATAATAAGCATCAGCTTCAAACCTTGAGCCCATGTTTCGATCCTTCAGTCTGATTCGATCGAACCTTCAGCCTATTTACCAAGTACAAATAGAACAGTGACCTCAACCTACTGTATTATAGCATCGTTTCATCTAGCTTGAAACTGTTCTTTCAGGAGGCCATACCAAAACAGGAATGAAGGACTGCTGGAAGAGACTTATCTTGCTGTTTATATCTACCAGTGGAGCTTCTTCTCAACCATGCGTTCAGTTTGCCCCCGGAATGGAATGGTCTCTGTGTAAATCGTGGTCGTCGTGATATCGGCGTGGCCAAGCAATTGCTGAATCGCTGGAAGTGGCATTGGTGGGCGATCGAGTCCATAGGCAGCCGGATCAAGCGGTGACTTAGCAAAGGTGTGGCGCAGATCGTGGGGACCGAGAGGTGAAGTGAGTTTGGCGGCCTGACCAAGCTTGGCAATGATCTCGCGGATGCCGCGTTCGGCCAGCGGTCCGCGCTGGCCGAGAAAAAGATGCCCGTCCGGCCAGCGGCTCCAGGATGCAACCGCTTCTCCTCGGGTAGCTGCCCGCTCACGCCATTGTTCAGCCAGATGTTCGCGATGTTTGAAATAGGCATCGAGCGGTTCGCGCACTTCCTGGACGAGGGGGACCTCGCGATGCTTGAGTCCTTTGCCCCGTCGAATAATGAGTAGGCCACGCCGAGCGGAGACTTGCACGTCGGGGATCTGGAGGGCCGCGACCTCTGAGACCCGTGGGCCCGCATAGCGGAACAGGGTGGCCAGCGCCAAGGCCAGCCCGTGATCACGACGAGTCGCTGCTTCTGCCGACCTGCGGACAGCATTCCATTCCGTCTTGGATAAGGCAACAGGAGCCGGTTCAACCATCTCGATCATGGTCAAGTTCCGAAAAGGGTTCGTGCGCTCAAAGGTATCGAAGAAGAGCATGAGGCTGATCAGTGCTCAATTGATGGTTGTCGGGGCATAGCGCTTGGCAAGCAGGTGGTCTCGATAGGCTTTCGCGTCGGTTGGTGTGACCTCGGTCGCTCCCAGGCCAGGATGTTCCTGCTGCAACCAGGTGGCAAAGCGGCGAGTGTCCTGCGTATATAACGCAATTGTTTTGGCAGAGAGATCTGGACGTCCTTTCAATGTCTCCTGCCACGTGGCAATCTCATTCCACATGACGGCTCCTTGTTATCGGCAGAGTTGGATTATCGGCGCAGTTTTTGGCGAGATAACTCCGCCAACTCTGCCGATAATATACCACATCCGCAGGGAAACTGTGCCGATAAGTCTGCTTTGCGGCACAGTTCAACGAACCACGTTTCCTTCAGCCGAGGAGGAGAGATGAGGTCATGCCTCGAGAGCGAATTCTCGGGATGCTCGAGATTCGACGAGAGGGATTCGCGACTGACGCTTTCCTCGCCTTCGCGTCTTTCAGCAGATACCCTTGACATCCTCGCCTCTCTCTGGTATTCTTCCTTCAGATAGGTAATGGTATCATATAGGATAGTATCATATGTACAGCGAAATCTTAATTCTCGCCATGCTGCGGCAAGGTCCACGGCACGGCTATGAGATTAAAAAGGAGATCGACCGGGCGCTTGGCGGCATCGTTGTTCTGAACAATAAGACGCTCTATCTTGCTCTCAAGCACTTTGAAGAGCAAGGCGCCGTCACCCGGCAAGTCATCCCCCAGGAAGGCAAGCCCAATCGGCATCTCTACGAGCTGACCGAGCGCGGCAGCGAGTTGCTGCATGTCTCTCTGCGAGAGTTTCCCGCCGCGCTCGCGAGCAATGACGCCGAGTTTTTTACGCGGGTCGCCTTCTTCGACTTGCTGGAGGGGCCAGAGCGCGAGGCCATCTTGACCACTCGCCTGGCTTTTCTGGAGGGATGCCTCTCGTATCTGCAGCAGATGCAACGGCTGGCAGAGGGCGAGGCATGTGCGCAGACTGCGGATCTCTCGCTCTCCCCTGCGCAGCGTGTCCTGGCCTTTCATACCCGGCGCATCCACGACGAATATGCATGGATTGCCAGTTGGCTTGAAGAGATGCAAGCCTCCCGGTGAAGGCGTCCCGTCGCGAGTACCCGGTCCGCTTGGCGGCATGTACACGCCTAAGAAGGAGCAACAGTATGTTTCCATACGAAGCAATGCATGACGAGAGGGAGAGCGGCTCTCCAGGTTATGTGAGTGGTGAGGAATTACTTTTTAACAGCGGCACTGGGCACAAGCTCTCCCAGGGCGCCCCTGTCCACGCTCCCACCGTCGGTCAGCGTTTGACACTGGCCCTGGTTTCGCTGGGCATGCTGATGGGTATGACCACGCTGCTGACCATCCTGGCGACTGCAA
>Ga0070706_100001239_pt1 | contig 27289 bp, 21 predicted proteins | sample KBSK5501metaG_FD_65476 | JGI IMG/M metagenome (GOLD analysis project Ga0070706, IMG submission 65476) | Corn, switchgrass and miscanthus rhizosphere microbial communities from Kellogg Biological Station, Michigan, USA - KBS K5-50-1 metaG | ecosystem: Host-associated > Plants > Roots >... | reverse complement strand
AGGTGTTCGACCTGCGCGGCTTCAACCTGAACGCCAAGCTCGACATCGACCCCGAATTCCTGACGGTCGACGAGCACGACCACCACGATCACGACCATGGTCACGACCACGACCACGAACACGGCGAGCACTGCGACCACCCGCACCACCACGCCCACGACGACGACGTGAAGTCGTTCGTGTTTCGCTCCGACAAGGCCTTCAATCCCGCCAAGCTCGAGGACTTTCTCGGTGCGATCGTGCAGGTCTACGGGCCGAAGATGCTGCGCTACAAGGGCGTGCTGAACATGAAAGGCAGCGAGCGCAAGGTCATCTTCCAGGGCGTGCACCAGTTGATGGGCAGCGACCTCGGGCCGAAGTGGGTGCCGGGCGAGAAGAAGAACAGCAAGATGGTGTTCATCGGGATCGACCTGCCGAAGGATGTCTTCCTGCAAGGCCTGGAGCAGTGCCTGGTCTGACGTGAGCGGGTTTCCTCGGGCGCCCGCGCCGCCTCGCACCTCACGGCGACAAAGCGCACGAATTTCCGGCGCCCGAGTCCCCTGGCCGTGGCTACAATCCGCGGCGGCCAAAACGGGGGGTCGCTTCGGTACCCCACTCCCATTGGACGGGGGTATAACCGCCGATGCGAGGAGATTTCCGTGAACAAGACACCGGCCAAAGCCGCCTCCAAGAAGTCCGCCGCAGCAAATCCGGCCGCATCGGCCAAGAAGGGCGCGAAGCCTGCGTCGGGAGGTCGCCCGGCCGGTAAGGCGGCACCGAAGGGCCCGGCAAAACCTGCATCCAAAGCCGCTGGGAAGGCGGCCAAGCCGAGCAAGGCGGCCGCAAAACCGGCCGCGCCGAAAAAACCGGCTGCAAAGCCTTCCACCCACCCGTCCGCCAAGGCCGCCGCAAAGCTCCCGCCCAAGCCATCCAGCCCCGTGTCCAAGACCAAGACCCCCACCCCCGATGCCGTGAGCGCCAAGCCGGCTGACAAGCCGATGCCCAAGCCGGCCCCGAAGCCCGTGCCGGCCGTGGCAGCCAGCGCCGCTGTCGTGCCTTCCACCAAACGCAGCAGCCGGGCCGCCCAGGCGGTGGCGCCTATCGTGCAAGCACCGCTGCCCGCGCCCACTTCCCGATTCGCCGACCGGTTCGCCCCGCCTCGGCCTCCGACCCGCCAGATGAACAACCTCGAACTCGACACGCCTCGCCAAGCGCACAAATCCGACCCGAAGCTCGTCAACGCCTGGAAAAACAAGGCCGGCAAGGACCTGACCGAAGACGAGGTGCTGGCGATGCCCGAGTCGGAGTACATGAACGACAAGCAGCTCGAGTTCTTCCGGGTCAAGCTGCAGCAGCTCAAGGACGACCTGCTCAGCAACGCCGGCGAGACCACCGAGCACCTGCGCGAAGACACCTCGATCGTGCCCGACCCGGCCGACCGCGCCACGATCGAGGAAGAGCACGCGCTCGAGCTGCGCACCCGCGACCGTGAGCGCAAGCTTCTGAAGAAGATCTCGCAATCGCTCGCCCGGATCGAAGCCGGCGACTACGGCTTCTGTGACGAAACCGGCGAACCGATCGGCCTGGGCCGGCTGATCGCGCGACCCACCGCTACACTGTCCCTCGAAGCCCAGCAGCGGCGCGAGCTCAAGCAGAAGATGTTCGGCGACTGAGCGACGAGACCCTTTCCCGACATGGCGGAGCCCAAAGACACGACCAGCTTTTTCCGCAAGGTCGTCAAGTTCGTGGCCAATCCGACGACGGAGTGGGCCGAGCTCGGCGCACCCGGCGAGGAAGCGCGCGAGACGGAATTCGCCAAGGGTGAGCTGAAGGCGATGATCGAGCGCAAGCGGCGCAACGACTTCGTCCGCAAGCGCGAATTCGACATGCTGCGCAAGGTGCGCCGCGAAGGCCTGACGAGCGAGCAGCTCGCGGCGCTCGGCGGCTCGTCCCGGCTCGACGACTCCGAAGCGCGCAGCGCCGACAGCGGCGCCAAGCCCGACACCGGCGTGAAAGCCAAGATCGACGAGATCGAGCAGCAGATGGTCGGCGACCACTACTCCAACTCGTCGCACCGGCGCACGCCCGAGTTCTACAACGCGCCGACCGAGCCGGCCGCGATGGAAATGCCGCCCGGCTCGCAGCGCGTGACGACCAACCAGGTACCGCTGGACGGCGGCCGGGTCGAAGACTTCATGGCCGAGCGCGCCGATGCGGCCGTGCCCGCGGCGCCGTCGGCCGCGGTGATGGGCGGCGGCATGTCGCCGCTCTCGCCGATCAAGCTCAACGACGCGGCGCTCGAATTCGGCAACGCGTTCGCGGCCGACGTGAGCGACGTCGCCCACGACCCCGACCTCGACGAAGCGGTGATCGCGTTCGCGAACGCCGACTTCGAGCAGTGCGAGCAGGCGCTGCTGACGCTCACCGGCCCCGGCGGCGGCCGGGCGCAGCATGCCGAGTCCTGGCTGGTGCTGTTCGATCTGTACCGCGCGATCGGCCAGCAGCACAAGTTCGAAAGCCTCGCGCTCGACTACGCGCAGCAGTTCGGCTGGTCGGCGCCGCAATGGTTCTCGCTGCCCAAGCTGGTGGCCGAGGCGGCGAGCGAGGAGCGCCCGGCGAGCAACAAGCGCATCGAGGGCCAGGTCGGCTGGGTCTGCCCCGACTACATGGACGCCGATGCAGTCGCGAAGCTCGCCTCGGTGTCGCTGCAGATGCCGCTGCCATGGGTGTTCGACTGGAGTGCGCTGAAGGGCATCGATGTCGAGGCCTGCGCGCGGCTGTCCGAGCTGTTCCGGCGCTGGATCACGCAAGACCTCGACATGCGCTGGCTCGGCGGCGATCGGTTGTTCGCGGTGCTGCAGGAGGCGGCGCCGACCGGCGTGCGCGATATCGACCCGGCGTTCTGGCAGGTCCGGCTCGATGCGCTGCGCATGACCAACCGCCCGGATCAGTTCGACGAGGCGGCCATCGACTACTGCGTGACCTACGAGGTGTCGCCGCCGTCGTGGGAGCCGGCCACGTGCCAGGCGCGCGTCAGCAGCGCGGGCCAGAGCACGAGCTCGCCGCCGCTGTCGGTCGTCAGCGACGTGTCGACCAGCTTCGTCGAATCGCGCCTGACCGAAGACACCGCGCTGGTGCAGGTCGGCACGGTCGAGCTCTCCGGCCAGCTGGTCGGCGACATCAGCGCGACGCTGAAGAAGATGGAAGCCGAGCTCGGCCCGGCGACCATCGTCAACGTGACATGCGCGCGGCTGATCCGGGTCGACTTCATCGCCGCCGGCGACCTGCTGAACTGGGTGCTGGCGCGGCGCAGCGAGAACCGCGCAGTCAGCTTCCTCGAGCCGCATCGCCTGATCGCGCTGTTCTTCGGTGCGATGGGGATCAACGAGCACGCGAGGGTCAAGATCAGGACGGTTTAGTCCTGTTTCTTTCTCGTTGAACCTTTTTGCTTGACCCGGGCCGAATCGGCCTTATGTTTCGGCGATGGAAACCTATCACGGCACGACCATCCTGAGCGTGCGCCGCGGCAACCTCGTCGCACTCGGCGGTGACGGCCAGGTCACGCTCGGCAACATCGTCGTCAAGGCCTCGGCCCGCAAGATCCGCAAGCTCTATCGCGACCAGGTGCTCGCCGGCTTTGCCGGTGCCACGGCCGATGCCTTCACGCTGTTCGAGCGCTTCGAGGCCAAGCTCGAGAAGCACCAGGGGCACCTCGTCAAGTCGGCGATCGAGCTGACCAAGGACTGGCGCACCGACCGCGTGCTGCGCCGCCTGGAGGCGATGCTCGCGGTGGCCGACAAGGACGCCTCGCTGATCATCACCGGCAACGGCGACGTGCTCGAGCCCGAGTACGGCATCGTCTCGATCGGCTCGGGCGGCGCGTATGCGCAGTCGGCAGCGCGTGCGCTGCTCGCGAACACCGAGCTCGCGCCGCACGAGATCGTCAAGAAGTCGCTCGAGATCGCCGGCGATCTGTGCATCTACACCAACCAGAACCACATCATCGAGACCTTGGGCGAAGCGCAATGAAGTCCAGCATGACGCCCCAGGAAATCGTCTCCGAGCTGGACCGCCACATCGTCGGCCAGGCCAGCGCCAAACGCGCCGTCGCGATCGCGCTGCGCAACCGCTGGCGGCGCCAGCAGGTCGACGAGAAGATGCGCGCCGAGATCACGCCGAAGAACATCCTGATGATCGGGCCGACCGGCGTCGGCAAGACCGAGATCGCGCGGCGCCTGGCCAAGCTCGCCGATGCGCCGTTCATCAAGGTCGAGGCGACGAAGTTCACCGAGGTCGGCTACGTCGGCAAGGACGTCGACTCGATCGTGCGCGACCTCGTCGACATGGCCGTCAAGCAGGAGCGCGAGGGCGCGATGCGGCGCCACCGCAGCCGCGCCGAAGATGCCGCCGAGGACCGCATCCTCGACATCCTGGTGCCGCCGCCGCGCTCGGGCAGCAGCGACTTCGGGTTCGCTTCTTCCTCTGCATCGGCCCCGCCGGCGATCCCCGACAACACCGCGCGCCAGGTGATGCGCAAGCGGCTGCGCGAAGGCGTGCTGGACGACAAGGAAGTCGAGCTCGAGCTCGCCGAACCCAAGCCCGCGCTCGAGATCATGGGGCCGCCCGGCATGGAGGACATGACCGAGCAGCTCAAGGGCATGTTCGCGAACCTGGGCGGCGCGAAGAAGAAGCAGCGCAAGGTCAAGATCAGTGAAGCGCTGAGACTGCTGATCGACGAAGAGGCGGCCAAGCTCGTCAACGACGACGAGGTGAAGAGCGCCGCGCTCGCCAACGCCGAGCAGAACGGCATCGTCTTCATCGACGAGATCGACAAGGTCGCGTCGCGTTCGGAAACGAGCGGCGCCGACGTGTCGCGCCAGGGCGTGCAGCGCGACCTGCTGCCGCTGGTCGAAGGCACGACCGTCAACACGAAGTACGGCATGGTCAAGACCGACCACATGCTGTTCATCGCCTCGGGCGCGTTCCATCTCTCCAAGCCCAGCGACCTGATCCCGGAGCTGCAGGGGCGTTTCCCGATCCGCGTCGAGCTCGGCTCGCTGTCGGTCGACGACTTCGAGGCGATCCTGACGCAGACCCACGCGAGCCTGGTCAAGCAGTACACGCTGCTGCTCGCGACCGAAGGCGTCACGCTCGAGATGCAGCCCGACGCGATCCGCCGCGTTGCGCAGATCGCCTACGACGTCAACGAGCGCACCGAGAACATCGGCGCGCGGCGCCTGGCCACGGTGATGGAGCGGCTGCTCGATGAGATCAGCTTCGATGCGCCGAACCGCGGCGGGCAGACGGTGCGCGTCGACGCGGGCGAGGTCAATGCAAAACTGGCCGAGCTGGCAAAGAACGAAGACCTGTCGCGCTACATCCTCTAGTACCGGCTGAGCAGTCGCCGGCGGGCGATCAAAGGGCGAATCAAAGCGCCAGGCGGTGCGACTGCAGCTGCAGCAGCCCGTCGAAGATCAGCGTGTCGATCATCTCGAACGGCAGGTTGATCTCCGGCGCGAGCTTGACCGCGGCGCCGCCGGACATGATGAGCGCCGGCTCCTGCCCGGTACGCGCGCGCAGCTTGCGGTGCATGCGCTCGATCGCGCCCGCGATCGCATCGGTGCCGCCGCTCATCAGCGCGTCGCTGGTGTTGGTCGGGAACTCGACCGCCTCGCCGGTCGGCGCCTTCAGCCCGGCGGTGCCCATCTCGAGCGCCTTGAGCATCAACCCGAAGCCGGGCAGGATCAGCCCGCCGAGAAAGCGCCCGGTCGTGTCGACCGCATCGACCGTGACCGCGGTGCCGACCATCACGACCAGCACCGGGCGCGCCGGCCCCTGCGCGAGCACGCGATGGCGCGCACCGATCGCCGCGACCCAGCGGTCGACGCCGAGCCGGTTCGGGTGGTCGTAGCTGTTGGTCACGCCGCAGGCCTGGCCGGACGAGACGACCCAGCGCGGCTCGACGTCCCAGATCTCGAGCTGCTCCTCGACGCGGCGCCTCACGCCCTCGCCCGCGACGTTGCTGCCCAGCATGCTGGCCGGCGGCGCGAGCGCGTGCCATTCGGTCTCGGCGAGACTGTCGATCGTTTCGAGAAAGACCGCGCCGTGGCGCAGCAGCGCGGCGCCCGGCTGCGGTGACGCGAACTGCGCCCACTTGAGGCGCGTGTTGCCGATGTCGATGGCGAGGAAGGTCATGGACTCGTGGGGGCGCGGGCCCGCAGGAAGAAGCGGCAGCGTCAGTCAGGCCGACGTCAGATTCGAATCGTTGCGAGCACCGAGCAGGTGCCGCACGCGGCGCAGCGTCTGCGCCGCGGAGAGCGAACGATGCGGCTTGGTGATGCGCTGCTCGACCTCTTCGAGCAGCGCGACGAGGTCGGCACGGCTGCGCGCGCGGCGCAGCCGCATCAGGGTCAGCGAGCCGGCGACCGGCGCCTCCTGGCGCACTGCCCGCACGAGGATGTCGCGCGCTTCGACGAACGCGGTGTCGCCGCTCTGGGCGTCGGTCAACGCGGCGTACCATGAGTCGGCCGGCGATTCGTCCATCAGGCCGGCCGAGGTCGATTCGGGCTGCAGGGTGCGCGATGCCGGCAGCACCGACTCGTCGGCGACGCTGTTCCGAGCGCTGACGGTGTTCGGGCCGGGCAGCGGCAAGTCGACATGCAAGGTATCGACGGCGCCGGGCTCGTCTTCGATCAGCAGCGAGAAGGTCGGCGGCGGCAGCATGATCAGCCCGAGTTCGAGCAGTTCGTCGAAGCAGGTGTCGGGCACGCCGGCCTTGGCCGCGAGGCTGCGCACTTCGACGGCCGAGCGCTTGCCGTCGACCAGGAACAGCACCGTGCGATGCCGCTGGCTCAGCCGGCGCGCACGCGTGCTCAGCTCGGCCTGACCGTCGGGGGTCTTGATCGGAACCGTGCCAGTGACCACGCGATCCTCCTTGTTGCCCGGGCCCGGTAGATATGCAGGCCGCTGCATCCCATTTCGGCGCGATTGTGCCGCCAAACCGGCAAATCGCGCCTGCGGCCGGCGGTTGGGGCGCGGTGCAAAAGTCACAGGCCGGTGGCCTGCCCGGCGCAGGCAGTACACTCGGCCACTTGACGTATACGTCAATTGCGGGCCTCGCGGCCCTACTCTGCACGGAGACGGCGTGGCCAAGAAGAAATCCCCCTCGCTGGCGGACTACCGCTACGACGCGGCCTTGACCCCGAACGGCGCGAAGCGTTTCGACCTGCGCCGCTTCGACCCGGCCGAGCGGCCGTTCGCCAGCGGCGACAAGGTGCACGACCGGGCCGCGGTCGACGCGCTCGCGACCGGTCTCGACAAGCTGCAGGACCTGTTCTACGCCGACCGCCGCTACAGGCTGTTGGTCGTGCTGCAGGGCATCGACACGGCCGGCAAGGACGGCACGATCCGCGGCGTGTTCGGCCGCATGAGCGCGTTGGGCGTACGCACGACAGGCTGGAAGGCGCCGACCGAGCCCGAGCGTGCGCACGACTACCTGTGGCGCATCCACCAGCAGACGCCGCCGAGCGGCGAGATCGCGATCTTCAACCGCAGCCACTACGAAGACGTGCTGGTGCCGGTGGTGAACGGCTGGATCACGCCCGCCCAGACGAAGCAGCGCTACGCGCAGATCAACGACTTCGAGCGCATGCTGGCCGAGAACGGCACGGTGATCTGCAAGTTCCTGCTGCACATCTCGAAGGACGAGCAGCGCGTCCGGCTGCAGGAGCGCCTCGACGACCCGACCAAGCACTGGAAGTTCGCCGCCGGCGACCTGGAGGTGCGCAAGCAGTGGGACGCCTACCAGAAGGCCTACCGCGATGCGATCGCCGCGACCGGCACGCCGTGGGCGCCGTGGACCATCGTGCCGGCCGACTCGAAGACCCATCGCAATCTGATGATCGCCACGGCGATGACGCAGGTGTTCGAATCGCTGAAGCTGCGCTATCCGGCGGGCAGCCCGGAGCTCGCGAACATCCGCGTCGAATGAGAATGACTTTCGGAGACCGACCGTGACTGATCTCTCAGCCGAATACAAGGCGCTTGCCGAATATCGCCCGACAAACAAGGTGCGTTTCGTGACCGCAGCGTCGCTGTTCGACGGGCACGACGCGGCGATCAACATCATGCGGCGCATCCTGCAGGGCATGGGTGCCGAGGTGATCCACCTCGGGCACAACCGCTCGGTCGACGAAGTCGTGACCGCGGCACTACAGGAAGATGCGCAGGGCATCGCGATCAGCAGCTACCAGGGCGGCCACGTCGAGTACTTCAAGTACATGGTCGATCTGCTGAAGGCACGCGGCGGCGAGCACATCCAGGTGTTTGGCGGCGGCGGCGGCGTGATCGTCGGCAGCGAGATCGCCGAGCTGCAGGGCTACGGCGTGGCGCGCATCTACAGCCCCGAGGACGGCCAGCGCATGGGCCTGGCCGGCATGATCGGCGAGATGCTGATGCGCTGCGACCTCGATCTGTCCGGCTATGCACCGAAGGGCCTGGAGGCGATCCGCGGCCGGAGCGAGGCGCACTGGCGCGCGCTGACGCAGCTGATCACCGCGCTCGAGAACGGCAAGGCGCCCGACGCGCTGAAGAGCGCACTGCACGCCGACGCCAGGACGAAGACGATTCCGGTGGTCGGCATCACCGGCACCGGGGGCGCCGGCAAGAGCTCGCTGACCGACGAGCTGATCCGACGCCTGCGACTCGATCAGGGCGACACGCTGCACATCGCGGTCATCTCGATCGACCCGTCGCGCCGCAAGAGCGGCGGCGCGCTGCTGGGCGACCGCATCCGGATGAACGCGATCGGCCCGTGGTCCGGCGGCCCGCGCGTTTTCATGCGCAGTCTCGCGACCCGCGAGGCCGGCAGCGAGATCAGCCAGGCGCTGCCCGACGTGCTCGCGGCGTGCAAGGTCGCGGGCTTCGATGCGATCGTCGTCGAGACTTCGGGCATCGGCCAGGGCGATGCCGCGATCGTGCCGCTGGTGGACATCCCGCTGTACGTGATGACGCCCGAGTACGGCGCGGCCAGCCAGCTCGAGAAGATCGACATGCTCGACTTCGCCGAGTTCATTGCGATCAACAAGTTCGACCGCAAGGGCGCGGCCGATGCGCTGCGCGACGTGGCCAAGCAGGTGCAGCGCAACCGCTCGGCGTTCCAGACCTCGCCCGACGCGATGCCGGTGTTCGGCACGATGGCCAGCCGCTTCAACGACGACGGCGTGACCGCCCTGTACCAGGCGCTGCTGCCGCGGCTCGCGTCACTCGGCCTGAAGGTGGGCGACGGCACGTTGCCGAAGGTCGCCACCCGCCACAGCACGAACCAGGTCGCGATCGTGCCCGGCGCGCGCGTGCGCTACCTCGCCGACATTGCCGACACGGTGCGCGGCTACAAGGCCCGCTCGCGCGCCCAGGCCACGCTTGCGCGCGAGATCCAGCAGCTGCGCGCGGCCGCCGCGATGCTCTCGGTCGACAAGCCCGACAAGGCGCGCGCCTCGGAAGCGGCGATCGACCTCGCGGTCAAGCGCGGGGCGTTGCTCGATCCGGCCGCGAAGCAGCTGCTGGCGATGTGGCCGCAGATGCAGGCGGCCTACGCCGGCGACGAGTACATCGTGAAGATCCGCGACAAGGAAATCCGCACCGAGCTCGTCTACATGTCGCTGTCGGGCAGCAAGATCCGCAAGGTCGCGCTGCCGCAATACGAAGACCACGGCGAGATCCTCAAGTGGCTGATGCTGGACAACGTGCCGGGCAGCTTCCCGTACACGGCCGGCACCTTCGCGTTCAAGCGCGAGGGCGAGGACCCGACCCGCATGTTCGCCGGCGAGGGCGATGCGTTCCGCACCAACAAGCGCTTCAAGCTGCTCTCCGAGGGCATGCCGGCCAAGCGGCTCTCGACCGCTTTCGATTCGGTCACGCTGTACGGCCACGACCCGGACCTGCGGCCCGACATCTACGGCAAGGTCGGCAACTCCGGCGTCTCGATCGCGACGCTCGAGGACATGAAGGTGCTGTATTCGGGCTTCGACCTGACGAACCCGGCCACCTCCGTCAGCATGACGATCAACGGCCCGGCGCCGACCATCCTCGCGATGTTCATGAACACCGCGATCGACCAGAACCTCGACAAGTTCAAGGCCGACAATCGGCGCGAGCCCACCGCCGACGAGGCGCAGAAGATCCGCGCCTGGGTGCTCGAGAACGTGCGCGGCACGGTACAGGCCGACATCCTGAAGGAAGACCAGGGCCAGAACACCTGCATCTTCTCGACCGAGTTCAGCCTGAAGGTGATGGGTGACATCGCCGAGTACTTCGTGCACCACCGGGTGCGCAATTTCTACTCGGTGAGCATCTCGGGCTATCACATCGCCGAGGCCGGCGCGAACCCGATCAGCCAGCTCGCGTTCACGCTGTCCAACGGCTTCACGTTCGTCGAAGCCTATCTCGCGCGCGGCATGCACATCGACGACTTCGCGCCGAACCTGTCGTTCTTCTTCAGCAACGGCATGGACCCGGAGTACACGGTGCTCGGGCGGGTCGCGCGGCGCATCTGGGCGGTCGCGATGCGCGACCGCTACGGCGCCAACGAGCGCAGCCAGAAGCTGAAGTACCACGTGCAGACGTCGGGGCGGTCCTTGCACGCGCAGGAGATTCAGTTCAACGACATCCGCACGACCTTGCAGGCGCTGATCGCGATCTACGACAACTGCAACTCGCTGCACACGAACGCGTTCGACGAAGCGATCACGACGCCGACCGAAGACAGCGTACGCCGCGCGATGGCGATCCAGCTGATCATCAACCGCGAGTGGGGGCTGGCGAAGAACGAGAACCCGAACCAGGGCGCGTTCATCATCGACGATCTGACCGAGCTGGTCGAAGAAGCGGTGCTCGGCGAGTTCGAGAAGATCGCCGAACGCGGCGGTGTGCTGGGTGCGATGGAGACGGGCTATCAGCGCGGCAAGATCCAGGAAGAATCGATGCACTACGAGATGCTCAAGCACACGGGCGAGTATCCGATCGTCGGCGTCAACACCTTCCGCAACCCGCACGGCGACCCGGTGCCCGACCACATCGAGCTGGCGCGCTCGACCGACGCGGAGAAGCAGTCGCAGCTCGAGCGCCTGGCCGAATTCCACGCGCAGCACGCCGACGAGGCGCCCGCGATGCTCAAGCAGCTTCAGCAGGCTGTGATCGACAACCGCAATGTGTTCGAGGTGCTGGTGCAGGCCGTGCGATGCTGCTCGCTCGGGCAGATCACCAGCGCGCTGTTCGAGGTCGGCGGGCAGTACCGGCGCAGCATGTGACGGGATGAAGGGCGCGCGATGTCGCTGCTGCTCGTCCGCCATGGCGAAACCGCGCTGAACGCGGCGCGCGTGCTGCAGCCGGCCGACACGCCGCTCAGCGCACGCGGCATCGCGCAGGCTGACGCGCTCGCGCGCCGGCTCGGCACCGGCATGGCGGGGTCGCGCGCCGCCGCCATCGTCAGCAGCGACCTGCCGCGCGCGCTGCGCACCGCGCAGGCGATCGCCGCGGCCACCGGCCTGTCCGTCTCAACCACGCCGCTGCTGCACGAGCGCAACTTCGGCGACCTGCGCGGTCGGCCCTACGACTCGCTCGCGGTCAACCCGCTGACGAACCGCGAAGCGCCGCCCGGCGGCGAATCGGCCGACGAGTTCGAGCACCGCGTCGGGCTCGCGTTCGCGCACATCGTGCGGCTGCGCGGCGAGCTGGCCGGCGACCTGATCGTCGTCAGTCATGGACTCGTGATCGGGCAGATGCTCGCCCGCCACGCAAGCCTGCCGGCGGGCTCGCTTGCGCCCGCGCACCTGGGCAACACCAGCCTGAGCATCGTCGGCGCGGTGGCGCCACACCTCGCGACGCTGGTGAACTGCACGCGTCATCTCGATGGTGTGATCGGCGACGACGAGCGGGCGTTGTCGGGGGGCTGAGGTCTGCGCGCTCACGCGCGCAATACCCAGACACCTTCCGCCTCGTCCGCCGCGCCATCGCTGCGCAGCTTCAGCAGATGCGCGAGCAGCGAGCGCCGCGCCACGGCATGCAGCTGTGGCCGGACGTCGTCGTAGACGTGCGGCAGCAGCGCATCGGCATCGGCCGGGCCGAGCGCGCGCAACGCAGCGACCACCTTGGCCTCGCGCTTCAGGCGATGCTCGACGATCCACTGCATCGCACGCTTCGGCTGCGCCATCAGGAAGCCGTGGCCGGGCGCGAGCCACTCGAGATCCTGGCCAACGCCTGCGATCAGCGCGCGCAGCGACGCGACATACGCGGCCATGTCACCATCGGGCGGATTGATCACGACGGTCGATGCCTGCATCACGTGATCGCCGGTGAAGAGCAGCTTCTCTTCCTCGAGCAGGTAGCAGAAGTGGTTCGACGCGTGCCCCGGCGTGTGGATCGCGCGCAGCGTCGTGGTCCCGCCGCCGTTCGGCCCCGGCAGCTCGAAGCGCTCGCCGTCGGCGAGCTCGATGTCGGGCGCGAAGCTCGTGTCCTGCCACTGCGTGTGCGGGCTGCGCCGGCCGTAGACCGTGGCGCCGGTACGTGCCTTCAGCGGCAGCACGGCCGGCGAATGATCCAGGTGCGTGTGGGTCGCGAAGATCCAGCGGATCGGGCCTGGGGCCGCCGCGAGGATGGCTTCGACATGCCGCTCGTTCAGCGGACCGGGGTCGATCGCGGCCCATTCGTTGCGGTCGCCGCCGCCGACGAGGTAGGTGTTCGTGCCCGGCCCGGTCATGACGCTGCCGTTGTTCGCGGTCACGCGGATCAGCCGCGCCGAGAGCCGCACCGCGACGCCGGGCTGGATGTCGTAGCACGCGCGGCCGAGGCCGTCGGGATCGAGCCGGCCGATCTCGGCCCAGGCGTACTCGTCGGGCGCCACGGGCCGCAAGCCCTGCGCGCCGGTGCCCATGCGCGGCAGGATCATCGTGATCTCGCGCGGCGCCGCAGCCCACGCGAGCAGCGCGGCGACATCGTCGAAGCGCGCGACGAGCTCCAGCGTCTTCTGCGTCGGCGTCATCAGCTTCAGCTCGGCGCCGTGGGCGAGTGCATCCGCCGCGCGGAACCAGCGCTGTTCGAGCATCTCGGTGCCGTCGGCGCTGGCCTGTTGCCCACGCGGCGCCGCGGCGATGAAGAAGCGCGTGTCGAAGCGCTTGGGCCGGCCGACCGGTGTCAGCCAATGGCTCAGGTAGACGAGCGCATCGACCGCGAGCTGCAGGCCGTGATCGCGGCACACCTCGGCCAGGCCGCGCTCGCGGCGATGCAGCGCGGCGCGCTCGGCGAGCAGCTTCCGTGTACTCGCCCCATCGTCGTCGAGGCGGATCAGCGCGCCGCTCGGATCGCCGGCGCGACTCGCGAACAGCAGCCCCACCTCCTCGAAACATTCGCGCACCGCGCTGATGTGGTGCTCCAGACCATGCTCGGACAGGCCGAGGCGCGCACTCGCGGCCGCATCGTCGAGGCTCCGACAGCAGGCATGCGCGTCACGGTCGCCGGCATCGACGACGCCGCCCGGGAACACCCACGCACCGCTGTTCTGGTCGTTGCTCGCAGCCCGGCGCGCGAGCAGCACCTCGATGCCGCCGTGCTCGCCGTCGCGCACGACCACCAGCGTGGCCGCAGCGCGCGGCGCGCGGCGATCGGATGGCTGAGCGGTGCCGGCAAGGGTCGGATCGGGCATGGTCACGTCGGGATCGGCCGCGACGACCGCGGCGCCTTGCAGTATCCCTCTCGCGCGGCGCACTTGCCGAGCGGCGCCGGAAACGTCCCGCCGTTCAGCCGACCCGCTCGCGCAACGCCATCGCCGCGGCCGGCGCCTTCTCCTTGCCGCCGCTGATGAAGTAGATGAAGACGTCGCGCGGCGCGGCGGCGGCCGGCGGCGGCGCAATGCGCGGCAGCCCGGCGGGCTCGGCGCCGCAGGCCCAGGTGCGCGCGCAGTCGGCATACGCATCCAACACCGGCGGCTCGAAGCCCGATGGCAGCGTCGCGTCGGTGCGCATCAGCCGCGCGTAGACGAAATCGCCGGTCACGTCGGCGAACGACGGGTAGTCATCGGAGTCGGTGAACACGGTGGCGCATCGGTAGTGCCGCGCCAGGTCCAGGTATTCGGTCGTCATGAAGCTCGCATGGCGCACGTCGAGCACGTGGCGCAGCGGCAGCGAGTCGATCTCGGGCGGCAGCAGCTTCAGGAAGCCCTCGAAGTCGCCCGGCTCGAACTTCTTCGTCGCCGCGAACTGCCACAGGATGGGGCCGAGCTTGCCGCGCAGCTCGGCGATGCCGCTCTTGACGAACCGATCGATCGACTCGCCGGCCTCGGCCAGCACCTTGCGGTTGGTCGCATAGCGCGTCGCCTTCATCGAGAACACGAAGTCGTCGGGCGTTTCGTCGCGCCATTTCGCGAAGCTCGCGGGCTTCTGCGAGCCGTAGAACGTGCCGTTGATCTCGATCGCGCTGAGCTTGCGGCTCGCATACTCGAGCTCGCGGCTCTGCGCCAGACCAGCGGGGTAGAAGTTGTTGCGCCACGGCTCGAAAGTCCAGCCGCCGACGCCGACGCGGATCCGGCTCGCGCCCACGTTCGCATTCGCGTTCGTCGTGCTCGTCACGGGGTATCTCCTGCTCTCGAAGAATGAGGCCGGCATCATCGCCGCAAACAGCCCGCCGCGTCGTGGGTGGTTGCAACACGACAGCGGCGTTACCGCCGCGCGCTCCCTAGACTGGGTGTCGATCGGAGAAACACAGCGGAGAAACACACGATGCCCTGGACCTTGCTCTTCCTCGCCGGCCTGTTCGAAGTCGCCTGGGCCATCGGCCTGAAATACACCGACGGCTTCTCCAAGCTCGTGCCGAGCGCGCTGACGGTCGCCGCGATGGTCGCGAGCATCGTGCTGCTCGGCCTGGCGATGAAGCATCTGCCGGTCGGCACCGCCTACGCGGTCTGGACCGGCATCGGCACGATCGGGACCGTGATCCTCGGCATCGTGCTGCTCGGCGACTCGGCGGCGCCGCTGCGCATCGTGTGCCTCGCGCTGATCGTGCTGGGGATCGCGGGGCTCAAGCTGTCGTCGGCATAGCACCGCCCCCGCTCGAACATCAGGGAGCCGCGTGATCCCTCACACGAACTGCCGCGCCGTTACTCCACCGGCTGCCTGCGCCATACCGCCGCGAGCGCCTTGAACTTCGACCAGGTCGACAGCCGGTCGTCGGACAGCGCGTCGAGGAAATCCGACAGCCCCTTGGACTTGGCCATCGTGTAGAAGGTGAGCGCGGTCGTCGGCACGAACACGATCACGAAGTACCAGAGCTTGGCCCAGATCGACGCGTCCGCCTCGGCGATCAGGTTCATGCCGAGGAAGCCGGTGGTCACGGTGCCGACCAGTCCGAAGATCGTCACCACCGTCAGCCGCACGACCGTGTTGGCCTGGCGGCGCAGGCTGTCGGCATCGAGGTAGCTGTTCATGTCGGCGATGCGCTCCTTGACCTCTTCGTAGAGCGGGTCGATCTGCAGATGCGTCGTGCACAGGTGGAACAGCGACTTGGCTTGCGCCTGCTCCGAAACCTCGTGGAACCAGTAGCGGTGCGTGAAGCGCAGGAAGCCTTCGAACGACCCGCGGATCGCGCGCTTGAAGCGGCGCACGCTGACCGGGTCGCCGACGTCCAGCGACTTCAGCGCCTCGACCAGCCGGTCCGAGAACATCAGCAGCGCCGCTTTCTGGAAGTGCGCGATCATGAACAGCAGGAAATGCTGGTGCCGGAACTGCGCGAGCACGCCGCGGTCGCGGCAGCCGTAGAACTCCGAACTCGCGTCGCCGATGACGATCAGCGCATGGCCGCTGCACAGGTAGCGCGTGTTCGGCGCGGCGCCGGCGTTGAGCCAGAAGCGGTCGTAGCAGTAGCGCTGTTCGAAGTCGCTCAGGTGCGCTTCCGCATACGGCAGGCTCGTACCCTCGCCCAGCGTGCCGTTGTCGCTGCCGCCGGCGCCGGTGACCAGGCCGAGGCGGATGAAGTCGCTGCGCGACAGCGCGCGCGGGTCGTCGAGCGAGAGATACCCCATCAGCGGCATCCGGTAGTACTCGATCTGCTGGAAGCGCAGCGCGCCGCTCTCCTCCGAATGGTCGCTGACCAGCGGGCGCAGCAGGTACGCCCAATGCGCCGCGATGCGCGGGGCGCGGTGCTCGCAGACGTGCGCGAGGAATGCCTCGCGGTCGTGCGCGTCGGAAGCCGCGAGCACGCCGCCGTCGGCACCGAGCCACTCGATGCCGGCGACGGTATGCAGCGGCTCGCCTCGCGCATCCCAGCCCGACGGGTAGCCGCGCCCGCAGCGATACAGCAGCTCCTGCGCCTGCGGCAACGTCAGGTCGTTCGCGCTGATCTCGACGTTGAGCAGCACGACGTCGACGTCGAAGAAGAAGTACAGGTCGACGTGCACGATGTCCAGCGTGACCGGCGCGTCGCCGCGCTTGGGCACGATGCGGATCTGCCGCACGTCCTCGCGCCGGAACACCCGCATCGGCGCATCGGCGTCGCGCGAGGACTCGTTGCGCTTCGAGCGCCCGTCGCCGTACAGGAAGCGCTGCACGTACGGCAGGAATGTCACGAATTCGTTGTAGTGACGTTCGTGGAAGCGCGCACTGTCGCCGGTGTATTCGTCCTCGATCTCGTGCCACGGCGACGCATCGCCGAGGTCGCGCAGCACCTGCCACGGCGTGCGGCGCCGGCCCTGCGCATCGCGCGGCACCGGCATCATGCGCAGCGGCCACAGCAGGATCTGGCGGAAGTGCCGGACCATCGGGGTGGCGGAGCCTGAGCCGCGCGATGCGAGCTCGGCCGCTTGAGGAGCGAGCGCCGCGCCGGTCGGTTCGGCGAGCGGCGACGTGGCCGCGTCGTGGTCGAGCGCGGCGGGCGATGGATTGCGCGTCATGCCACCAGTGTAGGCACTCGGCACGCACCCGGCACGCACCCATCGGCGCGGCGAGCCGGCTGTCGCGCGGAGCGCGTCTCAGCCGCGGCGCAGGTGTTTGCCTTCGATGCGCACGCGGTCGCCGACCTGCAGCCCGTCGAGGCGCCGCTCCTCGAACGTGCGGATCCGCCCGTCGTCGAGCCGCACCGAGACGCGATAACCGACGATGCGCTCGTTGATGTTGCGCTCGATGTTGTGGCCGGCCACCGCGCCGCCGGCCGCGCCCAGCACCGTCATCGCGGCGCGCCCGCCGCCGTGGCCGAACTGGTTGCCGACGGCGCCGCCGAGCACGCCGCCGATCACCGCCCCGGCACCGGTGCCCGGCGGGCGCTCGCGGATCGGCTCGATGCTGCGGATCTCGCCGCGCGCGGCGACGGGAACGGCGCGCGGTGTCGGTGCAGGCGCAGGTGCGGCCGCGGTCGCCCGCGGCGGAACCGGGGTGCCGGCCGGTCGAGTTTGCTCGAGCGGCACGTTGGCCGCGGGCTGCACGGTGCCGTCGTTCGGTTCGGCGGATACGGCGCTGCCGACCGTCCCGAGTGCGATGAGCAGCGCAGTGCCTGTCGTCAGAACTGCGGTCAGAACTGCGGTCAGAACTGCCTTCTTCACGCTTTGAATATTGGGTCGCATACGCCCGATTGCGGTATCAAACCGTCTCAGGCGTGACCACCTGACCGGGGTGGCTCGGCAACGTGGCGCCGGAACAGCGCAGGGCGCTGCGGGCCGGCGCGATTCGCGTATCGTCGCGCGTTTCTTCTTCGCGCAACCCTCCCACCACCTCCAACCGAAAGCACCGCACCCCCCATGCCCCGCCTCACGCTCACCCGGTCGGCCGCATCGATCTGCGCGCTGATCGGTGCGCTGGCCCAGACCCCGGTTACCGCCCAGGTCGCAACGCCAGCCGCCACGGCCATCCCACCCACTACCGACACACCGTACCCCGGCACCCTGACGCTGGCCGTCGACGCGAGCGATCTCGATCGCCGCATCTTCCGCGTCAGGGAGACGATCCCCGTCAAGCCCGGCCCACTGACCTTGCGCTATCCGCATTGGTTGCCCGGCAACCACGCGCCGACCGGCAAGGTCGATGAGCTCGCGGGGTTGAAGATCAGCGCCAACGGCAAGCCGGTCGAGTGGCGGCGCGACCCGGTCGAGGTGTTCGCGTTCCATCTCGTCGTGCCGGCTGACGCCAGCACGCTCGAGCTCGAGTACCAGTTCCTCTCGTCGACCGGGGAAGCGAGCGGCCGGGTCGTCGTCACACCCGAGATCGTGAACCTGCAATGGAACGCGGTGCTGCTGTACCCCGCCGGCCACGCGGTGCGCGGCATCACGGTGAAGCCGAGCCTGCGGCTGCCCGAAGGCTTCGCGTACGGCAGCGCGCTCGACGAAGCGCGCCGCAGCGGCGCCACCATCGAGTTCAAGCCGGTCGACGCCGACACGCTGGTCGATTCCCCGGTGTTTGCCGGCAAGTACCTGCGCCGCATCGACCTGGATCCCGATGCGCGCAGCGCCGGCCGCGTGCCGGTCTTCATCAGCATCGTGGCCGATGCGCCGCGCGAGTTCGAGCTCAAGCCCGAGCAGATCGACGCGCACCGCGCGCTGGTCGCGCAGGCCGACAAGCTGTTCGGCGCGCGCCACTACCCGCGCTACGAGTTCCTGCTTGCGATCAGCGAAGAGCTCGGCGGCATCGGCCTCGAACACCACGCCTCGAGCGAGAACGGCGTGCGCCTCGGCTGGTTCACGACCCAGGCGAAGAGCTCGTACGCACATGACCTGCTGGCGCACGAGTACACGCACTCGTGGAACGGCAAGTTCCGCCGGCCGACCGATCTGTGGACGCCCGACTTCGCCAAGCCCATGCAGGACTCGCTGCTGTGGATGTACGAAGGCCAGACCCAGTTCTGGGGCGACGTGCTCGCCGCGCGCTCCGGGCTGATGCCGCTGGCCGACATCCGCGAGGAGATCGCCAACGTCGCCGCGGTACTCAGCGTGCAGCCCGGCCGCGCGTGGCGCAACCTGCAGGACACGACCACCGAGCCTATCGTCAACGGCCACAACGGCCACAGCTGGCCGGACTGGCAGCGCAGCGCCGACTACTACAACGAGATGGTGCTGGTCTGGCTCGAGGCCGACATGCTGATCCGCGAGAAGTCCGCCGGCAAGCGCTCGCTCGACGACTTCGCGCGCGCCTTCTTCGGCCCGACGCCGCAACGCGGCGCGACCGAGACGACGCCGCTGACCTACACCTTCGACGAGATCGTCGCCGAGCTGAACCGGGTGCAGCCGTACGACTGGGCCGGCTTCCTGCGCGATCGGCTCGATGCGCACGAGGGCAACGGCCTGCTCGGCGGCTTGGCGCGCGCCGGCTGGCGCCTCGCATGGACCGAAAAGCCGACCGAGTACTACAAGAACGTGATGAGCGGCTACCGCCACAAGTCCGACGACTTCTACTACTCGCTCGGCTTCGACGTCGGCCACGACGCCAAGCTGAAGAACCTGCGCTGGGGCGGGCCGGCGTTCAACGCGGGCCTCAGCAACGCGGCGCAGCTGCTGGCGGTGAACGGCCGCAGCTACACGCCCGAGCGGCTGGCCGATGCGGTCACCGCTGCGAAGGGCCAGAAGGACGCCGGCAAGGCGGCGATCCAGCTGCTGGTCAAGGACGGCGACGTGTACCGCACCGTGACGATCGTCTACGCGGGCGGGCTGCGCTACCCGACGCTGGAGCGCATCGAGGGCACGCAGGACAGGCTGCAGCTGCTGCTGCAGGCGAAGTGACGTAGAAGACCGGGCCGGCCGTCGGTCACACGTACGCGTTCGGGTAGCGCTCGAGCGTCAGTCCGTCGAGATCGACGTCCGGCGCGCGACCCGAGATCACGTCGGCCATCACGCGGCCGGTGCCGGCGGCCATGGTCCAGCCCAGCGTGCCGTGGCCGGTCGCAACATGGAGGTTCGCGATCCGCGTCGCCCCGACGATCGGCGTACCGTCCGGCGTCATCGGCCGCAGGCCGCACCAGAACTCGGCGCGTGCGGCATCGCCGCCCTTCGGGAACAGGTCGGTCACGACGTGCGTCAGCGTCTCGCGCCGCGCCTCGTGCAGCTTCAGCGTGTAGCCGGCGAGCTCGGCCGTGCCGCCGACGCGGATGCGGTCGCCGAGCCGCGTCACGGCGACCTTGTGGGTCTCGTCCATCACGGTCGACTCGGGCGCGCCGCTCGCGTCGGTGATCGGCACCGTGATCGAGTAGCCCTTGACCGGGTAGACGGGAATGCGGATGCCGACCTTGCGCAGCAGCAGCGGCGAATAGCTCCCGAGCGCGACCAGGTACGCGTCGGCCTTCAGCACGCCCGCGTCGGTCGCGACGCCGTCGATCTGCTTGCCGGCGAGTTTCAGCGCATCGATCTTCGTGCCGTAGCGGAACGTCACGCCGCGCTGGGCGGCGAGCGCCGCGAGCTTCTGCGTGAACTTGAAGCAGTCGCCGGTTTCGTCGCCGGGCAGTCGCAGGCCGCCGACGAACTTGTCGCGCACGGCCGCCAGCGCCGGCTCGTGGCGGATGCAGCCCTCGCGGTCTAGCAGTTCGTAGGCGACGCCGTAGCGCTTCAGGATGTCGATATCGGCGCCGGTGCCGTCGAGCTGCTTCGGGGTCCGAAAGAGCTGCAGCGTGCCTTGCATGCGCTCGTCGTAGCGCAGCCCGGTCTGCGCGCGCAGCTCCTTGAGGCAGTCGCGGCTGTACTCGGCGAGCCGCACCATGCGGCTCTTGTTGAGCTCATAGCGCGCCGTGGTGCAGTTGCGCAGCATCGCGAGGCCCCAGCGGACCAGGTTCAGGTCGATGTTCGGGCGGATCACGAGCGGCCGGTGCTGCATCAGCAGCCACTTGATCGCCTTGATCGGCACGCCAGGCCCGGCCCACGGCGCCGAATAGCCGGGCGAGACCTCGCCGGCGTTGCCGTAACTCGTCTCCAGCGCGGCCGCAGGCTGGCGGTCGACCACCGTGACCTCATGGCCGGCCAGCGCGAGCTGGTAGGCGCTCGTGACGCCGATGACGCCGCTGCCGAGAACCAACACCTTCATCGTCCATCGCTCCCTTGGACCCGTTCGTCGGGCCGTGGGGCGTGAGTGTATCGAGGCGTGCGGACCGGCCGCCTTACGGCAGGTTGGCCTTGCCGAGCTCGACCGCGCCGAACATCGCGCGTGCCGAGCGCGTTTCGGGCAGCACGTAGACGACGCCGCGGCGTTTGCCCAGGCTGGTGGCGATGACGCTGTCGTAGAACTCGCCCGGCACGACGACGCAGCCGTACGAGATCCGATGCTCGGCCGCATCCGCCGACGCGAGCCGCTCGGCGCGGCGCTCGGCGGGCGGCGCCGGGCGCAGCCGGTGGATCGCGAACGACGCGTCGTAGTCGACCCAGACGATCGCCTCGCCCTTGTCGTTGTGGCCGGGCTCGGAGTCGAAGCGGCCGGCCGGCGTCGTGCGCTCGTCGGGGCGCAGGCTGGCGGGCGTGCGCTGCGCGATGTCGGGCACCGCGAAGTCGCCGGACGCGAGGCCGATCAGCACCGGCGAGGCGCCGAGCAGGCGGCGCTTGCCGTCGCCGGCATCGTCGAACACGTAGATGCGCGCGGCGCGCTTGTCGACGATCGCGAAGGGCTGCCCTTGGTGGTCGCCGCTGTCGAACGCCCAGTCGGCGGCATAGCGCGCTTCGTCCGATGGGCGCTCGGTGCCGAAGTCGGCGGCATGACAGAGCGGCGCCCACAGCGCCCCCCCGATCGACACACAGATACCCAGAACCGCCATCGCGGCGGCTGCACGCATTCTTCGCATAGCCCCAGACCCATCGGCTTGGCCGACACATCTGTGGACAAGCGAAACGAATTGTGAGGCAACTTCGCCTTGCTAAAGGCAATTTCCCGAATTCCCAGACGGCGTGGCCGGGCTTCGGTTACTTACAAACAGGCGGGCTACAGGTGGGCAGGCGAGGTGCCGCCCGCGGCCTGGATCTGACCGGCGGCCGCGGCATACGCGGGAAAGGCTTGCTGCAGCGCCTTGCGTTCCGGCAGCACGTACACGACGGCCGGCATCGCACCGAGCGTCGGCTTGATCACCGCGTCGAAGAACTTGACCGGGATGTTGATGCAACCGTACGAGATGCGCCTGTCCTCGGCCGCGCCGCTGGCGAGGCGTTCGAGGCGGCGCTCCTTCGGATCGACGATGCGCACGCGGTGCATCGAGACGGCGGCGCCGTAGTCGACCCAGATCACCTCTTCGCCCGAAGCGTTGCGCCCCGGTTGGCTGACGAAGCGGCCGGCCGGCGTCGTCTTCTCTTCGGGGCGCACCTGGTCCATCGGGCGCTGGCCGATGCCGGGCACGGTGTCGTCGCCCGGCGCAGCGCCGAGCAGCACGCGGCTCGTGCCGATCAGCTGCGCGTCGGCGTTGAAGACATAGACCTGCGCGGCACGCTTGTCGAGGATCGCGAACGGCATCGCGCGGTTGTCGCGCGAGGTCGCGACCCAGTCGGCGATCGTGCGGGCGTCAGTGCCGGCGCGTTCAGCACCGAACTCGGCCACGCGCGGCGTGTTGTGAATGACGGCCGGCGCCGAGCGGCCGCCGAGCGCCGCGGCCTCAGCCGGCACGCGCGGGTGTGCGCGGCCGGTCGTGGTCTGGCCCGCGGGCGGCAGCGTCAGCGCCGACACGGCAAGCCCGATCAGCAGCCCCTGCTTCAGGCCGGCGAACAGATCGGCGCGACCCTGCGTGAGCATGACGGCTGCTGCGGCTTGCGTTGAGGTTGGCACGGACGATCAGTTGCGATCGGCCTTCGGCGCCTTCTCCTTCTCGCCCGACGGTGCGGCGCTCGAGTCGCTGGAGCCGCTCGGGGCAGCCGACGAATCGCTCGAGGGCGGTGTCGACGATTGCGGCATCGTGCTCTGGTCGGACGTGCTGGGGCTCGTCGTCGATGACGGGCTTTGCGTCTGCGATTGCGGCATCGTGCTCTGGTCGGAGCTCGGGCTCGTCGTCGACGAGGGACTTTGCGTCTGCGTCTGATCGGACGACGGCGCGGTTTGCTGCTGCGCGTACGCAAAACCGATCGCGCCGACGACGGTCGCCGCCGCCACCACGGCGGTCAGGGTCTTGGATGCTGTCATCTGGATACTCCTTCGAGATGGATTGGTCGATGGCCGGCGTGGACCACCGGCTGCACCTAGGTTAGGAGCGTGCGCGGCGCGGCGCGGTCGGCCATCGGCGGCAGCCTCTGTAGGACAACCGCGGTCACGAAATGCTACGAGAATGGGGCTCCGAGCAGAAAGTAGTCCATGCCTTACGTTCCGCAGTACGTCGCCCCCGCCAGCTTCACCGACCCGGCCGCCGCGCTCGCCCGCGTGCGTGCGATCTACGACAACAACATCGCCCATCTGCGCGCCGCGCTCGCCGACTTCGTCGCGGGCGGCGACACGAACAGCCGGGTCCGTGCCTGCTACCCGTTCGTGCGCGTGCACACCGACACCGTCGCGCGTGCCGACTCGCGGCTGAGCTACGGTTTCGTCGCCGGCCCCGGCACCTACGAGATCACGCTGACGCGGCCCGACCTGTTCTCGAACTACTACCTCGAGCAGTTCCGGCTGCTGCTGAAGAACCACCACATCTCGATCGAGGTCGGCACCAGCGCGCAGCCGATCCCGGTGCACTTCTCGTTCGCCGAGAACGACCACATCGAGGGCAGCCTCTCCGCCGAGCGGCGCTTGCTGATGCGCGACCTGTTCGACCTGCCCGACCTGAACGCGATGGACGACGGCATCGCGAACGGCACGTACGAAAGCGGCCCGGGCGAGCCGCACCCGCTCGCGCTGTTCACCGCGCCGCGCGTCGACTACTCGCTGCACCGGCTGCGCCACTACACCGGCACCGCGCCCGAGCACTTCCAGAACTTCGTGCTGTTCACGAACTACCAGTTCTACATCGACGAGTTCGTGCGGCTGGGACACGACACGATGAAGAGCAGCGCCGCGGCGCAGGACTATGTGGCATTCGTCGAGCCCGGCAACGTGATCACGCGCCGCAGCGGGCTGCCGCCCGAGCCGGGCGACGATCTCGGCACCGCGCCGCCGCGCCTGCCGCAGATGCCGGCCTATCACCTCGTGCGCGCCGACGGCAGCGGCATCACGATGGTCAACATCGGCGTCGGCCCGGCGAACGCGAAGACCATCACCGACCACATCGCGGTGCTGCGCCCGCACGCCTGGATCATGCTCGGCCACTGCGCCGGTCTGCGCAACACGCAGCAGCTCGGCGACTACGTGCTCGCCCACGGCTACGTGCGCGAGGACCACGTGCTCGACGAGGAGCTGCCGCTGTGGGTGCCGATCCCGGCGCTCGCCGAGGTGCAGGTCGCGCTCGAATCGGCGGTCGCCGAGATCACGCAGCTCAAGGGCTACGAGCTCAAGCGCATCATGCGCACCGGCACGGTCGCCTCGACCGACAACCGCAACTGGGAGCTGCTGCCGTCGCGCCACGCCGTCAGCACGCCGGAACGGCGCTTCAGCCAGAGCCGCGCGATCGCGCTCGACATGGAGTCGGCGACGATCGCAGCCAACGGCTTCCGCTTCCGCGTGCCGTACGGCACCTTGCTGTGCGTCAGCGACAAGCCGCTGCACGGCGAGATCAAGCTGCCGGGGATGGCGAACCACTTCTACCGCGAGCGTGTCGACCAGCACCTGCGCATCGGCATCCGCGCGATCGAGAAGCTGCGCGAGGCGGGTGTCGACCAGTTGCACAGCCGCAAGCTCAGGAGCTTTGCGGAAGTCGCTTTCCAATAGCCCTCAGGGGCAGGCACCTGCCGGCGGGCGCATGGCGAGACGGATCGTCTTCGGCACGTGGTGCGCGCCATCGTCGAGCAGCAGGTTGAACACCTCGGGCGGCTCCAGACCGCCCGGCAGCGTGTCGTCTTCGTCGACGATGTACAGCACGCCACTGCGCGCGAGCTCTTCGGGCTTGATCCACGGCGTCGCCGCCGGCGTGTCGTAGACGAGCGGGCGCGCCGGGAAACGATCGCCCGAGCGTTGGCCGGGCGGCGCGTACAGCGACGCCATCCCGGCGAGGAAGACGTCGCCGCCGATGTACTCGAGCGGGCAGTTCGTCCTGGCCTTCCAATGGGCGAGCGCGGCGTCGGCGATGCGCTGCGCCGGGTACATCGTGTCGATGCGGCGCTTGACCAGCAGGCTGCCCGGATCACGGTGCTGGGCCGCGTAGAGCGCGAGGCTGACGCCATGCACCAGCAGTGCGACCACGATCAGCCGGCGCAGGGGGATGGGCGTGCGCCGGTCCCAGCGCCAGGCCAGCCACAGGCTCAGGAACTGGAAGGTCTGCAAGCCCCAGTGGTTGCGCAGGCTGACGCTGCCGGCCAGTGCCATCACGAGGAGCACGCCGACGGTCCACCAGATCAGGCCGATGCTCCAGATGCGGAAATCGTCGCGCGGCGCGACAGGGGTGGCCGCCGCGGCCGGGGATGGGGGCGGGGATGGGTCATCGACATAACGCGCCAGCAGCCAGCAAACCCCGATCGCGACCAGCGCCGGGAAGAACATCCGAAGCTGGTTCGCGAAGAACGAGACCAGAAACCCGAAGCGTCGCCAGAACCCTGCCGACGCGATCGCCTCGGAGGCGTAGTGCAGCGGCGCGAAGTCGTGCTGCACCAGCCAGACGACATGCGGCGCGACGATGGCCAGCAGCGCCGCAAGCGCCAGCGCGAACCCGACGCGCTGCTTCGGGGTGTGCAATTGCGCCGTGCACCCGAGCGCGAGCACCAGCCCGGCCAGCGGCACGACGGCCTGGTACTTCGAGAGAATCGCCGCGCCCGCCGCGGCGCCGGTCGCCAGCCACCACAGGATGCCGCCGTCGCGCGCGCGCAGCGCGAGCCACACGGTGGCAGACATCCACAGCACCAGCACGGTGTTGTGGTTGTAGAGCTGGGCCCGTTGCGAAAAGTACAGGTGCAGCCCCCACAGCACGATCGCCGCCGAGGCGACACGCTCGCCGAGCAGGCGCCGGCCGATCAGCCAGGTGAAGACGGCCGTGCCGAGCAGGCACAAGGCGGCCAGCAGATAGGTCCAGTACGGCGACGGCCCGAACAGCACAATCGCCGCGCCCAGCATCCAGGTCGGCAACGGCGGGTGCTTGTGATAGCCCCATTCGAGGCTTTGCGCCCAGTTGAACTGCTCGATGTTGTCGCCGAACTGGCCGGCATTGAACGCCACCGCCCACAGCGTCCAGCAGACCACGACCGCCATGCCGACGAGCAGGCCATAGATCGGCCGGATCGGCAGCGCGTCGCGGCGGCGAACGAGCCACTGCAGTGAACGGGTGGTGTCCATGTGGGCGGAAGAGAACAAGGCTCCGCGCGGGAACGCGGCATGCGGCGCACTCGCGGGTGATGTCCGAGTTTCACCGGCAGACCCACCAATTTAGGCAATTGCCAGACTGTTACCCGATCCAGGCGCACGCCGATTTTAGAGCCGCGACGCGCCCGGCCTGCAGAAAGAAGGACGCCGGCAGGGCAGAGGCAGGCCCGATTGCTCCGCGCTGCCCGATCCCGTAACCTCTGTCGCGCTGGGCGGGCCAGCTACCGAGCGCGGGAACAGCGCCGACAGGAAGGAGACAGCCTCATGGCGTCAACGCCGTCGCAAGCCCCAAGCCAGAACCTCCAGACGCTGCAGAACATCCGAACGCTGACGCTGGTCGGCCAGACCGCGGCCGGCAAGACCAGCCTGGCCGAGGCACTGCTGTTCAAGGCCGGCGCGATCGGTGCGCCGGGCAGCCTCGAGCGCGGCACGACCGTCAGCGACTTCGATCCGATGGAGCGGCGCGCGCAGCATTCGCTGAATGCGGCGGTGATGCACTTCGATCACCGCGACACCCGCATCCACCTGATCGACACGCCCGGCTACAGCGATTTCGTCGGCCAGTCGCTGACAGCGCTCGAGGCGGTCGAGACCGCAGCCGTCGTGATCAGCGCGGTCACCGGCATCGAGATGATGAGCGCGCGCATGATGGACTGGGCCGCGAAGCGCCGGCTCGATCGCATCATCGTCGTCAACAAGATCGATGCCGGCGGCGACTTCGCCGGCCTCGTGCAGCAGATCCAGGCGGCGTTCGGCAAGGAATGCCTGCCGCTGAACCTGCCCGCGGCGGGCGGCACGAAGGTCGTGGACTGCTTCTTCAACACCTCGGGCGAGGCCGATTTCTCGAGCGTCGAAGCGGCGCACCGCGCGCTGGTCGAGCAGGTGGTCGAGGTCGACCCGGAGTTCGTCGAACGCTACCTGAACGACGGCGACGTGGACCCGCGCGAGCTGCACGCGCC
>Ga0070706_100001238_pt1 | contig 27332 bp, 23 predicted proteins | sample KBSK5501metaG_FD_65476 | JGI IMG/M metagenome (GOLD analysis project Ga0070706, IMG submission 65476) | Corn, switchgrass and miscanthus rhizosphere microbial communities from Kellogg Biological Station, Michigan, USA - KBS K5-50-1 metaG | ecosystem: Host-associated > Plants > Roots >... | reverse complement strand
TGCCGGTGGTGGAAGAAATGGAGGAACGCCCGTCTCCAGATGGCAATGGCAATGGCAAATGCGCCGCCAGCCACTCGGAGCCTGTGCTGATTGTCGAGGATGAAGAGGCCGTCAGAGAGCTGGCCGCCGAATTTATGAAGTCCGCGGGGTACACAGTTCTAACCGCCAGGGACGGACGAGAGGCAATCGCCGTCGCGGAGAGTTCTGGTCCGATTCGCGTGTTGATCACAGACATCGTGATGCCGAACATGCGCGGTCCGGAACTCGCCAAGCGCTTGAAAGCGAGCCGGAAGAATCTGAAAATCGTTTATATGTCCGGGTACTTGGAATTCAATAAAGCTGAGGACGAGTTTCTGGAAGGAAGCTACTTCCTGCAAAAACCATTTACGAGAGATAGCCTGGTTCGCAAGGTGGAAGAGGCATTACGGCGGAAGCGAGTGGCAGACCGCCAAGCGCAATTGGTTTGAAAAGGTTAGTCGGTATTTCAGGATAGTGCGAATCCCTCCGGCGGCGAAAAACGTAATCATCCATAACGCAAAGCCCTGAGTCGCGGTGTGCTGAAGGAGCACTTGGGGGCAGGAATCAAGGCACGAGCAAGGTGTTTTCAGGAGATCCCGCGATTGGCAGGTTTCCTCGACGGCCTATAAGACATGCGAACGGTATTTGCAAAAGAAAGCGGGCGGCTCGAGGCCGCCCGTTTTGCATCAAGAGAAGAAGTTGTGAGGATCAGGGTTGATCGGGGCGGCGCTTGAGAGTTGGGCGGCTGTCGTCGTCGCTCGTGGTGGAGTTAGGATCAGTGGTCGATGTTGGCTGTTTAGACTGCGCGGTCTTTGTGCGCAGCGTAGGCTTGCCCGGAGCGTTGTCCGAGGCTTTGCGCGCGAACATGATGTTTCGAAGGCGGGACTTCACGGAATCGAATTCCGAAGTGGTGACGATGTATTCCGGGCGGTTGGGCAAAATCCGGGCGATTTCCTTCTGCGTGTTCTCGATACGATCGGGAGTAGGAGGATGCGTCGAGAAAACCTTGGGGATGGTGCCAGGGCGACGCTTCTCGTCGGCCTGAATGCGCTCAAAGAAGGTCACGTACGAATTGGGATCGTAGCCAGCCTTGTACATATATTGCACGCCGAGGAAATCGGCTTCGCGCTCCGCGTCACGGCTGAACTTGAGGTAGGTGACGGGGATAGCAAGGCTCGCTGCTTCGTAGATGCCGTAACCTGCCCAGCCACCGGGGCCGAGCAGCATGAGCGGAATCATGGCGAGTTGCATGGCCTGGCCCTTCGTGGCGTTCTTGGTGCCGTGGCGTGCGCAGACATGAGAAATCTCGTGGGCCATGACGCCGGCGAGTTCGGACTCTTCCTGGGCGCGCAAAATGAGGCCGCTGTTTACGTAGAAAAAGCCGCCGGGAAGGGCGAAGGCGTTGACTTCATCGGAATCGATGACCTTGATTGTGAAGGGCACGCGCGCATCGGAATTGCGGACCAGATTTTGGCCGACGCGGTTCACGTATTCCGTTACGACGGGGTCATCGATAAGTTTGGAAGAGCGCTCGACTTCCTGGGCGAGAGACTTGCCGAGGGCAATTTCGTGTTCAAGCGAATAGAAATTGATCCCTTTGCCGACGTTGCGATTGCCGATGTCGTTGACGTCTTCCTTGGAGTTCTTGGGATGGACGGTGTCCTGTTGGGGAACCGGCTGATCCTGAGGCGCCTGGGTTTTCGCGGGTTGTGGGGCCACCGGCTGAGGCGGGGCGGGCTGCGGCGGAGCGGGTGACTGAGTCTGGCCAGGTTGCGATGCCGGAGTGGGCTGCTGCGCGGCAGGGGGCTGCGGTGTCTGAGCGGGAGCAGAACCCGGACTTGGCTGTTGAGTTTGAGGAGTCGCTAGAGCAACACCTGCGGCAAGGAGGCCTGCCAGCGTAACGCCTAAGGCTAATTTCGGAAGCTGATTCATGGCATCTACCTCCCAGCTAAGCCAGTATACACCCGTTTTGACAATGCCGGTTGCAATGGCTTTCGCGCCTTCCACCAGTACGATGTAAGAGCTGGGAAGAAGGTTTCCTATTGCCTGCGCGATACCTGGGTCTTCCGAACCTGCGAGGCAAAGCAGGCGGTTTGGAGGGCTGGGGTTGACAGCGAAGGGCAGAGGCCCGGCTGTGCCGAAATGGACAGCGTGGCAAATTGTCCCCAAAAGGCAGCATTAGAATGGTTGACACTCTTCGCGGTGGCCTCTACAGTCAATGTCAGCGAAATGAGCGTAAGAAAGATTCAGATCGGGCAACTTTGGAGGAAGAACGACACCGGGGACGTATACCTGGTAACCCGCGTGTACAGTGAAGCGCTGAGTACGATCGTGGTGCTGCGGAAGTCCGGCGCTGAGGACGAGGCGCTGACACGGTTGCGAGCCGAGAATACGCCCAAGGGGCCGGGGATTCCGGGATACTCGCCGGCGCAGGATGAGGAGAAGTTTTGAACGGGAAGTGAGTAGTGGGTAGTGAAGAGTGAGTAGTGCAAACCGCCTTCGGCGTAATCCCTGCAAATCTTCTGACAAAAATACAAAGAAATCAAATAGAGCGGACGTCCATGCTCACGACGTCGTGGACCTGCATCAGCTCCTTGATCAGGAACGGTTCGCCGTACTTGACGCCTATCATTTCGCCGTAATGGCGGGCGAGTTGGTTCATCTGTGCTTCGAGGCGATCGATGGCTAGGAAGACGTTTGTTTTGTTGAACTCGCGGGAGGACTGGCCCTTGGGAGGACAAAATTGGGAGGAGAAAGCGAGGATGGCGCGGCGGCGCTGGCCGAATTGAGGGGTAATGTCGACAACAAAGGTTGGATGAACGGAAGCGAAGGCCGTCGAGTAGAGGATTTTGAAGGGACGATGAGGTTCACCGTCGATGGGCAATTGCTTGAGACCGGCAAGGAAGCAGCCCTCGTAGCCGAGGGTGGAGGCGTGATAGTGATCGGGATGACGGGCCTCCCAGTAAGGAAGGATGACAGTCTTGGGGCGGAGCTCGCGAATGACGGAGGCTAGCCGGAGCTTATGCTGGCGGCTGGGCTGGACATCAGAATCCGGAACGCCCAATGTTCCGCGCCAGCTTACGCGGAGGAGTTTGGCGGCCTTGGCGGCTTCCTTGGCACGAGTTTCCGGCGTGCCGCGGGTGCCCATTTCGCCGGCGGTCAGATCCAGGATGCCGGTCTTGTAGCCGCTGTGGGCCATTTTTAGGAGAGTACCGCCGCAGGTCAGTTCCACGTCGTCGGGGTGGGCGGCGATGGCGAGCAGGTCGAGCTTCATTCTCGGTCTCCTTTTGCTTATTTTGTGTCGTCGATGATAGCACTGCAGGGAGTTGTGGTTCTGCAGGGCGCGGTGGTTGCGCCTTGTGATAACGTTTTGAGCGGCGGAAGCGTGATGGCAGAGAATACAGAGCGACATTCAGTATCGCTTGCGGGGAAAGTGGCGTTGGTTACTGGTTCGGCGAAGCGATTGGGTCGGGCTGTGGCTTTGCGGCTGGCGCACGAGGGCGCGGATTTAGTGATTCACCATCGAGCGTCACCTTCAGAGGCGCAGGAAACGGTGGCGGAGATCGAGAAACTTGGGCGGCGGGGGATGGCTGTTTCTGCGGATTTGCTGAGAGTGAATGAGATTCGGGGATTGTTAACGGAGACAGAGAAGACATTTGGACGATTGGATATTTTGGTGAACAGCGCAGCGAACTTTATCCAGACGAATTTCGAGGAAACCACGGAGCTCGTGTGGGATGCGTCCTTGGACACGAACCTGAAGGCGGCGTTTTTCTGTGCGCAGGCAGCTGCGCCGATGCTGAAGGAGAGCCGGGGAGTGATTGTTAATTTTGCCGACATCGGGGGCGTGCGGCCATGGCCGGGATACCTGCCGCATTGCATATCGAAGGCAGGCGTGATCACGATGACGCAAGGATTGGCAAAGGTGCTTGCGCCGGAGGTGCGCGTAAATGCAATCGCTCCAGGAACGATAACTATGGAAGGCGACTCGCCCGAACTGGAGGCGGAGTTCATCCGGAGGGCTCCGCTGAAGCGTAGCGGCAAGCCGGGCGACATTGAGGATGCCGTGTTGTTCCTTATTCACGCGCAATTCATGACCGGGCAAGTCTTGATACTGGATGGTGGACGAACGCTTTAGCGCGTCTGCGGCAACTGCGTTTCACACAAAAAGAAATTCAGAAATTTCGCAAACGCGCTGTGCAGAGAATTGCGCTGCGGTGTATTCTATTCTCCTTATCGTGTATGTGAGTTTGGGAGGCGCGCTGACGTGCGTGCCGGAATCTAAAAAGAGGGCCAGCCGAAGTTATGGACAATGAGACTGACACACATGTTGACAGCCCGAGCGAGGCAATCAGCGTACCGCACGGACTAGAAGACACGCAGATACAAGAGTGGTTGGAGTCGCTGGACTCCGTGCTCGATTCGAGCGGACCGGAAGTGGCGGCGGAGATTCTGGAACGACTTCGGGCGCACGCGACGGTTTCGGGCATCGATCTTCCGTTTTCCGCGAACACGCCTTACGCGAATACGATACCGGCGCGGCTCGAGCCACTATTCCCCGGCGACCAGGAGTTGGAGCGGCGGATCAAGAGTTTGATCCGTTGGAATGCGCTGGCGATGGTGGTGCGCGCGAACCGCGTGGAACACAACATCGGTGGTCACATTTCTACGTATGCTTCCGCAGCGACCTTGTATGAGGTCGGATTCAACCATTTCTTTCGTGCACGCTCCGAGGAGTTCGAAGGCGACACGGTCTATTTCCAGGGCCACGCCGCTCCGGGCATGTACGCGCGGGCGTTTCTCGAGGGACGGATTTCGCCGCAGCAGCTTGAAAACTTTCGCAGGGAACTGAAGCCGGGCGGAGGGCTGTCCTCTTATCCCCATCCTTGGCTGATGCCGGACTTCTGGGAGTATCCGACAGTGTCGATGGGCCTCAGCCCATTGATGGCGATTTATCAGGCGCGGTTCAACCGGTATCTGGAAGATCGCGGATTGAAGCCGGTGACGGACGCGAAAGTTTGGGCGTTCCTGGGCGACGGCGAGACGGACGAGCCAGAATCACTTGGCGCGATCACGCTGGCTTCGCGCGAGAAGCTGGACAACCTGATTTTTGTTGTGAACTGCAATTTGCAGCGGCTGGACGGGCCTGTGCGCGGGAACGGACAGATAATTCAAGAGCTGGAGTCGGCGTTCCGCGGCGCACGATGGAACGTAATCAAAGTGCTCTGGGGCAGCGAGTGGGATCCGATCCTGGAACGGGATACGGAAGGCCTGCTCGTGAAACGCATGGGCGAATTGGTGGACGGCGAATACCAAAAGCTGGTGGTTTCCTCGGGCGCTTACGTGCGTGAACGTTTTTTTGGCAGCGATCCGCGTCTGCTGCAATTGGTTGAACCTTTGCCGGATGAGGCGCTGCGGCGCCTGCGGCTTGGCGGGCACGATCCACGCAAGGTGTACGCGGCCTACAAAGCGGCCGTGGGACACAAGGGAGCGCCAACGGTAATTCTGGCGCGAACGATCAAGGGTTACGGACTGGGAGAGGCAGGCGAAGGAAAAAACGTCACGCACCAGCAGAAAAAGCTGAATGAAGAAGAGCTTCGCGAATTTCGCTCGCGGTTCGGAATTCCGCTGAATGACGAGGATTGCGTGGAGGTGCCGTTCTACCGCCCGGCGGAGGACAGCATCGAGATTCAATATTTGCGCACGAGGCGGGAAGCGCTGGGCGGGTACATGCCGAAACGCAGCGTGCGGTCGAAGCCTATCGTTGCGGACCACGACGAACTCTTCAAGGAATTTTTGGGCGGCAGCGAAAGCAGGGAAGTCTCGACGACGATGGCGTTCGTCGGGATGCTGCGCAAAATGCTGAAGGACCCGGAAATCGGCAAGCTGGTCGTGCCGATCGTCCCCGACGAGGCGCGAACGTTTGGCATGGAATCGCTGTTTCGAACGGTGGGGATCTATTCGAGCGTTGGGCAAAAGTATGAGCCTGTCGATGTGAACACGCTGCTCTATTACAAGGAAGCGAAAGACGGACAGATTCTCGAGGAAGGAATAACGGAAGCCGGGTCGATGGCTTCGTTTATCGCCGCTGGGTCCGCTTACGCGACGCACGGCATCAATACGATTCCGTTTTTTATTTATTATTCGATGTTTGGATTCCAGCGCATCGCCGATTTTATCTGGGCCGCGGCAGATATGCGGACGCGAGGTTTCCTGCTGGGCGGCACTTCGGGCCGGACGACATTGTCGGGCGAAGGCTTGCAGCACCAGGATGGCAACAGCCACGTATTGGCGCTCTCCGTGCCGAATTTGCGAGCGTACGATCCAGCGTTTGCTTACGAGATGGCGGTGATTCTGCAGGATGGAATTCGCCGGATGTATACGGATGGCGAAAGCATTTTGTACTACATCACAGTCATGAACGAACCGTACGCGATGCCGGCAATGCTGGGCGATGTAAAAGAAGGGATATTGAAGGGCATGTACCGCTACCGGGCTTCGGAGAACAAGAAGTCCAAGCTCCGGGCGCAGCTTTTTGGAAGCGGGGCAATTCTCCGCGAGGCTCTGCAGGCGCAGGAGATCCTCGATACGAAGTTTGGCGTGGCGGCGGATGTTTGGAGCGTGACGAGCTACAAGGCGTTGTACACCGACGGAAATGAAGTGGAGCGCTTGAACCGGCTGCATCCTGGCGAGAAGCCGCGTGTGCCCTACGTGACGGAATGTCTGGCGGACGCACCGGGCGTGCTAGTGGCCGCATCCGATTATTTGAAAACGTTGCCCAACATGGTCAGCAAGTGGATGCCGCGGCGGCTGGCTTCGCTGGGCACCGATGGATTTGGACGAAGCGAAGGCCGCGCTTCGCTGCGAGATTTCTTCGAGGTGGATGCGCGTTTCATCACGCTGGCGACGCTGCACGAGCTTTATAGCGACGGCAAAATCGAGAGTTCGGTGGTCGACAAGGCGATTAAGGACCTGGGAATTAATCCGGACAAATCGAATCCCGTTATCTCCTGACGGATTAGTCTGACGTTCGAACAAACTGAGCATTTGAGGTGAGAGGCGAACTTCGGTTCGCCTTTTTCATTGAGGGGGCGTGTTGGCGCCGCTCTCCAGTAATTCGCCAGGCTTGATGCGCCCCGTGGCGAGCTGCGCAATGAGCTGGGAATTGGCGGCGAGGAAGTCGTAGTTTCCCAACTCTTTGGGCAGAACCCAGGCGATTTGTTCGAAGGTCTTCGGGTTGATTTCATTCCCCTTGATGCTGGCGGCGTAAAAACGGATTTCCAGTTCCTCGGGCGCGGCGGCATATTTGTGGCGTGTTCTGCCGAGTTCGACGCATTTATCCAAGACGACGCCCAGCTCCTCTCGCAGCTCGCGCGCGAGCGCCGCTTCGGGCGCTTCTCCTTCTTCTACTTTTCCGCCGGGAAATTCCCATTTGAGGGGAGAGCTGTCCTGGCGCCGGCGCTGGCCGATCAGGAAGCGGCGATCGCTGCGTTCGATGACTGCGGCTACGACGACTTTCACGCTTTGCCACCCTGCGATGTGGCGTCCCGGAAGATTCGCAAAAGCTGTTTTGCGCCCGAGACGAGCGGCGGACCGGGGGTGTTGAGCAATTCATCGCGGACGACATAGACGCGCTTATTGCGGATGGCCGGCACGTTTTTCCAGGCTGCGACCTTGTAAATCTTTTCAACCTTTGCCTGATCTCCGGTGGCGGCCCAGGCGAGGACGATCAAATCTGGCCCCGATTGTGCGACCTGTTCGTCGCTTACTTTTTGTCCGGGCGGCAAGACCATTTCCCCGCCGCAAAGTTTAACAAGTTCCGCGACCCAGGGCGGGGAACTGATGCGGGGGTTCGGCCACGCCTCGCAGTAGACTCGCAACTTTTTCCTTATCACGCGGCTGCTTTTTGCGATTGCCCCAAATTCCTGGCGCATTCGTTTAACGAGCCGAGCGGCTTGCCGGAAGCGGTTGGTTATCCGGCCCAGGAGAAGAGTGTCATTCTCAATATCGGCCAGCGATCTGGGATTCATAGCCAGGAAGTTGAGCGGGTGCTCCAGAAGCTTGGCCACGGTTTCTTGCTTGTACGGCACAGAGCCAATGACGAGCGATGGATTCAATCGGAGGATCTCGTCTATCGAATCCATGTGCCAGCAATCGCCGAGTTTCGGCAAGCCGGTGACGGATGCAACTTCCGCGCACCATTTCGTCACGCCGACGAGTTGTTTCTTCGCGCCGATGGCGCAGAGGATAGAAGTCGCGCTAGGGGCGAGCGAAACAATGCGAAGTGAGGATTCGGATGCTCGGGCGACCACGCGGAAAGTTTAGCAGAGCAGAGAGTCTATTGTTTGTCGTAGATGTCGACCGGCCGAGTATCATTGCGCAGCTGATCGAGATTGACCCAGTAGTAGGCGCCGTAGGGTTTTTTCTCGGGCCAAATTTCGTCGAGAGTGTCCGCATCGTAGAGCGTGCCGGCCTTCATCACCATGGCGATGTTCGCGGTGTTGTGGATGTCATCCAACGGATTGGCGTTGAGGACCATGAGGTCCGCGAGCTTGCCAACTTCGAGGGAGCCGAGGTCCTTATCCGCACCGAGGAAGTGCGCGCCATGAACGCTGGCTACCTCGAGAGCTCCCATGGGCCCGGTCGCGCTCGAAATCATCCAGACTTCCCAGTGTGAACCGATGCCGTGAGCCTGGCCGTGCGAACCGATGGCGCCATAGCCGCCGTTGGCGATAATGTCCGCCAAGCCTTGTGCTTGCACGCCGAAATGATAGTCGGTCAACGGGCGCAGCCAACGTCGCCGCAGGTGCGGCATGAGTTCACGCCAGGGAGTCCAGCGCTGGAGCTTGGCGTCCTTCCAGACGTCGCTAATCTGCTCAAAGTATTCCTCGTTCCAGGGAGCAGTTCCGCCCACCGTGAAGGTCGGGGAGTAGACAGTGTGAGACTGACCGAAAAATTTGGCGACGTCCCCGTAGAGCGGCGCATAGGGTGTCGGGTGCTCGAAACCGGTCTGGCCGTCCATGAGCATGCTGATTTTATGGAGTAGGTCGCTGGAGCCTTCACCGGTCACTTTCAGGCCCTTCTTTCGAGCAATTTCCGTGATCCATTGGCGCTGCTGGCGATCGGGCTGGAGATATTGTTTCAGGGTGATAACGCCGTAAGACGCGAGACGCGTGATCTCGTGTTCAGTGACTTCGTAGCTGGCGAGTTCGTTCCAATTGGGACCGCTGCCGTTGAGAAGTGGAGTGGCGGTGGAGAATGTGCGCGGCCCGATCGCGCGGCCGGCTTCGATCATCTCGGCGAGCGGGAAAACTTCTTCGGACCAGGTGGAGGGATCGAGAGTCGTGGTGACGCCATACGCGAGGTAGACGGCGGATTCGAAATTGTGAGTGGGAGTGATGCCGCCGGACTCGCGGTGATGATGGGCGTGCATGTCGACAAATCCGGGAATGATTGTCTTGCCTTTGGCGTCGATCACGCGATCGACACCGGAGGTTGGGCAAGTGCCAACGCACGTGATGCGACCAGCTTTGGCGACGATAGTGCCGCTTTCGATGACGTTGCGATTCTGGAGCGTGATGATGCGGGCGTTGGTCAAGGCGATGGAGCCTTGGGGAATGGCGCGCGGGACGCTGAGGTGAATCTCCGTCGTATCGGTTTTTGCCGTGTCGGTGTGGTAGACGAAGTATTTGTTGGCGTTACCGTATTCAAGGGTTGCGGCGTCGCGCCACCGGGGGTACATGCCCCCGTCCAGGCTCGCGGGCTTGATGGTGAAAACCGGCGTTTTGCGATCTAAGCGAATCGCCTCCTGGCCGGTCACATCGAGGGGCAGTGGAGCGACGTAGACGTTGTCGCCTTCCTGATAGGTGACTAGCTGGCCGTTCGGGGAGACTTGGACTAGCGTGGCGTTTGGAAGTGTGGCGTGAAGGCGACGGTCTGAGCCATTCGGCTGAATAGAAACGAGGTCAGTGACGGTTTTCGCGCCGAAAGGGCCTTCGCCCTTTTCGACGCGATGTTCCGTGAAGTAGATTCTGCCGCCGGGACCAAATTGCGGACGTGCACCGGGACTGTCTTGGTTGCCAACGCGCGCGAGCGTCTGCGCGGGGCCGCCGTTAGGGGGTTGCACAACGATTTCGTACCACTCGTTGCGGGCCCAATCCCGGCCGCGCAGCGTGGCCCCAGAGCCGCGAGAATAGGCAAGCGTCGAGCCGTCCGCGCTCCAAGTGGGATTCAAATATTCGCCGGGTTCTCTGGTGATTGCATGGGGTTCACCGCCGGCAGCAGTGATAGTCCAGAGCTGGCCGTACTTCTGGTCGTCCCAGCTTGCGAATGCGATGGTCTTTCCATCGGGCGACCAGGCGGGAGAAAATTCGCCGGGAGCGAAGGAGCCCGGTGTGAGACGCTTGGGTTGGCCGTTTGGCAGGTTCATGAGCCACAGTTTGTGGACGGCCTGGAAGATGAGGCGCTTGCCGTCGGGCGAAGCGCTTTGCCATCGAATAAATTTCGCTTCGAAAGCGTCATCACGAAGAGGCAGAGGCGAATAGGCCATTTCGGAAATGGTGCGATGAACGTGGGCGGTGAAGGGAATTGTGTCGACTTTTCCAGTGTCGACCGACAACTTGCGAATTTTTCCACCTTGCGAAATCACCATGGACTTGCCGTCGGCCGTCCAAACCATTCCGGGCAGGATGGTCATCTGGCGGGAAATTTCTTCAGACTCGTCAAGTTCGATGGGGTCCATGAGCATGCGCTCGACGCCGGTTTGGAGGTCGCGCAGCCAGAGAGCGGTGCGCGGGCCAAACACGTGGCCTTTGTAGGATTCGGTGGCATCCGGGATGCGTCTGCCGAAGGCGACGTATCTGCCGTCGGGAGAGACTTCCGGCGCGATGCCTCCTCCGCTGGTGGCGCGGTCCTGCTGCTCGGCTTGTCCGCCGGTGATTTCTTCAACCTTGCGCGTTTGCAAATTCATGCGGCGAAGCTGCGCGCAGCCGAGCATTGGATCGGTATGGCCAAAAGGAAGGGGCGGGCAAATTTGTACGTCGAAGTAGAGATATTTTCCGTCACGTGAAACGGAATGCCAGCCAGGCCCCTTGTCCTTGCCGACGAGTTCGATGCCTGAGCCGCCGTCCTTGTGGTACATCACCAGCGTCCAGGCAAACTCGGGGCCGCTCTCTTGGCGAGTGCCCTGACGCTGCACAATGATGTAGTTCCCGTCTGGGCTCCAAACAGGGCTGAGGGCGCGCTGGGTCTTATCGGTGAAGACGGCTCGCGGATTCTTGCCGTCGGCGTCCATGAGCCAGAGGTTGTTTTGGCCTTTGCGATCGCTGATGAAAGCGATGGTCTTGCCGTCGGGAGAGAAGCGCGGCTGCATGTTGAGGGCAATTCCGGAATCTTGAGTCAGGCATTCGGCTTTTCCACCGGGGGAAGGCATGCGATAGATGTGTCCGAGGAGGTCAAAGACGATCCACTTGCCGTCAGGGGAGACGTCGAGAGACATCCAGGTGCCTTCACTGGTGTCGAAATCGATGTCGCGAGTTTTTCCGCGAGCTTGCGTGGTATCCCATTCGGACGCGGGTTTCTCCTGAGCCGTAGCCCAAGCGGCGGCAAGAAGCGCGGCAGCGAAGAGACAGGCGAAAACACGCAGGCAGCTATGGGTAGCTCGCTTATGGGCAGCGCTTCTATAGGCAATACCTTGCATGAGAGGTCTCCATGGCTGATTTGCCTGGCGGTCCACCACTCGCGGGGTAAACTCCACCACGCCTATTGATGCGCCAACTTTGGGCGTTTCTGTTCGCGCGTTGTATCATGCGGGCGCAACAAACGCAACATCATCCCGCCATTGTGCAACAAATGTTTCTCCGAAGTGAGTGGAGGCTGATTGACTTCGCCTGCGGCGTGTGTTGCACTTTCGGAATCTTTTTTGAGGTGAGGAGTCATGAGACGCATGATGGTTTCAGGTTTGCTCGTGCTGGCGGCTGGTGCGTACTGCAGGGCGATGCCCCAGGCTGGCCAGGATGCCGGCCAGCAAGTGGTGCACTACAAAGGGACGCTCGACAATGTGAAATATGTTTTCGGTGTGGCGCCGCCGGTGGCGCGCTTGCGGCCCGGAAGTGTTCTCGACGCGAATTCACTGGATTGCTTCGGCAATGGCATTCAAAAGCCGGGCGATACGACTGCCAAGGCCAAAGGCGACAATCCGTTGACGGGACCGTTCTTCATAGAAGGGGCGGAGCCCGGCGACACGCTTGTGGTCAGGATTCTCGATTTGCAGGTCGACGGCGATCAAGGCGTGGGAGCCTTCTCGCCTGGATTTGGAGCAATCAATTCAACGCATTACACGCCGGTGCTTGAGAAGGAAGCGCTGGCGGAGAAAATTTGGTTTTATCCGATCGATCACGCGAATAACACGGCGACGTTTCAGGCCCTCGATTCCAAGTACAAGGTGAAAATTCCCATGCATCCGTTTCTGGGATGCATCGGTGTGGCTCCAGCCAACGGCGAGGCGCGCAGTTCTATTGTTCCGGCTGAATTTGGCGGGAACATGGATGCCCCGGAAGCCAGCGCGGGCAACACGCTTTACCTGCCGGTCAATGTGTCTGGTGCGCTCTTTTATTTTGGCGATGGGCACGCGGCGATGGGAGACGGCGAGATTGCCGGCAGCGCAATCGAGGTGCCGATGCGCGCGCGGCTGAAGTTTGAGGTCGTGAAAGGGAAGCGAACAGGCTGGCCCAGATTCGAGAACGAGAAGGAAATCATGACGACGGGAATCTATCGGCCGGTGGACGATGCGGTACGCATCGCGTATACCGAGCTGGTGGCATGGATTCACGCAGACTACGGACTTTCCGATATGGATGCGTACGAGCTTCTTTCGAAGGTGGGAAAAGTTCATCTGACGGAGATGGTGGATCCGAATTACGTGGTGGTCGCCTCTGTTGAGAAGAAATATTTGCCGGCGAAAACCGCGGACACTGCAAAGGCAATTACTGCGCATTAAGCCGGCGTTCGCGTCTCCAGCGAGAGTCAGCCTGACCGGGAAGAAGCTGCCGGATAGTCTAGTCCGGTTCGGTTTTGCGGCAACGGCTCTCGCCAGAGAACCTCGAGAACGTCAATGGGCGCTGCGCGGCCTTTGAGTTTCATCGCAGCGAGCTGCGCGCAGCGAATCTCTTGGCAAAGATGTGCGTGCGTCGCGGCGGAAATTACAATTTGACCAGGCCCGGCCTGGGAAGTGAGCCGGGAGGCGACGTTGACGGTGTCGCCGATCGCCGTGTAATCCATGCGGCGTTCCGTGCCGAGGAACCCTACCACCGCCTCTCCGGTGTGAATGCCGATCCCGATATGCAGCGGCGCCCGGCCGGAAGCCTCATTTAGTTCCGCGAGACTTTTTTGCATGTTCACGGCCGCGCGAACGGCGGCTTCCGCGTCATTCTGCAAGGCAAAGGGCGCGCCGAAGAGCGCCATCAATCCATCGCCGAGATATTTGTCGAGAGTTCCATCGTGCTCAAAAATTACTTTGGTCATCCGGTCAAAAAATTCATTCAATACTTCCACGGCCTCCCGCGGTCTCATTTGTTCGGCCATCGTGGTGAACCCGCGCACATCGGCGAAGAGAAGCGTAATGCGCTGACTCTCGCCGCCGAGACGGATGTCCGCGGCTTCAGAAGTGATTTTCTTGGAGATTGCAGGAGAGAGAAATCGTTCGAGCGCACTGAGCTGCATGCCCTGGCGTTTTACTTCGCTCTTCGCCATGACTTGGTCGATGACAAGACCCGCCTGCGCGGCAATGACGGCAAAGACTTCCAGATCCTCAAGCATAAAAGTTCCGCGTTTGGAGAGGTTGTCCACATACAGCAAGCCGAACAAACGATCCCGGCTCGAGAGCGGCGCGCACATCGCCGATTGCGTGCCGGATGTGGCCATACTTTGGCTGCCAGAGAATCGCACATCCTGCTTTGCATCCATCACAAGAAGAGGACCTTTGCTCTCCATGACTTGCTGAATGATGGCCCGCGAGAGCGCCATTTGCGGCGCGGCCTCTCTTGGAGCCACGCGATAACGGAGGATGGCGGGAAGAAAGGTGTAACCGGATGCGGACTGCGGCGCCTCGCGAACAGAATCTTCGGTCAACAACATGGCGTAGCCGCGTTCCGCGCCGTCAATCTGGAGGACGAGGTCCAGAACGCATTGCGTCACGTCTTCGACCGTGGTTTTGTCGCCCAGGGCTCTGCTGACCTGATAGAGAAGAGTGAGTAAACGATTCTCGCGCCGGAGATATTCGATGCGGCCTTCAGAATCGACGCGCGAGTCATTCCATTCCGTCGGCGGTTTGGCTTTGGAGCCGTCGAGAAGCTTGGCGACACTTTCACGATCTATGATTTGGGTGAGGTGGGAGGCGAGCTCGGGCGAGGCCTTCGCCACAACGGTCCCGGTCTTCATATCCTCGAAACGCAGCTTGATATCGCCGAGGCCGATGACGTCGCCGCTCTTCAGCTCGGCGCGTTCGATGCGGACGCCGTTAATGAGCACGCCGTTGGCGCTGTGCTGGTCTGTCACTACCCAGACGTCATGATTGCCTTCGAGACGCGCATGGCTTCGCGAAATGCTCGAGTGAGGAAGCGTGATGTCATTCGACGCGGCTCGTCCGATATGTATCGTCGAGCCGTCCTTCAATTCATAGAGACGCGGCGGGGCGCCGGGTCGTTCAATGATTAGCCGTGGCATGTTTGGATGGAAGCGCTACTGCCTGTTGCTATGTTCATCTTCTTTTTGACGATGTGCAACGAGAGTGTGGCGGCAATTGTCCGATTTTGCAATCCGCAGCTGAATTTCGCCGGCAGCGGAGAGTTTCGATGACAGTTCGGCTACCATAGCATCATGTACAGCGAATTGGTCCTTGACCACTTCCGGAATCCGCGCAATGCGGGCAAGCTGGCGAACGCAAGTGCGGAAGTGACAGCAACGAACCCAATCTGCGGCGACATCCTGGAACTCGCCGTCCGCGTGAACAACGGCGAGATTGCCGAAGCGCGTTTCCTATGCCGCGGCTGCACGACTTCCATCGCTTGTGCATCCTTATTGACGGAACGCCTTACGGGATGTCGGCTAACCGCTGCGCGTTCCATCACGGCTGAAACAGTTTCGCTGGCGTTGGGAGGTCTTCCTCCCGCGACATTGCACGGGGCGCAACTTGCTGAAGATGCGCTGAGGCTTCTGCTCGTCAAATTAGCTTCGGGCCAATAAGGCAGGCGGCACTCATCCACCGAACGCTTTCTGCATCGTGTCTGGATCGTTTAGATTGAGTATGCAGCCTTCCTCATTCGTCTGGACGAGCTGCAGATCGCTGGCATGCGCCCACACGACGGAACGGGCTCCCGTTTGGAGCGGCGCCGTCATCAACTCCTCATACAATTTGGAAGAAAAAATCACGGGATGTCCTCGCCGCCCTTCGTAAACGGGCAGAACGACGGGCTTGCCGGAAGCATAGAAAGCTTCAATCAGCTCTCCGACGAGAGTCGAACTGATGAGTGGATGATCAATCAGAAAAAGAATTATGCCGTCCGTTTGCGGAGGAAGACTGCGCAATGCCGACTGGATGGAACTCAATTGCCCCTTTTCCCAGTCTTCGTTGATGACGATTTCATCAGGAGAAAGATTTATTTCCTTCGCGATGGGCTCCGCGTCGGCTCCCAGCACCACCCGTCGCACGCCGATTTTGGGGTGGCTGGATACATCCAGCAAATGCTCGAGGAAGGGGCGCCCTTGGAAGGAAAGCAGCGCCTTCGGCGATCCCATGCGGCGCGATGCGCCGCCGGAGAGGATGACGGCTGCGAGCATGTCACCTCTTTCAGCGTTCTGTGAATGCCGGGCGCGTCTCGTAGTTCAATTTCTTGTGCGCCCCCGATTCTGCATTGCGGCGAATGGCAATTAATTCCGCCACGATGCTGATGGCAATCTCCTCAGGCGAGAGTGCGCCGATTTCCAGCCCCATCGGCGCGTAGACGCGTTGAAATTCCTCGGGGCGATATCCGTCGTTCTCAAGAGCTCGATATACCGAGAGAACCTTGCGTTTGCTGCCGATCATGCCGACGTATCGGGCAGGCGTTCGAACGGCCCAGCCGAGAACGCGCATGTCTTCTTTGTGGCCGCGGGTGACGATGATCAGATAGCTCGCGGCGTTTGGATGAATCTTTTCGAACGCGTCCTCGTAGCTTGTGAAAATTTCCTGCGCCATGGGAAACCGTTCGGCGTTCGCAAAGGATTCGCGGTCGTCCACCACTGCAATTCCGAACCCCGCGGCACTGGCCGCTTTAGCCACGGCCATCGAGACGTGCCCCGCGCCGAATAAATAAAGAATCGGCTGCGGCAGGATTGGTTCGACGAATACTTCCAGAGTGCCGCCGCAAATCAGGCCGTTGTCGTAGGTCGCCTCATTGTTCAAATTGAAGACCATCTTGCGCGGAGCTTCCTTGTGCATCACTTCTTTTGCTGCAGCCCAGACTTCGGCTTCAACGCATCCGCCACCGATGGTTCCTGCGATGGAGCCATCATCGCGCACCAGCATGCGTGAGCTTTCATAGCTCGGAATCGAGCCGTTGGTGTGCACGATCGTGGCCAGCGCTCCACGCTGGCCCGCGCGCCGCATTTTGACGATTTCTTCGAAGAGGTCCACGGTCTTTCTCAGACATCAGCCTACGGCGCGAGGTGAAGCGTGTCAATGCGTGTGAGGGTTAGGACTCACCACTTGGTTGTCGGCGACCGTGCTAGGATGCATCAGTCTAAGAGGGTGGACCCTTGTTGCTTATCGAAACACTCCCACAGGTTGCCCGTGAACTTGAGCAGCTTCTGAAAGAGCGCGGGGAGTTGGACTTGGCCGGTCAGGTTTCAACACTGGAAATCGTAGACCGCTGCCGATGTGGAGACGACTTTTGCGCGTCTTTTTATACGCAGCCAAAGCCTGAGGGAGCCTACGGCCCTGATCATCGTTGCTTTGATTTAGATGCAGCGAAGGGAATGGTTATCCTCGACGTTGTGTCTGGCTTGATCGCGCAAGTTGAAATCCTCAACCGCGAAGACGTCCGCACGCTGCTTGTTGCGGCGTTGCCTTGAAAGTATTTCATGCGGGTTGTTCCGCGCTCGGTAGTTTGCGATTCGGTTGAGCAACGGGAGGGTGGATGAAGGCAATAGTCTTTCATACGCATGGCGGGCCGGAGGTATTGAAATACGAAGACGCTCCGGAACCCGCCGTTCGTGCGAACGAAGTGCTCGTGCGGGTAGAGGCTTGCGCGCTGAATCGTCTCGACTTGTGGGTGCGGCAAGGCTTGCCGAACGTCCCGATTCCATTACCGCACATTCCCGGAAGCGACGTGGCCGGCGAAATTGCGCAAATTGGGGCGGAGGTGACGACGGTCAAGGTCGGCCAGAAGGTGGTGCTTGCGCCGGGGGTGACGTGCGGCAAGTGCCCCGCGTGCCTTTCCGGCCACGATAATCGCTGCCGTCAATTTACAAATTTGGGCTACATGATCGATGGCGGGTGCGCTGAATTCGTGCGCTGTCCGGAAGTGAATTGTTTGCCTTATCCCGAAAACCTTTCTTTCGAGGAGGCCGCGTGCATCCCGCTCGTTTTTCAAACGGCGTGGCACATGCTCGTCTCGCGCGCGGAACTTCAGCCCGGCGAAGACGTGCTAATTCTCGGAGCAGGAAGCGGCGTTGGCAGCGCGGCGATTCAAGTCGCGAAATTCTTCGGCGCGCGCGTGATTGCCACGGCAGGCACGGATGAAAAGCTTGCCAAAGCGCGCGGCCTGGGCGCGGACCACGTCATCAACCACAAATCGCAGAAAATCCGCGACGAAGTTCGCCGCATCACCAATAAGCGCGGCGTGGACGTGGTGTTCGAACACGTGGGCACTGCAACGTGGGACGAGAGCGTGGCAAGCCTGGCTCTTGGTGGCCGCCTCGTCACCTGTGGTGCCACGACCGGATATGACGCCAAAATCGATCTGCGATTTCTCTTCAGCCGCCAGCTATCTTTGTTGGGCTCGTACATGGGAGCCAAGTCCGAATTGCTCACGGTTATGAAGATGGTTGCCGCAGGCCGCTTCAAGCCGATCGTCGATCGCGTCTTTCCGCTCGCGGAAGCTGCCGCGGCACATGCTTATCTCGAAGCAGGCTCGCAGTTCGGCAAAGTGGTCCTTTCGGTGTAGCCTAATCGCGAGCGAACTCTGCTATCGCTGTCTCGCTCCAAAACGGAAAGCAACGAACATGGCAAGCTGGCAGGCTCATCTTTCGGTATGGATTGTAAAATGGCGGGTCAAGCGAAGACTGCGCGGCGTGCGGGATTACCGCCATGCGCGCAGGATTCTCAATCCTGATCCTTACACGGTTCCGATTTCCGTGCGCATTTCGCCTGCGCAAGTCGGCGGTGTTCCAGGAGAATGGGTTGACGGAGCTTCTGCCGCGAAAACGGTGCTCTTGTATTTACATGGTGGCGGATACTTCGGTTGTTCGGCTGCATCCCATCGTCCTATCACCGTGGCGTTTGCGCTCCAGGGATTTCGCGTTCTTGCGCCTGACTACCGCCTCGCGCCAGAAAATCAGTTTCCTGCTGCCGTCGACGACGCGGTGGCTGCTTATCGCGGTCTTCTCAACGAAGGGAATTCGCCGGAGAGCATTGTTATCGCGGGGGATTCCGCGGGCGGCGGGCTGGCGCTTTCGCTCTTGCTCGCGCTTCGCGATTCAGGGCTTCCGCTTCCAGCAGGAGCAGCCCTTTTTTCGCCCTGGACCGATCTCGCCGCCACGGGCGATTCCGTCCGCACGAACGCGGATCGTTGCGCCATGTTCAATGGTCCCGACATAGGTCCCAGCGCGCGCTACTACCTGGGTGATACGGACCCGCGCAACCCGCTGGCTTCGCCTCTCTACGCCGATCTCGCCGGTCTTCCGCCGCTTCTCATCCATGTTGGCGAAGATGAAGTTTTGCGTGACGATTCCATCAGGCTTGCGGAACGCGCGCGATCTGCGGGAGTTCGCGTCGAGCTGAAGGTTTGGCCGGTCGTACCCCACGCATGGCAGCTTGCGCCGCACAAAGTTCCTGAAGCGCGACAGTCGTTGCGTGAGAGCGCTGCGTTCTTGCACAAACTTGTGGACTCGGAAGCGTCGACCAAAGTGGTGTAACTGACGATGACCGAAGCAGCTACGCCATCCACTCACGCTGAAGACTTGAGCGTTGACGTGCTTATCGTTGGCGGCGGTTTTTCCGGCCTGTGCATGGCCATCAAACTCCGCGAAGCCGGGATGAATTCGTTTCTCCTCCTCGAAAAAAACGACGACATTGGCGGAACGTGGTACGACAACCGCTACCCGGGCTGTGCATGCGACATTCCTTCGCATTTATATTCGTTCTCGTTCGATTTATCGCCGGATTGGTCCCGCATGTATCCTGGGCAGCAGGAAATTCACGATTATCTGAAACGCTGCGTCGAGCGCTACGAACTCGCGCCCCACATCCATCTGAATACTCGCTTTCACGAAGCGATTTGGGATGAAGCAGGAGCCGTGTGGCACGCCAGCGCAGGCGAGGGCATGCGCATCCGCGCGCGAGTGCTCGTTTCAGGCATTGGAGGCTTGCACGTCCCGCAATATCCCAAGATCAAGGGCATCGAGCGTTTTGCGGGCCCAAAATTTCATTCCTCGACATGGGATCACACCGTCGATCTAGAGGGCAAGAACATCGCCGTGGTGGGCACGGGCGCAAGCGCCATCCAATTTGTTCCTCAAATCGCTCCTCGATCGGGAGAACTTTACCTTTTTCAGCGCACTCCGCCGTGGATTGTGCCGCGCATGGATTTTGCCATCCCCGAGAGATGGAAACGGCGGTTCCAGCGCATCCCGTTGGTTATGCGGGCATTTCGCCGGTACATTTTCTGGCGGCAGGAGTTTCGCGTGCTCGGCTTCCTGGGCAATCACTTTGTCCGAGGGAAGGCCACGGAAATCGCCACTCGCCACAGGGAAAGACAAATCAAGGACGCCAAGTTGCGCGCGGCCTTGACGCCGGATTACGAACTGGGCTGCAAGCGCGTGCTTGTCTCGGACGACTTTTATCCCACGCTGACGAGATCAAACGTCGAGTTGGTCTCGGACGGGATCGCGGAAGTCCGCGAGCACAGCATCGTGACTTCAGATGGTGTCGAACGCCCGATCGAGGTCCTGATCTTTGGCACGGGCTTTCGCGCGACAGAGCCACTCATCGGAATCCGGCTCGTGGGCCGCGAGGGCGTGGAAATTCACGACGCATGGCGCGAGCGCATGAGCGCTTATCTCGGCATCACGGTAAGTGGCTTTCCCAACCTTTTCTTGCTTCTCGGACCCAACACCGGGTTGGGACACAATTCGGTCGTGCTCATGATCGAAGCGCAGGTCCGCTATGTGATGAGCTGCCTTGCACTCATGAAGCGCCGCAAGAAAAACGTTCTCGAAGTCCGAGAAGAAGCGCAAAAGCAATTTGTCACGGACATCCATCGCCGCTTGCAGGGCACCGTCTGGCAATCTGGCGGCTGCCACAGCTGGTATCAGGATCAGCGCACGGGTGAAAACACAACTCTTTGGCCTGGCTCAGTCGTCGCCTATGTACGGAAAACCCACTCGGTTTCGCCGGCCGACTACCAATTGTCGTAGTCACACCTGAACTACCTAGGGAACACCAAGTTCGGACAGTGGGCGAGTTTTCGATTAGACGACTCACCAGGCACTGGTGGAGCTTGCCCCGAAAAATCTGTTACTTCTTAGTGCTGATCGGCCTATAGTATTGGCCAGCTGTTTATTCAATGTATTATTTTGGTCTTAGTGGAGACAGCCCGTGGAGGAACCTCGATGGGACTGAAGGCCATGTGGTACTCCCCACCACTGGCGGGACTGTTGTTACTGACCGCCGGAATGTCTTTTCCTGGGCCGAATCGCAAGAGCTCGCAAACGTTCCCGCCGCCAAGCTATAAAGCTACTAGCGAGTTCCGATCAAAACAACCACTGCAAACGACAACTGAGCCTGGGGCCGGACATCTCTCGGAGCCGTACCGGAATGTCTCCTGTACGCCGCCCGTGCGCTTCACCCGACGCCAAATATGGGCCTACGGATTTCTCGCTCAGTTCACGGAAGAAACCTTTCCCCTCAATGTCATGGTGTGTGATACGCAGGGCAAACAGGTTAACTCGGCCCACATCGCGATTCCTGGAATAAGCGCGACATCCTTGATAGCCGTCGTCCCTAGTATGGAGGGCGCGGCTATCGTAAGCGGCCACGGGCAATCCGACCCAAGTGATACGTTTTTTCTGGCCAAGACTTCAAGGTCCGGGGGCATTGTTTCCTTTATTCTAACGAGAGGCTTCGAGTCTGGACGCATTTGCGAAGCGAGTGATCATACAATTTGGACTCTCGGAAGCGATCGGGATAAAGCGAGAGAGCACGATGACAACTTCTCGTTGGTGCAACAATATAGCTTCGAAAAAGGATTGTTGCATGGATATTTTTCGAAGGCCGACTCGGGTCTGAGGGATACACAATTGCTGGGCAACGGACATCCAAGTGGAGGCGTCCTGGCCTGTGGCAAGCAGCGCATCTCAGTGTACTTGAATGAAACGAACGAATACTTCGAAATTGACCCTTCCACCGAAACCCTCAAGCGCTGGAAGATGGATGCGAAGCCTTTCCCTAAAGGGACGCTCACAGGATTTGCAGTCACTGAAAAAGGCCGCGCGTACCTGAGTCTATTTGAAGACTGGCGGACGGAAACGGCTTGGAAATTCCGGCGCGCACTGTTCGAATTGCGACTGGAGCCGAACTCCGGGTCGGGCAGGTGGAGCCTCGTAAACGGCACGCTCAGCTCTTCCGACCCGGAAAATATCCCCGACGGCATCTTTTTCAAGTTGTGGGGCGCGGACGGCGAAGACTTGGTTATTCAGCGGCTTCACAAAGCAGATATGTCATGGGTGCGCGTGATTCCTTGACGCGCTTTTGAGACTTATGCTCTGCCAGAGCCACGCGAGCGCGGCAGCCCTTAGTTCTTGCGCAGGCATGTTCGCTGCGGTGACTCCCAGCGGCTAGAGCCTAAGTGACACCGCGACCGGGAACAGACCTCGTGTCCGAGTACACGTTCATTTGTGTCCACCGATTGGCTGTGCGAAAATGAATTGATACGAGGGCACCATGAGCACATCGCTCGGCAAGCACGTCACGCTGACCAAGCCCGACGACTTCGGCAGCCTCCTCGAAGACGAAGGCATCATTTTCACGACGCTCGACAAGGCCGTGAATTGGGCGCGTAAAAGCTCCATCTGGCCTTTGGGTTTCGGTTTGGCCTGCTGCGCTATCGAGATGATGTCCATGGCCGCTGCACGCTTTGACGTGGCGCGCTTCGGCGCAGAAGTCTTCCGCCCGTCCCCTCGCCAAGCTGACTTGATGATCGTTGCCGGCCGCCTCTCGCAAAAAATGGCTCCAGTCATCCGCCAGCTTTACGATCAAATGCCCGAGCCGAAGTGGGTCATCTCAATGGGCGCGTGCGCGACGTCCGGCGGCGTGTTCAATAACTACGCCATCGTCCAAGGCTGCAACCAGGTGATTCCCATCGATGTTTACGTTCCCGGCTGCCCGCCCCGGCCTGAAGCCGTTCTCTACGCCATCCTCCAGCTGCAAAAGAAAATCGACAACGAGAAGGGCTCTTTCAAGCGCGCATTGAATCTCTCCTAGCAGCACAGACTTCAGTCTGTGCTGTTTGTTCATGCCCACATGTTGAAGCCCGTTACTCACCCCTCCCGGCTCCTTCTGGCCTCATTCCTATGTTCACTTCCTGTACTCTCCGGCTGTGTAGTTGCCCACGACCCTCCCCAGCAGCCTGCTGGCGGCAAATGGGCCCTGGCTTGGAGCGACGAATTCTCCGCTCCAGATAGCTCTGCGCCAGACCCCAGGAAGTGGACATACGACATTGGCGGCAAAGGCTGGGGCAATCAAGAGCTTGAGTACTACACCAAGCGCAAAGAGAACGCACGAATCGAAAATGGAAATCTCGTCATCACCGCGCTAAGAGAAACCTACACTGGCGCTGATGGTGTGACGCGTGACTACACCTCCGCCCGCCTCAAGACACAAGGACTATTCACCCAGGCTTACGGTCGCTTCGAGGCGCGTATCAGAATTCCAGAAGGGCAGGGAATGTGGCCCGCGTTCTGGATGCTCGGCGAAAACATCCCCTCGGCCCGTTGGCCGAAGTGCGGAGAGATCGACATCATGGAAAATGTCGGCAAGGAACCCGGCGCCGTTCATGGTTCCTTGCACGGCCCAAGTGCAGAGCGACCAACTAGCGATCTCACCGCTATCTTTAGCCTGCCCGCCGGCCAGAGCTTCACGGACGACTTCCATCTTTATGCCATCGAGTGGGAACCAGACATCGTCCGCTTTTACGTTGATGCGAATCTCTACGCCACCTTCAACTCCTCGCAATGGCCCGCGGGCGGCAAGTGGGTTTTCGACCATCCTTTTTTCATTATTCTAAATCTCGCTGTCGGCGGGAATTGGCCCGGCGGCCCCGACGCGTCTACAAAATTTCCGCAGAGTATGCTCGTCGACTACGTCCGCGTTTATACTAAGCGCTAGTTTCATCAGCCAGTCAGAGGGGTCCGGTCATCATGTCCACAGCTTCTGATCCAGCACGCCAACTTCTTCGCCACGCAGTGGCCACGGTCGCTTATCGCGGCGGCAAAGCGCTTCGCGGAGCCCCTGAATCTTTCGCGAAGGTTTCTATCGGCGAAAAGCCGCGGACTCCCGCGCAAATTCTCGCCCACGTGGGCGATCTATTTGATTGGGCGTTATCCATGACGCGAGGAGAAACAGCCTGGCACGACTCCAAGCCGCTCTCATGGAGCGCAGAAGTGGAGCGATTCTTCGCCTCGTTGAAGAAGTTCGATGATTATCTTGCTTCGCCAGAATCTCTTCAGGCTTCCGCGGAAGGCCTGTTCCAAGGCCCCATCGCGGACGCCCTCACTCACATCGGGCAGATAGCCATGCTCCGCCGCCTTGCCGGATGCCCCATCAAAGGTGAGAACTTCTTCAAGGCCGAAATTATCGCCGGCCGCGTAGGATCTGAGCAGGCCGCTCCGCGCCGCGAATTTGATTAAGGCGCACGGTCGTGCTTGTCCCCCGCACAGCCTCCTTCTTCGCCAACTGTTCTCTTTTGCACAGTCAATCCTTCACAGCCGGAGCAAGATGGGGGCTGTCGATATGCCCAGTCGTCCTCCCGCTGATAGAATGAATCACCTGCCCTTTACCTGTTGCAGCTTGAGTCTCACTGTCACAGGCAAACGCCCATTGGATGCGGCCCAGTCGTTAGAATTTCTCGAGGACTCGTTTCGAAGGAGAAGCTTAAGTCATGCTCAAATCTCTGGCCGTCCTGCTCACTTTTTGTTTCGCCAATATCCCAATCCTTCGCGCTGCTCCCGTCCCCGCGAACCGATTCTGGCAAGAGCAGCAGCAAGAACAGCAGCAAGATCAGCAGCAAGACCAGCAACAAGACCAGCAGCAGTACCAAGATCAAGGGGCTCCCTACGAGAACTTCTCGCCGGACCAACTCGACAATCTTCTTTCTCCGATTGCTCTTTATCCTGACCCATTGCTGGCTCAGGTGTTTGTCGCAGCTACCTTTCCGGATCAAGTCGAAGAGGCCGCGCGATACGTTCGCGCCTATGGCCAAAATGGCATTGACGACCAGGACTGGGATGTCAGCGTAAAGGCCGTCGCCCACTATCCGACGGTGATTGGAATGATGGCCGACAAGATCGACTGGACCACATCGCTAGGGCAAGCCTACGTCAACCAGTCCACTGACGTGGCATCGTCGGTCCAGCATCTCCGTCATTTGGCTCGCGATGCGGGAAATCTGGACTCATCGCCGCAGCAAGAAGTTCTTGAGCACGACAACTACATCGCGATTAGCCCGTACCAGCCGGAATATATCTACGTGCCTGTCTACGACCCTGCGATCATTTACTATCGCCGCCCGTACTATGGCCCCGCCATCACCTTCGGCGTTGGATTTCCTATCGGGGCCTGGCTGAATCTGGATTTTCGCTGGGGATACGGCGGCGGTTGGGGCGGCGTCTATTACACCGGGTGGCAGTCGGGAGGGTGGGGCGCGGGTTGCTGGAACTGCGGCTGGATTGGTCGCAGCCGAGGCCGGGTAAATTTCCGGAACACCGTTTACATCAACAACCGCTATAGAGATGTCAGGATTAATCGAACGGTGATAAATCGCACCGTGAACGTGAACAACATTAGTCGCTACAACGCTGTCCACAGGGACGTGACGTACAACAACGTTCAGAATAACAACGCGCGCTTCAACAGAAACAGCCGGCCCGGCGGCAACGCGCCAGGAAACTATGGCCGTCAAGGCAATCGCCCCGGCGGAGATTATCGCCCCGGAGAGAACAACAAGATCATCGACCGCAACATCGACCGCAGCAACCCGCGAATCGATCAGTATCGCGGCCATGACAACAATGCTCGCAACGACCGCCCATCCGGTGCGGGGACACAAAACCGCCCGAATCCGGGAGATAACAATAACATGCGTGGCCAGCCCCGCTCATCGGGGCAGAATCAAGCGCGGCCCGCCCCACCCATAGTAAGCAACGGGCCGCACACGTTTAATAGAAACGAAAGCCGCTTCGATCCGCGCGCGACAAGCCAGCGTGGGCAAGCCAGCCGGCAGCAAGCCGCTCGTCCCCAGCCCGCTGCCCGTCCTCCAGCGCAGTCGCGGGGGCAGAGTAATCCGCACGGTGGCGGGGAAAGGAAAAAGCCGTGAAATACGCGAGTGGCAGAGAAATGGAAACTGTGAAGAGGAATGGAAAAATGAAAACAGCCATCAGCAAGTCCAGCTTGCCTCCGCTTGCGGTCGCCGCCCTGTTTCTGGCCACGTGTCTTTTTGCCGGAGTGCCAAAAGCACACGCCCAGAAGGACGCCCAATCCACATTCTCTTCGGCGGACGACGCTTTGCACGCATTGACCTCCGCAGCAAAGGAAAAGGATCGCACGGCGCTTGCCAAGGTCTTCGGACCGGAGTACGACAAACTCCTCACCGGTGATGAAGTCGAGGACAACAAGGATCTCGATGAGTTCGCTTCAGCCTTGCGTGAGTCCGCGCAGCTTCAAAAGGTGAATGATTCCAAATTCACCGTGACGATTGGCCACGACCATTGGCCGATGCCAATTCCTCTCGTGCAAAAAGACGGCAAGTGGGCTTTCGACACGAAAGCTGGTCTCGAAGAAGCGCTGAACCGCAAGATCGGAGAAAATGAGCTCTCCGCGATCACCACCTGCCGCGCTTATGCCGTCGCGCAATGGGAGTATTTCACTGAGGGCGATTGGGACCAGGATAGCGTCGCCGAATACGCGCAAAAGATGTACGGCACACCTGGGAAGCACGACGGACTCTATTGGGAAACCGCTGAAGATGTAAAGCCAAGCCCGCTCGGCAGGCTCGTTGCCACGGCTCAGGCTGAGGGCTATGGTGCCAAAGGGGAAACTCCTGATGCCGCGGCAAAAGGGGGCTCTCTAGAAAAAGACGCTGTCTTCGAAGAGACCGCACCCTATCACGGCTACTATTTTAAGATACTGACTCGCCAGGGAGCCGCCGCGCCCGGCGGAAAATACAGCTACATCATCAACGGCAATATGATTGCCGGTTATGCGCTCGTCGCTTATCCCAGCAAGTGGGGCAGTTCTGGTGTGATGACTTTCATTATCAACCAGCAGGGCCGCGTTTATCAGAAGAATCTTGGCGCGAACACTGCCAAGCTTGCCTCGGCATTGTCCGAGTACAATCCTGATCCGAGTTGGAAACTTGTTGAGGCCCAGCCATAGAAGAGATAGGCAGTCATCGCTAAGATTCTGCTTCACCGAGAAGCGCGTCCGGGAATTTAGAAACGACGGCCGTCCCTCCGGACCAGCTCAAACGGCTTCCCGGAGCGTTGTGGTCCTTGCGCACATATCCCATTCCAATGGCGTGAGAAAGGAAGGACGGAACCGCCGCGCGGGTTACGAATCCTGCCTCTTTCCCGTCTACCGTTAGGATTTCTCCCGCAGGCGGGGTGATCGCACCGTCAAAAATTAGCTCGACCCGGCGCTTGTTCACTTGGCCGCGTGAGCGCACGCGTTCAACGATTTCCTGGCCGGTATAGCAGCCTTTCGTGTAGCTGATATGGCTATCTTGCAAGCCTGCTTCGTGCGGAATTTGCTTTTCTCCGAAGTCGTATCCAAACCACGGCACTCCTTG
>Ga0070706_100001237_pt1 | contig 27336 bp, 30 predicted proteins | sample KBSK5501metaG_FD_65476 | JGI IMG/M metagenome (GOLD analysis project Ga0070706, IMG submission 65476) | Corn, switchgrass and miscanthus rhizosphere microbial communities from Kellogg Biological Station, Michigan, USA - KBS K5-50-1 metaG | ecosystem: Host-associated > Plants > Roots >... | reverse complement strand
ACCGTTCGTCGGCGGCGCCGTCGTGCAGGCGATCGGATGGCACTGGATCTTCTGGATCAACCTGCCCATCGGCCTGGCATTGATCCCGATCGCCCTGATGCGTGTGCGCGAAAGTTATGGCGGCCACCCGCGGCTGGACATCCTCGGTGTCGGGCTCGTCACCACCGGGTTGTTCGGCATCACGTGGGCCATCGTCCGCACCAACACGGTCGGCTGGGCCAGCCCGGAGGTCATCGGCACGCTGATCGCCGGATTGGCCGTGATCGGGCTGTTCGTGCTCTGGGAGCAGCGGTCCCCTCACCCTATGCTCTCGCTGGCGATGTTCCGGCGACCGGGCTTCACCGCCGCCAACGGCATCAGCTTCTGCCTGTTCGCGGGACTGTTCGGCGCCCTGTTCCTGATGTCGCAGTTCTTCCAGACCGCGCAGGGCCGCACCCCCGCTGCAGGCAGGCGTCCAGCTGCTGGCATGGAGCGCGACCGGCGTGGTCGTGGCGCCGGCCGCCGGCCGGCTGGCCGGCCGCCACGGCAACCGGCCGTTCATGCTCACCGGATTGCTGATTCAAACGGCGGGCCTAGCAGGCCTGGCGATCATCGCCCGCAGGGATGCCCCGTTCCTGGCGATGGCCCCGCTGCTGACCATCTCTGGCGCCGGCACGGCCATGGTGTTTCCCACCGTCGCGAACGAGGTCATGGCGTCGGTGGCCCCGCGCGAGACCGGGATCGCCTCCGGCACCAACAGCGCGCTCCGCGAGCTCGGAGGCGTCTTCGGCATCGCCGTTCTCGCGTCCGTCTTCAGCCGGCCCGGCGTGTACAGCTCACCAGGCATCTTCGTCGCGGCCTTCCGATCTGCGCTCTGGATCGCCGTCGCATTCTCCGCGGCAGGGATCCCCCTCGCCCTATCCATCAAGCGGCCAACCGCGCCCAAGCCAGCGGTCGCGCCCGCAGCGACCGCGGATCACCGATCAGGCCAGCGGGAACGGCGGCTGGCCCGCTCACGGCCCCTCGACTGAGGAGCAAGCGACCCCCGCTCTCTGCGCACCTCACATCCGGCAACAGCAACAGGAGATCGGTACATGGCTTCGTCTACCATCGGCACGCCTGAAGAACATCTCGCCGCCGTCGAAGCGATCGACCTGTCGCCGGCCCGGATCGCGGCCGCCGCCGAAATTATTGATCCGGTCTTCCTGCACACGCTTCAGTTCGTCAATGAACAGCTATCGGCAGCATTGCAGCGCGAGGTGGTCATCAAGAACGAGACAGTGACGCCGATCGGCAGCTTCAAGGGGCGCGGGGCATGGCTGCTCGCGCAACGGCTCGACCCGGCACGGACCTGGGTCTGCTCGACCGCCGGCAACTTCGGCCAGGGACTGGCCTACGCCGCCCGTGTCCGCGGCGCCACCGTCGAGGTGTTCGTATCCGCTGATGTTCCGCCCGCGAAGATCGCGGGCATGCGCGCGCTCGGAGCGCACGTTCGCACATCCGAACAGCCCGGCCAGGCCGCACGCGAGCACGCGGCGGCAGCGGAGGACCGTCTGCTTGTCATCGACGGGCTCCACCCGGAAATGGCCGAGGGCGCCGGGACGATCGGCCTCGAGCTGGACAGCTCGGGCGCGAACGATCTTATGGTCGTGCAGATCGGCGACGGCGCGCTCATCTCCGGCGTCGCCCGCTGGCTGAAGGCCGCGCAGCCGCAGACGCGGATCGTTGGCGTGTGCGCGAGCGGCGCTCCGGCAATGGCGCGGAGCTTCGCTGCCGGCCGCGTCGTCCGCACGCCGGGCACCAATACGATTGCGACCGCGCTCGCGATCAGCGAACCGGTCCCCGAATCGTTCGCGCGTGTTATCGCGCTAGTCGACGAAATCGTGCTGGTCGACGACGATGACCTCTGCTCCGCCCAACAGCTGATTCTCGAAACCCTTAACGTACAGGTCGAACCCGCAGGCGCAGCCGGCGTCGCCGCGCTCGCACGGCACGGAGCGCGCTTGCGGCCAGGCCGCACGGCCGTTCTTCTCACCGGAGCGGGCACGACCCAAACGCAACCGTGACCTGGTCGCCAAGGCCTACCGCGACCTGAGCGCGATACCCGCTGCCGCATCAAAGCAGGCCCTCCATCGTGAGGCCGGAGCCATTGCTTGACACCAGGAGCGTGAATCCGCAGCCCGGCCCGCGCCTCGATACGCGAGCCGCCCAGTGAATTTCTGACACACCGGGTCGCATCGACAGCACTCGGCCGCCGGCGTGCACCGTCATGAGCTGCGCCGGAACATCCGCACCAGAACGAATGCGGCGACGGCCACGACGATCACGGCGGCGCCGATGAGGTAGGGGGCTATGTCGCCGAAGGTCATGCTGCCGTTTCCGCCGATCATGGTTAATGCACCTCCGCGTTCAGGGTTTCGTTGTCGGTCAGCAGGCCGTCTATGACGCGGACGATCCGGTCTGCGGTGGCGGCCATTCGCAGGTCGTGGGTGACCAGTACGCCGGCGATGTTGCGCTCGTGTACCTGGCGGGCGAGCAGTCCGGTGACGGCCAGGCCGCGTTCGGTGTCGAGGCTGGCGGTGGGCTCGTCGGCGAGTAGCAGCGCGGGCTGGTGGATGAGCGCGCGGGCGATGGCGACGCGTTGCTGCTCGCCGCCGGACAGTTTCCCGGGCAGGTCGCGTTCCCGGCCGGCCAGGTTCAGCTCCGCGAGCAGGGCACCGGCGCGCTGCCGCGCCTGGGGCCCGGGGATGCCTGCGAGCGAGGCCATCAGCAGCAGGTTCTCGCGGGCGGTGAGGAACGGTACCAGGTTGAGCGACTGGAACACGAACCCGACCTTGGTAGCGCGGTATCTGGCGCGGGCGCCGCGTGGCAGCGCGGTCACGTCGGTGCCGCCGACCTCGACGGTGCCTTGGTCCGGGGTGAGCAGGCCGCCCATGATCGCTAGCAGGGTGGACTTGCCCGACCCGGACGGCCCGGCGACGGCGATCAGTTCCCCGGGCCGGATCTCCAGGCTGGCGCCGCGCAGCGCGGCTACTGAGGTGCGGTCGCGGCCGTAGGTCTTGCTCACGCCCTGCAGCCGGACTGCTGGCGCGGGCTGTTCATCTGTCATAGGTCCTCCACGGTGATGGCCGGGTCGATTCGCAGGACGCGAAGCAGGGAGAGGCCGGTCCCGGCCGCTCCGGCCGCCATGATGAGCCCGGCCAGGCCAAGCGCGCGGGTGAGCGGCAGCGCGACCGGGAACTGCGGCGGCGCGGCGGCGATCAGCGCTGCGGTGATCCCGTAGGCGGCGGCGGTTCCGATGATGACCGGCGCCTCGGCCTGGGCAAGCAGCCCGGCGGCCAGCCGGGCCGCCGAGGAGCCGAGGGCGCGGAGCCGGGCAAGCTCGCTGCGGCGCTCGGCGGTGTAGAGCGCCGCGAACAGGGCGGTGACACCGGCGGCGACCAGGAGGACGGCGGCGATGAGTTCGTTGATCGTGGAGCGCATCGCCGCGGCTCCGGGGATCGCGAGGATGGCCTGGCTGCGGGTGAGGGTGGTGGCGGCTAGCTGTGCGTCGACCGCCCGCGCGACTGTCGCGGCGTCGGCGCTGGGGGTGAGCCGGATGGTGAGGACCTGGGCCGCCGGTGCGGCGGTGCGGGTCTCGGGGCGAGCCGCCGCGCTCAGCGCCTGCCAGGCGGTGAGCGTGGTCCAGACGGTGGGCAGCAGTTCGAACCGCTGATCGGCGACGAATCCGACCACGCGCAGCGGCGGGCCACCCGCAGCCTGGCGGATCCGGCTGCCGAGCCGCACCCCCTCGGCTCGCAGCGCCACGTCCACGGCGGCGCTGTCCTCGCCCCGGCGGGGCAGCCGACCGGACACGACCGCGGCGGGCGCCCCCGGCCGACCCGGGATGGCGCCGATGACCGCGACGCTGGCCGTGGCCCCGCGCAGCGCCACCGTGGTGGTCAGTGTGCCCAGAGCGCCCACGGCGGCGACGCCGCGCACCCGGCCGATCTGCGGGATGGCGGCCAGGGCGATCCTGCTGCGCGGGAACAGGCTGAGGCTGTCGCGGGAGAACACGACCAGGTCAGCCGGGGAACTGCGCAGCGCGCCGGTCGCCCCGGCCCACAGGCCAGAACCCAGGGACACCAAGATGACCGCCAGCGTGCACAACACAGTCAGGGTCACGGTCACCCCGGCGAAACGGCCCCGGCGCCGCCACAGCTCGCGGACGGGCCACGACGCCGCGAACCCGGCCCCCTTCACGGCTGCACCACCGCGGCGGCCGGGTCAATCCGCCCGATCCGGCGCACCGGCAGCAGGCAGCTCACGCACGCGCCGATCAGCACCGATAGGACTGTCGTGGCCACCAGGCCCGGCGCGGCGCGCAGCGGGAAGGTGGCGCCCGAAGCGCCGGCGGCCAGCACCAGCGCGGCGGAGGCCACGACGGACCCGGCGACCACGACCAGCGCCGCCTGGGCCAGGATCGCCAGGCCCAGCCGCCCGGCCGAAGCGCCGAGTGCGCGCAGCAGCACCCATACCCGCAGCCGCTGCACGGTGACCAGCAAGAACACCGAGCTGACGACCAGCACCGCGGCGAGGAACGCGACCGTGATCAGCAGGTCAAACGTCACGGCGATGACGCTGGCACCCGGCACGTCAGCGACCGCGGCGGCCCGGGTCAGCACCCTGGTGCCGGGCAGGGCCGCGGCCAGCCTGCGGGCCAGCGCCGCGAGCGGGACTCCCGGCCGTGCCCGCACCGCCAGGGCGTTTGGCACGGCCGCCCCCCCGGGGCTGGCCGCCCGCACCGCCCGGGCCCATGTCCCGAACGCCGCCCACGCGGTGACCAGGCCGTCATAGCGGACGCCGCTGGCCACACCGGTGACCCGCAGCACGATACCGCCAGGCTCAGGCGCCACCCGGCGGCCCTGCCCGAGCCCGGCCGCGCCCTCGGTCGCATCAACCAGGACACCACCCGGGCCGGGCAGCCGGCCAGACACCAGCGGCGGCCAGCCTGGCCCGCCGGAGCCCAGGCCGACCAGCGCCAGCTCGTAGCGGCCGCCCGGGCCGGCGACCGTGAAGTCCGCCACCCCCAGCTCGGCGACTGCGGCGACCCCGCGCACACGGGCCGCCCGCAGGGCCAGCCGGGGGGGCAGCCGGCTCGCGTCCAGGCTGCCCTCCGCGGCGCCGCTGTAGACGATCAGGCTGGCGGGCAGGTGTGCCAGCGCACCGGTGCTGAATGCCTGCAAGGTGGCCGACAGCGTCGCCAGGTACTCAACCAGGAAGACCAGGGCCGCGACCACAACCACCAGCAACGCCGTGCGCACCGGTGCCCGGCGCAACTGGATGACTGAAAGGCTCATGGCAGCAGCGTGCGGCTAGGCTCACTGCCATGGCTAGACATAGTGGACACACTCCGGACAAGTGTCCAACAGGTGCGGCCGGCGCCCATCTGGAAGCAGCCACTCCGGGCCCGGCCGGATGGGCCGCGACCGTCGCGGAGCACAAGGAACGTACCCGGGCGCAGATCCTCGCCGCCGCGGCGGATCTGCTCACCGCCCGTGGGGCAGCCGAGCTGGCGATGACCACCTTGGCCCGCCGGGCCCGGGTCTCGCGGGCGACGCTGTACAACTACTTCCCCAGCGCCGAGCAGATCCTGGAGGCGCTGGTCGAGGCGGAGGTGGCCGCCTTCGGGCATGACCTGGACCAGCGCCTTGCCACCGTCCACGACCCCGCAGAGCAACTCCGCGAGACGATCACCGCGCTGATCGGCTGGGCCGCTGGCCAGGCCGCCCGCCGCCCGGCACCCCGCGGCAGAGGGCACACGCCGCGCTCCCCTGACATCCAGGCCATCCACCGGCCGCTGGCGGCCCTCCAGCACCACGTCGCGGCTGTCATTGCCGCCGCGCGCGACGCCGGCGCCCTCCCCAGCACCACCGACCCCGCCATGGCAGCAGGGTTCGTCGTCACGCTCGTCTTCGGCGTCCGCGCGCAACTCGACGGCAACCGCCGCGCCGCCACGGCCTTGCACACGTTCGTGCTCGCCGGCCTGAGCGCACCTGCCCCGGCGCTGAGATCCGCCGATGGTCGCAGGCGCATCAGCACTGCGGGCGATGCGGAGCCGCTGGCGCACGGCTGATACTGGGATAGCCCGGTACCGGGCCCTGCGGGAGCTGCCCGCGGGGGCGCTGATTGCGCAGAGGAAATCAATAATGAGCCAAGAACGCTGGGCGCCGTGGATCTACTGGCTGTTCGTGACGGCAACTGCTGCCAACTACCTCTGGCAGATCCCTTATTACCTGCATTTCTCCGAGGTCCGCGGTTCGGCGCCCCCCCGCTGGCGGTTCTGCTCCCGGTGACCTTCGCCTGGTTCGCCGCTGCGGCCGTGTGGGTGTACCGGCGCCGGCCGCGAGGGTTCGGGTGGATGCTCGCGTTCCTGATCGCAGAAATCGGGTTCTATCTCGTCCATAACGCCAGCGGCTCGTTCGCCCGCGATCTGAAGTTCTCTGACCCGATCCTGTTCACGGCATCTGTCCTGGGCTACCTCAGTACCCTGACCGCGATCGCGTTCGGTGTCTATCTGCTGCGGCACCGCGCCCAGCTGGTTGACGGCCGTGGCGCTGGAGCTGGCGATGGCGCTGGAACGGGCGGTGAAGGCCAGCATGACGGCGAGAGCACGACCCCCGCCCCGCCCAGCGCAATGCCCTTGACCGGCGCGGGATGACAGGGGGTATCGAGTTTGCATCGCTCTTCGATCGTGCGTCGCCCCCGCTGGCCGATGCCGCAGATCACTGCCGAGGCTGGACCGGTAAAGCAGCGTGACCACTGTCACGACAGCGACAAGGACCACGGCGAGCAGCGGGAGCGTGGTGAGGACGACGCGTTTGCGCAGCGACCCGGTGTTCACCGGGGTGCCAGGCGGTAGCCCAGGCCGCGCACCGTATGGAGGATCCGGGGGCCGTGCGCTTCGAGCTTGCGCCGGAGCGCGCTCACGTGCACCTCGACGACGTTCGGGTCGTAGGCGTCGTAGCCCCAGACCTGGGTCAGCAGCTGAGTCTTGGAGAGCACGAGCCCGCGATGGCGGACGAGGTAAGCCAGGAGCCGCAGCTCCGTGGGTGTCAGGTCCAGCGGCGAGGAGTCCCGGGTGGCCAGGCCGGCCGGTTCGTCGATGATGACGTCACCGGCCTCGATCACCGTGTCAAGCCGGCCGGTGCGGCGTAGCACCGCGCGCAGCCGCGCGAGGAGTTCCTTCAGCGCGAACGGCTTGCGCTGTGCGGGACCACGATCCCGCATCGTCCGCCGTCCCAGTCCCCTTCCAGAACGCCGGCCAGCGGGACAGGTCAGCTGCTGCGGTTCGTTAGGCCTGCCGGAGGGGCTGGTCCGAAAATAAGACCTTAGCTGGGCAGGCGGCAGCACCGGCCGACGCGTCAGTGTGGGCCGGTGGGGTGACAGTGGCTGGGTCAGCCGGCCGCGGTCAGGGTCTGGTTGCCGGGGTCGTTGGCTGTGGCCTGAATGGTGACCTTGTAGCCGAGGCGTTCCAGGCTTTTGATGTGGTTGCGTGCTTGGCGGCGGGCGTGCATGCGCTGTTCGTAGTAGTCGGCGCCGAGGTCCTGGTAGCAGGCGTCAGGGTCGGCGAGCAGGGCGTGCATGATGGTGAGCATCGAGTTGCCGGTCGCGACCAGGGCTTTCTTCTTGGGCATGCGCCTGGTCAGCCGCCGGTACCTGGCGCCCAGGAACGACTGGGTGCGCCCAGCGCTGGCGGCGCCCTCACCGAGGGCGGCACCCAGGTAGGGGTTGCCGCGGCCGGTGGCGTTGCTGCCTTTGCGTTTCCCGGCCGATTGTTTGACCTGGGGGGACCATCTGGCCCAGGAGACCAGGTGGGAGGCAGTGGGGAAGACCGTCATGTCGGTGCCGATCTCGGCGATGATGTCCTGGGCGCAGATGGTCCCGATGCCGTCGATCTGGTCCAGTTGCCCGACCTGGTGCAGGTAAGGCTCGGTCAGTGCCTCGATCTTGATGGTGAGCTGGCCGATCTGGGTGGTGTAGTGGTCGATGGTGGTCAGCATCATCGCCAGCACGGCGGCGTGCTGATCGGTGAAGAAGGAGCATTCCAGCGCTTCCTCGAGCCTGCGGATCTTGCCGCGCATCGTGCCGCGGGCCAGCTGCGCCAGCGCCCGGGGGTCGCGTTGCCCGGCGGCCAGCGCGTTGAGCATGTCCCTGCCCGAGACCCCGTGGATGTCGGAGATCACGGATGACAGTTTCAGGTGCCCGTCTTCCAGCAGTTTCTCCACGCGCTGCTTCTCGGCGGTGCGTGCCTGGGTGAGGTGACGGCGGTAGCGGGTGTGGGTGCGGAGCCGGCCGGATCGGCTCGGGCGGCACGAAGCTGGAGGAGATCATGCCACGCTCGGTGATCTTCGCGAGCCAGATCGAGTCGGCCCGGTCTTGGGCCGCCCGGGCAGCGCCTTGACCTGGGTGGCGTTGTACAGGTCACAGTCGAACCCTTGCGATTCCAGCAGGAAGAACACCGGTTTCCAGTAATCGCCGGTGGCCTCCATGCCGGCCTTGGTGACACCCCAGCAGCGCAGCCAGTCCGCCAGGGCCAGCAGCTCTTTGCGGGTGGTGGCGAAAGTCCGCGTTTCCTGCTGGCGGCGGCCCGCGGTGGTATCGCTGGGTACCCGGATGGCAACCTCGACCTCAGCTTTGGCGATATCCAGGCCGGCGACCCGCTCTGCGAACAGCGGCTCATCTTCGGCATCTTGCATCGGTGGCTCCTACGATGAGAGGGGTAGCTGCGGGCGCGGTCGTTCGCAGGAGCCAGGGGCAAGCAGAAAATCTGGTCCGCGGGCTCGAAGCACCATTGAGCGGCCCTGAAGGTGGCTCCCGGCGTCAGACTTTTAGACGGGGTCAGGCCCGCCAAGCGCAAACGACGTCAGCGAACGACCGCGGCCACAGCCTCTCAAACCACCCGCGCCCGCGCTTAAGCGTCCGGGGCAGCAGACCGTACCCACACGAACGCGGCAGCGCCCGGGCGCAGCCGGGCTCCGGATAACGGCGGGTCAGCTACCCAAATTTTCACGCCGTAGCGGCGTCACCCGGGGCATGCATGACTTTTAGGGCAGGTCCAGGTGGCTTATGGTCAGCTGTATGATCGTGCAACCCTCACCCGCTGGCGGCCCTGATCTCGCCCAGGAGCGCCGTGTCGTCACCGAGATCCCCGGGCCCGCCTCGCGGGCGCTGCTCGCCCGGCGCGAGGCCAGCGTGGCCCGCGGGGTCAGCCATGTGCTGCCGGTGTTCATCACGGCCGCGGGCGGCGGCGTGCTGGTGGACGCCGACGGCAACTCGCTCATCGATTTCGGGTCGGGCATCGCCGTGGCCTCCGTGGGCAACAGCGCGCCGCGGGTGGCTGCCCGGGTCCGCGAGCAGGCCACCCGGTTCACCCACACCTGCTTCATGGTCACGCCGTATGAGGAGTACGTGGCCGTGTGCGAGGAACTCGCCCGGCGCACCCCCGGCGACTACGACAAGCGGTCAGCACTCTTCAATTCCGGTGCCGAGGCGGTGGAGAACGCGGTCAAGATCGCCCGCCACGCCACCCGGCGGCAGGCGATCGTCGCGTTCGACCACGCCTATCACGGCCGGACCAACCTGACCATGGCGCTGACCGCGAAGAACATGCCCTACAAGGACAAGTTCGGGCCGTTCGCCGGGGAGATCTACCGGATGCCGATGGCCTACCCGCTGCGCTGGCCCGGCGGCCCGGAGCGGTGCTCGGCGGAGGCCCTGGACGTCATCACCGGGCTGATCCACACCCAGGTCGGCGAGGGCAACGTCGCCGCGGTGATCATCGAGCCGATCCAGGGCGAGGGCGGTTTTGTCGTGCCGCCCGAAGGATTCCTGCCGGGACTGGCGGAATTCTGCGCCACCCACGGCATCCTGCTGATCGCCGATGAGATCCAGACTGGGTTCTGCCGCACCGGTGACTGGTTCGCGTGCGACCACGAGGGGGTCGTGCCCGACCTGGTCACGACCGCGAAGGGGATCGCGGGCGGGCTGCCGCTGGCCGGGGTCACCGGGTGCGCGGAGATCATGGATTCCGTGCACATCGGCGGCCTCGGCGGCACCTACGGCGGGAACCCGGTGGCCTGCGCGGCGGCACTCGGCGCCATGGAGACCATGGCGGCCGAGAACCTGCCCGGCCGGGCCCGGCGGATCGGCGAGATCATGCTGCCGAGGCTGCACAAGCTCGCGGAGACCCACCCGGTCATCGGCGACGTGCGCGGCCGGGGCGCGATGCTGGCGATCGAGATGGTCCGGCCAGGCGGCATCGAGCCCGACGCCGCGGCCGCCTCGCAGGTCGCGAAGACCTGTCACGCGGCGGGCCTGGTCGTGCTCACCTGCGGGACTTACGGGAACGTGCTGCGCTTCCTGCCGCCGCTGGTGATCGGTGAGCACCTGCTGGAAGAGGGGCTGTCCATCCTGGAGGACGCCGTCGGCGGCCTGTAGGGACCCGAGGGACCCTGCTTAACGGCCTGCCAGCAGGCCCCTTAGCATGGCCCGGTTAGCGCCCGTCCTCCGCGCCGTCAAGAGATCTATCTCGCACATCCAGCACCACCACCGACAGCCACTACCAAGCCACTATCAAGCCACTACCAAGCCACCAGCGACAGATGTTACTACCGGGTCAGCATCCATTTCCCGGCTCCCAGGAGGACCCGTGCTGCCCCGAAGCCCACGCCCCTACCGGTTAGCCTTCGCCGCCCTCACGATCACCGCCGCCAGCCTCCCCGTGCTGGCCATCGCAACATCAGCAAGTGCCCAGAGCAGCGTGCATTACGTCGCCCTCGGCGACTCGTACTCCTCCGGCGTGGGCGCGGGCAGCTACATCAGCTCCAGCGGATCCTGTGACCGGAGCACCAACGCGTACCCGGCCCTGTGGAACGGTGCCAACCTGCCCGCCTCCTACAACTCCGTGGCCTGCTCAGGTGCGACCACCACCTCAGTGATCAGCAGCCAGCTGTCGGCGCTGAGCACCGCCACGACCCTGGTCTCGATCACGATCGGCGGCAACGACGTCGGCTTCAGCAGCGTGATGGAGACCTGCGTGCTGAACTCGACAAGCACCTGCGTAAGCGCGATTCACACCGCGGAGAGCGAGATCGCCGGCCAGTTGCCCGGTGAGCTCGACAGCGTGCTGCAGGCCGTCGGCAGCCACGCGCCCAGTGCCCGGGTCGTGGTGCTCGACTATCCCGAGCTCTATGACCTGTCCAAGTCCTCCACCTGCATCGGCCTGAGCACTACCGACCGCACTGACCTGGACCAGGCGGCAGATCAGCTCGACACCCAGATCCAGGCGGCGGCTGGCCGACATGGAGACGTGTTCGGCGACGTTCGGTCCGCGTTCGCCGGCCATGAGATCTGCGACTCAGCCAGCTGGTTGCACTCGGTGAACATCTTCGACATCTCCGAGTCCTACCATCCGACCGCCGCCGGCCAGTCCGGCGCCTACGAGCCGGTTTTCAGCTCCCGGGCCAGCTGATCAGCTGTCCCGGTCAGGGCTGCGCGCCATCATGGCACCAAGCTGAGCCAAGTTGACTTGCTTTGGCGCCATATTGGTGCCATGATGGCGTCATGGATCTCACGTTGTATGTCAACACCCTCCGCCAGGAGCTTGCGGTGGCCGCCGAGGCCGGCGGGGAAGACGCGCGTGCACTGGCCGAGCGACTCACCGCGCCGCTGGAGTCGGCGGTGCGGCTCGCCCTGTTGGACGCGCTGTCGGCGGCGGCGGATGAGATCACGCGTGACCTCGCGCCGGGGTCGGTGGATCTCCGCCTTCGTGGGCGTGAGCCTAGTTTCGTCGTGACGCCCCCGCTCACGGATCACTCGTTCGATGAACCTGAACTGTCCGCGGTGGGTGTCCCGCCGCCGGTTTCACCGGACGACGAGGAGGGCGCGATGGCGCGGATCAACTTCCGCCTGGCCGAGCACCTCAAGGGCAGGATCGAGGAGGCCGCCGGACAGGCCGGGCTCTCGGTCAATGCCTGGCTCGTGCGGGCGGCCGCGGCCGCGCTGGAGTCCGGCGACGGCGGCAGCCGCTCCGATCGGCGCGCCCCGCGGGGCGCGCGGCACTACACCGGCTGGGTGCGCTAGCGCACTCAACTGGCCGGGTGCGCTAGCGCACTCAACTGGCCGGGTGCGCTAACGCACCTGAAGCCCGACACCACATCCCATTACCCGTCCCACCAGCGGGGACGCCCAGCTAACGCCATCCGGAGGGATCGCCATGCCCGCCTTCGACACCCCTGAGCCGATTTCAGCGGCGATTGACCTGGTCGTCGGTGACGCCCGCATCACCGCGAGCGACCGCGATGACACGGTCGTGGAGATACGCCCGAGCGACGGCTCCCACGAGCCCGACGTGCGGGCCGCAGAGCAGACCCTGGTCGAGTACACGGCCGGCCGGCTGCTGGTCAAGGGGCCGAAGCAGCGCGCTCTCGGCCTGTTCGGCAAGGTCGGGTCGATCGACGTGACGATCGGGCTGCCCACGGGCTCGCACCTGCAGGGCGACGCCTCGGTAGCGGCGTTCCGCTGCGTGGGCCGCCTCGGCGAGTGCCGGGTCAAGACCGCGGCTGGCGACATCCAGTTCGACCACACGGGCCCGCTCGACCTGAACACCGGTGCTGGCGCCATCGCCGTGGACCGCGTGGCGGGCCACGCCGAGGTCAGCACCGGGTCCGGCCGGGTGCGCCTGCGCGAGATCGATGGCACCGCGGTGATAAAGAACTCCAACGGCGACAGCTGGGTCGGCGAGATCGCCGGCGACCTGCGGGTAAACGCGGCCAACGGCGACATCTCCGTCGACCGCGCGAATGCCGGTATCACCGCCAGCACGGCCAACGGCGACGTCCGGATCGGCGAAGTCACGCGCGGCTCGGCCTCGCTCAAGACCGCCATGGGTGAGATCGAGATCGGCATCCGCGCCGGCACCGCCGCCCGGCTCGACGTGTCCACCCAGTTCGGAAGCGTGCGCAACGACATGGACACCGCCGAAGGCCCCGAGCCGTCCGACGAGACCGTCGAGGTGCGGGCCCGCACCAGCTACGGCGACATCGTGATCCGCCGTTCCTAGGCGCGTCCGCGGGACATGCCTTAATCCCTGGAATGAACTCTTGGAAGGAGGGGATGACATGATCCCCAACCGGCTGGCGATTTCGGCAACCGGACTACGGAAGTCGTTCGGCGACAAGGTTGTGCTCGACGGCATCGACCTCACCGTGGCCGAAGGGACGATCTTCTCGCTGCTCGGCCCTAACGGCGCCGGCAAGACCACCATGGTGCAGATCCTGTCCACCCTGATCGCCGCCGATGGTGGCGAGATACACGTCGCCGGCCACGACCTGGCGAAAGACCCGGATGCGGTCCGCGCCGCGATCGGCGTCACCGGTCAGTTCTCGGCCGTGGACAACCTGCTCACCGGCACGGAGAACCTGCTGCTGATGGCGGACCTGCACCACCTGGGCCGGGCCGAGGGCCGGCGGCGCGCCGCCGCGCTGCTCGACCAATTCGACCTGGCCGAGGTGGGCAGGAAGACAGCCGCTACCTACTCCGGCGGCATGCGGCGCCGGCTCGACCTCGCGATGACTCTGGTCGGCACCCCGCGCCTGATCTTCCTCGACGAGCCGACCGCCGGGCTCGATCCGCGCAGCCGCCGCACCATGTGGCAGATCATCCGCGGCCTCGTCGCTGACGGAGTCACGATCTTCCTGACCACGCAGTATCTGGACGAGGCCGATGAGCTCGCCGACCGGATCGCGGTACTCGACCATGGCCGGTTCGTTGCCGAGGGCACCGCCGAGGAGCTCAAGCGCCGCATCCCCGGCGGACACATCCGACTGCGGTTCGCAGGCCCGGATGAACTGGAGTCGGCCACGCACATCATGGGCGCCGTGTCGCGTGATGACGAGACGCTCACCTTGCAGGTGCCCAGCGACGGCAACGTCCCGGCGCTGCGGGCCCTGCTCGACCAGCTCGACGCCGAGTCGATCGAGGTCGAAGGGCTTTCAGTGCATACCCCCGATCTCGACGACGTGTTCCTCGCCCTCACCGGCCAGCCGGGCCCAGAGAAGGAGACCCTCCGATGAGCACCCTTTCCTATGCCGCCAGCGATTCGGCGACGATGCTGCGCCGCAACCTCCGGCACATGCTGCGCTATCCGTCCATGACGTTGATGCTGGTCGGCTTGCCGGTCATCTTCCTGCTGCTGTTCGTCTATGTCTTCGGCGGCACGCTGGGGGCCGGGCTGGGTGGTGAGTCAGGCGGCCGCGGCGCCTACGTCAACTACGTCGCTCCCGGGATCATCCTGCTGACCGTGGCCGCCGTAGCGCAGGGGACGGCGGTGTCGGTCGCCGTGGACATGACCGAGGGCATCATCGCCCGGTTCCGCACCATGGCCATCTCCCGCGCCTCGGTACTGACCGGTCACGTCCTGGGCAGCATGATTCAGGCCATGCTCAGCTTCGCCGTCGTCATCGGCGTCGCGCTGCTCACCGGGTTCCGGCCCACTGCGGCCCCGCTGGCCTGGATGGCGGCCATCGGTGTCCTGGCGATGATCACCTTCGCGCTCATCTGGCTTTCGGTCGCGTTCGGCCTGGCCGCCAAGACCGTCGAGGCCGCGAGCAATTCCCCCATGTTCCTGATCCTGCTGCCGTTCCTCGGCAGCGGCTTCGTCCCCACCCGCTCGATGCCCACCGGCCTGCGCTGGTTCGCCGAGTACCAGCCCTTCACCCCCGCCACCGAAACGCTGCGGGGACTGCTCATGGGCACCCCGATCGGCAACAACGCGATCATCACCATCGCCTGGTCGGCCGGTATCGCGCTGCTCGCCTACCTCTGGGCGAAAAGACTGTTCAAGCGCGACCCCGTGCGGTAATTGCGCGTGGGATCAGCGGGTCACGGAGATGTCCCCGGACTCATCGACCACAGTGATCACATGCTTGGACGACGAGCTTCTCGGCACGGTGATGCTGGTGTTCCCCGAGGAAGCGCTGGCCTGGACGTCATAGGCCGTCCCGCCGGGCGGGAGCACCAGCCTGACGCCGCCGGAACTGTCGCGGACCTGAACCCTGTCCGGGACCTTCGTGAAAGTTAGGGTAATGTCGCCGGACGAGTCACTGCCAACCACGTCGGTCGCGGCCAGGCCATTGACCACGACGCCACCTGAGCTGTCCTGGAACTGGAGGTCGCCCGTCAAGCCGGATACCGTGATATCGCCGGAGCTGTCGTCCAGCCGGATGTTTCCGGTCAGGCCGGACGCCGCGATAAGGCCGGAGCCGTTGTCCAGCCGGATGTTTCCCCCCAGGTCGGACGCCGTGAGGTCGCCCGAGCTGTCCGAGAGGGCAACGGTGCCGCGAAGACCACTGACGTTCAGCGCCCCGGACGAGCCGGTGACAGCGACGGGGAGCCCGGCCGGAGCGGTGATGGCATACCGCAGCGAGCAGACCCCGGTCGGCACCCGGCACTCGGAGTGGAGGGCTAGGCCCGCCGCCGTCGACTGCCAGCTGAACGTCGGCCGGACGAGGCTGCCGCGGAGTGTCCCGCGCACCCGGATCTGGTCGCCCGTGCCGCTGCGCAGGGTGACGTCAGCATTGTCAGCGGTCACGCTGACGTGGCCGCCTTTGACCGGAGCGCTCACAGCGACCTGGTAACTGACCTGGCGGGTAAAGGCAGTGATCGCCCCGCTGGCCCAGCCGGCGACGCCGGTCACGATGAGGGCGACGGCGATGGGGACGCCGATCACCAGGATGGCCCGGCGCGCGGGTGTCATGGGCAGGGGACGCTCACTGTAAGCCCGCTCCTAGGTAGTGCAGGACCGCGAGGACCCGCCGGTGATCACGGTCGGCGGGGGGCAGTCCGAGCTTGGCGAAAATGCTGTTGATGTGCTTCTCCACCGCGCCCCCGCCGATGACCATCGCGGCCGCGATCGCCGCGTTGGAGCGGCCCTCGGCCATCAGCCCGAGCACCTCGCGCTCGCGGCCGGTGAGGCTGACCAGCGGGTGACTGCTGCGGGCCAGCAATTGGGCGACGACCTCCGGGTCGAGGGCGCTGCCCCCGGTGGCCACCCGGTCCAGCGCGTCGAGGAACTCGGCCAGGTCCGCCACCCGGTCCTTGAGCAGGTAGCCGACGCCGTGCGGCCGGCCGGACAGCAGTTCGGTGGCATAGCGCTCCTCCACATACTGCGACAGCACCAGAACGCCGACCCCGGGCCAGCGGCTGCGGACCACCAGGGCGGCGCGCAGCCCCTCGTCGGTGAAGGTCGGCGGCATGCGCACGTCGACCACCACGGCGTCCGGCTCGTGCTCGCCAACCGCCCGGAGGAACCCCTCGCCGTCCCCGGCCGCCGCCACGACGTCGTGGCCAGCCTCGGCGAGCAGCCGGGTCAGTCCCTCGCGCAGCAGCACCGAGTCCTCGGCGATCACGATCCGCATGGCAGATCCACCTCGATCACGGTCGGCCCCCCAGCCGGGCTGCGCACCGACAGCCGCCCGTCCACCCCGGCGATCCGGTCGGCCAGGCCGGACAGGCCCTGCCCGCGCGGGTCGGCGCCGCCGATCCCGTCGTCGCGGATCACAATGTGCAGCACGTCTGCGTGACGGCTGGCCGACACCTCGGCGTGGGTCGCGCGGGAGTGCTTCGCGACATTGGTGAGCGCCTCCGCGACGACGAAGTAGGCGATGGCCTCAACCGACGCCGTCGGCCTGACGTTCAGCTCGGCTCGCACGGTGACCGGCACCGGGCAGAGCGCGGCCAGGCCGGACAGGGCGGCGTCCAGGCCCCGGTCGGTCAGCACCGGTGGATGCACGCCCCGGACCAGATTGCGCAGCTCGGTCAGGGCCTCCTTGGCCTCCACGTGCGCCTGGTCGATGATGGCCCTGGCCCCCTCGGGGTCGTCGGCGAACCTGGCCTTGGCCCGCCCCAGGTCCATGGCCAGCGCCACCAGGCGCTGCTGGGCACCGTCATGCAGGTCGCGCTCCATCCGGCGGCGTTCTGCCTCCGCGGCATCCACCACCCGGGCCCGGCTGTGCTCAAGCTCGCCGATCCGGGCGGTCATGTCCGCGCCGCTGCCCGGGCCGATCAGGTACCGGGCGATAGCGATGTCGGCGGCCGCCAGGGCCCGGGTCACCTGCGGCGCGGCGAGCAGGAGGATGAGGCCGAGCGCCACCGCGCCCGCCAGCTCCGCGGGGCGGCTCAGCACGGACCCACTGAGGTCCGCGCCCACCCAGATCCTGGGCAGCAGCCAGCCGAGGACGGGCAGCCCGAGCAGGGCCAGGGGCAGCGACCACACGACGATGACAATGACGAACTGAACCAGGCTGAGCGGGAACCGGAGCAGCGCATACCCGAACTGCCGCAGCGTCGCGGGCGACACCAGGAACCGCCAGGTGCGCCGCCACCAGCTGGCCTCCGAACTGAGTTTCCGCCGCGGGGCGGGCACTCGCACGCCCAGCATGACGGCGAACCTGGCCCGCTCAAAGCGGGCGAACTGCACGCTCAGCCAGAGGGTGGCCGCGAGCACCGGGATCCCCGCGAGGGCGGCCGCCAGCAAGGCGACGCCGGTCACCGCTCCGGTCACGAAGATGATGAAGGCGACCAGGCCGATGACCATCCCGGACAGCAGGTGGATGACGGCCAGCCAGGTGCGGCCGGACACGACCGCGCGGACGGCCCGCAGCGCCGCACCGGCCGGCGGCGCCTGCGCGGCGGGCCCGGACGACGCCCGGGCGGCAGGGCCGGACGCAGCCGCAGGCCCAGCCCCAGCGCTGCCTTCGGCCATCCGCTCCTCCTGCCTGCCCCGCGTGCCCCTGGACGCGGGGGCTGAACCTCCCATGACGCTAGAGGAAAGACGGCGCGGACGCCCATCCCACCGGCCCCCGGATCGGCACGGAGGCTAGCCCCACCCCGGATTCGGCGGCTGGCAGGATGTCGGCCGGGCGGCCCGATCCCGGAAGCTGCCAGGTAAGGCCTGCCAGGCCACGTCCCAACGGAGGTAGCCCGTGAATAGCACATCGCTGTCTGCCGAAGAGCTTCGCGCGGCCGCGGAGATTCACCGCGAGCTCGGGCCCGATTATCAAAGCGCGGTCATCGATTCGTTCCTCGATCGCGTCGGCCGGGAGATCGACGCCCGGGTGGACGCCCGGGTCGCTGCCGGGCTGCGGACGTCCGGGTCACCGGAGGAGCCGCGGTCAGCCCGCGCACCGAAACATATGCAGCCAGCCGTGATCGCACTGGGCTCGATGGTGCTCGGCATCCCGCTCAGTGCCGTCTCTGCCGCCGCCGGGGCGCATCCCGCCGGGTTCTGGGGGCTGCTGGTGGTCTGGGTCGCGATCGCCACGATCAACATTGCCTACGCGATCCGCTGGCGCCCGCCGGACGGCCGGCGCTAGCCGGCCGTCCGGCCATGGGCCCCGGATGGGCACGGGGGCTAGCCCCACCCCGGATTCGGCGGCCAGCAGGATGCCCCCGGCATACCCGGCTGAACGAGGCTGGCCTCGCAGGCAGCGCATCCCACGACACCGGCAATGCATCCCACGACCCCGGCAGTGCATCCCACCGCCAGATTGAGGTTTTCCATGGAACGCTCGCCCGTTTTCGCGCCGCCCGAGCAGGCCGCCCTGCATCCGCCCCGTCCTCGCTCCCGGCCACCGGTGGTCGAGCGGATCGCCGGCTGGAGTGCCCGGCACCGCAAGACGGCGGTGTTCGGCTGGCTCCTCCTTGTCGTCGGAGCCGTGATGGTCGGCAGCATGCTCGGCACCAAGAACCTGAACAGCTACGATCCGGGCCAGGCGGGCCAGGCCGAGCGGGTGCTTAGCCGGCCCGGCGTGGTCCAGCGGCCGACCGAAAGCGTCTTGATTCAGGCCCGGTTCGGCGGGCGCACCGCCTGGAATGACCCGGAGATGACACAGGCCGTCCGGCAGGTTGTCACCGCGCTGCAGGGCCTGCCACGGGCAGCCATCGATATCCGGTCACCGTTGAGCAATGGCGGGGACGCCAGCGGGCTGACCACCGCCAGCGGCCGGTCGGAGCTGGTCACGTTCACCGTCGCGGGAAACCCGGACAACGCCGACAAGACTGTGGTCGCCGCCCAGCGCGCGGTGGCCGCCGTGCAGGCGCGGCACCCCAACCTGCTGGTGGGCGAGGCCGGCGACGCCAGCGTCAGCCAGGTCGCCAACGACACGGTCAGCAAGGACTTCCGGCATGCCGAGGTGACCTCGGTGCCGATCAGCCTGGTGCTGTTGCTGCTGGTGTTCGGGGCGCTGATCGCCGCGGGGATCCCGCTGCTGCTCGCCGGGACCGCAGTCATCAGCGCCATCTCGCTGCTCGCGATCCCGAGCCGGTGGCTGCCGGTCGGCAACACCACGTCGTCGGTCGTTCTGCTTATCGGGATGGCCGTGGGTATCGACTACTCGCTGTTCTATCTGCGCCGGGAGCGGGAGGAACGGGCGGCAGGCCGGAGCAAGGACGCGGCGCTCCGGATCGCCGCGGCCACATCCGGGCGGGCCATCGTGGTATCCGGGCTGACCGTCATGATCTCACTCGCTGGGCTGTTCCTGACCGGCATCGACGTCTTCTCCGGGCTCGCGGTGGGTGCGATCACCGTGGTCGGCGTCGCCGTGGTCGGCTCGCTCACCGTGCTGCCCGCGCTGTTGTCCTGGCTCGGCACCTGGGTGGACCGGGGCAGGATCCCGTTCCTCGGGCGGCGGCGCACCGCCGCGCGCCGGTCCTGGCTGTGGGAGTCGCTGGTCCGCCGGGTCGTGGCCAGGCCGGTCCTGTGGGGCGGTGCCGCCGCGATCGCCTTGTTCGCCCTCGCCCTGCCCGCGTCCGGCATGCGCCTGGCCGACCCCGGAGTGCACGACCTGCCCACGAACGTCCCGGTGATCCACACCCTGTCCGCCATCGACAAGGCGTTCCCGGGTAGCCCGGCGCCCGCCGAGGTGGTCGTCACCGGCCGGAACCTGGACGGGCAGCCCGTCCGCCAGGCAATCTCTGCCCTGCAGGCCCGCGCGTCAGACGGCGGGCCGATCCGCGCGCCGGTCACCGGCACGCTCCTCGACCACGGCCAGGTCCTTGTCGTTTCCGTGCCGCTCGCCGGTGACGGGACCGACACCAGGTCAGGCAGGGCCCTGACCACCCTGCGCGATCAGGCGCTGCCGGCCACCCTGGGCCGGGTCAGCGGCGTCAGTTACGCGGTGACGGGCCGGACCGCCGGTAACCACGACTTCACCGCGCAACTGCACAGCCGCGCGCCTATCGTGTTCATCTTCGTGCTCGGGCTGGCGTTCCTGCTGCTGCTGATGGCGTTCCGGTCGGTCACCATCCCGCTGCTGTCGATCGGGCTGAACCTGCTGTCCGTCGGCGCCGCGTACGGGCTGCTGACGCTGATCTTCCAGGATGGTCATCTGCAGGGCCTGCTTGGCTTCAGCGCCTACGGCGGGATCGTGGGCTGGATGCCGCTCTTCCTGTTCGTGCTCCTGTTCGGGCTCAGCATGGATTACCACGTCTTCATCCTCAGCCGCATCCGCGAACTGCACAGCCGCGGAGCCACCACGCACGACGCGATCATCGGTGGCATCGGGATCAGCGCGGGCGTCGTCACCAGCGCCGCGGTGATCATGGTTGCGGTGTTCTCGATCTTCGCGACGCTCTCGCTGATCGAGTTCAAGATGTTCGGCGTGGGCATGGCGTCGGCCGTGCTCATCGACGCCACCCTGGTGCGCGGGGTGCTGATGCCCGCGGCCATGGCCCTGCTCGGCGAGCGTACCTGGTACCTGCCGGGCTGGCTGACCTGGCTGCCTGGCAGGCGCAGCGAAGCCGCCATTACCAGCGACGGGTGACTGCCACCGGGGCCCGGCCGCCAAGCCGGGCCCCGGCCGCCATGCCGGGCCCGATGTGTGATCCGCGCATAGCGGGCAGATACAGTCTGTGCCTCTCATCGTCGGAACCTCCGGCTGGCAATACCGTGACTGGCGCGGCGGGCTGTACCCAGCGGGTGTGGCCCAGCGTCGCTGGCTGGAGCACTACGCCACCCAGTACATGACGGTGGAGAACAACAGCAGCTTCTACCGGCTGCCCGCACCCGAGACCTTCGCGGGCTGGCGGGCCCGCACGCCGGACGACTTCGTGATGGCAGTGAAGGCGAGCCGGTTCCTCACCCACGTCAGGAAGTTGCGTGACCCGGCAGGACCGGTCGCCCGGCTGCTCGGTGCGGCGTCGGAACTCGGCCCCAAGCTTGGCCCGATCCTGCTCCAGCTGCCACCGACCCTCACCGCTGAGCCGGCCCTGCTGGACGCCTGCCTGAAGGAATTCCGGGCCGCCCACCTGCCCGGCAATCACATGTCCGGCCGCCAGGGGCGGCTGCGGATCGCGGTAGAGCCGCGGCACGAGTCCTGGTGGACCGGCGAGGTCAAGCAAATCCTGGCCGCCCACGACGCCGCACTGTCGTGGGCGGACCGGCTTGGCCGCCCGGTCACGCCGCTGTGGCGCACCGCCGGATGGGGATACCTGCGCCTTCACGAGGGAGCAGCCGACCCATGGCCCAGCTACGGCCAGCAGGCCCTGCGGTCATGGGTGGACCGCGCGGCGCGGGCGTGGCCAGGTGACGCGGACGTCTACGTCTACTTCAACAACGACCCAGGCGGGGCGGCCGTGGTCAACTCCGCGGTATTCGCCAAGCTGGCCCGCGATGCGGGCCTGCCGGTCACCCGAACGCCACCGGTTGGCGGCGTGCCGCTGACCACCACCATCCCGACCTGGTGAGCCTCACTTGTTCACCGGGAAGCCGAGGTTGACGCCACCGTGGCTGGGGTCCAGCCACCGGGAGGTGACAGCCTTGCCGCGGGTGTAGAAGTGCACTCCCTCGGTGCCGTGCATGTGCGTGTCACCGAACAGCGAGTCCTTCCAGCCGCCGAACGAGTAGTACGCCATCGGCACCGGGATCGGCACGTTGACGCCGACCATGCCGACCTGGACATCGGACACGTACCGCCGCGCCGCTCCCCCGTCGTTGGTGAAGATCGCGGTCCCGTTGCCGTACGGGTTCTCGCTGACCATCTGGAGCGCGTCTTCGTAGGTGGGCACCCGGACCACCGACAGCACCGGCCCGAAGATCTCGTCGGCGTAGCAGCTCATTGACGGAGTGACGTGGTCGAGCACGCTCGGCCCGAGCCAGAACCCCCCCTCGCTGCCGCCGATGACCGGGTGGACCCGGCCGTCGATGGCGAGCGTCGCCCCTTCGCGCACCCCCGAGTCGAGGTAAGACGCCACCCGGTCCCGGTGCGGCCCGGTGACCAGGGGGCCCATGTCGGAGCGCTCGTCGCTGCCGGGACCGACCCGGAGTTTGGCCACCCGGTCAGCGATCTTGCTGACCAGTTCGTCGCCGGCCGATCCCACGGCGACGAGCACCGAGATCGCCATGCACCGCTCTCCCGCCGAGCCGAAGCCCGCGGACACCGCGGCGTCAGCGGCCAGGTCCAGGTCGGCGTCGGGGAGCACCACCATGTGGTTCTTGGCGCCGCCCAGCGCCTGCACCCGCTTGCCCGCCGCGGTCGCGGTCTGGAACACATACCGGGCGATCGGCGTCGATCCCACAAAGCTCACCGCGCGCACGTCCGGGTGAGTCAGCAGCGCGTCCACGGCGGCCTTGTCGCCCTGCACCACGTTGAAGACGCCGTCGGGCAGCCCGGCCTCCGCCCACAGCTCAGCCAGCAGCAGCGACGCGGACGGGTCCTTCTCCGACGGCTTGAGCACGAAGGCGTTCCCGCAGGCGATGGCGATCGGGAACATCCACATCGGCACCATGGCCGGGAAGTTGAACGGGGTGATGCCCGCCACGACCCCGAGCGGCTGGCGGATCGAGTATGCGTCCACGCCGGTGGAGATGTTCTCCGAATAGCCGCCCTTGAGCAGGTGCGGGATCCCGCAGGCGAAGTCGGCGACCTCCAGGCCGCGCGCCACCTCGCCGGCCGCGTCGGCCGCGACCTTGCCATGTTCGGCACTGACCAGCGCGGCCAGTTCGGCTCGCCGGGCATGTACGAGCTCGCGGAACGCGAACAGCACGCTGGCCCGCTTGGACAGCGAGGTCTGCCGCCAGCCCGGGTAGGCGCGGGCGGCGGCATCCACGGCCAGGGCGACCTCGGCCGGCGACGCGAAATCCACCGACCCGGTGACCCGGCCGGTGGCCGGGTTGTAGACGTCACCGCGACGTTCGCTGGTGCCGACCCACGGCTTTCCGCTGATCCAATGCGTACAGTGCTTCATTGCTCGCTTCTCCGCGCCTGGCGGCGCGTCGCGCCGCTTCATTGCTCGCTTCTCCGCGCCTGGCGGCGCGTCGCTCGCGGGCTTCATGAGGTTGCCTCCGCATTGACCGCGCGCAATACATCGGCGAGGATGCCCAGGCCCTCCTTGGCGTCAGCCTCCGACAAGGTCATCGGCGGCGCCATCCGCAGCGCGTGACCGTACAGCCCACCCTTGCCGATGAGCAGGCCACGTTCCCGCGTCTCCTCAAGGACCCGGGCGGCCAGCCGCGGGCTCGGCGCGCCGGTGCCCGGCTCGACCAGGTCCACCGCGAACATCAGGCCCTTGCCGCGGACCTCGCCGACCGCGTCCAGCGGCGCCGCCGCCTCGCGCAGCCCGCCGATGATCATGCCGCCGAGCTCCGCGGCGTTGCGCTGCAGGTCGTGGCTGAGCAGGTAATCGAGGGTCGCGTTGGCGGCGGCCGTGGAGAGCGGGTTGCCGCCGAAGGTCGAGATGCCGTTGCCGGGCAGCCCGTCCATCAGGTCGCCCCGCGCGATCACGCCGCCTATGGCCAGCCCGTTGCCGAGCCCCTTGGCGAAGGTGATCATGTCGGGGGTGACGCCGTGCGCGCCGATTCCCCAGAAATGCTCGCCGGTCCGGCCCCACGCGGTCTGCACCTCATCGGAGATGATCAGCGCGCCGCGCTCGCGGAGCACCGCCGCGTACTGGCCGAGTAGCCCGTCCGGCGGCATAGTGAACCCGCCGACGCCCTGCACGGGCTCGGCGATGAGGCAGGCCACGTCCCCCGCCGTGGCCGTGCTCAGCACGTGCCGCAGATCCTCGACGCAGGCCGCCGCGTATCCCGCGTCATCCAGGCTGGCGAAGGCGGGCAGGTGCCGGTCCGTTCCATGCAGGTAATGCACGCTGAACGGGGCAAGCGGCGAACTCTTCCACGCACCGTTCCCGGTGATGGCGATGGCCCCGAAAGAGTGGCCATGGTAGCTGTTGCGCAGCGCGAGCACCTGGTTGGACCGGCGAGCCACGGTGGCCAGCATCAGCGCGGTCTCATTGGCCTCGGTGCCCGAGTTGGCGAAGAACACCTTTGCGTTCTCGATCCCGGACAGCCCGGCGAGCTTCTCGGCTAGCTCAACCTGATTGCGGATCAGGTAGAGCGTAGAGGTGTGCACGACGCCCGTGCCGATCTGCCGCTGGATCGCCTCGCGGACCTCGGGCACGTCGTACCCGAGCATGTTGGTGAGGATGCCGCAGAAGAAGTCGAGGTATGTGCGGCCCGTCGCGTCGGTGACGCGGCTCCCGCTGCCGCTGACCAGTTCCAGCGGCTCGTCGTAGTACAGGGCAACCCAGTTGGGGATGACGCGGCGGTGACGCTCGTGCAGTTCTGACATGTGGCCCAGTCTGCCCCCCTCCCGTCGTGCATGCGACAACGACAGGTGCGCATCCGGCTCTTGGACCGCAAGGAGCCGGATCGTGGTAACGACCGCAAGGAGGTCACCGGCCGGTGTGCGTGGCTGCCCGAACAGGGTCGGACGCCGTTCGGAGTATGCGTTATTGGCGTATACTTCACTAGTGGCTATGACAACGATACGAGTGGAAGCTGAGGTGCGGGATCGGCTCGCCGCCCGGGCCGTAGCGCATGGCCGGAGCCTCGGCGCGGAACTGCGGGCAGTGCTGGACGAGATGACGTGGCAGGGCATCGAGGACGGGTACCGGAGGCTCGCGACGCATCAGCAGGAGATGGCGGCATATCAGGCCGAGGCCGCCGAATGGACATCAGCTGGCCTCGGTGACCTGGCCGCCACTGCCGCCGAGGAGTACCCGGAGTACAACTCTTGACCAGCGGTGACGTACTGCTTTGCGACCTTAGCCCGGTGGCGGGCCGGGAGCAGGGCGGCATACGCCCGGTCGTCGTGGTGTCGCACCATCGCTACTCAGTGATACCCGGGCTGTTCCTCGCGGTGCCGCTCACCACCCGGAACCGCGACCTGGACCATCACATACAGATTTCCGCAGATGACGGCACCGGGCTGAAACAGGTGTCGTACGCCTTGACCGAGCAAGTCCGGGCCATGTCAGATCAGCGAGCCGGACGCCAGCTGGGCAAGGTCGGCAGCGAAACGCTGACAGCGATCAGCCGTTACCTGCACCTCTTCGTAGTCTGAGCCGCTCTTGCCTCCGGCCTTCCGGGGAAGGCCGGAGGCCGGGTCGCCGCGGGCTGGCTGTCAGCCCGCATCCGGCGTCGGCCGGGGTCGCAGCACGGTTATATCCGTTGCGGCGAAGTCGGCGCCGGTGCACAGCACGGGGTGCCCGGTTCGCTCGGCGAGCGCGTATGTGAAGCAGTCGCCGAAATTGAGCCCGGCCGGATGCCGCCCCTTGCCGTATCGCCGCCAGCCGCTCATCGCACGGGCGGCCATGTCCGCGTCAACGGGGACGATGTCGAGCTTTGCGTCACGATGAAACCGGTCGACAACGTCCTGCCCGGCAGGCCACAGCCGAGCCTCGATAACGATGCCCAGCTCGACACGGATAGCGGCTGGCATCAGCCGGGAGAGGGCGTTCTCGAGGTGTGCCGCAAGTTCTTCGCCCCCCAGCTCGCCGAGGATGACCGCTACGGCCGCCGACGTATCGACGACAAGGCTCCCCCGCGCCGGTTCCGTCAACGGGGCAGGCCCGTGTCGTCGTAGCCGATGATCTCCTCCGGCGTCCTGTCGTCGGCAACCCGCAGGGCCGCTACGTCGGCTGCCAGCCGCGCCAGCCGCGTTCTCATGCTGGCCTCATGCCTGGCGTGCGCACGGTCGAGCCGCTCTCTAAGCGCGGTCTCGACGGCCTCGGTCAATGTCTCACCCGTCTCGGCAGCCAGCTCCCTGGCCAGCCGGTCCGCGTCGTCGCTCTTGATACTCAACGCCATGGAAGAAGTATAGATCAAATAGCAGACTTCTACCATCGTGACCGCAGCCAACCTTGAGATGCGGTTAGCCGCAGCGGCGTGCGTTCGCCTTGGCGCGGCCATGCCGTGGGCTTCTGGCACGTGCTGAGAAGGGTGGCTGGCACCCGAGTCCTACCCAGGGCCGCCCACCGATGACAGCATGGCTGGCGTGAATGTAAGACGGCTCGCGGCGATCGACATGTACGGCGCCCGGGGCACAACGCGGCGTCGGCGGATCATCCTGGCGGAGTTCGCCGCCGGAGTGGTTGTCTCAGTTGCGTTCGGCATCTGGCTCGTGGCATACGCCTCCGGTCTCGGCGGTCGCGCCTACACGGCTCGTTGCCGCGCTGGCGTGACGTTACGGCAGCGTCCAGGACTGGTTGGCCGCTCCGCTGCAGCTCCAGATCTGCACCTGCGTGCCCGGGGTGGTGGAGAAACCGGTGTCGTCGAGGCACTTGCCGGACTGCGGGTTGACCAGCGATCCGTTCGACTGCGGCTGCCACACCTGCGCGCCGGTGCCGTTACAGGTGTAGAGGTCCACGAGCGTTCCGTTGGCGGTCCCGGCGCCCGTCACGTCGAGGCACTTGCCGAGAGCCCGCAGCGTGCCGTCCGACTGCACCGTCCAGGACTGCGCGTTGGTGGAGTTGCACGTGTAGACCTGCACCGGAGTGCCGTCTGCGCTGTTGGCCGCGCGCACGTCCAGGCATAGTCCGCGGTAGCCGACGATCGCGCCGGTGCCACCGGTCGTAGTGCCCGAGCCGGCCGGGGAGACCCAGGACTGGTTGGCCGCTCCGGTGCAGCTCGAGATCTGCACCTGCGTGCCCAGGGTGGTGGACGAACCGGTGTCATCGAGGCACTTGCCGGACGCCGGGTTGAGCAGCGACCTGTTCGACTGCGGCTGCCATACCTGCGCGCCGCTGCCGTTGCAGGCGTACAGGTCCACGAGCGTCCCGTTCGCCGTGCCGCCGCCGCTCACGTCGAGGCAGCTACCGTCCGCGTGAACGGTGCCGTTCGGCTCCTTCGTCCACTGCTGCCCGTTGGTGCCGTTGCAGGTGTAGATCTCGACCTTGGTGCCATTGACATTGCTGTCACCGGCCACGTCCAGGCACAGCCCGTGGTATCCGACCAGCGGCGTGGTCGCGATGCCTGCGCCG
>Ga0070706_100001236_pt1 | contig 27352 bp, 23 predicted proteins | sample KBSK5501metaG_FD_65476 | JGI IMG/M metagenome (GOLD analysis project Ga0070706, IMG submission 65476) | Corn, switchgrass and miscanthus rhizosphere microbial communities from Kellogg Biological Station, Michigan, USA - KBS K5-50-1 metaG | ecosystem: Host-associated > Plants > Roots >... | reverse complement strand
AAGCGCCCCGGAGGCGCATAGGAAGCAGAGCACGAGCGACGAGGGAAGGCGGCGCAGTGAAGGGGGAATGGGGAGGCGGGCGGGGCCCCGGAAGCGAGCGGGAAACAGAACATGAGCGAGACTGCAGGCACGGAGGTTACCGTCGAGCCTGGGAGCGGACGCTCGCTGTCGCCGTCCCGGGCCGGGGACTTCCTCACTTGCCCATTGCTCTACAGGTTCCGCGTGATCGACCGTCTTCCGGAGCCGCCGAGCCCGGCGGCCGTGCGTGGCACGCTGGTGCACGCCGTGCTTGAGCACCTGTTCGACCGGCCGGCCACGGAACGGACCCCGGAGGCCGCGCGATCGCTGCTCGGGCCGGAGTGGGACCGCCTGGCCGAAGAGGAGCCGGAACTGGCCGACCTCTTCGAGTCCGACACCGAGCGTGTCACGTGGCTCGACGAGGCCGCCGCCATGCTGGACAGCTACTTCAGGCTGGAGGACCCGAGGCGTCTCGAGCCCAAGCACCGCGAGCTGTGCGTGCAGACGGTCCTCGCTTCTGGCCTGCAGTTGCGCGGCTACATCGACCGGCTGGACGTCGCGCCGGGGGGTGACATAAGGATCGTTGACTACAAGACCGGCACGGCGCCGCCGGAGGCATTCGAGGCGCGCGCCCTGTTCCAGATGAAGTTCTACGCTCTCGTGCTCTGGCGGACGGATGGCCGGGTGCCGAGGCTGCTGCAGCTCATGTACCTGGGCAGCGGCGAGATTGTGCGCTACGAGCCGGACGAGTCCGACCTGCTCGCCACGGAGCGCAAGATCGAGGCGCTCTGGCAGGCCATCGAGCGCGCCCGGGAGTCTGGCGACTGGCGCCCCCGGCCGGGCAGGATCTGCGACTGGTGCGCACACCAGGCGATCTGCCCGGCTTTCGGTGGCACTCCCCCGCCGCTCCCCGAGCCGGGACTGGCGCCACCTGGGGCTGCTGCGGACCCTGGGCGCGGCCGGGATCTCGATGGAGTCCATCCAGCTCGCCAGGCCGACGCTGGATGACGTGTTCCTCACCTCTCCACCGGCCGCTCCCTCCGCGACGACTCACCGGCCACCTCAGCGCCGGAGCCGACGGAACCTGCGGCCGTGGGCTCACCGCGGTGAGCCGGCGGCACGGCCCCGGCACTTTCCTACCTAACGCGTCCCACAGGGAGTCCCGTCATGTCCTTCGCCCATGACACGCTGCTCATCTTCCGCCGCCAGATGCGCCTGTCGTTGCGTAACCCGGCGTGGGTGATCATCGGCCTCTGGCTGGCCGGGGGGGCCTTCACGCGGGAGAACGCCTGATCGCCGCGGTCGGATTCAGCTGATGCCGTGGCGGCGCAGGATCTGCGCCACATCGCCGAACTCGTCGTCGTCGCCGATGCCCTTGCTGTTGCCGGCCTTGGCTGGCTTGACCGCCTTGCCCGGCACCGGCGCCGGCAGCCCGGCCGCACCCGGCTGCGCGACCGGCTTGGCCGATGATGCCCGGCCGGCCCGGCGGCGGCGCAGCCCGCCGGAGACCGCGAAGAGCAGGGCGGAGACACCGGCCACGATGACGCCGGACCAGACCTTGGGCGAGAAGATGAACGACGCGGCGAAGGTGGTCACCGCGGTGCCCATCTTCCACAGCATCTCTATCGCACCGGTGAGGTAGGCGGCGAGCGGCAGAAGGGACCATGCGGCACCCCGCAGCCCGGCAGCGACACCCCGCCGACGCCATGCGAACCAGCTCGCGACGAGCCCAATGGCGGTCAGGCCCCCGCACAACGGGAACCAGGCGATCTGGCTATATGTCGACATAGCCGCCTCCCCTCGGCAGCGCTCTGTCTTCCCATCGTCGCACACCCCGGGGAGTGCGGCGGGCGGTCAGCTGGCTGGAGTGTTCTCCGGGAAATGACACGCGACCTGGTGACCGGGGATGAGTTCCACGAACGGTGGCTCCTGCGTCCGGCATATTTCCTGCGCCTTCCAGCAGCGCGTGTGGAAGCGGCAGGCCGGAGGCGGGTTGAGCGGGCTGGGCACGTCCCCGGTCAGCCGGATCCGCTCACGGCGCTGCCTGGTACCGTCCTCACTGCGCACCGGCTCCGCCACCGGGACCGCGGACATCAGGGCGACCGTGTAGGGATGCCGCGGCAGCGCGTAGAGCTGGTCGCGGCTGGCCATCTCGACCAGCTTGCCGAGGTACATCACCGCGACGCGGTCGCTGATGTGCCGCACCACCGACAGGTCGTGCGCGATGACCACGTAGGTGAGCCCGAGCTCGTCCTGCAGGTCTTCAAGCAGGTTGAGCACCTGAGCCTGGATCGACACGTCCAGCGCCGAGACAGGTTCGTCGGCGACGATCAGCTTCGGCCGCAGCGCGAGCGTACGCGCGATCCCGATGCGCTGCCGCTGGCCGCCGGAGAACTCGTGCGGGTACCGGTTGTAGTGCTCCGGGTTCAATCCGACGAGCTCCAGCAGTTCCTGGACCGCGCGCTTGACCCCATTTTCGGGGCGCACATGCTGCAGCCGGTAGGGCGCACCGACGATCGTGCCGACCGTGTGCCTCGGGTTCAGCGACGAGTAGGGATCCTGGAAGATCATCTGAATATCACGGCGCAGGGGCCGCATCTGGCCCATCCGCAGGTGCGTGATGTCGCGGCCGTCGAACACGATGCGGCCGCCCGTAGGCTCGAGCAGACGGGTCAGCAGCCTGCCGGCGGTCGTCTTGCCGCACCCGGACTCACCGACCAGGCCAAGGGTCTCCCGGGCGGTAACGGAGAAGTCGAGCCCGTCGACGGCGCGCACCGCGCCGACCTGGTGCCGCAGGATAACCCCCCGGGTGACGGGGAAGTGCTTAGTCAGGCCGGTGACAGAGAGCAAGGTGCCGGTAGGCACGGTTTCCGCGGTCTGCTCCGCGCTCACCGACGCGCTCACGGCGTCTCCCGCTCGCTGCGGGGCGCTTTGGGGCGCCGCCTTCCCTCGTCGCTCGTTCCTCGCTCCTCAGTCCAGGCGGCACCGCGCCCCGGCGGCTCGCTCATAGGTTCACCTTGATTTGCTCGGCCCAGATTTGCCGCTGCTGGCTCGCGGAGAGGTGGCAGGCGACCAGGTGGCCCGACGCGACTTCTCGCAGCTCCGGCACTTCCGTGCTGCTCCTCCCATTGGTCAGTGCGGTGTAGCCGCACCGTGGGTGGAACGGGCAGCCGGGCGGGACGTTGATCAGGCTCGGCGGTGTGCCCTTGATCGGCATCAGCCGCTCAGTCCGGGCGGCGCTCAGCCGCGGCATCGAGCCAAGCAGCCCCCAGGCGTACGGGTGGGCGGGCCGACCGAAGATGTCCTCGGCGGTGCCGTACTCGGCCGACCTGCCCGCGTACATCACCAGGACGTCGTCGGCCAGCTCGGCCACCACCCCCAGGTCGTGGGTGATGATGATGACCGCGGAGCCGTACTCCGCCTGAAGGTCCGAGATCAGGTCGAGGATCTGCGCCTGCACCGTGACGTCAAGAGCGGTGGTGGGCTCATCCGCGATCAGCAGCTCGGGATCGCAGGACAGCGCCATCGCGATCATCGCGCGCTGCCGCATCCCGCCGGAGAACTGATGCGGGTAATCGTTCACCCGGGTAGCAGGCTGCGGGATTCCCACCCTGTTGAGCAGGTCGATGGCGTGTTGGAGGGCCGCCTTCTTGCCGACCTGGTTGTGGATCAGGTATGCCTCGGAGATCTGCTGCCCCACGGTGTAGTACGGATGGAGGGCGGACAGCGGGTCCTGGAAGATCATCGCCATTTTGCTGCCCCGGAGCTGGCGCACCCGGTCCGCTGACGCGGCAACCAGGTTCTCACCGTCCAGCCAGATCTCACCGGTGATCCGCGCACTGCTGCCGCGGTGCAGGCCGAGGATGCCGAGGCTGGTGACGCTCTTGCCGGACCCGGATTCTCCGACGATGCCGAGGGTGCGGCCCCGGTCCACCGTGAACGTCAGCCCGTCCACGGCCTTCACCAGGCCATCATCGGTCGGGAAATGGATGTGCAGGTCCTGGACCTCAAGCAGGGTGCCGCTGTGGCCGGTGTTGGCCGGCCGGGCCGCGGCGGCCTGAAGGGCCTCTGTCGTCACGCCCTCGCCGCGTTTCGGCGACGCGGCACCGCGCGGCCAGCGCGCCATCAGTACCTCACCCTCGGGTCCACCACGGCATACAGCACATCCACCACCAAGTTGGCGATGACGATGAAGAACGCTGCGAGCAGGGTGACACCCATGATCTCAGGGAGGTCCTGGTTGTTAATGGCCTGGATGGTGAAATTTCCCAGCCCCTGCATCGAGAAGGTGACCTCGGTGAGAATCGCCCCGCCCAGCAGCAGGCCGAGGTCCATTCCGAAGATTGTCACGATCGGGGTGAGCGCGGCCCGCAGGCCGTGCTTGACGATCACCGTCCGCTCGGGCAGTCCCTTGGCGCGAGCCGTGCGGATGTAGTCCTCGCCCATCGTCTCAAGCATGCCGGCCCTGGTGAGCCTGGCATACAGAGCGGCGTACAGGAACGCCAGGACGATCCAGGGCAGCACCAGGTTCCGCGCCCAGAGCAGCGGATTCTGGGTGAGCGGCACGAATTGCACGTTCGGGAAGATCGGCCATTTGTAGCTGAACAGCTCGAGTGCGATCAGGCCGGTGAAGAAGATCGGCAGCGACACCCCGGCCAGCGCTGTTCCCATGGAGAACCGGTCGAAGACGCTGCCCTTGCGGAGTGCGGAAAGCACTCCGATCGAGACCCCCCCGACCAGCCAGAGCACGGCCGCCCCGGCTGCGATGGACAGGGTGACCGGCGCATCGCTCATCATCTGCGGCCACACCGGCTGCGAGGTCCGGAACGAGTAGCCGAAGCACGGCGGCGGGCAGTATGTGCTGCTCGGGCCGTTGTTGTAGTGCGCGCCGAACACGATGGCCTTCAGGAACCGGCCGTACTGCACATAGAACGGGTCATTGAAGCCCAGCTTCGCCTCGACGTCGTGGACGGCGGCCGGTGTCGGGTTGCGGCCCACATACTGCGTGGCGAGCTGGTAACTGTTCTGCCCGGCCAGCCGCGGGACCAGGAAGAAGATGGCAAACGTGATCATGCTCACCACGACCAGCAAGAAAACCGTGGCGATCAGGCGCCGGATGATGAATGTGATCACTGCGTGTGGTGCCGGTGCCCGGCCAAGATGTCTCGGCCGGGCACCGGCACCCTCACCTGCTCTCTTCTTGCGTGCGGATTTTCCGGGAGGCTACTTGAGCCCGAGCACCGCGTAGTTGTACATGCCGAAGTACTGCTGGACATACACGTTGGTCAGGTTCGGGTTCCGGTAGAGCAGCGACTTGGCGTACACCTCCGGCAGCATGACCGCGTCCTTCATCACCTGCATGTCGATCTGGGCCGTGTAGGAGTTCCTCGTCGCCGCGTCCGTCGTGGTGCCGAACTTGGCCAGCAGGCCGTTCACCACCGGGTCATTAAGCTCCCCGATGTTGGTGTTCCCGGCCGGGCTGATGGAGTTTCCGGCGGTGAGGTACTGGAAGAAGCCATATCCGTCCGGCCAGTCAGGTGCCCAGCCGCCCGTGGCGAGTCCCAAGTCGTGCGAGTGCACGTACCTGGGCACGCCGGCGAAGTTGCCGTAGTAGGTGGACGCCGGGTAACCGTGCAGCTGGGTCTTGATCCCGACCTGGGACAGGGCCTGCTGAAGAGCCGTGGCCGCGGCCACTTCCTTCGGACGGTCGGAGCGGTAGGCGATGTTGGTGCTGAACCCGCTCGGGTGGCCGCACGCGGTCAGCGCCGCCTTCGCCTTGGTCACGTCGCCGGTCGGCTGCGTGGTTGCCTCGTACAGGTCGAAGGACTTGTAGCCGAGCAGGGTCGGCGGAGCCACCGTGCTGCCGATCGCGCCACCCGCGATAGGCCCACCATAGGCCGTCTGCAGGTTGACCTTGTTCGCCGCGTACTCGACCGCCTGACGGCACGCCACGTTGTTCAGCGGTGGCACCACGCTGTTGATGTAGAAGAACCAGAGGAACCCGCTAATGGGGTTATCGGCCTGCTGCTTGAGCGTGGGCGAGGCCAGGATCTTGGCCCGGGCGGCCGCCTGCACACCAGTCCCGGGCATATCGACACCAAGGTCGTTGGCCATCAGCCGGTTGTCGATGTCGTTGGCGTTGACGTTCATATTGACGACGATCTTGTTGACCAGCTGCTTCGCGTTCGGGTCGCTCGCCGCGCTCCAGTTCGTGTTCGGGACCATCGTGAGCGTCTTATTGAGCTGGTAGCTCTGGAACTTATAGGGACCCGTGGACATGGGGTGCAGCTGATAGTTCGCGCCCGTGTCCTTGCTCTGCGGCACCGGGGCGGTCTGCGGTATCGCGACTACGTAGTTGAAGTCGGCGAACGGCTTGGCCAGGTGAAACACGACCGTCGTCGAGTCCGGCGTGGTTACCGAGGTCAGGCCCATCTTTCCCGCGGTCTTGTCCTTGTACGGGCCCGGGTAGGTGGGGTCCTGGAGCAGCAGCGGGAAGTAGCTCGGCCCGAGGGGGAACACCGACCTGTCGTAGGTGCGCTCGACCGCGTACTTGACGTCCTGCGAGGTGACGGTGGTCCCGTCCTCGTACTTCACGTTGGGCTGGATGTGATAGGTCCAGGTCAGCCCGTCGGCACTGACCTGGCCTGGGGCTGTCGCGAGGTCGGGGACGACTTGCAGGCCGCAAGAGCCCGGGCAGGACTTGTAGGTCATCAACGGCATCGTGTACAGCCGGGTGAAATTCCACATGAACGCGTAGTACGTGTTGCCCGGGTCGGTGGAGTCCGGCGTGCTGCTGTCTCCGAACGTGAGTGTGCCGCCCTTGTGGGTAGACGGATTGACCACACCGGTGATGGCCGCACCGTATGTCGCGGTGGTGCCCTGCGAGGCCGTCCCGCCGCTGCTGCCGCTGCTCCCGCCGCAGGCAGCCAGCAGCAATGTCCCTGCCGCCGCGAAGGCGGCCAGCCCTAGTCGTTTGCGTTCCCTCATTGCGTGACACGCCTCCTGTAGTGACTCATGGCAGAGAACGGGTTGTGCCGCTCACCGTGACTTCGGATCAAGCGCGTCGCGCAACCCATCACCGAAGAGATTGAATGCCAGGACGGCAATAAAGATCGCCAGCCCGGGGACCAGCATGAACTCGGGGTCGACTGAATAGAAACCGTTGGACACCGCCTCCGACAGCATGCCACCCCACGTCGGGGTGGGCGGATACAGGCCAACCCCGAGGTAGGACAGCGCGGCCTCGAACAGGATGTTCGTCGGAATGAGCAGTGTGCTGTAGACGAGGATGGGCGCCACCAGATTCGGCAGCAGCTCACGAGTGAGGATGTAGGGACCCCGGGCGCCGAGGCTCCGTGCGGCGTCGACGAACTCGCGTTCCCGCAGGGAAAGAGTCTGGCCGCGGATGATCCTGCCCATGTAAGGCCAGTTGAAGAATCCGATCACGAAGACGAGCAGCGCTATACGCAGCGAGTTGCCCGACAACCCGAATGCCTTCGTCGGGATGACCCCGATCAGCGCGATCGCGAACACCAGCAGCGGGAAGGCGAGGAAGACATCCATGGAGCGCGCGATCACCGAGTCCGCCCAGCCGCCGAAAAAGCCGGAGATGACGCCGAAGAAGATGCCGAGGCAGACCGAGAGCGCCGTGGCCAGGACGGCGATCAGCAGCGAGTACCTGGCGCCGTTGACGATCCGGCTCAGCATGTCGCGTCCGGTGAGTGGCTCGACACCGAGCGGATGCGCGAGGCTGATCCCGCCAAACGCACCGTTGGGGCGGCTGAACGTGGCATTGATCAGGTCCGCATGATAGACATCCGGGTTCTGCACCAGAAACGGGCCGACGATCGCGACCACTATCAGCACCGCGATGATGATTCCCCCGGTCATCGCCACCTTCTCGCGACGGAGCCGCATCCAGGCGATCTGGCCGAGCGAGCGACCTTCGATGGCCTTGCCGCTGACTCCGCCAAGCACCGAATCAGGCGTGGCATCCGCCGACGGCGGGAACACGTCGAGTGGTGCTGCCATCAGGCGCGGCTCCCTGCCAGGTAGTCACGGGAAGATCGTCCGGCGATCGCGGCTTATGCGGTGCCGAAGCAGGATACGGGGGTATCTAACGGGAGAATCTACCGCTATGCCTGAGTAACGCCACCCCTGCGCAAGGGTCGTGCCTGGATTGTGACCGAATTACGATTCGTTCGTCATGGCAGTTCGCTCGTCACGGCCGATTCGCTCGTCGCCGCAGGGTGCCCTCGGCGGCCCGCGACTTCCCGCAGCCTGGCGAGGTCCACCTCACGCAGCGAGGCGGCGATAACCCGGCCGGGCGGGGCAGCCACCGGCGCGACGTTCGGCACCGCGATGACCCCGCAGCCCGCCGCCTCGGCGGAGGCGATGCCATTCGGCGAGTCCTCCAGCGCCACGCAGCCGCCGGAATGCACGCCGAGTCGGTCCGCCGCGAGCAGATAGGGCTCCGGATCGGGCTTGCCGAGCCGGACATCCTCCGCGCACACGGTCGCGTCGAACACGACGCCGGTTGTCTCGAGCACCGCCTCCATCAAGTCCCGCTGCGCGGAGGTGACCAGCGCGCACGGCACCCCTGCGGCGCGCACCTCGGCCAGCAGCTCCCGGGCCCCGGGCAGCATCGGCACGCCGTGGTCGCGGACCAGACCGGTGATGCCCTCCGCCAGCCATCGCGCCACGGTCTCTCTTGGCGCCGGCCGGGCGGCCCGGGCCAGCATGTAGCCGAGGCTGTGGTCCATCGGGCCGCCCACCAGGTGCTTCTGGTCAGCGTGGCTCCAGGCGCCGCCCATCCGCGCCATGATCTCGGTCTCCACCTCGAACCAGAGCGGCTCAGAGTCGACCAGGAGCCCGTCCATGTCGAACATGACAGCCTGCAGGCTGCCGGGCCCGAGGCTGCTCACGTGCTGAAATACCTCGCCTCTGGGTGGAACGCGATCAGCGCGTCCGTGGACTGCTCGGGAGCCAGCTGGAATTCCTCGGACAGCGTGACCCCGATCCGCTCTGGCGCTAGCAGCCGGACCACCTTGGCCCGGTCCTCCAGGTTCGGGCAGGCGGGATAGCCGAACGAATACCTACAGCCCCGGTAGTCAACCTTGAGGATGCCGTCCAGGTCGGGCGGATCGAACCCGGCGAGGCCGGTCTCGGCACGCACGCGGCCGTGCCAGTACTCGGCCAGCGCCTCCGTCAGCTGGACGGACAGGCCGTGCAGCTCAAGATATTCACGGTAGGCGTTCTTGGCGAAGAGCTCCGCGGTGGCCTCGCTGATCTTCGAGCCGACGGTGACGAGCTGGAAACCGACCACGTCGGTCTCGCCGGACTCGCGAGAGCGGAAGAAGTCGGCCAGGCACAGGTGCCGGTCGTGGCGCTGGCGCGGGAAGGTGAACCGCTCCCGCTCACCGCCGGCAGAGTCCAGGACGACGAGGTCGTCGCCCTCACTGATGGCCGGGAAGTACCCGTACACGACGCCGGCCTCCAGCAGGCCCTCGGTCTGCACGCGGTCCATCCACATCCTCAGCCGCGGCCGTCCCTCCGTTTCGACGAGGTCCTGATACGAGGGACCGTCCTTGCCGCGGGCCGGCTTGAGCCCCCACTGGCCCATGAACGTGGCCCGCTCATCGAGGAATGCCGCGTACTCGGCCAGGGCGATGCCCTTGACGATCCGGTCCCCGAGGAAGGGCGGAGCCGGTACCGGGTTGTCCGCGGCCACGTCCGAACGCCGGGGCATGGCCTCCGGCTCGGTGATCGTGAGCCGTGCCCCGCTCTTCACCCGGCGCTCGCGGACCGCGGGCAACTGGGCGTCGGCCTCTCCCCGCTTCACCGCCATGAAGGCGTCCATCAGGCGCAGGCCCTCGAACGCGTCCCTGGCGTAGCGGACCTCACCGTCGAAGACGGCGGCGAGGTCCTGCTCCACATAGGCCCGGGTGAGCGCGGCACCGCCGAGCAGCACCGGCCAGCGGCGGGCCAGGCCGCGGGCATTCAGCTCCGCGAGGTTGTCCCGCATTACCACCGTGGACTTCACCAGCAGGCCCGACATGCCGATGACATCCACGTCGTTCTCGGTCGCGGCATCCACGATGGCCGAGACAGGCTGCTTGATGCCCGTGTTGATGACCTCGTAGCCGTTGTTGGTCAGGATGATGTCGACCAGGTTCTTGCCGATATCGTGCACGTCTCCCCGGACGGTGGCGAGCACGATCCTGCCCTTGCCACCGTCGGCGGACCGCTCCATGTGCGGCTCCAGGTAGCCGACCGCGGTCTTCATCACCTCGGCGGACTGGAGCACGAAGGGCAGCTGCATCTGCCCGGCGCCGAAGAGCTCACCGACGGTCTTCATGCCGTCGAGCAGGACGTCGTTGACGATCTCCAGGGCGGGACGCTGCGTCAGCGCCTCGTCGAGGTCGGCCTCAAGGCCAACCCGCTCCCCATCGATGATCCGCCTCTTCAGCCGCTCCCAGAGCGGCAGGCCAGCGAGTTCCGCGGCCCGGCTGGCCTTGACCGCGGCGGCGTCCACGCCATCGAACAGCTCGAGCAGCCGGGTCAGCGGATCGTACCCCTCGCGCCTGCGGTCATACACGAGGTCAAGCGCGGCCTGCAACTGGTCGTCGGGTATCCGGGCGATGGGCATGATCCTTGACGCGTGCACGATCGCCGAGTCAAGGCCGGCCCGCACGCACTCATCGAGGAACACGGAGTTGAGCACCGCACGCGCGGCTGGATTGAGGCCGAACGAGACGTTGGATACCCCGAGCGTCGTCTGGACCTCCGGATAGCGCTGCTTGACCTGGCGGATCGCCTCGATCGTCTCGATCGCGTCCCGCCGTGTCTCCTCCTGGCCGGTCGCGATCGGGAAGGTCAGGCAGTCCACGATGATGTCCGACGTGCGCATGCCCCAGTTGCCGGTGAGGTCCTCGATCAGCCGGGTGGCTACCGCGAGCTTCCATTCGGCGGTGCGCGCCTGGCCCTGCTCGTCGATGGTCAGCGCGATCACCGCGGCGCCGTGCTCGGCGACCAGCGGCATGACCCGGGCGATCCGGGAGGCCGGTCCGTCACCGTCCTCGTAGTTGACCGAGTTCACCACCGCCCGCCCGGCCAGCAGTTCGAGGCCCGCCTGGATCACCTCGGGCTCGGTGGAGTCGATCACCAGGGGCAGGGTCGCCGCGGTGGCCAGCCTGCCCGCGACCTCGACCATGTCGGCGGTACCGCTGCGGCCTACATAGTCCACGCACAGGTCGAGAAGATGCGCGCCGTCGCGGGTCTGCGCACGCGCGATCTCCACGCAGTCGTCGTAGCGGCCGGCGATGAGCGCATCACGGAACGCCTTCGATCCGTTCGCGTTGGTCCGCTCCCCGATGGCCAGGAACGAGGTGTCCTGGCGGAACGGAACGTGCTGGTAGAGCGATGCCACACCGGGCTCGGGACGGGGCCTCCGCCGGGCCACCTCGCGGCCGCGCACGCGTTCCACCACGGCGGCCATGTGCTCGGGAGTGGTGCCGCAGCACCCCCCCGCCAGGGCCAGGCCAAACTCCGCGGTGAACATCTCATGGGCGTCCGCGAGCTGATCCGGGGTCAGCGGGTAGCGGGCGCCATCGGCGGCGAGCACGGGCAGGCCTGCGTTGGGCATGCAGGACAGCGGGATGCGGGAATGGCCCGCCAGGTAACGCAGATGCTCGCTCATCTCGCCGGGACCTGTCGCGCAGTTCAGGCCGATCAGGCTGATGCCGAGGGGCTCAAGCGCGGTGAGGGCGGCGCCGATCTCGCTGCCGAGCAGCATGGAGCCGGTGGTCTCGATGGTCACCTGGGCGATCAGCGGGATCTGCACCCCTGCCGCGGCGATAGCCCGGCGGGTGCCGATGATGGCGGCCTTGGCCTGGAGCAGGTCCTGGCAGGTCTCGACCACGACCGCGTCCACGCCTCCGCGCAGCAGGCCCTCGGCGTTCCGCTGATAAGCGTCGCGGAGTTCCGCGAACTTCACGTGACCGAGCGTGGGCAGCTTGGTGCCCGGGCCCACGGAGCCCAGGACCCAGCGCGGGCGCTGCGGTGTGGACCACTGGTCGGCCGCTGCCCGGGCGATCCTGGCGCCTGCCTCGGACAGCTCGCCGATGCGGGCCGTGATCCCGTATTCGCCCAGATTGCTGAGGTTTGCGCCGAATGTGTTGGTGGTCACGCAGTCCACGCCAGCGTCGAGATACGCCTCGTGCACGGAGTTCACGATGTCCGGGCGGGTGACGTTGAGGATCTCGTTGCATCCCTCGTGCCCATCGAAATCGTCGAGGGTGGCGGCACTAGCCTGGAGCATGGTCCCCATGGCTCCGTCCGCTACGACGACCCGCTCGCTGAGAGCTGTGCTCAGCGAATCAGTGGACTTTGCTAGTTGGGGCGGACGGCCGGTTGTGGTCATAGGGGATCTATTCTAGGGCCGCCGCCGGAACGCCGCCCGCGCCACGAGGGCGCCGGCCGGGCGACGCGGTGATCATGGCTCACCACGTAACCTGGTGTCATCGGCGGGCCGGAGGCGGCCGGAAGACTGCTGGCCTGGGGACAACCCCGGCCCCCGGGCATAAGAGAGGTGGTAGGAGATCGAGCTCAACGGCATTGGCAAGCTCACCTCGCCAGCTCTCATCGCCGCCTTCGAGGGCTGGAACGACGCGGGTGAAGCCGCCAGCGGGGTGATCGACCACCTGGGCATTGCCTGGAAAGCTGCCCCGGTCGGCGCCATCGACCCGGAGGACTACTACGACTTCCAGGTGACCCGGCCGGTGATGGAGGTGGCCGAGGGGCGGGCCGAACGGCTTGTCTGGCCAACTACGCGTCTGTCCGTGGCCAGGCCGGACGGGCTGGACCGCGATGTGATTCTGGTCCATGGGATCGAGCCCAACATGCGCTGGCGGGCCTTCAGCGAGGAGCTGATCCGCTCATTCACCGAGATGGGCGTCGAACTGGTCGTGCTTCTGGGCGCCCTGCTGGCGGATTCTCCGCATACCCGTCCCGTGCCGGTGACCGCGGCCGCCTCGGATCCCGCGCTGGCCGCCGAACTGCATGCGGAGCCGGCGGACTACAAGGGGCCGACCGGGATATTGGGCGTGCTCCAGCATGCCTGCGCGGACGCGGGCATCGCGGCGGTCTCGTTGTGGGCCTCCGTTCCGCACTACGTCGCCCAGCCGCCAAGCCCTAAAGCGACCCTGGCGCTGCTGCGGGGCGTGGAGGACGTGCTTGACACTTCCCTGCCGCTGGCCGAGCTTCCCCAGGAGGCCAGGGCGTGGGAACGCGGTGTGGACGAGCTTGCCGAGCAGGACACCGAGGTGGCTGAGTACGTGCGCACGCTTGAGGAAGCCAAGGACGCCACCGACCTGCCGGAGGCGAGCGGCGACGCGATCGCCCGCGAGTTCGAGCGCTACCTGCGCCGACGCGGTCACCCCGGAGAGTCCGGCAGCCGCTGACCGGTCCGCCGCGCCGTCGCGGCCGCTGGGTTAGATCGGCGGCCAGGGGACCGCTGGCCAGTCCTCTGGCGGGTATGGATGCACCCGGTGCTCCAGCAGGAGTTCCACGCGCTGCCTGGTCGCGTTCACCTCGTCCGGGGTCAGTCGCACCGAGAGCTCCGATCCGAGGTCCTCGGCGAGCGCCCGCTGGAGCCTCGTCAGCGCCTCGACGGCTCGTTTGGGCAGGCCCCGTCCGCGCCATTGCCACAGCACGGTGCGGAGCTTGTACTCCTCGCCGAAGCAGACTCCATGGTCGCAGCCGTATAGGCGGCCATCGCTGACCGGCAGCAGGTGGCCGATCTTGCGGTCCGCGTTGTTCACCACCGCGTCGAACACGGCCATGTCACGAAGTGCCCGGTGATCGGAACTCCGGGCCAGGGACACCAGGTCAACGCTGGTGTCGGCATCTATCCATAGCTGGCACATGCCCGGCCCGAAGGGGCCGTCGCGAAATACGGTCGGGGGAACCAGATTCCAGCCCGCGGCCCGGGACACCGCATACGCGGCCACCTCGCGGCCGGCCAGCGAGCCGACCGCGAAGTCCCACAGCGGGCGCTCCCCGGCCACCGGCTTGTACACGCACGCGGCCTCCTGGCCGTCATGACGGACCCGGCAGTACATCGTGGCGTTCGAGGCGACGACGAGCCTGCCCTCCACCTCCAGGCGGCCCAGGGTGAGCAACTCGAGCGCGGCCGCGTTGTCTTCGGGCTGCGGCAGGTGCCCAGGCGGCCGCGCAGCCTTCGGCGCCTTCGCTGCCCTGGGCGGTCTCGGCCGCTGTGCGCGTTTGCCAGGGGATGTGTCAGGCATTGGCGACCCGGTGACCGTTCTGCCGTGGGCAAATGTGCCCTTCCGCGTCCAGTGGGAGGCCGCACAGCGGGCAGGGAGGCCGGCCCTGGCCGACAATCTGCAGCGCACGCTGGGAGAAGGCCCGCGCGGTGGCCACCGTGATCCTTACTCTCAGCACCCCAGGGCCATTCTCCGGGACCTCCTCGGCGAGCGGCTCGACCGGTGTCTCGGTCTCCTCCTGCGCCTCGATGACCACGCGCTCTTCCTCGCCGTCCCAGGCCAGCGCGATCGCCCCGACCCGGAAGTCCTCCATCAGGGGCAGATCGAGCGGTCCATCATCGGCGAGGCCGCCCAGCCTGGACGACGGGGCCGCGGAAGGCGCGCCGGTGCGGCGCACCACCTCGTCAAGAAGCTCATCGAGACGTTCGGCGAGCAGGCTCACCTGGAACTTCTCCAAGGCGACGCTCGTCACCCGGCCGCTGGCGCTGGCCTGCAGGTAGAAGGTGCGTTCTCCAGGCTGCCCGACGGTGCCCGCGACGAATCGCTCCGGCGGGTCGTAGGAATAGACCGGCATGAACCCTATCCTCCCGCTCCACCGCCGATGGCGGCGTCACCCTCGCCGCGCTGGGGCCGGGACACGGCTCCTGGGACGGCGGTGCGCGCAGGCCCCATGCCATTCCCCGAGGCCCCGTTGCGGGAAGCCGCGTGTCCGGAACCCCCGTCCCCGGAAGATCCGTCTCCCGGAGCGGCGTGCTGGCCGGTTCCGGCATGTGCCGGCCGGGCGAGCCCCGTCACTGCCCCACCCGTGTCATTCATCCGCAACACGAACGGGCGGAGCGGCGTATAGCGGATCACGCTAAGCGAGCACGGATCGACCTGGATCCGCTGGCACAGGTCGAGATGCATGCCGAGGCTGTCCGCGATCACCGCCTTGATCACATCGCCGTGCGAGCAGATCAGGTAGACGGCGCCTTTCCCGAGCTTGGCGTTCCATTTCCGCACCGCGCTGACGGCGCGGTGCTGCATGTCCGGCATGGACTCCCCGTCCTCGCCAGGGAACCGCACCGCGCTGGGGTGTGTCTGCACCACCCGCCAGAGCGGTTCCTTGGCCAGCCGCCTGAGGGACTTACCAGTCCAGTCTCCGTACTTGACCTCAGCAAGCCCTTCGTCCTCCGAGACGGCCACCGGCTGGCCGTCCCGGGCCGCCGCGATCGCATCCGCGGTCTGCCTGCACCGTTCCAGAGGACTGGTGACGATGGCATCCAGCGGCACGCCAGCAAGCCGCGCGGCCAGGGCCATAGCCTGCTCACGGCCGCGCTCGTCGAGCGCGATGCCGGGCGTCCGGCCGGTGAGCACGGTCCCTGTCCCCGCGGTCAGCCCATGGCGGACCAGGAGAACCAACGTCACGCCTCGACTCTAAGGGGTCTGGTGTCGTACTCGGCAATGCGTGGCGGCCTTACCATCCCGCCATCGTTGCGATCATCGCGCTAGTCGGTCGGGCCCCAGGCCACCAGCCGCTCGATCAGGGCGCGATCACCGGTGGTCCGGACGTCTCCGAGCGCCTTCCGCCGGTACAGCACCAGCACGAGATCGCTGGCTGGCGCGTGCACGGCCGCAGTCGGCTCCGGTCCAGCGCCGGTCACCGTCCCAGCGGGTGCGTTCGCCACGCTCGAAACGAGCGCGGCACCGTTCTCGCCCAGGTCCACCAGCCAGGTGTCGCCCTCATCCCCGTACAGCGCGATCCGCCCTGGCGCATGCGGCCAGGGTCCGGCGGCGCCCAGCCCGACCGTCACGAACTCGGCGACTCCGTCCCTGGCGATCACCGCGGGCAACGGCCCGGCCTGGCCCACCGAGTCTTGGGCATCGCGGGCGTGCACGGCTGCCTCCTGGACCTGATGCCTGGCCACTGCCCCGGCGGTCATGGGGGCGGCGGAATCGCCCCACCACGTCCAGCACCCGCGGTCCGGCCCGGCGGCGTCCAGCGCCGCCAGCAGGGCCACAGTCGAATCGACCGACCAGGCCAGCAGGTCCGGCCCGGGCATCGGGTCCTCGATCGCGTCCTCGTCCGGCGGTTCGCTGCTAGGCCCAGCCGCCACTGCGGCGGCCCAGAAGCGCTGCACCTGGCCCAGGTGGCCCACGAGGTCCTCAAGAGACCAGTCCGGGCATCCGGGCACCCGGGCATCTAAGGCCGCCGCGGCGGCCACCTCGCGCAATGCGGCGGACCGGTCCTCGATGAGGGCGAGCAGATCGCCGAAAGGTGGTGTCATCACGAGATCGTCCTACCACGGCGCTCGGACAGTGAGACAGCGACCGGTCTAGCCGGCGTGGTCTTGCCCGGCGCGGCGGCCGCGACCGGGTCAGCAGCCGGCGACCGGGGCCGCGACCGTGCCAGGCAGCGCGACGACGAAGGTTACCGCCCCGAAGCTGACCCGGTCGCCGGGCCGCACCGGGACCGGTTCGCTGACCCGCCAGCCGTTCAGCCGGGTGCCGTTGGTGGAGCCGAGGTCGTCGAGCAGCCAGCCGCTGGCGCAACGCTTCAGTCCAGCATGCCAGCGGGACACGGAGGGGTCGGGGAGCACCAGATCGCACGCTGCGTCGCGGCCTATGGTGAACCGGTGCCGGTCGCTGGAGGGGAACATGAGCAACGGAGGCGACGCCGCTTGGATGGCACGGGGCATCCCCCTGGTCACCGCGGCCCAGCCACGCTGGCCGTAGGCCAGCAACGTGCTCCCGAACCGGCGCGGCGAGGGCAGGTCGGCGAGGACTTGAGCAAGGTCACGGCGGTCGCGAGCCTTCAGCGCCACCTCGACCCGGTGGACGAAGGTGTCATGGGTGAGCATGCCCTCGGCGAAACGCTCCCCGAGCTGGCTGATCGCCTCGTCCCGCTCGGCGTCGGAGACGCGCAGGCCGTCCTGGCCACGCTGCTGATGCGCGGGGGGGAAGGGGCCTCCCGTGGGCGCGGCACCGCCCGCGTTCCCTGCCATGGTCCCGAGTATCGGTGGCGGGCGCCAAAGGCACAAGGTGCGCCAACCGCGGTGCGCACGGCGATACGCAATCCCGGGCTCTAGGCTGGCTTGCGATGTCCACTGCAACTGAGCGAGAGAGCACCGGGGCGAGCGGCCCGCCCCTGGATGTATTCGGTGAGTTCTGCGCAGCGGGGCTCTGGCCGGGGCTCGGCTCTGGACTGGCTGCGAGGCTCGCGGGCGCGGGTATCACCGCGCCTGCTCTCGTCACCGCGGCCCGCCTGGAACTGGTCGAAGGAGTGGGAAGCAAGCGCGCATTGCGGCTCGCCGCGGCCTTCGAGGACGCGCGTCCCTGCTACGAGGTGGCTGAGCTGCTGGTGGCGTGCCGGGTGCCCGCCCGCTACGCGGGGCCTGCGGTCGCACGCCTCGGCGCCTCGGCCGCCCGCCAGCTGCGCGAGGACCCATGGCGGCTGCTCTCGTTGCCGCAGCTACGGCCCGATCAGGCCGACTGGTTCGCCCGGCAGATGCTCGGCGGCGCCGCGGATCCCCAGGATCTGCGGCGTGGCCGGGCCCTGGTGGCGTACCTGCTCGCACGCGGTGCCCGGGATGGGCACACGGCGGTGCCCGCCGAGGCCGTGGCCCGGTCCCTCGGCAGGTTCCGGATCAGCGATCCGGCGGCGGCGATCGAGGCTGCCGTCGACGAGGGTGCCGTGATGCCGTTCAGCGAATCCGGCCCGCACACCGGCGAGGGCTCAGGCGGCGCTGGCCCAGACTCTGCGGACCCGGCTGCCTCTCCGGACACGACTGCCTCTCCGGACGCGACTGCTGGCGCGGACCCGCCCGCCGAGACTGTGCTGCTGGCCCTCATCCGGTATGCCCTCGCCGAGGAGGCGGTCGCTGAAGGCCTGCAGCGGCTGGCAGCCCTGGCCGAACCGCTCCCGGCCGATCAGCCCGAGGCACCGGCGGAGGCACCGGCGGAGGCACCGGCCGAGCAGGCGCCGACCGATCAGGCCCAGCTCGATCAGGCCCAGCTCGATCAGGCCCAGCTCGTTCAGGCCCAGCTCGATCAGGCCCAGCTCGACGCGGTCCGGGCGGTGGCCGAGCACGGGGTGTGCGTGCTCAGCGGCGGACCGGGGACTGGCAAGAGCCGCACGGTGGCGGCCGTGGTGGCGCTGGCCGCCGGGCGCGGCCTGCGGGTGGCGCTGGCCGCACCCACCGGGCGGGCCGCGAAGCGGCTCGAAGAGCTGGCCGGAGCGCCAGCGACCACGCTGCACCGCCTGCTTGGCGCCCAGGGCCGATCCCGTGCTGGGCGGGGCGGAGCAGCCGGGTTTGGCGCCGGCCCACCAGGCACCCGCTCGCAAGACCCCGGCGCGGCCCGCACAGGCGCAGACGGCAAAGGCGCGGACAGCACAGGCGCGGCGGAGAGCGCCGCCGGCGAGATCACCGTCGGCTTGGGCACGGCTCGGCCGGACGGTGCCGGCGGCCAGGGCGGTGCAGGCGGCCAGGGCGGTGCAGGCGGCCACGGCGGCGCGGCAGCTACCGGCGACGCCGCATGGATCTTCACGCGGAACGAGGAGTGGCCACTCGACGCGGATCTCGTCGTGGTGGATGAGGTGTCCATGCTCGACGCCGAACTGGCCGCCGCGCTCGTCGAAGCCTGCGCGGACGGCACGAGGCTGCTGCTGGTCGGGGACCCGGCCCAGTTGCCGTCGATCGGGCCCGGGCGGGTGCTGGCCGACATCATCGACTCGGGCGCCGTCCCGGTCACCGAGCTCACCACGCTGTACCGGCAGCGCGACGGAGGGGTCATCGCGCGGCTCGCCACGGCCGTGCGCGGCGGCACCCTGCCAGCCGTCGACTCGCCAGAACGCGAGGTGGTTGTGGTGCCGGTGCGCAGCAGCGCCGACGCCGCCCGCCGGGTGGTTCAGCTCGTCACCGACTCGATCCCCCGGGCCCTGGGCATCCCGGCGGCGGAGATCCAGGTGATCACGCCGGTACACAAGGGCGCGGCGGGGACGATAGAGCTGAACCGCGTGCTCAAGCGGCAGCTGAACCCCGGCCCCGGAGCGCGGTCCGGGTTCGATCCCGGCGACCGGGTGGTAGCCATCGCGAACCACGTCGACGAGGGATTCACCAACGGCGAGGTCGGCACCGTGGTGGGGCCGGGCGACGATGGCCTCGTCGTGGCCTTCCCGGCGGGGCCGGTGTGTGTGCCCGACAAGATTCTCGGTGATCTGCGGCACGGCTGGGCGCTGACCGTGCACCGGGCCCAAGGCTCGGAATGGCCAGCCGTGGTGGCGGTGTTCCCGGCCGAGGCCACCGGGATGCTCTCCAGGCCCCTCGTCTACACCGCGTTGACCCGCGCCCAGCGGCATCTGTCAGTCGTGCATGGCGCCGGTGCGGCACTGTCCCGGGCGGTGGCGACCATCGGCGAACGGCCGCGCGTCACCAGGCTCGGCGGCCTACTCACCGACTCCGATGACTGAACCGGCTGAAAAAAAGTTCACCGCTCTTCCTGTCCATGGTCCTCACCGGAAGATGACCGTTCGGCGGCCGTGCAGCAGGATCCGGTGCTCGGCGTGCCAGCGGACCGCGCGGGCCAGGGCGATCCGCTCCGCGTCGCGCCCGATGGCCGCGAGTTCCCCCGGCGACGACCGGTGGTCGACCCTGGCGACCTCCTGTTCGATGATCGGTCCCTCGTCCAGCTCAGCGGTGACGTAGTGGGCCGTCGCCCCGATCACCTTCACCCCGTGCTCGTGCGCCTGGTGGTGCGGCCGTGCGCCACGGAAGCTCGGCAGGAACGAGTGGTGGATGTTGATGACGCGCCCGGCCAGCTTGGCGCAGAGGGCGGGCGAAAGGATACGCATGTACCGGGCCAGCACCACGAAATCGATGCGGTGGGCGTCGATGAGATCGAGCAATCGCCCCTCGGCCTGGTCCCTGGACAGGGAATCCGGCCCGGTCGGCACGTGCTCGAACGGCACTCCGTGCGCGCTGGCCAGGGGACCCAGGTCGGGGTGGTTGCCGACGACCAGCGGAATATCGATGCCCAGCGACTCGGCCCCGCGCCGGTAGAGCAGGTCGTTGAGGCAGTGCCCCTCTCTGGACACCATGACCAGCACACGGGGGCGGATGCCCAGGTCGTGCAGGTCCCAGTCCATGCCGAACTGGCTCGCGATGGAACCGAACCCGCCGCGCAAGCCTGGCCCAGCGGATTCGGCGCGCGGGTCAGCGGTGGCGAGGACCTCCACATGCACGCGCATGAAGAACCGGTCCGCGATCCGGTCGGCGTACTGCTGGCTGTCCAGGATGTTGCCGCCCGCCTCGTACAAGTAGGCAGCAACGGCGTGCACGATGCCGGGCCGGTCCGGGCAGGACAAGGTGAGCACGAACTCCCCGGACGGCGGGGCTGGCCCGTCGGACATGGCGCCTCCTCAAGCCCCCGGCATCTCAGCCGCCGATCGCGTGGGCACCGCCGTCGGAGTGAAGGATCTCGCCCGTGGTGGCGGGGAACCAGTCCGAGAGCAGCGCCACGCACGCCCTCGCGGCCGGCTCAGGGTTCGTAATATCCCAGCCGAGCGGCGCCCGGTTGGTCCACATCTCCTCGAAGTCGCCGAACCCGGGAATGCTCTTGGCCGCCATGGTACGCAGCGGGCCCGCGGCCACCAGGTTCACCCTGATGCCCTTCGGGCCGAGATCACGGGCCAGGTAGCGGGCACACGACTCCAGGCCGGCCTTGGCCACGCCCATCCAGTCGTAGGCAGGCCAGGCCACCGAGGCGTCGAAGTCAAGGCCGACGATCGACCCTCCCCGGGCCAGCAGCGGCAGCGCGGCGACAGCGAGCGCCTTCAGGGAGTATGTGGACACCTGCACCGCGGTGGCCACGTCCGCCCATTCGGTGTGCAGGAAGTTGCCGCCCATCGCGGCCTGTGGCGCGAACGCAACACCATGCACCACACCGTCGAGGCCATCGACGTGCCCGGAGACCCGCTCCGCCAGGGAAGTCAGGTGACCGGTGTTGGTCACGTCCAGCTCGAGGACGGGGGGCGTGGATGGAAGCCGTTTCGCGATCCGCTCGACCAGGCTCAGCCGGCCGAACCCGGTGAGCACCACCGTCGCGCCCTCCTGCTGCGCAATCCTCGCCACGTGAAAGGCGATCGAGGAGTCGGTCAGGACCCCCGTTACGAGGATCCTCTTGCCGTCCAGGATTCCCATCCCGCTCCCCTGTCAGATCTCGTGGTTGGTGGCCCGTGGTTAGTGGCCCGTGGTTAGTGGCCGGTGCCTAGTGGCCCATGCCGAGGCCGCCGTCGACCGGGATGACCGCGCCGGTGATATAGCCGGCGTCATCTCCCGCGAGGAAAGCGACCACTCCCGCGACCTCCTCGGCCGACGCGAGGCGGCCGAGCGGAACCCCAGCCAGGATCGCGGCCTTGCGTTCGTCCGGCAGCACGGCCGTCATCTCGGTGTCCACGAACCCGGGCGCCACCACGTTCGCGGTAATGTTCCGGGAGCCGAGTTCCCTGGCCAGCGAGCGGGCGAAGCCGACCAGGCCGGCCTTGGACGCCGCGTAGTTGGCCTGCCCGCCGGAGCCGAGCAGCCCGACCACTGAAGAGATGAACACGAGGCGCCCCTTGTGCATCCGCATCATGCCGCGCACCGCCCGCTTGGCGACCCGGTACGCCCCGGTCAGGTTGGTATCGATCACCGAGGTGAAGTCGTCCTCGCTCATCAGCGCGAGCAACTGGTCGTGGGTGATCCCGGCGTTGGCCACCAGCACCTCGACCGGCCCCTGCGCCGCCTCTACCTCAGCGAAGGCCTTGTCCACGGCGGATGCGTCCCTGACGTCACACGCCACGGTGGCCAGTCCCGCAACAGCATCCCCTGAACGAGACGTCACAGTGACTCGATCACCGCCCGCCGCGAGCCGTCGCGCGATGGCCAGCCCGATGCCCCGGTTCCCGCCGGTGACGAGGGTGGATCGAGTCATCGGTGCTGGTACCTCCTGGGCGCTGCTGGCGGGCGTGGGCAATCCCCGCGAGCGTACCTGGCCGGACGTCAGGCCAGGCGGAGAACACCCGGCCGGCCGTCAGGCCAGGCCCAAAGGTGTGGGATAGGTTGCCATTCGTGGATGAGAGCACAGACTCCAGCGGGCCAGCCCGCATCGACCCCGAGTTCACTGCCTACCCGCTGAGCGATCTGGCCGACGCAGCCCTGCAACGGGCCGCCGACCTGGGCGCGGGACACGCGGATTTCCGCGCGGAACGCGTCATGGGCCAGCGGATCGGGCTTTCCGACGGCCACCTTGAGACCTTGTTCGACGCCGACGAGCTTGGCTTGGCGGTGCGCGTGGTGGTGGATGGCACCTGGGGGTTCGCCGCCGCGGTGGACCTCACGAGCGAGGCCGCGGCACGTGCCGCGGAGGAGGCCGTCGATGTGGCGCGGGTAGCCGCGGCCATCAATACCGAGCGGATCGAACTCGCCGATGAGCCCGGGTATGGCTCCGTCAGCTGGGTCTCGAGCTACGAGATAGATCCGTTCAGCGTGAATGTCGCGGAGAAGGTGGCGCTGCTCGCCGAATGGAGCGCGGGGCTGCTCGCCCACGACAGGATCGATCATGTGGATGCCTCCCTGTACCAGGTGAAGGAGTGCAAGTTCTACTCCGATGGAGTGACAACGGCCCTCCAGCAACGCGTGCGCCTGCACCCCACGGTCACCGCTGTGGCCCTGGAGGAGAGCGGCAGGTTCGAGACCATGCGGATACTGGCCCCGCCCGCCGGGCGGGGCTATGAATACCTGACCGGCGGGCGCATCCCCGCGGAACTGGCGGAACTGCCCGGCCTGCTCGCCGAGAAGCTGGCCGCCCCGCCCGTCCAGGCCGGGTACTACGACCTGGTCATCGACCCGTCCAACCTGTGGCTGACCATCCACGAGTCGATCGGCCACGCGACCGAGCTTGACCGGGCGCTCGGCTACGAGGCCGCGTACGCGGGCACGTCGTTCGCGACCCTGGACAAGCTGGGCAGCCTGCAGTACGGGTCTCCGATCATGCATGTCACAGGCGACCGGACAGTCGAGCACGGACTGGCCACCATCGGCTACGACGACGAGGGCGTCGCCACCCAGTCATGGGACCTGATCTCAGGCGGCGTGCTCACCGCTTACCAACTCGACCGCCGGATAGCGAGGCTGACCGGGTTCGGCAGGTCCAACGGCTGCGCCTTCGCCGACTCACCCATGCACATGCCGATCCAGCGGATGGCCAACGTCTCGCTGCAGCCCGCTGCGGACGGCCCGTCCACGGACGACCTGATCGCGGGCGTGCAGCGCGGCATATACGTCGTCGGCGACAAGAGCTGGTCCATCGACATGCAGCGGTACAACTTCCAGTTCACCGGCCAGCGGTTTTACAAGATCGAGAATGGCCGGCTGGCTGGCCAGCTTCGCGACGTGGCCTACCAGGCGACCACGACTGACTTCTGGAATTCCATGGAGGCCGTCGGCGGTCCCCAGACGTATGTCCTCGGCGGCGCGCTGAACTGCGGCAAGGGGCAGCCAGGGCAGGTCGCCCCGGTCAGCCACGGCTGCCCGGCGGTGCTCATGCGGGGAGTGCGGATCCTCAACACCACCGAGGAGGGCCAGTGAGCGAGCCGAAGGGGCGCGGCGCCGCCTGGACTGAGGAGCGAGGAGCGAGGAACGAGCGACGAGCGACGAGGGAAGGCGGTGCCTTCAGGCGCCCCGGAGGCGAGCGGGGAGACACAGCATGAGTCCACAGGACACGATCGAGCGGGCGCTCGCGGTGGCCCAGTCTGACGACTGCGTCGTGATCGCTGATGAGACCTCTTCGGCAAACCTGCGCTGGGCGGGTAACACGCTCACCACCAACGGGGTGTCGCGGTCCCGCCAGCTGACGGTCGTCGCAATCAGCCGGAGCGGCGAAGCAACCTCTGTCGGGGTGGTGTCCCGGGCCGGTGTCACCGATGATCAGATCGAGGATGTCGTCCGGGCCGCCGAGAAGGCGGCCTCGGAAAGTTCCGCCGCGGAAGACGCGCGGCCCTTGCTGACACCGCATGACCCTGAAACGTTCAGGATGGATGCCTACGCTGGCAGCGGCGGGCCAGCCTGGGATGATCCGGTAAAGGGCACCGAGATCGGGATTTTCGGCGGCTTTGCCAGCGCGCTCGGCCGGGCGTTCGAAAGCGCTGCCTCGGCCGGGCGGAAGCTGTATGGGTTCGCGGAGCACTCGGTCACCAACACGTTCGTCGGCACGTCTGCCGGGCTGAGGCTCCGGCATGATCAGCCGGCCGGAAAAGTGGATCTCAACGCCAAGTCCGCCGACCTGGCCCGCTCGGCCTGGGTCGGAACGGGCACGCGCGACTTCAGCGACATCGACGTGGCCGCGCTCGACACCGATCTCGGGCGGCGGCTGGACTGGGCGGCCCGGCAGGTGAAGCTTCCGGCGGGACGGTATGAGACCATACTGCCGCCGACCGCGATGGCTGACCTGCTCGTCTACCTGTACTGGTCGTCAGGCGCGAAAGATGCGCTGGATGGCCGGACGGTGTTCAGCAAGCCGGGTGGCGGGACCCGGGTGGGTGAGCGGCTGGCCAACCTGCCGGTGACGCTGCGCAGTGACCCGGACGCCGTGGGCCTCAGATGCGCGCCGTTCGTGATCGCGCACGCCTCAAGCCGGGCGTCGTCGGTGTTCGACAACGGGCTGGCACTGCACCCGACGGCCTGGATCCGTGACGGCGACCTGACCGCGCTCGTTCAGACCCGGCATACCGCCCACCTGACCGGCCTCCCGGTCACCCCCGCCATCGGAAACCTGATCCTGGACGGCCCTGGCCCCGCATCTAGGCACAACGGATCTGCGGACAACGGGGCCTCCCTGGATGACATGATCGCCAGCACCGGCCGGGGCCTGCTGCTCACCTGCCTCTGGTACATCCGTGAAGTGGATCCCCAGACGCTGCTGCTCACCGGGCTGACCCGGGACGGCGTATATCTGGTGGAGAACGGCGAAGTGACCGGAGCGGTGAACAATTTCAGGTTCAACGAGAGCCCGGTCGCGATGCTGGGCCGCCTCGCCGCGGTAGGCACCACCGTGCCGACACTGCCCCGCGAGTGGGGCGACGACTTCACCCGGACCGCCATGCCCCCGGCGCGCGTCGAGGGCTTCAACATGTCCTCGGTCAGCCAGGCCAGCTAGCACACCTCCGTGATCGCGGTGGATCACTGGTCGCGGGCGACCACCAATCAACCGCGATCACGAAACAGAGGGTCCCACTCCGGCCGATTAGCGACGGAGAGTGCGGGTGCAGAGGGCATCTGGGGCCGCCAGATCAGCTGGGCGGAGCCTGCTAGCTGTCTTCCAGGCGGAAACCCACCTTGAGGCCAACCTGGAAGTGTGCCACCCGGCCATCCTCGATCTGCCCGCGGACCTGAGTGACCTCGAACCAGTCCAGGTGGCGCAGGGTTTGCGCGGCCCGGTGCAGGGCGTTGTGGATCGCTGGCTCGACGCCGTCCGGCGACGTGCCGACGATCTCGGTCACTCGATAGGTGCGATCTGGCATGTTGTCTCCCTGGTCGGTGTGCGTCATGCGGCGTCCCTCACACTGTTTTCCAGCCCGGTTTCCGGCCCGCTGTAGCTGTCCCGCTGTCCGTCACGTGCCGCCGTTCGTCGCTCCCTCACGCCGGATCCTTCATCGTCCCGCCTCTTCGGTGCTACCCCTACAGTGGTGCCTCGACGCTGGCGCCTCAATCCTGCTGCCCTGACGCTGGCGGCCCACGAAACGCCTGGCGCCCTGCTCGGGCTTCGGGCAGGCTGTCTGCGTGACTCCGGACGCCGCAGAGCTGGAGCGGCACGCCCGGGCGCTGCTGGACGGATTCACGGACGATCTGGCGCACACGATGGCGCTGGCCGGAGCCGCCTGCCTAGCTGACCTGGCGGGCTTGACCCTCCCCGGGCCGCCGGCCGATCCCGGGCCGCCGGCCCCCGCACCTTTGCCGGGTACGCGCCCCGGACGTACGTTGGAGTAGTGAGAGCCATCCACCCCCCGGCCCGTCGTGACCGCGCGCATCTCGTCACCGAGGCGCAGCGGCCGATGTCCGAAGACATTGCCTACCGGCAGCGCCGGTACTTGATCATGATGGGAATCCGGGTTGTTTGCTTCGTGGCGGCAGTGGCCCTGTTCGCGGCCGGAGCGGGCTGGCTCACCGCGATTCCCGCAGTGGGCGCGCTCATCATCCCCTATTTCGCTGTTGTGTTCGCCAACGGCGGCCGCGAGCCTACCAGCACTAGGGGATTTCGCGCCTACGAACCACGCCTGCCGGTCCGGCGTATCCCCAGGGAGCAGGGTCCCGGCCAGGGCGCCGGCAGGCCGGCCGATGCTGTTGCGGATCCGGGGCCCTTTACTGGCAGTAATCAGGATCCGGATGCCTTTACTGGCAGTAATCAAAAGCCAAAAGGCGGCCAAGAAACCACAGGCTGACAGCGAGATCTCCCTGTGCCCAGCAGACAACTCGTAATCCGGTCTTGACGCACAAGGGGGGGTTTCGGTGTAACATGCATAGCGGTGCTCTGGTCCCCCGTCGGAGCACCTGCCGGCGTTCCGGGCCCCCGTCGGAACGCCGATGAATGCGACGCCGGGTGGTTTGCCCCCGTAGCCACCCGGCGTCGCCCTAACTTCGCTGACCTCCGGCCAGCTTCGCCATGGCCCGCAGTATCTTCCCGGGGGACGACCCCCGGAACCCCCGAGACGCCCTAACTTCGCTGACCTCCGGCCAGCTTCGCCATGGCCCGCAGTATCTTCCCGGGGGACGACCCCCGGAACCCCCGAGACGCCCTCACTTCGCTGACCTCCGGCCAGCTTCGCCATGGCCCACAGTATCTTCCCGGGGGACGACCCCCGGAACCCCCGAGACGCCCTCACTTCGCTGACCTCCGGCCAGCTTCGCCATGGCCCGCAGTATCTTCCCGGGGGACGACCCCCGGAACCCCCGGAGACGCCCTCACTTCGCTGACCTCCGGCCAGCTTCGCCATGGCCCGCAGTATCTTCCCGGGGGACGACCCCCGGAACCCCCGA